>Ga0194127_10007621_pt1 | contig 11864 bp, 14 predicted proteins | sample TA2KigC100mmetaG_FD_148624 | JGI IMG/M metagenome (GOLD analysis project Ga0194127, IMG submission 148624) | Freshwater microbial communities from Lake Tanganyika, Tanzania - TA2015036 Kigoma Deep Cast 100m | ecosystem: Environmental > Aquatic > Freshwater > Lake | place: Tanzania: Lake...
AAAACGTCCCCCTCTCGGGCCTCGGGCGCGTGCTCAAGCGCAGCCTGGACCTCGCCGTGGCGGGGCTCGCCCTCGTCCTGCTCGCGCCGCTCCTGGCCCTCATCGCCCTCGCCGTGCTCGCCGGCGACGGGCGGCCCGTGCTCTACGGCCAGGTCCGCCTGGGCCGCGACGGCCGCCGCTTCACGATCCGCAAGTTCCGCACGATGCGCCGGGACGCCGAGCTCGCCGGGGCTGGCTGGAGCCAGCCGGACGACGCCCGGCGCACGCGGCTGGGCGGCTTCCTGCGCGCGAGCAGCCTGGACGAGCTGCCCCAGCTCTGGAACGTGCTCACGGGCGAGATGAGCCTCGTCGGCCCGCGGCCCGAGCGGCCGGAGTACGCGACCGGTTTTGCGGCGAGCATCCCGCGCTACTTCGAGCGGCACCGGGTGCGCAGCGGCATCACGGGCTGGGCCCAGGTCAACGGGCTGCGCGGCGACACGCCGATCGAGGAGCGCACGCGCTACGACCTCTTCTACGTCGAGAACTGGTCCCTGGCCTTCGACCTGAAGATCCTCTGGCTCACGCTCCGCGCCGTCCTCTCGCGCAAGAACGCCTACTGAGCGGCGGCCATTGGCAGGCGGCCGTCCCTGTGCTAGCCTGCGGCCGGCCGGCGGGTGCGGAGCCCGCCTCGGCCGCCGGCAGCGAGAGGGGGAAGCATGCAGCGCGCACCGGTCGTCATCGGCATTGCGGGGGGCACGGGATCGGGCAAGACGAGCGTGGCCCTCAAGCTCAAGAGCTACTTCACGCACGAGCGGGTGGTGCTCCTGCACCACGACTCCTACTACCACGACAACAGCCACCTGCCCCCGGCGGCGCGCGAGCGGATCAACTACGACCACCCGGAGGCCTTCCAGACCGACCTCCTGATCGAGCACCTCGATCGCCTGCGCGCGGGCGAGACGATCGTCCAGCCGCGCTACGACTACGAGTCCCATTCCCGGCTGGCCGCGGGCACGCCCATCGCGCCGGCGGACATCATCCTGCTCGAGGGCATCCTCGTCCTCGAGCACGAGGCACTGCGCCGGCGGATGGACATCCGCATCTACATCGACGCCGATCCGGACGAGCGCTTCATTCGCCGCCTGCAGCGGGACATCCGCAACCGCGAGCGCACGGTGCACTCGATCATCGAGCAGTACCAGAGCACCGTGCGACCCATGCACCTGCGTTTCGTCGAGCCCTCCAAGCGCTACGCCGACCTCATCGTGCCCGAGGGCGTGCACAACGCGGTGGCCATCGATCTCCTCGTCGCGAAGATCCGCGACGAGCTGGCGCGCCGGAAGGCCGCGGACGCCGCCGCGGAGGGCCGGTCTTGAGTGCGCCGCGCGCCTTCTTCGTCTCCCTGCGCCCGCGCCAGTGGACGAAGAACCTGCTCGTCCTCCTGGGCATCGTCTTCGCCGGGCATGCCGGCGAGCCGGCGCTGCTGGGGCGCAGCCTGGCGGCGACCTTCGTCTTCTGTCTGCTCTCGGGGGCGATCTACCTGTTCAACGACCGCGTCGACCTGGCCAAGGATCGCCTGCACCCGCTCAAGCGCCGGCGGCCGCTGGCGGCGGGGCAGCTGCCGGCGGCCTGGGTGGCGCCGGGCATCGCCCTGCCGCTCGTCCTGGCGCTGGGCGGCGCCGTCTGGCTCGGGCGCAACTTCCTCGCCTGCGCGCTGGTCTTCCTCGCCCTCAACGCGCTCTACACGCTGTGGCTGAAGCACCAGGTGATCCTCGACGCCTTCGGGATCGCCCTCAACTTCGTGCTGCGGGCGGTCGCTGGCGTGGCCGTCCTCGCCCCGCACATCGTCACCGGCTTCGCCGACGGCAACGAGCAGGGCTCGGTGCTCCTGTCCCCCTGGCTCCTCGTCTGTACCTTCTTCGGCGCCCTCTTCCTGGCCTTCGCCAAGCGCCGCAGCGAGCTCGTCGCCCTGGCCGCTCCGGAAGACCACCGGCCCGTGCTCAGCCGCTACAGCGCGGGTCTCCTCGATCAGCTCCTCGGCCTCTCGGCGGGCATCGTGATCCTCGCCTACGCGCTCTACACGCTGTGGCCGAGCACCGTGGCCCGCTACGGCGCCGGCTGGCTGGTCTCCAATCTCTTCGTGACCTTCGGCGTCATGCGCTACCTGTTCCTGACCCAGCGCGCCGAGGGTACGGGCGACCCGTCCGAGATCCTCCTGCGCGACCGGCCCATCTTCGGCGCCGCCCTCGGCTGGCTCCTGCTCGCCCTCTGGACCGCGGGGTTGGGGGGATGAGCCAGGGCGGGAGTAGCCTGCGGGCCCTGGCTCCCGCCAAGCTGAACCTCGGCCTCGAGGTCCAGCGCCGCCGCCCCGACGGCTTCCACGAGATCGAGACGATCTACCAGAGCCTGGACTGGGGGGACCGCCTCGAATTCTCCAAGCTCCCGACCGGCAAGGGTTTGCGGCTCGAAAGGCAGGGCCTGTCGCTGCCCGACGGCCCGGACAACAGCCTGCGGCGGGCCCACGCCCTGCTGGAGAGGGCCTGTCCGGGAGCGATGGGGGGCACCCGCATCCGACTCGACAAGCGCATCCCCCTGGGCGCCGGGCTCGGGGGCGGAAGCAGCGATGGCGCCACCGCCCTCCTCGGGCTCAAGCGCCTCTGGGACCTGGACTTGAGCCCGGCGGCCCTGGCCGGGCTCGCCCTGGAACTGGGCAGCGATGCCCCCTTCTTCCTCCTGGGCGGGACGGCGGTGGGTCGCGGCCGGGGCGAGCGCCTGGAGCCTCTGCCCGCCCTGCGCCAGGGCGCCTTCACCCTGGTCAATCCGGGATTTCCGGTCTCCACCGCCTGGGCCTATGAGCATTTGCGATTGGGCTTGACAGGGAATCCATATCGGGTTAGCATCGAACAAGTTAAGGCATATCTGTCGCGCTTCCCCGCCCCGGGAATGGTGCTCCGCAACCGTCTGGAGGACGTCGTCTTTCCCGCCTATCCGGTGCTCTTCGACATCGTGAAGGCCCTGGAGGAGGCGGGTGCCGTGCACGCGCTCATGAGCGGCAGCGGCGCGACGATCTTCGGCAGCTTTCCGGACCGGGAAGCGGCGGGACGGGCGGGGGCCCTGCTGGCGGCACGCTGGCAGACCTGGGTGGCGGCACCCGGGCCCCAGGGGATCCTGTTCGACTGAACTCGGGCGCAACGGAATCGACTGGCCAGGACAACGACAAGCTGGGAGGAAAGATGGAGATCACCGAGGTCCGCATCTCCCTGCGCAATGACGACAAGCTCAAGGCCTTCGCCAGCGTGACTTTCGACGACTGCTTCGTGGTTCGCGGGCTGAAGATCATCGAAGGCGCGGGCGGCAGTACCTTCGTGGCCATGCCGAGCCGGAAGCGCAATGACGGGACCTACCAGGACATCGCCCATCCCGTCAACAACCAGACCCGACAAAAGATCGAGGCGCGCATCCTCAGCGAGTACGCGAAGGAAGTCGCCCGGTTGGAAGCGGGAGAGGCAAGCTACTCCTCGGGCGACGACCACTAAGGCCGCCGGGCCCGCACTGGGGCGTCGACAAGTGGCAAGTCACAGGTCTTTGGTACCTGCATTCGGAGGTTCGAATCCTCCCGCCCCATCCTCCGTCCGCGCCGACTGCGCGCCGCCCGACCGGCGCGGCGCGCGCCGAGCCCCGCCGATCCAGTGAAAGGCCCATGGATGTTCTCTTCGCGTGAAGACCTCTGCCTGATCACCGGCACCGCCAACCGGCCCCTGGCCGAACGCATCGCGCGCTACGTCGGCCGCAGTCTGACGGAGACGACGATCGCGCGCTTCGCCGACGGCGAAATCTACGCGCACATCCAGGAGAACATCCGCGGCGTCGACGCCTTCATCATCCAGTCGACGCCGGCGCCCGCCGACAACCTCATGGAGCTGCTCATCCTCATCGACGCCTGCAAGCGCGCCAGCGCCCAGCGCGTGACGGCGGTGATCCCCTACCTGGGCTACGCCCGCCAGGACCGCAAGGACAAGCCGCGCGTGGCGATCACGGCCAAGCTCGTCGCCAACCTGATCACCAGCGCTGGCGCGGACCGCGGCCTGACGATGGACCTGCACACGCCGCAGATCCAGGGCTTCTTCGACATCCCCCTCGACCACCTCTTCGCCGCACCCGTGCTGCTCGACTACGTCGAGCGCCTGAAGCTCCAGCGGCCGGTGGTGGTGGCGCCCGACGTCGGCAGCGTCAAGATGGCCCGCGCCTTCGCCAAGCGGCTGAGCGCGGAGCTGGCCGTGGTGGACAAGCGTCGCAGCTCGCCGAACGTCTCCGAGACGATGACCCTGATCGGCGAGGTGGACGGCCGAGACGTCATCATCGTCGACGACCTCATCGACACGGCCGGTACCCTGGCCAACGCGGCCAGCCTCTGCATGGCCCGCGGCGCCCGCTCGGTGCGGGCGGCCGCCACCCACGGCCTCCTCTCGGGCCAGGCCCGCCAGCGCCTGGACGACTCCCCGCTGGAGATCGTGGCGATCACCAACACCCTCGACCGCGACGGCGCCGAGCTGCCGGCGCGGATCGAGATTCTCGACGTCGCCCCCTTGCTGGGGGAGGCGATTCGGCGCATACATAACGCCGAATCCGTCAGCTCACTCTTCGTCTGAACCGCACCCCAAGCTCCGTCTCCGATTCCCGGCCGCCTGCGCCGGGGCGGTGGACCGGGAGGAAGCATGCAGACTCTGGAACTCAAGGCCGCCGCCCGCCCGGGCACCGGCAAGTCCGTCACCCGCAAGCTGCGCGCCCAGGGCACCCTGCCGGCCACCCTCTATGGAGGCGTGGGCGAGGCGCTGAACCTCACCGTGCCCGCTCTCGATTTCGACCTGCTCTACCGCGCCCGCGAAGGCAGCAATTTCATCCTCAATCTCAGCGTGGATGGGGCGGCGCCGGTCCTGAGCATCGTCCGCGAGCGGCAGCGCCACCCGGTGACGGGCCGCGTCATCCACGTCGACTTCCAGCGGATCAGCCTGGACAAGCCGATCCACGTCGAGGTGCCCGTCCACATCGTCGGCGAGTCGCGGGCGATCAAGGACTTCGGCGGCATCCTCGAGCACCTGCTGCGCCGGGTGCAGATCAGCTGCCTGCCGGCCGACATCCCCGACGCCATCGAGGTGGACATCAGCGAGCTGCGCCTGAACGAGTCCGTCCACGTCTCCGACTTGACGGTGCCGAACGTGGAGTTCCTCGCCGAGCCGGCGCGGGCGGTGGCGAGCATCGCGGCGCCGCGCCTGACCAAGGGCGCCGGCGAGACGGCCGCCGCCGAGGGCGCCGAGGGCGAGGGCGCCGATGCGAAGGACGCTGGCAAGGCTTAGGCAGCGCTTCCTCGGGCCCTGCCTGGACTACGCGGAGCTCACCGCCATCGTCATCGGCCTGGGCAACCCGGGTCGCCGCAACGCGGCGACCCGGCACAACCTTGGCTGGCGCGTGGTCGAGCGCTGCGCAGCGGGCGCGCGGCTGGACTTCCAGCCGGGCCGGGGCGACTTCTTCGCCACCCGCTGGCGGCGCCCGGAGGGCGACGCCCTGCTCGTCCTGCCCACGACCTTCATGAACCGCAGCGGCGAGGCCGGCCGCCAGCTCCTCGGGCTGAGCGGCCTGACGCCCGCCCGCTGCCTGGTCGTCGCCGACGACCTGGACCTGCCGCTGGGCCGCCTGCGCCTGCGCGCTCAGGGCGGTCCGGGCGGTCACGGTGGCCTCGTCTCCCTGGCCGCAGCCTGGGGGGAGGCCGCCTTCCCGCGCCTGCGGCTGGGCATCGGGCGGCCGCCTGCCCCGCCGGCGGGCGAGGCCGGCGACGCGGTCACCCACGTCCTGGGCCCCTTCGCGCCGGAGGAAGCGGCGCAGGTGGCGGCGGTGGTGGACGCGGGCGCCGAGGCCGTCGACTGCTTCCTCGCCGAGGGCCTGGAGCGGGCGGCCAGCCGCTTCAACCCCCGCGCGATCGCCTGAAGTCCGGCCCCGGCCGGGCTTTACAGCCGGGGACCGCTCCTGTATATTGAGCCCCCGGGAGCTGCGGCTCCCTTTCCACAACACAGACGATCGCAAATGCCTGGCTGGCCACGCGCCGGCCGCGCCCTGTTTCCGGCGCCCCGCCCGGGGCAGACCGGAGACCGCCAGTCCGAAGGGAGGAAGGCATTGAGGGCCTACGAGTGTCTCTACATCGTCCATCCCGGCGCCGATGGCGCCGAGTTGGAGAAGTCCGCCGCCAAGTTCAGTGAGCTGATCACCGGCAAGGGCGGCGCCGTCCGCAAGACGGACGTCTGGGGCAAGCGCCAGCTCGCCTATCCGATCCAGAAGTTCACCGACGGCAGCTACATCCTGCTGCGCTTCGACGCCGAGCCGGCAACGATCGCCGAGCTCGAGTTCCGCCTGCGCGTGGATGACCGCGTGCTCCGTTACATGACCTGCTACGAGGTGCCCGAGGGTACCGGCCGCAGCGAGGAGCTGATGCAGCTCACCGAGCGCAAGGAGCGCGACCGCCGCGGACGCGGCCGTGGTCCCCGTGGCCGCGGCCCCCGTCCGGGCGGGCGCGGCCCGCGCGATGAGGGTGGGCGCGACGGGCAGGGCGACCAGGAAGCGCCCCGGGCCGCGGCTCGGGATCTGGACGATGACTCCGACGAAGGGGAGGACGACTGATGCCCCGCATCCGCCGCAAGAAGAAGAAGGCACGCAAGTGGACGGGGCGGAAGAAGCCCTGCAAGTTCTGCATCACGCACATCGACGAGGTGGACTACAAGCACCAGGAGCTGCTGGTGCGCTTCGTCAATGACCGCGGCAAGATCGCGCCCCGGCGCATCACCGGTACCTGCGACCGCCACCAGCGCATTCTGGTGACGGGCATCAAGCGGGCTCGCTACATCGCGCTCCTGCCCTACGTGCGCGAGCACTGGCGCTAGGCGGGAAGGAGGACCCGATGGAGATCCTGCTGAAGGAGACCGTGGAGAACCTCGGCAAGCGAGGCGATCGCGTGAACGTGGCCAAGGGCTACTTCCGCAACTACCTGAGCCCGCGCGGGCTCGCGGTGCTCGCCACCGAGGGCAACCTGCGTGCGCTGGCCGAGGAGAGCCGCGTCCGCGCCCGCAAGGACCGCAAGTTCGTGGCGGCCGCCCAGGAGCTGCGCGGCCGCCTCGACGGCCTGCGCCTGGAGTTCAAGGGCCAGATCACGGAGGAGGGCCGGCTCTACGGCTCCGTGAACGCCCAGGCCATCGCCCGCGAGCTGCATGCCCGCGGCTTCGCGATCGAGCCCGGGCAGATCGAGCTCGCCGAGCACCTCAAGGAGCTGGGCGAGCACGCGGTCGTCGTCAAGCTGCACCGCGGCGAGGGCGTGGAAGCGACCCTGCGCGTCACGGTCGCCCCCGAGGAGTAAGGACCAGCGGCTGCGGCGGGGCCGAACGCGGCCCCGCCGCCCGCGTCCCACGCGGCGAGCGGAAGCGGCGAGCGGAAGGAGGAGCTGCGGCGTGGAGCTGCCTGCGAAGATCTTTCGCGAGTACGATATCCGCGGCGTCGTCGGGGAGGACCTCGACGCCGCCGTCTACCGCGCCCTCGGCGGCGCGATCGCTGCGCGCTGGCTGGCCGACGGCGCCCGGGAGGCCGTGGTCGGCCACGACAACCGCCTCCACTCGCCGGAGCTGACGAGCGCCTTCGTCGAAGGGGTCCTCGCCACCGGGCTCGACGTCGTCGAGATCGGCCAGGTGCCGACGCCGGTGCTCTACTTCGCGCAGGCCGTGCTCGGCGAAGGCAAGAACTTCGGCGCCATGGTGACGGCCAGCCACAACCCGCCCCAGTACAACGGCGTCAAGATCGTTTCCGCGGGCCGCGCGCTCTCCGGCGGCGAGATCGCCGCCCTGCGCGGGGCGGCGGCCGGGCCCCTGCCCCAAGGCCGGGGCCGCCGGCGCGCCGAGGACTTCAAGGCGCGCTACCTCGCGCACCTGGCCGGCGACCTGAGGCCCGCGCGCCCCGTCAAAGTCGCCGTCGACTGCGGCAACGGCACCGCCGGCATCGTCGCGCGCCAGCTCTTCACCGCTCTCGGCGCCGAGGCGACCCTGCTCTACGAGGAGCCGGACGGCCGCTTTCCCAACCATCCGGCCGATCCCGTCGTGCCCGAGAACCTGCGCGAACTCGTCCGCACCGTGCGCGAGGGCGGCTACGAGCTCGGGATCGCCTTCGACGGGGACTCGGATCGCCTCGGCGTCGTCGACGAGCGCGGCGAGATCCTCTGGGGGGACCGTCTGCTCGCGCTCTATGCGCGCCGCGTGCTCGCCCGGCATCCCGGCGCGAAGGTCATCTTCGAGGTGAAGTGCTCGCGCGCCCTGGCCGAGGACATCGCGGCCCACGGCGGCGTGCCCGTGCTCTGGAAGACGGGCCACTCGCTGATCAAGGCCAAGCTCAAGGCCGAGGGCGCCCTGCTCGCCGGCGAGATGAGCGGCCACCTCTTCTTCGCCGACCGCTACTTCGGCTACGACGACGCCCTCTACGCGGCCGGCCGCCTGCTCGAGATCGTGGCGGCGGCGGATGCGCCGCTCAGCGGCCTGCTGGCCGGGGCGCCGGTCTACGTCTCGACGCCCGAGATCCGCCGGGCCTGCCCCGACGAGCAGAAGTTCGCGGTCGTCGAGGCCCTGCGCGCGCGCTTCGCCGCCGAGTACACGGTGATCGACATCGACGGCGTGCGCATCGAGTTTCCCGACGGCTGGGGCCTCGTGCGCGCCTCGAACACCGGACCCGTGCTCGTGCTGCGCTTCGAGGCCACGAGCGAGGAGCGGCTGGAGGCGATCCGCGCGCTGGTGCTGGGCGCACTGCGGGAGGAACTGCCCGAGGAGGGAGCCTGATGGCCGCCTGGCTCGTTCTGCTCGCCGGGGGGCGCGGGACGCGCTTCTGGCCGCTGGGCCGCCGGCGCCGGCCAAAGCAGCTGCTGCCCCTGCTCTCTCCGCGCAGCCTGCTCGCCGAGACCTGGGCGCGCGTCGCTCCCCTCGGCAGACCCGAGCGCAGCTTCGTGATCAGCGCCGCCGATCTCGCCCCGGCCTGTCGGCGCGAGCTGCCCGCGCTGCCCCCGGCGCGCGTGATCGGCGAGCCGGCGGGGCGCAACACGGCGGCGGCCGTCGCGCTGGCGACGCTGCTCGCGCTGCGGGAAGATCCCCGCGCCGTGCTCGCCGTCTTTCCCAGCGACCACGTCGTGGCCGACCCGGCCGGCCTGCGCGCCCTCGCCCGGCGCGCGCTGCGCTGCGCGCGCGAGGAGGACGCCTACGTCACCCTCGGCGTCCGCCCGACGCGCGCGGAGACCGGTTACGGCTACCTGGAGCTGGCCGGCGTGGCCTCGGCCGAGACGCCCCAGCGCGCGGTCGCCTTCATCGAGAAACCGGAAGCCGCGCGCGCCGCGGCCTACGCCGCCTCCGGCCGCCATCTCTGGAACAGCGGCATCTTCTTCCTGCCGGCGCGGCGTCTGGCGGAGAGCTTCGCCGCTCTGGCGCCCGCGATCTGGGCGCCTCTGGCCGCTCTGCCGGCCCTGCCGCCAGCGAGCCCGCGCTTTCGCACTGCGCTGCGCGCGGCCTACGCGGAGATCCCGGCGCGCTCCTTCGACGTCGCGATCATGGAGCGCGCGGCAGGGGTGAAGGTCCTGGCGGCCGACATCGGCTGGCGCGACGTCGGTGGCTGGGCCGCCCTCGGCGAGCTGCTGCCCGCCCTGGCGGGCAATCGCGTGCAGGGCGAGCTGGTCGCCCTGGACGCGCGCGACAACATCGTCGTCGATCGGGAGGGGCTGACCGCCTTGCTCGGCGTCGAGAACCTGGTCGTGGTGCGCAGCGGCGGGGCGCTTCTCGTCGCCAACCGCGCGCGCCTGGATGCCCTGCGCGAGCTCGTGGCCCTGCTCGAGGCCCGCGCCGGCGGGCGCTACCTGTAGCCGCTGGAGCGGCATGGAGGTCCCGATGAAGCGAAACGCGCTGCCGCGGCGCTTGCTGCTGCTCACCCTGCTGGCGGGGGCGCTCCTCGCCGGATTCGGCCCCGGCTGCCGGCCCGCCGAGGAGTCGCCCCAGCCGGCGAGCGCCGAGGCGCCCGCGGCCGGCGGCGGCGAGGATGTGCTGGTCCGAGTGGGCGGCGAGCCGATCACGCGGGCGATGTTCGAGGCCGAGATCGAGAAGATCCCGCCCTTCCAGCGGCGCGAGCTGGAGACGCCGCAGGGCAAGCAGCAGTTCCTCGACCGCCTCGTCGAGATGGAGCTGCTCTACCGCGGCGCGCTGGAGGCCGGGCTCGACAAGGACCCGCAGCTGGCCGAGGAGGTCGAGCGCGCGCGCCGGCAGATCCTCATGCGCCACTACTACCGCCTGCGGGTGCAGGACGCGGCCGAGCCGGACTCCGCCGCCATCCAGGCCTACTATGACGGCCACCCGGAGGAGTTCTCCGTGCAGGAGCGCGTCAAGGCGCGCTGGATCCTCTGCGAGACGCGCAAGGCCGCGGTGGCGCTGGCGGGGCGCCTGACCGCCGGCGAGGACTTCGCGGCGCTCGCGCGCAGCGAGAGCAAGGACGCGCCGACCGCCAACGAGGACGGCGACCTCGGCTGGTTCACGCGCGACGGCTACGTGCGCTCGCTCGGCGTCAACACCGACTTCACGAGCCGCGTCTTCGCGCTGGCGCCGGGCCAGGTGAGCGAGCCGTTCGAGCTGGAGAAGAAGGGCTGGGCGCTCGTGCGCCTGGATGAGCGCGAGTCCGCGCGGACGAAGTCGCTGGCCGAGGTGCGCCCGGAGATCGCGCGGCGGCTGGCGCCCCAGGTGCAGGAGGCGCTCTACAACCAGAGGCTGCGGGAACTGCGCGAGCGCTTCGGCGTCGAGCAGGTGGCCGAGCCCTTCACCAGCGCGGCCACTCCCGAGGAGCTCTTTGAGATGGCGCAGTCCGCCCAGGAGCCGCGCGAGCGCATCGAGTACTACGAGCAGATGGTGCGGCGCTTCCCGGACTTCGCCCAGGCCGATCGCGCGCTCTTCATGGTCGGTTTCGTCTACGCGGAGGAGCTGGCGGACACGGTGCAGGCCCGCGCGGCCTTCGAGCGCTTCCTGACGACCTATCCGCAGAGCGACCTCGTCGAGGACGCCCGCTACATGCTGGGCGCCCTCGCCGGCAGGGAGCCCGCCTTCGAAGGCGACTAGGGCTCCCGAGAGGACGAGCGCATGAGCCCCAATCCGGAACGCGGCTCGCTGCGGATGGAGGTCAAGGGCTTCGCCCTCGATGAGGACTCGAAGATCCCCATCCTCCTCCTGCAACCCGCCGGTCGCGAGGAGGTGCTGCCGATCTGGATCGGCCCCGGCGAGGCCTCGGCGATCGCGCTCACGCTCAGCGGCGCCGAGAGCGCGCGCCCGCTCACGCACGACCTCATGCAGCGCCTCCTGCAGGGGCTCGAGGCGAAGCTCCTGCGCACCGAGGTGACGGCACTGGAGGGCAACGTCTTCCTGGGCCGCCTGCTGATCGCCCAGCCGCAGCGGGGCGAGTACCTGGCCATCGACTGCCGGCCGAGCGACGGCATCGCGCTGGCCCTGCGCTGCGGGGCGGAAATCCACGTTGACAAGGGGCTCTTCGAAGCCCAGAAGAAGCGGCTGGGGCCGCCCGCGAAGCCGAGTGCGGGCGAACCCGAAGCCGACGAGGACTGACGAGGGACGAGGACTGCTGCCATGCCCAGCGAAGACCCGCGCCGGGGCCCGGTTCTCGGCGCCTTCCGCCTGGACGAGGAGCGGCCGGCGCTGCCGGCCTCGACCTGGGTGGCCCCCGGCGCCGTCGTCATCGGCCGCGTGCGGCTGGGCGAGCGCAGCAGCGTCTGGTTCGGGGCCGTCCTGCGCGGCGACCTCGACACGATCGCCATCGGCGCGGAGCCGGGG
>Ga0194127_10007622_pt1 | contig 11858 bp, 9 predicted proteins | sample TA2KigC100mmetaG_FD_148624 | JGI IMG/M metagenome (GOLD analysis project Ga0194127, IMG submission 148624) | Freshwater microbial communities from Lake Tanganyika, Tanzania - TA2015036 Kigoma Deep Cast 100m | ecosystem: Environmental > Aquatic > Freshwater > Lake | place: Tanzania: Lake...
AAGCCGAATTAAAAACCCAGCCAAACCTTAAAGCAACCCGGGCGAAGGAACCGGATTTGTTTTCAGTGCCGGAGTTACCTCGCTCGGGCAAACCGGAAAAAACTGTGGCTGATAAGCTTTCGGAAGAAAGTCATTCGGAAACGATTGCCGACAAAATGAGTTCGCATAAAATCGAAGGGTTAAAAAAAGCCATCGGCATCAACGATAAATTCTTTTTTATCAATGAATTATTTCAGGGTGACATGAAGGAATATTCCGAAACGATAAACCTGCTCGACGAAACTGATGAACTCAGTCAGGCATTGGAATATCTTGAAAAACAAGCCCAAAATTACAACTGGAACAAACAAGACAATGCCTGTAAAAAGCTGATCGGTTTTGTGGAACGTAAATTTAAATAAAACCTTGATGGTGAGCAAAAAATTTTTCTTTTTAATCCTGATTTTCCAGAGCCTTGTTACTTTGGCCCAGGATGCAGAATATGCACGGCATCTTATTGACACTCTCGCATCCGAAAGCATGCATGGCCGGGGTTATGTAAAAGGGGGTGAACGGAAATCTGCGGAATTGATCGGGAGTGAATTCAGGAAATCCGGGCTGGCAGGATTTGACGGGGATTATTTCCAGACATTCACCATTGCAATAAATACTTTTCCTGATCCGACCCATGTAATGATTGATGGTCAGGAGTTAAAGCCTGGCCGCGAATATGTAGTTCTGTCCTCTTCGCCCTCAATTAACGGAACTTTTAACCTGGCCTGGAAAATTGCAGATTCTGCGACTCAGAAACCAGATTCTTCGATGTTTGTAAATGAAGATTTTTCAGAAAAGATTGTGGTAACAAATATGAACCAGAAGGAATTTGAAAAACAAAACTTATTCGGTTCGAAGGGTTACATTTTTTTGATGGAGAACAAAGTCTGGTGGCATGTTTCGAACGGGACTTCGGTTCATGATTATTTTCAGATGCAGATATTGAAAAGCAAAATGGCCGATTCAATAAAAACTATTTCAATTCAGGCCCAAAATAAATTCGTTGAAAACTACCCTACGCAAAACGTAGTTGGTTTTGTAAAGGGAACGAATATTCCCGACAGTTTTTTTGTTTTTACAGCCCACTATGATCACCTCGGAATGATGGGTCCTGACACATATTTTCCGGGAGCCAACGATAATGCCAGCGGTACTGCTATGTTACTCGATCTTGCACGGTATTACTCATCTCCCGGGAACAATTCCGGTATTTCAATTGTCTTTATTGCGTTCAGTGCGGAAGAGGTCGGGCTGATCGGTTCGGAATACTTTACTGAACATCCCTTGTTCCCGCTTGAAAAAATAAAATTTTTAGTGAACCTTGATATGGTCGGTTCGGGGAGTGAGGGCATTAAGGTGGTGAACGGTACGGTTTTTAAAAAAGAATTTGAAATCCTTAAAAATCTGAACAAGGAGAAGGAATATCTCCTTACCGTAAGTGAACGCGGAGAAGCAGCGAACAGCGATCATTATCCCTTTTATGCGAAAGGAGTGCCTTGTTTTTTTATTTATACGCTTGGAAAGGAATGTAAGGAATACCATAATGTATATGATAACCCTGCCAGTGTACCCCTGACAGAATATGCAGATTTGTTCAGGTTGCTAATTGACTTTCAATCCTTTTTCGATTAAAAAGGTTTATTAAGTAGAAATTTATACGGATGTCGAAATTATTTATCATACCCACGCCTATCGGCAACCTTGAGGACATGACGATCAGGGCAATTCGGATATTAAAAGAGTCGGACATCATTCTTGCCGAAGATACCCGGATATCAGCAAAACTGCTGAAGTATTACGGGATCGAAACTAAAATGCAGGCATTCCACCAATATAATGAGCACAGATCGCTGCAGTCTGTTGTGGAAAAAATTTTATCCGGATCAAAAATGGCGCTTATCAGCGATGCCGGCACACCGGGAATTTCAGATCCCGGTTTTATTCTTGTAAGGGAATGTATAAAAAACAATATTGAAGTGGAGTGCTTGCCGGGCGCAACGGCTTTTGTCCCAGCTCTGGTTAATTCAGGATTGCCTATTGACAGGTTTACATTCGAGGGTTTTATTCCTCACAAAAAAGGAAGAAAAACTCGGCTCGAAATGCTTGCAAAATTGAATAGTACACTGGTTTTTTATGAATCGCCCCACCGCCTCGTAAAAACCCTGGAGCAATTTGCCGAACATTTCGGCGGCGATTGCAGGGCTTCTGTATCGAGGGAACTTTCCAAGATTCATGAAGAAACCGTTCGTGGAACCCTAACAGAAATTACAGCCAATTATAAAAACAAACTCATTAAGGGAGAGATTGTAATTGTCGTTGACAGAAATTCATAAAGCTGCGTTCGCTTGCGGACAAATCTTCGGAATACCGAACACAATATGCGTTTGAAAAGTTTACTGCGTCTGCTCTAAATATTTATATCACAGATAACTGAATCGTTTGGTATAATGTTCGCAATCAACCAAGCGGACGAATTTAAACCATGAAAATTTTTCAATTCAGTTTGAAAAAGATTCGTTTCGACTACAAACTACCATAAAGCGTATGTAGGATTTGTAAGGTGCTTCAGAGTCCCGGCATTGCCGGGACTTTTTTCTTCGAATAAATTATATTTGCAATCTTATATTTGCAACATGGCGTTGAATAAAAAACCTGATAGCCCGGAAAAGATCGAAGTATTTCGCCCGGGATTCAAGTCGCTGAAGGAACTGGATCTTTTTTCTTATCATATTCCTGCCGGATTTCCTTCTCCCGCCGAAGACTTTCTTGAAAAAAGGCTCGATCTGAACGATTACCTGGTCAGGAATCAGGCTGCGACATTTCTGGTAAAGGTCAGCGGCAATTCCATGATCAACGCGGGTATTTCGGACGGAGATATTTTAATCGTGGACAGGTCTCTGGAGCCGGCTGACGGGAAGATCGTTCTTGGTGTGCTTCAGGGTGAATTTACTGTGAAGAGAATTCAAAAAAGGGGAAATAAGCTTTTCCTTGTGCCCGAAAACGATAAATTCAGACCTATAGAAATAACTGTGGAAATGGATTTTCAGATTTGGGGAATTGTAACCTTTTCCATACATAAAACCTGAGCCGGAGGTCAGGGAGTATTATACACGTGAAGCTGGAAGCCGTCGTATTCGGTGAAATATTGTTTCAGCGCCAGTGATGCCGGTCCTCCGGCGGGGGAACCATCAAGAATGTTGTACAGTGACATACAGACGGAGTCAACGAGCAAAATTCCGGAATGATCTGTCTCAACAATGGCGCTGTCAATTTGAGGATCATAAGGACATGTGCGTTCATAAGCATGAAAAGTAGTCTGATCAACCCGGTAAATCAGGATTCCGCGATAACCCTCAAGTTCATAAATTTTCCAGCTTCCCATCGGTATAAAATCTATTCCGTCGGGTTGCAGGTAAAAATCAACCGGTACATTGGGAATAATATCATGGTATTCGTCATTTTTATCCTTGCATTCTCCAAGAAAAACAAGGAGAATGAATAAAAGCACAATCCTTTTTACCGCATTATTTTTCAACGCCATGAATTTATGATCAAACAAAATTAATTATTTATTAATTTCGACGCTTAAACAACGGGCAGAGTAAAACAAAATTGGAAAATGCCAGTAAAAGTTTTTGTAGTGACGTGAAATTTCTTGGAATCAGGTTTTTGGTTTTGATCGGATTGCTGCTCCTGGTATTAACAGGCTGCAAGACGCTGAAATTTGGAAATCCTGAAAAAAAAGCCCTGAAGCAGAAACAAAAAGAGGAAAAACAATTGCAGGAGACCTACCGGCAGGAAGTGAAGGCACACTATAAATTACAAACGAACGAAACCCGGAAAAGAATGAAGCAGAATTACGCAAGAGTAAGAAAGCAGGCAAAAAAACAAAACAATTCGTATTGGAGATGTAACTGACCTTAGCCAATGAAAAATCCATTTCATCCCAAAGGTCTTTTTGGCGTTATGGTAGCAGCCATGATGCTGGCTCCGGTTTGCCCGGTAAATCCACAAATTCCCGGTGAGATAAAGTTTAACCGCTTGTACTCTGAAAATATTAAGTATGTCAAAGGTCTTTCGCAGAACTGGATTTATACCATTCATCAGGATCAATTCGGTTACATGTGGTTCGGAACCTGGGATGGATTGAATAAATACGATGGCTACAATTATACCATATATAATGTTGCAGATGGCTTAAACGATCACACAGTCAATTGTATTCTTGAGGATAATGAAGGTATTCTCTGGATCGGCACTGGCAAAGGGTTCAATAAATTCGACCGGGCAAATCAAAAGTTTCTGCAGTACAGTAACTTTCCGGGTGACACAGCCAGTTTATTTCACGAGAGAGTGCTTTCCATTATTCAGTCGCATGACGGGTCTATATGGCTGGGTACCGGCGCAGGCCTGATTAAATTCAATAAAGCGACAGAAACATTCACGTCCTACTTGTCAACAGGACAGGAATACTACAGCCCAAGGAGCAATTATATTCTTAACCTTTGTGAAGATAATTCCGGTATTATTTGGGTAGCAACAACCTATGGCCTTATCAAGTTTGATCCGATGACCGGAAGATCAACAAGATATTATCAGATTCCGGGCGACACCACCGGACTCAGTCATAATAATATCAGGTATGTGTTGCAGGAGAAATCCGGAAATTTTTGGATCGGAACCCGGTTCGGATTGAATTATTTTGACACAACCAGTCAAAAAATAACGCAATATTTTAATGATCCGTTAAACGAAAACAGCATCAGTGACAACTGGATCAGGGTAATATTTGAAGACCAAAACGGGCAAATATGGATTGGTACGGAAAATGGCGGATTAAATTTATTCGACCGCAAAAATGAAACATTCATCAGATTTCAAAATCGCCTTGCTGACAGAAATAGTCTGAGCAATAACAAGGTTTATTCGATTTATGAAGATATTTCCGGCAATTTTTGGGTCGGAACTTACAACGGAGTAAATAAGATTGACAGATATTTCAATAATTTCATGCATATCCGGCAAATCAGCAACGATGACCGAAGTTTAAACAATGATATCATCTGGTCGTTTGCCGAAGATGATAACAATAATTTGTGGATCGGGACTTCAGCCGGGGTAAATATTCAAAACAGAACAACCGGAAGGTATAGTTTCCTTACCAGTTTTCCGGAAGATCCCCATACTCCTTCGGGCAATGAGGTGCGAAAACTACTCTATACACCTGAATACAATTGCTTCTGGTTTGCTTACTGGGGTGCAGGATTGGATAAATATGACCTGAAAACAAAGACATTCACGCATTACAGATCCAATCCCAACATCAATACAATCAGTAACGACTATGTAAATGATATCATTTTGGACAGGTCAGGAAAAATCTGGATAGCAACAGGAAAGGGATTGAACAGGATGGATCCGGTTTCGGGCAGGTTCGAGAGCTTTAAGCATACACCCGGCGACATCAGCAGCATTTCGAATGATATAGCCATTTGCCTTTTGGAAGACAGCCGGGGCGATATCTGGGTAGGCACCAATGATGGACTTAATAAATATAATGTATCCAAAGATAAGTTTACAGTTTACAAACACGACACGGCCAACCGTAATAGTCTTGGCAATAACACGGTCTTTAAAATTCATGAAGATAAAACCGGCAAAATCTGGATTGGAACTTCAGGCGGGGGTTTATCACGCCTCGAATCGGACAAGGAGAGGTTCAGGATTTATTCGACCAATGAAGGTCTTCCCAATAATATCGTTTATGGAATACTGGAAGATGATGAGGGAAATATCTGGGTAAGTACGAACCTGGGTATATCGAAGCTTTATGTGATCAGTGAACGATTTGTGAATTATGACGTGAAGGATGGTATTCAGAGCAATGAGTTTAATTTGGGTGCTTGTTACAAGGGTCGGGGCGGAGAGCTTTATTTTGGCGGCATGAACGGGTATAATGTTTTTGATCCTGACGAGATCAAATTCAATCCCAACAAACCGGTGGTCGTGATTTCCGGATTCAGGAAATTCAACGAAAAACAGCCTGAAGAATATTTTGACGGTGATACAATAAGATTAAGTTACGATGATAATTTTTTCTCCATAGAAATTTCTGCTCTCGATTATACCAATCCGGCAAAAAATAAATACAGGTATATGCTTAAAAATGTGGACAAGGATTGGATCAGAACAGATGCCAATAATCGCCTGGCCGAGTATAAAAAGGTCCAGCCCGGTATTTACACGTTTAAAGCCAATGGCTCGAACAACGACGGCGTTTGGAATGATAAAGGAATTACACTTACAATTATTATCTCGCCGCCGTGGTGGAAAACATGGATATTCAGGATTTTTGTAACCATCGTGATTATCTTTACTGCATGGATACTTATCTATAGAAGAATCAGGCGCATCAGGATCGAACATGAAGTGGAAAAAAAGATGCTTGAAATCGAAAAGCAAAAATTCGACCTGGAGCAAAAAGCGCTCAGGCTTCAGATGAATCCACATTTTATTTTTAACTCACTCAATTCCATTCAAAGCTATATTTTGTCGCACGATGCCGAAAAAGCCATTCAATACCTTGGTAAATTTTCCCAGTTGATGAGGTTGATTCTCATCCATTCCGCTCATAAATTAATATCCCTGAAGGATGAGCTTCTTGCGGTTACCTATTACCTTGATCTTGAAAAGCTAAGATTTGAAAACAAATTCGACTACTCCATTCGTGTTGATGAAAATATTGATGAAGAATTTATTGAAATTCCACCCATGATTGTTCAGCCGTATATTGAGAATGCCATCATTCACGGACTGCTTCACAAACCCGCAAAAGGTAAAATAGACCTCGATTTTAAATTAAGAGGAAGCCGTATTATCTGTACAGTTACTGATAACGGTATCGGGAGGGAAAAATCGATGGAGATAGAAAGGCAATCGGGAATAAAGCGGAAATCAAGAGGAATGCTGATAACCAAGGCCAGACTTGAAATTTTGAACAGACAGAGCAATGATGAATTTTCGGTTAAAGTTTTTGATCTGAAAGATGAGAATGGTATTCCCGTTGGAACAAAAGTAGAAATCGTAATCTATTATACGAAAGAAGAATAAATATGAGATGCCGGAATTATGTTAAGAGCAGTTATTGTTGAGGACGAAAAGCCATCGCGGGATACGCTGGCGGGAATGTTAAAATTGTTTTGCAAAAATGTTGAAATCGTGGCTGAGGCCGAAAGTGTTCAATCCGGGATAGATTCAATCCGTAACTTAAAACCGGATATCGTGTTTCTCGATATTCAGATGCCCGACGGCAGCGGTTTCCGGTTGCTCGAAGAGGTGAGAGACATCAGTTTCGATGTTATTTTCACCACCGCCTACGACCAGTTTGCAATTAAGGCAATAAAATTCAGTGCGCTGGATTATCTTTTGAAGCCGATTTTCCGGGATGATCTGGTGAAAGCCGTTAATAAGGCAGAAGAAAATAAATTGAGGCAGGGCCGTAAAGAGCACATAGATGTTTTGCTTGATAATCTTAAGAAACCCTCAAGCGATCCCCCCAAAATCATTCTTTCGACTACCGAAAAAATAAATGTTGTCAATGTTGACGACATTATCCGATGCGAATCGGATAATTATTATACTTTTTTTCATTTTACCAATGGTCAGAAGATGATCGTTTCCAAAACCCTTAAAGAAAATGAAGAATTGTTAAAGGATTATAATTTTATCCGTCCTCACAAATCGCACCTTGTAAATACTAAATATATCAAAAGTTTTTTACGTGTCGAAGGCGGATTTATCCTTATGACTGACGGCAGTGAAGTACCTGTTTCGAGAAGGAAAAGAGAGGTGATCATAGAAATTTTATCCAATCTGTAAGATCGTTTTCTGTCCCGGAACTTTTTACACATGGCTTAATCCTTGGAATCGCTTTTAAAAAACTCATACCTGAATATTATGCCCTGCTGTACCGAAAACTGATTAAATTCTGCCGAAAACTGATTTTTTCTTTCATTTAATAATTATTGTACTATATTTACCCGCTATTTTATAAATGCGTTTAAATTAACCTATTATGGAAGATTTGTTGCCTCTTTTAATCGGTATCATCTGGCTCGGATATACATTATATAATAGGGGGCAAAAAAAAGGCAGGGCAAAAATGCAGCAACCAGTTAAAAAACAGGAACGCAAAGGTCCGTCAATTCTTGAACAAATTTTACTTGGCGATGTCATTCCTCAACCCCAACCGTATGGTGCAGCGCCTGCAGAAGAACCATCGGGTAACTTTTTTGTTGAAGATACAGAACCAAAACCGGTTTCGAAAAAACCAAGTCCGTTCCTCAGCGAGGAATTATCGAAATTTACACAGGAAGGTCAGCCGGGGATTACAGTAAGTGATGATGATTTAACGATAAAAGACGGACTCAAAGAGTCATTAATAAAGGAACACGATTTTGATTTAAGGAAGGCTGTTATTTTTGCCGAAATATTAAATCCTCCTTACATCAGGTAAATAAATAAATATGGGGGAATAACAGGTAACTAAAAAATTTTGGAGATGACAATTTTTTATTTTTAACTTTACCCCCTTTTTGAAGCACAGTGTATAATCTGACATAAAACAAGCATGTATGTTTAGAAATCTACTATTAACAATTGGATTTATTTTAGTTTCAAATCTGGTCGTTTTCTCACAATCCGGGACACTCAAAGGAAAAATTTTTGATAAAGCGACAAAAGAGCCGATTCCTTTTGCAAACATTGTTATTGAATTGGGCGGAGCACAAAAGGGAGGCGGCACCTCCGATTTTGACGGAAACTATATGATTAAGCCAATACCTCCGGGAACCTATGATTTAAAGGCTACCTATGTGGGGTATAATACGGTTTTGGTAAGGGGTATGGTCATCAATGCAGACCAAATCCGGTTTTATGACATCGAGATGGAATCGACCGCAGAACAGCTTCCTGAAATCATCGTTTCTGATTTTGCAATACCTTTGATTAATAAAGACGAAACCGTATCCGGAGGACAAATTACCGAAGAAGAAATCAAGAAAATGCCCAACCGGAGTGTTGAGGGTGTTGCAACCACCGTTGGTGGTGTCTTCTCCGAAGACGGCGAAAGAGGTAATGTGAGGGGCGCAAGGTCGGATCAAACCATTATGTTTATTGATGGTATCCGCGTTCTTGGATCTACTGCTCTGCCGCAGTCATCCATTGAGCAGGTTGCCGTTTATCTTGGTGGTTTGCCGGCGCAATACGGTGATGCGAGAGGCGGTATTATTAATGTAACAACCAAAGGACCTTCGGGAAAATTCGGCGCCGGTCTGGAACTCGAACAATCACTGGATGCTTATGGCCACAGCCGCGTGGGTCTTAATCTTCAGGGACCGATCATTAAAAGTAAAAAAGAATCTGCAACCTCGATTCTTGGATATTTCTTTTCAGGAGATGGCTATTACAATAAAGATCAAAGACCGACAGCACGGGGCGTTTATGTTGCCACAGACGAGACACAAAAGCATATAGAGGAGTATCCGCTTGTTCCTTCAGGATTGTCGAGCGGTACATTCAGCAGCGGGGAATTTGTCAGAAAAGATAACCTTGAATTATTAAAAACAAATCCCAACGCCAGCCGGTATGGGGTAAATTTATCGGGAAAACTTGACCTCAGGGCAACCACTACCGCCAATTTTACCTTCGGCGGTCAGTATAACCTCGATGATGGCAAGGTTTACAGCTTCGCCAATACCATGTTCAATTCGGATAAAAATTATTTATACAAGAACGAATCCTGGAGGGTGTTTGGACGCTTCACACAGCGGTTTATTTCAGGTGCCGAAAGCAATTCCCTTGTTAAGAATGTATATTACAGTCTGCAGTTTGATTATTCCCAGCAAAATACCCGTTCAATGGATCCCGATCATAAGGATGACATCTTTAAATATGGATATTTGGGAAAATATACGACTTACAAAACAAAAACTGTTGAACTTGTTCCTACACTTGAGATCAATGATGTTATTTACGAAAATGTTTTTGCATTGAACAGCTGGGATTTTGACACAGCTTATGTTTTCGAGGCTGCGAACTACAATCCTCTGATTGCAAGATATACCGAACAAATCTATGACCTCTTCCCCACCAACTGGGAAACAGGAGCGACGGAAGGAAACTGGAGTAATTCCGATCAATTGGAGCTCCGGGGCGGTTTATTGAACGGAGACGGTCCCGCTGCTTTTTATGGTATTTGGAGTGCGCCGGGCGCCTTACAAACAGGCTATGGCGAAAGTCACGACAACCAGATATCTATCAATGCTACAGCTTCGGCTGATATAGGGAATCATGAAGTAAAATTCGGTTTTATCTACGACCAGAGAATTGAGCGCGGCTTTAGTTACAGCGCTGGGGGAATATGGTCAAGAATGAGGGGTTTGACCAATTTCCATATCAGAGAGCTTGACATTGATAATCCACAAACTGAATACCTCGCTTCGGATAATTTCGTCTATTATTACCGGAAGTATGATGAAATCTCTCAATTCACTTTTGATAAAAATTTAAGAAATAAACTGGGTTTGGACGAGAAAGGGCTCGATTTTATTCTGGTGGACTCTTACAGTTTTGATGATAATACCATACAATATTATGATAAGGACGGATTTCTTCATACCAGGCAACTTGACGGCGATCTGTACTCCATTGATATGTTCAGTGCAGATGAATTGCTGAATGACGGAAGATACATAGCCTATGCATACGGGTACGATTATTATGGAAACAAGCTGACATCTAAACCGAGCATTGAAGACTTTTTTACACAACTGGATGCAAATGGCGATCACACCCGGCCGATACCTGCTTACGAACCCATTTATATGGCAGGTTATATCCAGGATAAATTTGCCTTTAAAGATCTTATTTTTAATATCGGTGTAAGGGTTGACCGGTTTGATGCAAACCAGCCGGTATTAAAAGATCCGTTTTTAATGTACCCGGCAAAAACAGTTCAGGAGACTACGAACATCGGAGGCAACTATGTAAATCATCCCGGGAATATGGGTAGTGATTATGTTGTTTATGTTGATAACATAAATGCACCGACCGAAATTACCGGATACCGCAACGAATTTACCTGGTACAATGCTGAAGGTGTGGAAATTCAGGACCCATATATCCTTGACCGAGGCTCCGGAATTTCTCCTATGTTGGTTGATCCCGGTCAAATCAGTGTGAACTCCAAGGCATTTGAAGATTATGAACCTCAGATCAATGTTATGCCGAGAATTTCCTTCTCCTTCCCGATTTCCGATGAAGCCTTGTTTTTTGCCCATTATGATGTTCTGACTCAACGGCCTTTGGAAACCAGCGGTTTGATCCCTCTGCCTATTACTATATAAATAATATCGGCGGAAACATTGACAATCCTAACCTTAAGCCCACAAAAACCATTGATTATGAATTGGGATTTCAGCAAAAGCTTACAATGAAATCATCTCTCAGGCTGACAGCCTTCTACCGTGAAATGCGTGACGACATCCAGATTTACAGGTTTAATGGCGCTTATCCGAGGGATTATACTTCTTTCAGCAATCTTGATTTCGGAACCGTAAAAGGTTTAACCGTTACTTACGATCTTCGCCGGCTAAGCAGCAATACGAGACTCAATGCAAGTTATACTTTACAGTTTGCCGAAGGAACGGGATCAAGTTCTACTACGGCTGCGGCTCTGGTTGCTTCAGGACTTCCAAACCTCCGCACAACAAATCCTTTAGATTGGGACAGGAGGCATAATTTTAATATTTCGCTCGATTACAGAT
>Ga0194127_10007626_pt1 | contig 11854 bp, 11 predicted proteins | sample TA2KigC100mmetaG_FD_148624 | JGI IMG/M metagenome (GOLD analysis project Ga0194127, IMG submission 148624) | Freshwater microbial communities from Lake Tanganyika, Tanzania - TA2015036 Kigoma Deep Cast 100m | ecosystem: Environmental > Aquatic > Freshwater > Lake | place: Tanzania: Lake...
TTTGGAATAGTATTAGAAAGAGAAGTCAATATTATTTAAGGTCTTCATTATATGATTACCTTTGTTGATTTAGGAACAAAACATGAAAATTTCCTACAATTGGTTAAAAGAGTTTGTGGACTTTTCTTATTCTCCAGAAGAGCTTGCTGAAATTTTAACAAATACTGGACTGGAAGTTGAAAACACAGAAAAGATTGAAGTTGTAAAAGGCGCATTGGCGGGGGTAGTCGTTGGAGAAGTACTTAGTTGTTTAAAACATCCTGATGCGGACAAACTATACGTTACTGAAGTTTATACAGGTCAAGAAGCTCTTCAAATCGTGTGTGGAGCTCCTAATGTTTCAAAAGGTCAAAAAGTATTGGTAGCCACCGTAGGTTCGACAATTTATCCATTTTCAGAGAATCCTGTTACGATAAAAAAAGCTAAAATTAGGGGTATTGAATCCAACGGGATGCTCTGTGCTGAGGATGAGTTAGGAATTGGTACAGATCATAATGGAATCATGGTGTTGCCCAGCGAAACCCAGCCCGGAACTTTGGCTTCTTCCTATTTTAATTTTGATGTTGACTATGTCTTTGAAATTGGTTTAACCCCAAACCGAGCGGATGCAATGGGTCATATTGGAGTGGCCAGAGATCTAGCAGCATATCAATCTTTTCATTCCAAACAAAAAAGTAAAGTCAAGGCTCCTAATACCCGAAATATAAATTTCCCAAAATCCCGAGGAGGCATAAATATTTCGGTATTAGATGACAATTGTATGCGTTACATGGGTGTTCGACTTTCTGGAATAATAGTGAGCCCCTCACCGGATTGGCTTCAAAGAAGATTGCGTTCAGTAGGTGTTTCACCTGTTAATAATGTTGTTGATGTAACAAATTATGTAATGAGGGAACTTGGAACCCCATTGCATGCTTTTGATGCCAACAAACTAGGAAATAATGTGGTGATACGCTCAGCAATCAAAGGTGAGGAACTTGTCACATTAGATAAAATAAAAAGGACATTTAAAGGAGGAGAACTGCTGATTTGCGATAACAATTCACCAATGTGTATTGCGGGTGTTTTAGGCGGTCAAGAGAGTGGAATTTCCGAAGCAACAAGCGATATACTTTTAGAATCTGCGGTATTTGATATGACTGCTGTTAGGAAAACAGCTCGTCTTCACGGAATAAATAGCGATGCGAGTTTTCGATTTGAACGCGGCGTAGATAAGTCACTCACCGAAATTGCAATTCGAAGGGCATGTCAATTACTGATTGACATTTCAGGAGCTACTGTAACATCTTCACTCTTCGATGAATCTCAAATAACGTTTACTCAAAAAACTATTGAGTTTTCACCGACAGAAATAAATTCAATTCTCGGTGCACGGATCTCAGAAACTGAGTTAGAGGAGATATTAATTTCATTGGATTTTGAAATTGCAAAAGAGGATCAAATCTGGAAAGTATTGGTTCCACACTGCAGAATTGATGTTGAGAGGACCTGTGATATTGCCGAAGAGGTTCTGAGAATATATGGCTTCAACACCATTGAAACACCAGAAAAAATGGCCATATCATTACCCAACTCAAGACCAAATGATTGCCGGCAAAAAATGGCTAATTATTTAGTAAGCAACGGGTTTTATGAGGCAATGAATAATTCGATGACCTCACCTGATTATGCCTCGCTTATACCGGTTGAGCAGGAAATTGTGAAAATAACTAATCCTATAAGTCAAGATCTTTTAGTAATGAGGTTTTCTTTACTCCCTGGATTATTAGAAAATGTTGTGCATAATCAAAATCGCCAAATCGGTGATATGAAGTTATTTGAATTTGGTAAAACCTACACTGTATCAAAGGGGACATTTGTAGAAAAGAATATTATCGCTGGTATCCTGACTGGAAAAAAAATGGAAGAAAATTGGATTAATTCTCAGGATGAAGTTGACTTTTTCTTTGCGAAAGGTATAGTTGAAAATATGCTTGACGCATTGTTTTCATTTGATTTGCTTGAAACTTCGCAGCCGGCAGTTGAAATTTTTGATTACGGATTCAACTATGCTTTCAACAATGTCAAAATTGGAGAAATAGGAAAAGTCTCAAATAGAATAGCCTCAGAATTCAACATTAAAAAGCCCGTATATTTTTTTCAATTTGAAGTTGAGGCGCTTAATTTACTCTATAACAAACAACCTGTAGAATTTCAGGAATTACCAAAAACCTTCTTCTTGAGACGGGATTTATCGCTGTTGGTAAAAAATAGCATCTCCTACGAGGAAATAAAAAAATCCTGCTTCAATGTGGAAAAACATCTATTGACTAAAATTAATCTCTTCGATGTGTATGAAGGAGATAAAATCGAAAATGGCTTTAAATCTTATGCCATTTCATGCTATTTCCAACATGCTGAAAAAACTTTAACTGATAAAACCGTTGACGATATTATGCAGAAGATAATATTCGCTCTGAAAAAAGAACATGGGGCCTTGTTGCGCTAGTTTAATAGTACCCCAATATTTTTAAATAATCCTCAGCGGTTTGCTCCTCACTGAACAATTTGGAATAAATCTTCCCGTTTTCATCGCGATTAATCAAGATATGCTTTGGCTCGGGAATCAAACAATGTTTTAATCCACCAAAACCACCAAGAGTTTCCTGATATGCGCCGGTATTAAAAAATCCTATATATAGCATTTTCGATACATCAAATTTCGGCAAATAAATAGCATTTGAATGTTGTTCCGAATTGTAATAATCATCACTGTCACATGTTAAACCTCCCAATAATACCCTCTCATAGTCATCCTCCCACCGATTGATTGGCAACATTATAAAACGTTGGTTTATCGCCCAAGTATCCGGAAGATTCGTCATAAAGGAGGAGTCTATCATATTCCATTTTTCACGGTCATTCTGTTGCTTCTGGTGCAGTATACTAAAAATAGCCCCACCGCTCTCGCCTACTGTAAACGATCCAAACTCCGTAAAAATATGAGGCTCGGGAATATCGTTGTCGGTGCAAACCCTTTTTACTTGCGTTAATATTTCTCTGACCATGTAAGCGTAATCAAAATCAAATGCCAACGATTTCTTAATTGGAAAGCCGCCACCGATATTTAGGGAATCCAGTTCAGGACAAAGTTTTTTAAGATCACTGTATATCCTCAAGCATTTCGTTAGTTCATTCCAGTAATATGCTGTATCGTTAATTCCTGTATTGATAAAAAAATGCAACATTTTTACCTTTACCTGAGGATTCTCATTTAATATCTGTTTATAAAAAGGTACTATTTCTCGATAACGTATTCCTAATCGTGAGGTATAAAATTCAAATTTAGGTTCCTCTTCTGCCGCTATCCTCACACCGATATTTAATTCCTTTCGCGTTTTAGCAATCAAACTTTTGAGCTCGTCAATATTATCAACCACAGGAATAACCTTTAAATTTTCCTCTTCAATGAGCTTAATGACCTTATTAAGGTACAGTTCAGGTTTATACCCATTACAAATAACAAATGTATTTTTTGCCAGCTTACCTGAATTCCACAAATGGTTCACTATGTCAAGATCAAAAGCTGAGGAAGTTTCAATATGTACATCATTTTTAAGTACTTCATCCAGAACAAATGAAAAGTGATTACTTTTTGTACAATACGAATAATAATAATTTCCTGAATATCCTAAATTATTGATGGCCTCACGAAACCAACCCTTGGCTCTCTGGATGTTATTTGAAATTTGTGGTAAATAATTAAACTTGAGGGGGGTACCATATTCATCCACTAAACGCATTAAGTCAATTCCATGAAAAAATAAGCGATCCTCTCTCAGATTGAACTCATTTTGAGGAAAATCGAATGTTTGGTCAATTAAATCGATGTATTTTGTTCTCATTACTGATTATTAATGAATATGCTCGGGCGATCCAACTAACTTTTCCACTAATTTCTCTAGTGGACGAGCCAATACACCTCCCCCTTCCCATACTACGATGGGGCGCTCAATAAGTTTCGGAAATCTTAACATCAAAAGAATCAATTCTTCCTCATTTTGATAATTTCCTTTGACCAGGTCTTTATATTCTTTTTCAGATGTCCGAAGGATGTCTTGCGGCTTACAATTCAACTGATTTAATACAACCTTAAATTCTTCTGTACTTGGAACACTTTTCATGTATTCGTGCACTTCGAATTTGTATTGCTGATATTTCAACCATTCAAGTGCACACCTGCTTTTTTTACATTTAGCGTTGTGGAAAATTTTAATTTTTTTCATTGGATTGCAAAAATACGGATTCTTTATTTTTTATGTTAACAACTTGAAATAATTTCTTTATTTTTCGCTGTATGAAGCTAAATCAATTTGTATTTTTGGTTTAGCTGTTCAAATGGGGTATTTAGACGAATTAAACGATAGTCAGAGGGAGGCTGTGGCTAATATACACGGTCCTACGATGGTCATTGCGGGAGCAGGCTCAGGAAAAACACGTGCACTAACCTATAGAATTGCTTACATGATAGAGCAAGGAATAGACCCTTTTAATGTTTTGGCACTAACATTTACAAACAAGGCGGCAAGGGAAATGATTGAACGAATAAGTGCAATTGTGGGAGGTACAGAAGCCAAAAGTATTTCAATGGGCACGTTCCACTCCGTTTTTTCAAAGATATTGCGTTTTAATGCCGATAGAATTGGTTTCCCTAATAATTTCACCATTTACGATACACAAGATTCAAAAAGCTTAATAAAGGACATCATTAAAGAGTTTAATCTCGACGATAAAACTTACAAAGCCTCGCATGTTTTCGGCAGAATCAGTGCAGCGAAAAATAATTTAATTTCTCCAGAGGCCTATACTCAAAACGAGGAAATTCAGTTGGAGGACAAGCAATCACGACGTCCTGAATTGGGGAGAATTTATGCCTCATATGCCAATCGTTGCCAAAAAGCGGGGGCCATGGACTTTGATGACTTGCTTTATTTTACAAATATCCTTCTTCGCGACTTTCCTGAGGTATTGCATTATTACCAACAAAAATTCAGGTATATTTTGGTAGATGAATACCAAGACACAAATTACGCTCAATACCTAATCGTCAAAAAGTTAGCAGCTGCCTATGAAAACATCTGTGTAGTTGGCGACGATGCTCAAAGTATCTATTCTTTTCGAGGAGCCAATATCCAAAATATCCTAAATTTCAGACAGGACTATCCAGATTTCAAATTATTCAAATTGGAACAAAATTACCGAAGTACAAAAAACATTGTTGAGGCAGCAAATAGCGTGATAAAACGCAACAAAGACCAAATACACAAGCACGTTTGGACAAATAATTACGATGGCCAAAAAATAAAAGTAATTCGAACCTTAACAGATAACGAAGAAGGAAGGACGGTGGCCTCTAAAATTTTTGACATCAAACAATTGCAGGCAAAGAGCTTTAATGAATTTGCGGTATTGTATAGAACAAACAAACCAACAAGGTCCTTTGAAGAGGCCTTGCGAAAATTAAATATACCTTACAGGATTTATGGCGGATTGTCGTTTTATCAACGTAAAGAGATTAAAGACCTTTTGGCCTATTTTCGTTTAGCAGCTAATCCGCGAGATGAAGAAGCCCTAAAACGCGTAATAAATTACCCAAAGCGCGCCATTGGGAAAACGAGTATAGAACACATTATCATAGCAGCCAATCATTACGGGGTGTCTATGTGGGATGTAATGAGTGATTTTGACTCCTACCCCGCTGATGTCAATTCAGGAACCAAAGCTAAAATCGGTGAGTTTGTTACCATGATTATGAGTTTCAACGCACAACTCAATAGATTAAATGCTTTTGAACTTGCGGATACGATATCCAAATCTTCAGGTGTGATGCGCGAAATGTTGGCGGAGAAAGACAAAGGCCCGGAGGAAGTGGAACGCATTCAAAACGTCGAAGAGCTTTTGGCAGGTATTCAAGAATTCAGTAAAAATGAGGAAGGAGATGAATTTAAAAGCTTATCAGACTTCATGATTGAAGTTGCGCTACTCACCGATGCAGACGAAGACAATGGAGAGGAAAGAAATCATGTATCGCTCATGACCATTCATGCAAGCAAGGGATTAGAATTTCCACATGTATTTATAGTCGGTTTGGAGGAAAATTTATTCCCATCACAAATGGCCTTGAATTCGCGTTCAGAACTTGAGGAGGAGCGCAGGTTATTTTACGTTGCTGTAACAAGAGCGATGCAAACGGCTACGCTAACGTATGCAAGCTCAAGATTTACATGGGGGCAATCGATAAGTTGTGAACAAAGCAGGTTTATTGACGAAATAGAGAAAACATATGTTGAGTTTGAAGGCGTTTCTCGAGCAGGAGGACGCTCCCTGATGGGAGGAGGATTTGAGCGTCCATTTTCTGGAGGGTTAAACCGAAGTTTAGGAACCAATGCACCATTGAAATCTTTAAAAGAGATTTCGGGAAATCCAGGTAGAGAAACATCAGGTTCCATCGATGTAATGGTTGGAAACAATGTGGAGCATGATCGATTCGGAAAAGGAAAAGTAACCAAAACAGAGGGTGTAGGACCCGATAAAAAAGCTACCATATTTTTCCCTCATCACGGTACCAAAACAGTTTTATTGCGTTTTGCTAATTTGAAAATAATCGAATAGTTATGAAAAATATATGCTGTAGTGTAGGTTTTCTATTTGTGGTACTAACAGTATTACCACAGAGTTGGACGGAAGCAGAGCGAAAAAAGGCAAATACCTGTAGCGAGGTAGACGAATTAGAAGCTAACGAAAAAGAAGCAATTATGTATATTAATTTGGCGCGATTATACCCCAAAAAATTTGCTAAAATAGAATTGACGAACTATTGGGGTCCAGAAAAGTACAATCGTTACTTAGAAGATTCAGAATACAAAGAGTCTTTAATGGATCAGTTGTTATTTGATCAAGAGCCAGTTACAGCGCTTTTTTGGGACGAAGAACTTCAGGCGTTTGCAGCATGCTTTGCTGAAGAACAAGGTGCAAATGGACATATGGGCCACCAACGTAAAAATTGTCCTGAGGGAAATTTTGCTGAATGCTGCGCCTATGACATGGAGACAGGTTTGGATATCGCCATGCAATTACTAGTTGATCATCAAGTTCCAAGTCTTGGTCATCGAGAAAATTGCTTAAATCCGGAATACACTAAAGTGGGAATTAAATTCGGTCCTCATAAAAAAGCAAACTTTTGTACCGTTATCGACCTCTATTAAATGAAAAAAATAGGTTTGCTTTCGGACACACACGGATTTCTAGATGAACGCATTAAACATTACTTTTCAGAGGTTGACGAAATTTGGCACGCTGGAGATATAGGCACCCTTGAAGTTTTAGATGAGTTAAGCAAATTTAAAAAAACACGGGCTGTTTGGGGCAATATCGATGACCATCTAGTTAGGCAAGAAACGAGAGAATTTTTAAGATTTTCAATAGAACAAGTAGAGGTATTAATGACACACATCGGAGGTAAACCAGAAAAATATACTAAACCTGCTTTTGACGAACTCATGAAAAATGGCGCCCCAAAACTTTTCATTTGCGGCCATTCACACATAGCATTGATTAAAATGGACAAACGGTTCAATATGTTGTGGATAAACCCCGGTGCATGCGGTTTCAAAGGATTTCATTCTGTGAAAACCATTGCCAGATTTTGTATTACGAAAGACCGAATTCACGACCTCGAACTTATCGAGTTAGGTAAAAGAGTGTAATATTTAATTCTCTTTTATTTAAAAATAGAATCGCTCAACCCTTTGTTCACTTTGTATCCGGTTAAGTATACTGTGATTTTTCCTTTCTGGTCTTTATTATTATTCGTTGATTTATTTGTTTGATGAATATTAGCCGCAACACTTTTGGGCATTTTAAACTTCTTAACATCAATTTCAAAAACCAAGCTGCTCGGAAGTCCAAACGGAATTTGATCGGCATAAGCATAAGTGGTGGTTAACATGCCGCTTGACTTAGTTGTTAATTGGGACGTCATAATTATATTTCTTTTAGAATCTATCCACAATTTAGCTAGAATAACATCTGTCGATTCGTCAATTGGAATGACAGTTACCATTGTGGTTTGAACACCTGAAATTTCTTTACCCGCAGACTCAATGGCCATATACTTACTTGGAGTTGCCAAAAATTTATTTAAATCAAGAAAACCTTGTTTCGGTAAAACTGCAATACCCTTCGTTTCAATTTTAAATTTATCTTTTTGTTTAAAATATATAATAGCGTTTACTTCTTTGATTTTAATCATTGGAACTGCTGCCACTATTTTTGCATTAACAGAATAATCTTTGACTGAATTTAGCTTTGTCACATAAGCATTGAGTACTTTACTTTGTTGGGCATAATGTAAATTGCAGATTTGAATAAAAAATAAAAATACAATAAACTGTTTCATGATGTAATATCTTTTCGGTTGAATTGAAACAAAGCAATAGCGACTAAAATCACATTGTGGTAGATAAGAATGCGAATAGACTCATTAATGGCATCCCACGGAACAGGATCCTCAAAGTAACTTCTCCAAGCTGCCATGTGTGTGGTAAATAGATAAGGTTTTATGGTATCAAAAACTGTGACATCCATGGTCCCAATAATGGTAAACAATATAATGATTGCCATAGTTGATACAATGGGACCAATGCTATTTTCTGCAAAAGCAGATAGACAAATAGATAAAGTTGAAACTGTTAGCAAGGAGAGATAAGCCGTTAAAAAACCGTATATGTATCTCCACTCAATGTCAGATTCAGGGTGAATGATGAGGCCGTCGGAGGTAAGTACCATAAGGTCACCGGTTCCAAAAATCCAACGGGCCACATACAAGGAAAGGAAGCCCAACCAAATAGTTAATAGCAAGGTGTAGAGGGCACCTGCGGTGAATTTTGATAAAACAATTTGACTTCGCGAAATCGGTTTTGATGCTAACATCCTAATTGTCCCCATATTGGCCTCTCCAGAAATCAAATCTCCGGTTACTAAAGCCACAAGAAGAGGTATATGTACAATAAGCATTTGTAGAATAATAAATGCAATTAAATTACCATTCATAATATCTCCTGAAAAGGAGAGCGTTTGTTCAAACGAGGCCGTTACAAATGAAATATAGGTGGAGCCGTCTGCTTTCATCGCAAAAATAATAACAGCAATTAACACAGATAGTGCGATAAGACCGATGTAACTTCTCGGTTTGGCAGCTATCTTTATAAACTCGTTGTAAGTATTTTTAAAAAACATCATGAACCGATTATTTTAATGAAGAAATCTTCAAGTTTTCTTTTGGGTTCTAAAGCGCTTACCGCAATTTCAGCTTTATTCAACTCCCGATTTAATGATGCTGTTTGATTTTTTCGCAAGGTCAACTCGATCTGTCCACGAACATTGAGTTCGGGGAATGACGAAGGAAATCTATCCTTAATAAGGGCCATCGCTTTATCTGCTGAGTCAACATCCAATACAATGAGTACTTCCTGTTGATTCAGTAACTCACTAACAGTTCCTTCCACAAGTGTCTTTCCTTTGTTGATGATAACCATTCTATTGGCAATTAACTCAATTTCAGACAGTTGGTGTGAAGATAATAAAATTGTCTTATTTTGTTCTGTTTTTAGACGCAGGATTAAATTTCTTATTTCAATTATTCCCTGTGGGTCGAGCCCTGTCGTTGGTTCATCGAGAATGATAAGATCAGGTTTGTGTAGTAAAGTTTGTGCTATCCCTAATCGCTGTTTCATACCGTGAGAAAAACCCTTAACGCGGTGTTTTTCTCTACCACTCAATCCAACAAATTCCAACATTTCATAAATTTGCTTCTTACTTACTTGTGCTCCAGAGATACGGGCAAAAATTTCCAGATTTTTCTGAGCAGATAAGTACTTGTAAAAATCTGGTTTTTCAATGATACTTCCTATTTTTGACAGGATCATAGCGCGGTTGGAAGTGAAAGTTTTTCCAAACAATTTAATTTGGCCGGTATTTGGTCGTATGAGCGAGAGCAGGCAACGAATAGTGGTACTTTTTCCTGCTCCATTTGGCCCTAAAAAACCAAAAACATCACCCTGGTTAACTTGGAATGAGACATCCTTAACAGCCTCGAAGCTTCCAAAGGTTTTTGAAATGGAGTTTACCTCAATTATTGGTGTATTTTGCATACGATAAATTTAATGCTAAACAAGATACAATCACTAGTTATTAAATATTTCCTCCACTCTTTTAAACCGGTAATCAAAAATCTCTTCAAGTTTTGGCTTCACCACCAAAGGATGCAACAATCGCCCTATAATTCCCAAGGGCAATACGTAAGTTACGATATCGGTCATTTCAATACCTTCTGTCGTTTCTAAGAAGTGGTGTTCATGATGCCAAATGGTATATGGACCTTTGCGCTGTTCATCGACAAAAAACTGATTTTCTTTCACTGTTTTAATTTCTGTTATCCACGTAATCGGTATGGATAATAGTGGTTTTACAGTATATGCTATCATCAAGCCTTCATACATTTCTTTTGGCAAAGAAACTTTGATATCAAAACCCATGTATGGGGGCGTAATCTCCTTTAAATTTTGGGGAGACGAGAAGAATTCCCAGCACGTTTTTAAATCTGATTGAATGAGTTGAGTTCGTTTCAATTGATACATACTCTTTTAACAAACTGAGTGCAAATTGGTTTAAAAAATTAAATGCACCAATTGACCGAAAACTTTTCCAACAGAGCTATTTTTTCAGCTTTCAGAATTTTCACATCTACTTTCAAGTGCGATAGTTTCAATGTAACTTATGGCATTCCATTGTGTGTAATTTTAGGAGTTGCCTATCATGAGTCGGGCGGAGGAACTAGTATATTGGCAAAAAAACTGCACAATCACTTTGGCATTAAAGGCGATTGTAATTTTGCAGTGTCACATCATAAAAGTAGCTACAAATATTATCCAAAAGTTGAGGATTCATACATTGGGTTTTGTAAATTGGTTGCCAACAAAAAAATGTATGCCCAAATGAAGGGTTCTACGGACTGTAAACTTTGGTTAAAGAAAATTGCTGCAACTGGTTATGCCGCAAATGCAAGCAGTTGGACAGCACATGTAATTGCACTGAAAAAAAAATATTGTGAGTAGATCCATATTTTTTTTTTATTCGGTAAAACCCTAAATTTGCTCACCTTGGAAAATAATATTCTCCTTATTAAAAAAAAACGTTGGAAAAAGTGGTTAAAATACTCCTATTATACTGTTTTATACCTTTTCGCTGCTGCCGGTGCATTCATGCTATGTCTTTACATAGCCGTTGACTTTAAACTCACCAATGTGGACGGCGCCATAGATATTAAAAACCGCTACTTTGAGGAAATTTCCGACAAATATGGAAATGATCTTGTTAAAGATGGTGCATCAAATCCAAAAGAGGAAATCATGGTGTTTCAAAAAATCGGTGTAATCGCAAAATACAGACCTTCGAATGCAAAGTCAATTATGGAAGCATATTTAGTTGACAGAAACGTTGTAACGGCGAATAGAATGATTGATGCATTTGCCCTTATTCTGAAAGATAATCAAAATTGCATAAATGAACTATCTAGAGTAGGATCACAAACTAATTATAATACTGAATCTGCCTATGAATGGTCCAATTATACGGTTTGGAAACAATTCAGTAAGGCTCTGGTAAAAGATAAAAAAGCAATAGACTCTGTCTCGCGCCTAACTGGAGTAGAATCGAGAACCATAATTGTTTGCGTAATTGCCGAACAATTGCGAATGTTCAACTCAGGCAGGGAAAAATTTAAAGAATATGTTTATCCTTTTGCCAATTTAATTCT
>Ga0194127_10007629_pt1 | contig 11847 bp, 16 predicted proteins | sample TA2KigC100mmetaG_FD_148624 | JGI IMG/M metagenome (GOLD analysis project Ga0194127, IMG submission 148624) | Freshwater microbial communities from Lake Tanganyika, Tanzania - TA2015036 Kigoma Deep Cast 100m | ecosystem: Environmental > Aquatic > Freshwater > Lake | place: Tanzania: Lake...
TCTTAGCGGATAAGCGGGCGCTTGCGACCGTGCATCCGCTTAGAACTGGTGACCGAATCCCTCATCACACGGACACGGAGCATGACTCCGTGTCCGTTTTGTATTTGTAGGCGATGAGGGATTCTTCCCGCAATTATCGTTCTGTGCAAAGGACAACATTTAGTATGAAAGTGGAGCTGGATACCACTGGAAACGGTTCGCCGTTCGCTTCCTGACTTGTCCCACCGAAGCCTTGGCGGAGGTGGACGCGAGCAAAGCAGTTTGCTTTCTAAACAAAACACCGACAACAAGTTGTCGGTGTTTTGTTTACCTGTGTGCCCCCGGCAGGAACACTCACTGCTCCCCAGCCCTACTTTCATGTAGCATGAATGGGCGAGCACGATTTTAAATCCATGTAATACGGTTGTTATATACTATCGTCTATAATAAACGTAGGGCTGGGTGCGCTCTTGGAACCCACGGTTCCAAGTACTTCCTTCACGGGAAAACTACAGTTTTCCCGACCCCTTTCGCGTTCGATTCCTGCCGGGGGCACATATGAAAAACGCGCATCATGCGCGTTTTTCATATGTGCCCCCGGCAGGAATCGAACCTACATTGAGAGATTAGAAGCCTCTTGTTCTATCCATTGAACTACGGGGGCAATACTATTTTCAACAAGATATTCAGATTATCAGGAGAGACTGTATCGGTCAATAAGATGATTCTGGTTTAACAGAAGTATCTTCTGCTGTAGAAACATCATCGGGCAACGTCTCTTCTCTCATTTGTTCATTGTTTTCCGTTTCTGGCGCACCAACAATAGCACGAAATCGTTCCTCTTTGGCGCGATACTTTGTGGCAACTTCAACTATATGCTGTGTGTCTATGTCATGTGCTGAAATCGTTACAGAAGAAGGTGTCTCAGCAACTTCTCTATTTATTTCATAGAAAACCATACTATTTATCACTACGAACAATGAAAACACGCCTGTCATGAAAATCATCCAGTCTCTTTGCGGATGCATAGATAAACCATTTGAGACCTTCTTGCGCCCAATAAATATTTTTTTTACCTTCCCTATATTGGATAACATTATATCGTGTATATTCATAAATTATTCTTCTTTGAAATTACGAATAATACAGGTAATATCACCTTTCCATATACCATCATCGGATAGTTCCATACCAAAACGGTTGAACGATAACGCATAGGGCGCATCAGAAAAAATATTCATAAAACGTAACGTGTCTTCACGGTTCCCCTCTATGGTCATTCGCACAGCTAATGGTGAAGTATTTCCTTCTTTATGCTCTACGCCAATTGACTTCATAGCAACAGATACATTCGTCGCATGTCCAAGTCTTTCAATCTCATCTATCATCTCAATAACATCCCTAGGTTCAAGAATTAAACTGCGTAAATACTCTCTATCAGCACGCGTCTCTTCTGTTTGCTTCGCAATTAGGCGCGCATTACGCCAACGAGACTCTTCAGTAGATGTTTCTACAACAAGCATGCGTACGGATTGTTTTTCCGTATAAGAAACGTGCACAACCACTACATACAACACGCATGCACCGAGAGCAAACATCCCTGCAAAAAACGTCTGTGTGTGTCTTTTAAAAAAAGTGTACATACATATACAGAGAGAAGATTATAATGTCATTGAGAGAGAGAACGGAATATCAGACTCCTCCACAAAACTTGACACAGGAACACGGGCTCCCTTGAAACCAGCGCGTTCAAGACGAATAGAAAAATCAACCAATGCGGAACGAGACGGGGCAGTTCCACGCACAGCAACTGCGATATTTCCTTCGGGTGAAACATCATACGTTACCCCTTCCACCATGACATTTCCTTGTTCTGAAAACACTTTTTGCATAATAGCTGTGGGAAGATACCCTTCATTCATTTCTTGTGATAACATCAGCAATGCGTCTTTTGTTTCAGCAATATCTTTTTCAGCAATACGTCCCTCTTCAACAGAAGGCTCTTCACTGCGTAACGCTACAGATTTCATAATCGTATCTTTTTCTGTACCGATATAGATAAAAGAGATACTCATGAGACCAGCGGAAAAAAGAGCAATAACTCCTATCAACATAGCTCCTACACTAAAAAGACGCTCTCTGTAGAGACGCATAAGGGCGTGTTTTTGTTCAAGAGGAAGTAGGTTCATCATAGAGATATGTCTCGTTCAGGAAGTGCAAGCCCTATGACTGTCGCATACCCAAGAGCAAGACTTCGTACGAGCGGAGGAATATATGTATCAAAAGAGTTTACATTTTCCCATGGGTTTCCGACTGAAACAGGAATCTTGATACGTGTTCCTATATATGTAGCAAGACCTTGTAAATTTGCGCCACCACCCGACAAAATAACCTGTTGAACTGGCGTTTCTCCTGTTCTTCCCGCTTGATACGTATGCCAATATTCGTATAACTTGAGTATCTCATCAGACATACGTTCAAGCGATGGACGGAGTGCACTAAAAAAGTCATCTTCTTGTCCTGTCAACGTCTGTTCATTTTTCATATATTCCGCCTCTTTTTCATCAACATGAAACGCCGTCATAATATCGTGCGAAAACGAATCACTTCCAATATCAACTGTTGAGGTAAAACGTACGACACCCGCACGCACAACAGAGACACCTGTGCGCATACGTCCAATATCAACAATCATATGTGTCCGTTCGTCATGTTCGGGGATAATAGCACGTGCCATTGCCTGTCCTTCAATATGAAGTGCGACTGGTATCATCCCCACCTCATCAAGTGCATCAACATACATCTCCACATCTTCTTTCGGCATGACGGACGCAAGAACATGCAGCATTCCCGAACCGCTCTCTATATCTGAAAGTGGAATAAAATCAAACACAACATGATCTGGTTTGAGTGGAACATATTCTTCCAAACGAAATGCAACTGCATCACGAATATCAGCTCCTTCAACATAAGGAACATCCATATGAACAATATACGCACGCTCTTCAGGAAGAGAGACGCGCACAAATTCAAATCCATACGTACGCTTAAGACTTTGAAGAATGGCAGCAAATTCAAGAGGTTTTTTTATGGTACCCCCCACAATAATACCGGGCGCAACGGGAGTTTCTCCGTATCGTTTTACTGTCATTGATCCTTGCTGACCAACCAACTCCAAAAAACGTACACGGCGATCAGTTATATCAAGCCCAACTGCTGGCATAGAAAGGAAAGTCGGAATAGGCACTTTTGAAAAAAAACGTTCTTGATGTATCATAGATATAGTATACAAAACATCGCATAGAAATGCGATGTGTATGAAAAATCCTTTTATTGTATTTTTTATTCTTCATTGAGACTGAGCCACGTCTTCCGTGTACTTGTCTAAATATCGTTGCAAAATGAGTGCGGCCGCAGAAGCGTCATTTGTTTCAGTCATTCCTTGTGTGCGACGCGCCTCTTGCGATGTCCAATACTCTCGCTCAAGGACAACAGGAATACCTGTATGCGAGAAAAAATCTGCAACAAACTGGTCAATCTCATCTTGTACAGGGTTGCGCTCCCCTGCAAGCGTAAGCGACTCCCCCACAACAAGAGTTGTCGCACCACGCACTGCGCATATTCCCGCAATAACATCAACGAGCATTGGTGATTGTGGAATTACTCGCTCTGGAAAAGCAATTTTTGCGCGGTCATCAGACACTGCCACACCGACACGACGCGTGCCATAATCGATACCGATCATAATGTTTTTCTTTTCTTGCATAATAGATATATTACTATTATTTCACAGATGCACGATACGCGACAATTGCCTCACGAATTTTTTCAACAATGTCATCAAACTGCACATCATCAGTTTCAAGAAGTGTCATACGGAACCCAACGAGGTCAGTATTAAAACCAGAAAGCGGTACTACAACAATCCCCGTCGCACCGATGAGATAGTGTACGAAACGCTTATCAGCGGGGACGCCCACCACCGCACGCTCTACTTCAGTGCGAACAGTATCATCTTTGATTGGCAATACACCATGTTCTGGTAAATCATCAAAAACAACAGCATAATAAAATGCTCCTTCAGGACGTGGGGCAATAACACCAGGGATACTCGAAAATGCTCTGTACGCACGGTCAGCACGAGCAGCATATCGAGCGACACGCGACGCAACAGTATTGTCATATCGTGCATCACCCAAAATTGCAGGCAACACATGTTGCGGAAGTGCGGTAGCGCACACTTCAAGCATCTTCGCGTCATTCAATGTTTTCACATATCGCGCGAAATCAGCATCAACATCTTTGTTATACACTTCAATCCATCCACATCGTGATCCAGGCCACGGCACTTCTTTTGACAGTCCTCGCATCACAATGGCTGGCACATCATCCCCCAAAACATCATAGAGCGGAGTGAATTCTTTTGGTTCATACGCCAACCGTGCATACGTCTCATCAGCAATAAGAAAAAGTCCGTAGGTACGTGCAATGGCGACAATCTGTTCAAGCACTTTCCGTGGATACACCATGCCCGTTGGATTGTCCGGATTGATAATCAAAATACCTGCAACAGACGGATTGTATTTCACTTTATTGCGAATATCCTCTATATCCGGGAGCCAGTTACGATGTGGGTCAAGTTGATACGTGATGTGTGCCGATCCTGCATGTGCCGCTTCAGCAGATGAGTGTGTTGGATAGGCGGGAGACGGCCCAATAATCCGCGCACTACGACGTAGATAGGTATACACAACAGAGATGGCGTCACCAAGACCATTAAAAAAAAGCATATCGTCAGGAGAGAGAGTAACTCCCGATTCTTTTTTGCGAGATTGTGCGATGTAATGACGTGTAGCAAGCACTCCTTTTGTTGGCGTATATCCAAAACATGCATCTGTTTTCGTATGTTCAGCAATAATATCCTTAATCCACGGCGCGATATGTTCGCCCTTTGCGATTGGATCACCGATATTTTCCCATACAATAGGTACGCCTAACGTCCCAAGTTTTTCAGCAAACGCAACAATACCCCGTATTTCATACGACAATTCGTCTGCTCCTTCGTGAATAATGTCTGTACGCATGAGCATTAGTATATCAGTATGATAGGAGGTTAGGAAGTTAGTAGGAGGTTAGTACACAAGAAGATGAGGAGATTAGTATGAACGAGGAGAATATCACAGAGAAATATCAACATGCTCGCAACCACAGCATTTTTAAAAAGAGCTGTAGCGGCTCGCAACTCGACACTTCTCTGTGCTATACTTTTCTTTATGGACATCATCACCGCACTCAACGACCCTTATATATTACTTCTCATCCTCCTCTGGGTTCTCCCGTGGAAAGGATACGCACTGTGGCTTGCTTCTCGTCGAAGTCAGAAATGGTGGTTTGTCGCGCTTCTTGTCATAAACACACTCGCGATTCTCGAAATTATATACATCTTTTTTATTGCTCCACGATACGCGGAAATCGATACACATCTTTCTGAAGGAGCACACGAAGAACACACCGACACGAACAGTTAATCTAGGTGGTCTTGATTCTCATTCGCAAACAATGTACCCTATGGGTACGTTTTTTGATTAAAATAGAAACATCATCAACTATATATTTATGTACTATACCTACATACTTGAAAGTATTGGGAATGAGCATACAATCTATATTGGAAGTACAGAAGATTTACCCGCTCGTCTCAATCAACATAACTCTAAAAAAGTTACTTCAACAAAAACACTTGCTCCTTGGCGCGTCATCTATTACGAAGCACATCTCAGCAAAACACTTGCGAGAAGAGCAGAACTCTTTTATAAAACAGGGCAGGGGCGCAGACAATTGCGAAAGAAATTAGGTTTTGATGAAGAAATATAACATTATGTTCTTTTCACAGGCGAGCGGAGGGGTGGCAGAGCGGTCTATTGCACCGGTCTTGAAAACCGGAGTGCCGCAAGGTACCAAGAGTTCGAATCTCTTCCCCTCCGCTCGTTTGTGAAAAGGTCTTGCCCGCTCGTCCCTGCGAGCGGGTCCGCGCACTCCTCCGTAGCGGAGATGTCGCGGAAAAACCGGAGTGCCGCAAGGTACCAAGAGTTCGAATCTCTTCCCCTCCGCTCGTTTGTGAAAAGGTCTTGCCCGCTCGTCCCTGCGAGCGGGTCCGCGCACTCCTCCGTAGCGGAGATGTCGCGGAAAAACCGGAGTGCCGCAAGGTACCAAGAGTTCGAATCTCTTCCCCTCCGCCAAGTTTTACATTCAGCGAAATTGAAAGATGTTGCCTCGGCGCTTCGCGCCTCGGCATGGTATTTTTCCGCAATTATGAAGGCATTATTGAAATCCAAAACCAAAGTGCGGTCGGCAATGCGGAAGTTCGAACCAATCTTTTTTAGAAAATCCCGAATCCTTTCGGGATTTTCTTGTTGAGCGCATTTTTCGGCTTGGTTGGCTTCTTTTATGAAGTTTATGGCAAGTTCGAACCGATTATTGCTCTTTCGCCCAAAAGACGAGATTTTTTCTTCCAAATCCTTTTTAGCGAGAATGAGCTTTTGTTTTTTGGCTGAATATTCCGCTTGCGACAAATTGCCGTCCAGTTGCAAATCAAGCAAGCGATCAAGTTTTGTTTCTATCTCTACTAGCTCATTTCTCGCTTTTTGGGCGAAAGAACTTTCCGCTTGGGTAATCTTCATTTTCTCGTTTTCAAAATAATTGATTGAGGCATTTGTCCAAGCGGAAGACAAAGAAACTTTTTTGATTTCTTCTTTTATTTGTGAAGTGATGATTTCCTCGCGAACATATTTTTGCTGACAAGGATTTTTCCGTTTGGTACAACGCAAATAATTGTGTCCCTTTTGCGTTTCGGTGGTAATAAAGCAACCGCACTCTTCACAATGGAAAAATCCTCTGTACACATAAGGTTTCAGTTTTGGCGTTTTCGGCTTACTTTTATTCATCATCACTTCTTGAACAGAATCAAAAAGTTTCTTTGAAATAATCGGTTCGTGCTTTCCGTCATACATTTCGCCGTTGTACTCAATTACGCCGTAATAAATCGGATTTTTGAGCATATACTGGTAATTTGAGACGGAAAGCATTTTGCCTTTCTTGCCAACCAAGCCCAAGGAATTGATAATCTTTCGGATTTGAGCGAGGGGATATTCGCCAGTCGCATACATTTCAAAAGCCCGCTTGATATATTTTGCTTTTTCTTTATCAACAGCGATACAGCGGGCGTTTTTGTCGTTCACATAGCCAAGTGGCGCCCAAGCGGGCCATATTCCATTTCGCAACTTCTGGCGAATACCCCTCTTTATATTTTCCGAAAGATTATCCACATAGTATTTTGATTGCCCAAAAGCAATGGACAACATAAATTTTCCCTGCGGTGTCGGATCAAACCAAAAAGTTGGAAATTTTAGCGTGGATATTTTGCCGGTATCTACCAAATAAATTATCCGTCCGCCGTCTATGGAATTGCGAGCAAGACGGTCTGGGTGCCACGCTAAAATTCCCTCGGCTTCATTTTCCTCTATGCGCGAGATAATTTCGTTAAAAATTTCTCGCCCTGGCTCTTTGGCGGTTTTGCTTTCCACAAATTCACGGACGATATTCAATCCTTCTTTTTTGGCGTATTCTCGCAACTCAAATATTTGCGCTTCAATACTCAAAACCTGCCTTTCGGGTTCGTCCGTGGATTTTCTCGCATAGAGGAAAATCTTTTTTGTTTGTAAATTTATATTGTCCATATTGTTTTTAGATTAGCTTTTGGGCAATCAAAGAAAAATGCGCTTAACATTTCGTCCGCCCGCTGGCGGACGAAAGAAAAAAGATTGGTTTGCAAAATTTCATTTTGCCCGTGCATTGCACGGCGAACTTCCGCATTGCCGACCGCACTTTGGTTTTGGATTTCAATAATGCCTTCATAATTGCGGAAAAATACCATGCCGAGGCGCGAAGCGCCGAGGCAACATCTTTCAATTTCGCTGAATGTAAAACTTGGCGGTGTTTTTTGGACGAAGTTCGAACATTTTTTGAGCAAAACGACCAATGATTCGCTCCGCCCCGCCACCGCTCGCTTTGCTCGCTCCGCCAAAGAAAAGTTTTGTTTACAATTTTTAATTTGCGCGCGCCCGATTTTTTCTTCTAAAAGGAAAACAAAACTTTTCTTTGTCGGTCTGCTCTGAACGAGCAGGGTGGCGGGGCTTCGCTTCGGCTCGGGCGAGGCGGAATTCCCCCCACACCCCCCTTCCGCCTCGCCCTCGCTTCCGACGGTTCTTTTTTCGCCGGATTTGGAGTGCGTATTTTGCAAAGCAAAATGCGCCACCAAAAGAGATGTTGCCCTTGACCCACCCAACCCATTCGCGGGCAACGCTAAGGAACTCCCTAAAATTTTTCTTTGACTAAATGCTAAAAATTTCATATACTAACTATTGATAAGTGATATTTTTAATACTATACAACTATCATAGTAAAACTATACGAATATGTCAAAGAAAAAATCCACAATCGCAGAGAATATAAAGAAATACCGAAACAAACTCGGCATTTCGCAGGATCAGCTTTCAAAAAAGGCGGATTTGGCTTTTCATACTATCGCTAAAATTGAAGCTGGCTCTACTCCCAACCCCACCATTGATACAGTTAAAAAAATTACAGACGCATTGGGTGTTTCGCTTGATGATTTAATGAAATAAACACTATGGCAAAAAATTCTTTTAAAATACTAGATGCAATTAGGAACCGGTATAGTCCGCGTGATTTTCTTGATAAGCCAGTAGAGGATATAAAGATAAAATCTATCTTCGAGGCAGCAAGATTGGCTCCGAGCGGATTCAACAACCAGCCATGGCGTTATATAGTGGTGGATAAAAAGTCACCAACGAGGAAAAATCTAGAACAGTCTCTAATGATTGGAAACGGCTGGGCAGAAAGTGCTCCCCTCTTGATAGTTCTTTATTCCAACAAAAAATTTCAAAAATCTGCCAATGATATTCCGTATCATATGTATGACTCTGCCTTAAGCATGATGTCGTTGGTCATAGAAGCAGAGAATCAGGGTCTTAAAAGTCATCAGATGGGGGGATTTTACTCCTCTAAAGTGAAGAAGGCGCTTTCCATACCGCAAGATTATGATGTTTTGGTGGTGTGTGCTGTTGGATATGAAGCATCGAAATTAGGAATGACAAGCAAAATACGAAATAGCATCTTACAAAAAATTATAGACCAGAGAAAAAGAAAAGAATTTAAAGAGTTTGTTTCAAGAGATTCATTTGAGGGAGATAAGCTGCTATGAAAAAACAGTTTTGTTCCAAAAAGTATTTGGCAAATACTTTAAGGAGTTTAAGAAATAAACACTATGGAAAATACATTTGAAAAAATTTTGAAAGACGGCGAGCGAAAAGGATATTTTCGTGTTTTGAATGACGGCGCAAAAATTGAGGCTGGCTCTACTCCCAACCCCACTATTGAAACAGTTAAAAAAATTACAGACGCATTGGGTGTTTCGCTTGATGATTTAATGAAATAATTTTTATGGAAACTCTAAGTATAATTACAAATTGGCTATTAGAAAATTCAATCGGAATTTTGGGAATTATAATTGGAGGCGTTATTACCTATCATGTCTATTTTTTATCAAAACAATCAAAATTGGAACACAAAGAAAAAATTAAACAAAAAGCCGAGGAATTAAAATTGGGTAGAGAAGTTTATCTCGTGAATGTAAAGAGATATTTTAAGGACTATCCCTCGAACAAGGAAAGAATATTTAGCGGATACTCTCACATAAAAGCTGAGATGAAAACTACAAGGTTTGATGGGATTGAGTTTTTCTGTGGCATTAAAGAAATTTACAGAAAACCAGACGGTCGTTTAACACTGGATAGCAAAAGTGAAAAAACGGCAACGGAGAAAATCAAGGCTTTTGAGGTTGGCGTAGTTCCTTACGAATGGATAGAATATGTTGATTTACGAGGAGATGAACATGGCTTTGTCCCGTTATTCTTTTGCCATTTCAAGGGAAAAAGATATTGGAAAATATCATTAAAGCGTCATTTGCCGTTTGGATACCCATATAAAGAAATTATTTATTACCGAGAAAGCGATGTTTATCATGAGGGTAGTGATCCGGTTGATATGAAATTTCGTTTTATAGATGAGCCAATTTCTAAAAAATAATTATGGCAAACAAAAATCTTAACAAAGCAAAAGAAACAAAGAACGACGAGTTTTATACTCAATATTCTGATATTCAAAAAGAAATTGAGGCGTATTTAGAATACGACCCTAATGTATTTCGAGGCAAAGTAGTGTATTGCAACTGCGATGATCCGTTTGAGAGTAATTTTTTTCGCTATTTTGTGCTCAATTTCAACAAGCTTGGATTAAAACAGCTTATTACCACCAGCTATAAACCCTCGCCTGTTGCCAATACACAACTGCAATTGTTTGGTGATGATAAAACTCTACCGAAATCGAAAGGCCGTCCGAAGGTAACTGCCAACAAGTTTATTATCAACGAAGTGAAAGATATAGATGGCGATGGTGAATTTAACTTGAAAGATGTCTCTAGGCAACTAAAAGAAAACAAGCTCAACGAATGGACGCCGCTTGAAGCCGACGGCGATTTTCGTAGCCCTGAATGTGAAGAATTACTTAAACAATCTGACATTGTAATAACAAATCCTCCATTTAGCTTATTTCGTCCATATATTAAACAACTTTTTGACCACAAAAAGAAGTTTATTATTATTGGCAGTCTAAATGCAATTACTTACAAAGAAATCTTTCCTCTCATCAAAAATAATAAGTTGTGGTTAGGGGTCACAATGGATGGACGAAATAAGTGGTTCCAGGTTCCAGACGATTATCCAATAAGAGAAAATGTCGCAAATTCTAAAATAGAAGGCGGTAATAAATTTCTATTTGTGAAAGGTTGCTTATGGTTTACTAATCTTGACCATGGACGTCGACATCAGTCGTTGCCTCTAATGACTAAGGCCGATGTTATAAAGTTTGTAACAAAGAAGCCATTCGAGAAGTACGACAATTATAATGCGATAGAAGTGTCATTAGTGAAAAATATCCCAAGCGATTATAAGGGTGTTATGGGTGTACCTATTAGTTTTTTGAATAAATATAATCCGGACCAGTTTGAAATTTTAGGTGCAACGCAAAGAGGTTGTCACGATGAAGTTCCCGACACAAAAAAGTATAACGATTACTGGGAAGTAAGACAGAATGGCAGTAAAACGGGATCATCTGGTGGAAAGACAAACGAAAACGCAAATTTAGTCGGAAATGACGGGAAAAAGAATTATTTTATAAACAAAGATGGCAAGATGATTCAGTCTGCTTATCAAAGAATATTTATTAAGCACAAGAAAAAATAATATGAAAACAATTCTAAAAACTACAATTACTGTTAAAGATATTTGCGAAGGGTTTGTCTATAACGAACTTGAAGGCAAGGGCTTGTTTGGTTTGTCTGGAAAATTGACTATTCAGCCGGAATATCAACGCAATTATATTTATGCGTCTGACGGCGGCAAAAGAGAAATGGCTGTTATTGAATCTGTCCTCAAGGAGTACCCAATAGGTTTGATTTATTTTAATAAGGTTTCTGATAATAATTTAGAAGTTTTGGACGGACAACAGCGAATTACCAGTCTCGGGAGATTTGTGACCGATAAATTTGCTATCGTGGATGAAAATGGTTTGCAACAAAATTTTAGCGGAATGGCAAAAGACAAAAAAGATAAAATATTGGAAACCAAACTTCTTATTTATGAATGCGAGGGAACAGAAAGCCAAATAAAAGAATGGTTTAAAACGATCAACATCGCTGGAGTTCCGCTCGTTCCTCAAGAATTGCTAAAT
>Ga0194127_10007631_pt1 | contig 11847 bp, 10 predicted proteins | sample TA2KigC100mmetaG_FD_148624 | JGI IMG/M metagenome (GOLD analysis project Ga0194127, IMG submission 148624) | Freshwater microbial communities from Lake Tanganyika, Tanzania - TA2015036 Kigoma Deep Cast 100m | ecosystem: Environmental > Aquatic > Freshwater > Lake | place: Tanzania: Lake...
AAAAGCAGCGATCCGATGCCGTGGAACTCGCGGCTCCGTCCACCTCCAACCCCGACGGCGCAGGGATGTCGGGATCCGATCTCATGGCCCTCCGAGGCGAGATCGCCTCGCTCCGCCGGCTCATCGAGGAACGGCTGAAGGGTGGGGTTGTGGGGGCGGTTTCGGGTGTTCCCTCGGAGACCCCGGGCTCGGCACCAGGATCCGCGGCACGGCTGCCGGCCTATGTGCGCAGCGGTTGGGTCGATCGCGCAGGCATCCCGGAGGCGGTGCTGGCGGGATTCCGTCAGCAGCTCGGGGACGTTCCGATCGAGGGCGCCCATGTGAAGCAGGGCGAGGGGCAGGTCTTCTATTCGATGGAGTCGAAGACGGCCGACGGTCGGGCGGTGGAACTGGCGCTCAACCAGGGCGGCGAGGTGGTTCGACGCCATGTGGAGATGGAGTTGGGCGGACTCCCGGAGGGCATGCAGCAGCGGGTCGTCCAGACCGCGGGTGACATTCCGGTCCAACGCCCCGCGGAGGTCTTCGAGGATGGGCAGACGGTCTACCGGGTGAAAGCCAAGGCTCCCAACCAGGCGGTGGAGATGGTGTTCAGTCCCGACGGCCGGCTCCTGCGGAGCGAGACGATGTTCCGCGAGAAGCGGCCGTGATGGGCAGCTAACCGCTCCAAGCCCTCGGGATTGTGCTGTGGTCCGGGTTGAGCGGGCGGGAATCCCGTGGTTCCCTCCGGAATGGAGATCTCGGAGACGATCCTGTGCCCCTATTGCGGACAGCGAATGGAACTGGTGGTGGACACCTCGGTGTCGAGCCAGCGGTTCACGACCGACTGCGAGGTCTGTTGTCGTCCGTTCGAGGTCGTCGCCGACTGCGAGCCCGGGGAGATCCTCGGGATCGATGTGCTGTCGGGAGGCTGACGTTGCCGGCTATTCCGGTTCGACGACGGAGCGGGCGTTGGAATCGCCCGGCTTCTCGTTCATCTGACGCTGGGCCTTGCGGTTGAGGCGTTCGCGCTCCTTGCGGAAGTCCTGCTCCATCATGCGGACCTGAGGGGAGTCCTCCTGGTATTCGGTCGTGAGGTCCGCCGCCGCCTGCGGGGTGGGGAGGATGGTGGGCCGCATGAGGATCATCAGCTCCGTCCGGGACTTGTCGATCGTCGTGCTGCGGAAGAGGTAGCCGAGAAGGGGAATGTCCTTGAGGAAGGGTACCCCGGAGTCCGAGTTCGCCTTTTTGGAGGCCCGGATGTACCCGCCCAGGAGGACGGACTCGCCGGTGCGGATCGAGATCATCGAGTTGGCCTCGCGCTTGTTGGTGACGGGGGCGTTGGCGGTGGTCTGGACGCCTCCGTTGTTGGGGGCGATCTCCTCGATCCGCTGCTCGACCTCCATGACGACCAGCCCGTCCTTCGTGAGGTAGGGGACGACGTCGAGTTCCACGCCGACATCCTGGCGTTCGTAGTAGGTGTTGCCCATGCCGACGCCACCGCCGAAGAAGCTGCCCTGCACGAACGGGATGGTGGAACCCGCGAAGAAGCGCGCCGGCACGGCGTGTGACGTGACGATCCGGGGGCGCTGCAGCACGTTGACGTTGGCGTCGGAGGCGAGGGCGCTGACGAGCACGTTGTAGTTGCTGCTGATGTTCATCATATAGCTGAGCCCACCGCCGGTCGGGATGTTCGGGAACAGGTTCGTCAGGCCCCCGGAACCGAGGTTGTTCATGGCACCCCCGCCCGAGAAGTCCTTGCCATAGGTGGTCTGGGTCTGCTTGGCGTCGACGCCGAACTTGAACCCGGAGTTCAGTCCAACCTCCATGATGACGCCCTCGATCAGGACCTGGGCGAGGAGGGTATCGACCTTCTCGATGATCTTCTTGAGCTGCGCCATGTCCTTCTTGGTGGCGTAAATGATGAGGGAGTTCGACCGGGGATCCGGGGTGATGCTGGCGTCGGCCATCAGGGGCTGGGCCGGGTTCTGTCCGGCACCTCCGGCACGGTTCACGGAATTAAGTCGGCTCTGGAAGGAGCCCGGGGCTCCCGGAGCGGTGGTCCGCGCAGGCTGCGGGGTTGCCGTCTGCTGGGGCAGGAGAGGTTCCATGCCCTCGGACTGGCCATAGAAATTGCCGCCGTAGGAGGAGCGTCCGCCGAAGCCGCTGCCCATACCGCCCATACCACCCCGCATGCCGGAGCCTCCGAACCCGCCCATGCCGCCCATGCCGCCCCGCATGCCGGATCCCATGCCCATGCCGCCGGATCGACCGGATCCGCATCCGCCCCCCATGCCGGCACCCCCGCCCCCGCCGCCGATCACGCTGCTCAGCGTCTGGTAGAGCTCGTCGACCTTGCCGAATTTGATGGGGATGACCTCGAAGATGTACTCCTGCTCGACCTCGATATCGATCCGGCCCAGGACCTCGAGCATGCGCTTCACGTTGATGGCGTAGTCGCGGAGGATGAGGGTCTTGGTGGTCTCCAGTGCGAGGATCCCGTTCTGGTTCTTGGCGAACTGCTTCAGGGTCTCGGCGGCCTCGGTCACGTTGACGTGCTTGACCTTGATGACATGAGTGACGAACTGGCTCGCCTCGGCGTACTCCTCGGGCTTGTTGTTGGAGAACGCGGCACCTTCCTGGAGCGCTTGTTGCGAGGGGACGGCCAGCACGGCCTTCTCACCGGTCGGAATCATGGTGATCCCATTGAGCGCCAGGATGGTGTCGTACATCTGGAGCCGCTCCTCGGGGGTGAGCGTGGTGGACGGCCTGAAGTTGACCTGGGCGGTGAGGGGCAGGTTGGCCGCCCGGAGAACGGTGCGCCTCGAGATCACCGCGTATTCGTCCAGGAACTGGTCGAGCGGCATGTTCTTGAAGTTGATGATCTCGGTGACCTCGCCTTCGGCGTTGACGATGGTATTGGTGATGATCGTCGGGGGCGGATTCGTCCCGCCAGAGGCTCCGGGAGCGGCGGCGGTGGACGGGCCGGAGGACCGAATGGAGGGGATGCCGGGCAGGCTGTTGGCGCGGGCCGGGAGGTTGGTGGCGCCCAGCGGACGCGGGAATTGCCGGGGTGTCGGCACCGGGATCGCCGCGGGGCTGTCCGACTTCGGAACGGGCGGCTGGTTGGTCTGGATGACCGTGGTGGCTGGTGTCGTCGCAGGGTCGGTCGCGGGCGGGACGGCCGGGGCCGGGGCCGGCTTGGGCACGGTGTCCTGCGCGGACACGGTCGGGATCAGAACCGCGGCAAGCAGGCCGAGGACGAGGAGGGGGCTCGGGGTTTTCACGACCATCTAGGGTTTCTTGGGAGCGGGTTGGGTGGTGTCCGTGCCACCGGCGGTAGCGGACGAGGAGGTGGATTTCGGGGCGACCACCGGCGCCCTGGCAGCGGGCGAGGTCGATGGGGATGCCTTGGCGGGCGCCGCCACCTTAGGCGGGGCCTTTGGCTTCTTCTGGAAGCTGGCCACCACCGTGATCTGGGCGGTCAGGCGGGTCTGGCTGGGGTCGAGACGCAGACGGCTGATGTCGCGTACCCGGATCATCGAGTCGCCCGACCCGAGCGAGTAGAGGAAGCCGACCAGCTCCGGCTCGGAGGCGGTCGCATCAAAGGTCATCTGCTGCTCGTCGAAGAACGCGTTGGTCGGTCCGGAGGCGCGCGACGAAGTGTTGAGCGGCTTGAAGTTGCCCGCCTGGACACTGTTGGCGTTGGCCTGGGTGATTAGGGTGCTCTGGAGACGGTTGCCCTGGTCCTCCTGGACCACTTCGGCGCCGGCCTTCTGCAGATCCTTCAGCCTCTTCTCGTAGGTGGCCTTCTTCCCGATCTCCGTGCGATACCGGTTCCGGCTGTCGTCAAGCTTCTGTCGGTCGGTCCCCAGCTGGGACCATTCGCCGAAGTAGGGCCACACCAGCCAGTAGTTGAGGACGGCGGCGACGACGAGGAGTCCGACGATCAGCCAGCGCTTCTCGTGGGGCTGCAGGTTGAGGCGGTCCAGCCACGGCATCATGGCGTGTCGCTCCTCCTCAGCTCGGCGTCGAACGACCAGTTCGCCAGCGTGTTGCCGGGTTTCGAGTTGATCTGCGCCGGCTTCACCCGGGCGAACAGGGGTTGGTTGTCCAGCTGAGACTTGATCAGGTCGGAATTGAACTGTGTGACCGCGCTGATGGATTCGGTCTCCACGGTCCCCGACAGCTGCAGGGTCCGGCCCTTCTGGAAGTCGAGCTGGGTCAGGGTGAGGTTCGACGGCAGGGTCCTCACCACGGCCTGCCACGCCTCCAGGGCGGCGTAGCGGAGGGCCACCTGCTCCTCGAGCACAGCGACCTGCGCCTTCAGCTGTAGGGTGTTCGTGTAGTTGATCCCCATGCCGGAGACCTCCGAGCGCAGGTCGTCGACCTGGTATTTGCGGAAATTCAGCAGTCCGAGGAACCCGAACAGGAAGACCACATAGGCCATGCCCAGACCGCCCAGTCCATGCATCCACAGGCGGTCGATGAACTTCTGGCGCTGGGCCGTCGCCCACTCGGCCGGGATCAGGGAGGAGTCGGGCTCCGCCCGCAGCGCCTCCGCGCTGGCGGTGGCGAGACGATTCGCCTCGGGACGCGAGACCGGAACCACCGGATGTCCCGACCACTCCCCGAGCGGTCCGTCGAGGATCCCATGCTGATCGGGCGTCGCCGCGAGGTGGACCGGTGGGATCCCGGTCATCCAGCCCTCCATCTCCCCGGCCCAGGCGGATTGACCGAGCTGTTGCAGGAGGACCTCGGTGGCCTCGGGTCCCGCCGGAAGGCGGACGAGTCCCAGCTCATGCCAGACGCCGTCGATGAACCATCCGGCAAGTCCCTGGCTTTGTCCCTGGCCCGGGGCCCCGGAGTCCTCGAGGAGGATCCAGATCCCGGAACCCTCCGGACGCAGCTGGCCCCACCAGCGGAGCAGGGGCAGGTCGAGCCGGTCCGGGGTGAACCCCGAGGCGACCTCGGCATCGAGGAACTCCTCCACGGCGGTCCGGCTGGCAACCGTCACCACGGCGGTCTGCTGGGCTCCGTCGGGATGGGGGACGCCGAGCGCGGTCCAGACGATCTGGTTCAGCGGGAGGGGCGAGAGCTTCTCGATCTGGAACTCCACCATCGCCGGAAGCTCCGAGGGCTCGCCCGAGGGAAGCTGGATCGCGCGGATGAAGACGGCGTCGGCCGGCAGCCAGGCGATGTGGAGCTGGGGCTGCACCAGCGCCTTCCAGTCCTGGGATGCGGTGATCTTCGGAGCCGGGGCGGAGGCGGGCAGCGTGGTCTCCCCGGCCGGGGTCAGGGCGGTCTTGGTGAGCTGGAAGGTCCAGATCTGCCGGCCCGACGGGGTGGAGGAGCGGACCTGGCAACTCCGGTGGCGCGATGCGGCGGCGTTCATGCGGGTTCCGCCTTCTCCCCCACGCCGAGGCTGCGGGCGTGTTCCTCGGACTGGGTCACGCGCAGGACCTCCTCGAGGGTCGTGATCCCCAGCTTGACCTTCCGCCAGCCGTCCTCCCGAAGCGTCCGCATGCCCTCGTTCCGGGCCACCGTGGCGATCTGCGACGCCGTCGCGCGGTTCATCACCAGCGGTCGGATCGATTCCCCGACCACCAGCAGCTCGTGGATGCCGGTCCGACCCTGGTAGCCGAGCTGACGGCACTCCTCGCAGCCGATGCCCTTTGGGAAGGTGGTGGAGTCGATCTCCGCCTCGGGGAACCCGACCTTGACCAGGTAGTCGCGGTCCACCTTCTGCGGCACCTTGCAGTGTGGACAGATGGTGCGGACCAGACGCTGGGCCATGACGGCCTCGACCGACGAGGCCACGAGGAAGGGTTCGATGCCCATGTCGATCAGACGCGTGAAGGCGCTGGGGGCGTCGTTCGTGTGGAGAGTGCTGAAGACCAGGTGACCCGTCAGGGAAGCCCGGATGGCGATCTCGGCGGTCTCGAGGTCGCGGATCTCGCCGACCATGATCACGTTGGGGTCCTGGCGCAGGATGTGACGAAGGCCCATCGCGAACGTGAGTCCAATCTCGCCGCGCACCGGGATCTGGTTGATGCCCTTGAGCTCATACTCGACGGGCTCCTCGATCGTGATGATCCGCTTGGTGACCGAGTTGATGGTCGAGAGGAACGCGTAGAGGGTGGTCGACTTGCCGGAACCCGTGGGGCCCGTCACGAGGAAGATCCCATGCGGCTTCACGATCAGGTCCCGGATCGCGGCAAAATCGTCCTTGCCGAAGCCGAGCTTGTCGAGGCCGAAGAAGATCTTGCCGCGGGTGAGGAGACGCAGGGAGACGGATTCGCCCCAGACGGTCGGTACGGTCGACACGCGGATGTCGATCTCCTCGCCCTTGATCCGGACGTTGATGCGTCCGTCCTGCGGCAGGCGCTTCTCGGCGATGTTCATCCCGGCCATGACCTTGATGCGGGAGATCAGGGCGGCCTGGTAGCGCTTGATCTGCGGGGGCAGGGGGGTCTGGTGGAGGATGCCATCGATCCGGTAGCGGATGCGGAGCTCGTCCTCGGAGGGCTCGAAATGGATGTCCGTGGCGCGCTCCTTGAACGCCTCCCACACGACCTGGTTGACGAACTTGATGACGCTCGCCTCCTGGTCGTCCCCGGTGATCTCCCGGTCGTCCCCGACGATCAGCTCCATCGGGTCGTCCTCGGCCATCTCGTCGAGCGTCTCGGCGCCGACACCGTAGTACTTCTTGAGGGCCTTCTCGATGTCGGCCTTGGTGGCGAGGGCGTACTCGACCGGTCCCTTGGCGTCGAACTGCACCGCGGCCTGCATCCCGGGGTCGAAGGGGTTGTGGGCGGCGACGCGCAGGACGGCGTTGCGGACCTCGACCGGGAAGACGGAGTACTGGAAGGCGACCTTGGTGGAGATCCGCTTCCGCACTTCGGTCTCGATGGTCTGTTTGCCGAGCTCGACGAAGGGCCAGTCGAGCGCCAGGGAGAGCTTCTGGAGGAACTGTTCCTCGGTGAGTCCCGCCTCACGGGCGAAGAACGCGAGCTGGGTCTCGGTGCCTCCGGCATCGACGGACGTGCGCCAGGACGCGGACCAGTCGCGGAACTGGGCCGGGGTCACAAGACCCGTGCGTTCGAGGATGCTCTGTAGGGACCGATAGGCCATGGGCGTGACGGAACGGGGAATGGAACGGTGTTTGCCCCAAAAAGTTGCGCGGAGAGTAGAGGGAAGGCCCGGGGTGGGCACAAGCAGCCGGTGTGGGATCTTTGGTCACCGTGCTCCGGGTCGACCCGGCCCGGGTCCCACCAGCCCGCCCGGGACGTCTCAGTTGTTCTCCGGCAGACCCTCCCGATGCCCGATGTTGTGGACGGGGCGGAAGACCCCCAGGACTTCCTGGAGAAGGTCCGGGTCCATCGGTTCGGACAGCCACTGGGCCCACTTCCGGATGTTCTCGGGGTTCGCGCTCCCCGCAAGGGTCGAGGTCAGCCCGGGATGGCTGCAGGAATACTGGAGGGCCAGCTTGGCGATGTCGGTCCCCCTCGCGGTACAGAGTTCCGCCGCCCGCCGGGCCGCCGCCTTCACATCCTCCGGTTCCTTCAACCAGGCCGGCAGCGCCGCCGGGGTCAGCAGCCGTGCGCTGAACGGGCCCGCGTTCAGCGCCCCAACCCCCTTCGATTCCAGATAGGGGACCGTCTCCTCCAGGAACCGCGTGTTCTGGAGCGTCGCCTGGTTGTAGCTCAGGACGCAGTCGACCCCGGTCTGGTCGAGCATGAAGCGGAAGACCTTCTGCGGATAGCCGCTGAACCCGATGAACCGGACCTTGCCCGCCGCCACCTGGCGTCTCAGCGCGGGGAGGGTCTCGTCCACGATCTGCTGCATCGGCACGAACTCGATGTCGTGGCACAGCACGATGTCGAGGTGGTCGGTCCCGAGCCGGTGGAGGGAGACGTCGACCGATTCCGCCACACGCCGGGCCGAGAAGTCGAAGTGCCCGAGGTCATACCGTCCCAGCTTGGTGCACAGGGTGTAGGAGTCCCGCGGAACCCCGCGCAGCGCGATGCCCAAGAGCACCTCGCTCATGCCGCGTCCGTAGAATGGCGAGGTGTCGATGAAGTTCATCCCGCAGTCGAGCGCCATCTGGACCGACCGCAGCGCCTCGTCGATCCGGACGCTCCGGAACTCCTGGCCGAGGGACGAGGCGCCGAATCCGAGGATGGGCAGCGACAGACCGGTCTTCCCAAGGATGCGGCGAGGTATCATAGACGGAGGATGGGGCTGAACCGCGCTGGACTTGAGGAAAAAATGAGGTCGGGTCGGCGGGCGCGGGAGGTTCCATCGGCCCCGGGTGTCAACACCCCCGTCCCGGGGATCCCCCTTGATACTCGCCGGGGGTGTCCCAGGTCCGGGCCAAGGCGGCGAAGGCCTCCCAGGCGATCGGAGCGCCATGGGCCGGCAGGATCCGGTCCACCGAGGGAAGCCGTCGCAGCGACCGGCGGAGTTCCGCCGGGTCCATGCAGTACTTGTCCGGCAGGACCTCCAGTCCTCGACCCGGGAGGTTGACGAGGGCATCCCCGACGACGAGCAGAGATCGATCCGGTCTGAAGAACGCCGTCTCCCCGGGGGCCCCGCCCGGAATGGGGATCAGGATCCATCCCGGGAATGGATCGGGCCCCGTCCACCTCGGAATCCCCTCCGGAAGCCCCCCGGCCTCGGGGGCCGCCCAGCGCCGACATCCGAACCGATCGCACCACCGGGCCGAGTCGCGCTCGTGGTTGGCATTCGTCAGGAGGAGTCCCGCCACCTGGTCGAACCGGGGTCCCGACTCGTCCGGGGCGATCGGGATCGGATCGAACACCCACCATCCCTCCGATGTGAGCACAGCCGTGGATCCGAGATCCACCCGGTGTTCCGGCGAGAAGGCCGACCACGTCCGGAGGCCTGGGAACGGTTCCTCGATGCGGTCGGCGGGCGTCATGCGGGCCGAGCCTCCGTCGAGGCCTTCGGAAAGGGAAGCGGGAGCTGGATGCAGCGGACCTCCAGCAGACCGCTCGCACCAAGGCCCAGCAGACGCAGGGGGCGGTGGACCAGATTCTCGCGGGCGAGGAGCCAACAGCCGAGGCGGTACAGGTCCCTGGGATCCGTGACCGGGTCCTCGACGCTGATCTGCCGGGTGAGCGTCGTGAAGTCCCCATAGCGCACCTTCACCTGAACGGTCCGCGCGGCGAGTCGACGGCGCTGGAGCTTGCCCGCGATCTCGTCGGCCTGTTCCCGCAGGCAGCGCCGCAGCGTGGGCCGGTCCGCCGTGTCGCTGGAGAACGTGTTCTCGCTGCTGATGCTCTTGATGTCGTCGCCCAGCTCCAGGGGCCGGTCGTCGATGCCGAAGGCGAACTGTTTCAGGGTGGGGCCGAAGGATCCGGTCAGGGCCCGGAGGTCACCAGGATGGTCCTGCAGATCCCCCACCGTGTGGAACCCGGACTTCGCCAGGAGTTCGTTGGTCACCTGACCCACGCCATGCAGGGCACGACAGGGCAGGGGGCGCAGAAAGGCCACCCGGTCGGCATCACGGATCACGGTCAATCCGTCGGGTTTCCTGAAGTCGCTGCCCAGCTTCGCCAGGAGCTTGTTGGAGGCGACTCCGATGCTGGCCGTCAGGCCGCGTTCCGACCGGATCCGCTCCTTGAGCTCCCGGGCGAACGGCACGGCGGCCTCGAGGGCCAGGTCGGGATGCCGCGGATCGGGCGGGAACAGGCGGGTCGCCTCGAGATAGGCCTCGTCGACCGACACCTGCTCGACCTCGACGCCTGTGTCGCGGATCCGCTGGAAGATCCGACGGGACTCGTCGCGGTAGGTGTCCATGCGGGGGCGGACAAAGATGCCGTCGGGACAGAGCCGCCATGCGGTCCGGCTGGGCATGGCCGAGCGGACCCCGAACCGTCGGGCCTCGTAGCTCGCGGCGCACACCACGCCGCGCTGGTCGGGGGAGGACCCGACGATGACCGGGCGGCCTCGGTACTCCGGATGATCCCGCTGCTCCACGGACGCGTAGAAGGCGTCCATGTCGAGATGGAGGATCACGCGGGACACGGCTCCGGATAGATGGTGTGGAACGGACGGGGAGGAAAGCGGGGATTTGGATCCGGTGGCAGTCCCGCCTTGATCCCCGGGGGCTGGTTTCGGCAGAGTACAGAAGTGATCCCGGCCCAACGCCCCACCCGGACCTCTGCCTTCACCCTGATCGAGCTCCTGGTGGTGATCGCGATCATCGCCATCCTCGCCGGCATGCTCCTGCCCGCGCTGTCCAAGGCCAAGAGCAAGGCCAACCAGACGGCCTGCCTCAACAACGAGCGCCAGCTGGGTCTGGCCACGATCATGTACGTGCAGGAGTTCAAGATGTACCCGGGGTGCATCGATGCCCGGCAGGGGCCCGGATACTTCTCGTACCTCTGGGTGAACCGGCTGTTCTCCCAGATGGGCACCAACCGTTCGGCCTTCTGGTGTCCGGCGGGTAAGGCGATCTGGAGGTGGGACACCAACGTCAACCGGACCCTCAAGGGGCAGCTCGAATACATCGGCACGCCGGTCTTCAGGTCGGGTGCGGCCGCATTCACTTATGGCTACAACGACTGGGGCCTCGCCGCCCCCGGAGCGAAGCCCCAGCTCGGTCTGGGTGGTGACATCGGTCCCGGCTTCTCCGACGAGGTCCGGGAGAGCGCCGTCATCGCCCCCAGCGAGATGATCATGCTCGCCGACTCCAAGACCGACACCAACTGGGATGGTAACATCGACCCCAAGGAGTCCGATCAGTGGCCCTCCAACCGCCACAATCGTCGGACCAATCTGCTGTGTGCCGACGGCCACGCTGAAAGCGCCCTTCGTCGCGAGGTGGTGAACCCGAAGAACAACGAGTGGCGTCGTCGCTGGAACAACGACAACCAGCCCCATCTCGAGATCGGCCAATGGCAGGGCGATCCGGACCGCGGTCGCGACTAGTCGGTGTTCCTGCGTCCGAAGTCTGCGTCGGCAGAGGCCGGATCGGGCGTCGATCGGATTGGTATCCTTCTGAAATGGCCTCCCGCCTGCGTTGGTGGATCCCTGCGTGGATCTGGATGACCGGGATCTTCATCGGTTCGACCGATGCGCTCTCCAGCCGTCGGACGTCCCGAATCCTGGGGCCGTTGTTGCGGTGGCTCATCCCGGATATCGGCCCCGAGACCCTCGATGCCGTCCAGTGGGGGGTCCGCAAGCTAGGGCACTGCACCGAGTTTGGCATCCTGGCCATTCTCCTCTGGCTGGCCCTGCGGGGATCCCACTGGCGTCGGACCGATCCCTGGGACCGCCGATCGGTCGGGGTTGGCTGGCTTCTCGCCGCGGTCTATGCCGTGAGCGACGAATGGCACCAGTCATTCGTCGCCACCCGGCAGGGACAGGCGATGGATGTGCTCATCGACGCCTCGGGTGCCGCGGTTGCCCTGCTCCTGCTCAGCTGGATCGCCGGGCGGCGGTGGTGGCCGTTCCGGCCTTCTGGAACCTCCTGAGGGTCGCGGGTCGGCTCTGAGCGGCACGACGGTTCCCGAAGCCATTGGCAGGCGGCCGCAGTGATCCGGCGGAGAAGACGGGGACTCACACGGTGACGCGGAGGCGCGGAGGAAGAACACGGAGGAGAAACGGGAAACAGGATAGGGCACCGAACCCCGGGCCTCCGGCGGAATGACCTGGCCGAGGCCGAAGGCCTCGACGGGTGGGTGATGCAGTGCCCTGCATCACTGGGCGCGGGAGCGCCCACCCCGGTAGGGACGGCCTCCGTGGCGCCCCCATCTTATCCGCGAGGGGTTGACCGACCTCGTGTTCCAGCCGGGATCCTGTGACGCTGCAGAGGCCCCCGCCCCCCTTCATGGATATTTT
>Ga0194127_10007639_pt1 | contig 11836 bp, 6 predicted proteins | sample TA2KigC100mmetaG_FD_148624 | JGI IMG/M metagenome (GOLD analysis project Ga0194127, IMG submission 148624) | Freshwater microbial communities from Lake Tanganyika, Tanzania - TA2015036 Kigoma Deep Cast 100m | ecosystem: Environmental > Aquatic > Freshwater > Lake | place: Tanzania: Lake...
GTTTCTCGGGCGGTACCACGACCTGCCGATCCAGCTCGCGCTGCAGCAGGTGCTGCGGCCGGGCGACGCGTTCGTCGACGTCGGTGCGAACCTCGGTCTCGTGGCGATGCTCGCGAGCCGGCTCGTCGGCCCGTCCGGCCGCGTGGTCGCGTGCGAGCCGAACCCGGCCGTGCTGGAGCGGCTGCGCGCGGCGCTGCAGCACAACGGCATCGGCAACGTCGAGGTCGTGGCGGCAGCACTCGGCGAGGCGCCGGGCGCCGCGGAGCTGCGCGTCTACGGCGGGCACTCGGGCTGGGGCTCGCTCGCGGCCGAAGGGCCGCCGGAACTGACCGCCGCGGCCACGCACCGCGTCGAGCTGCGCACGGGGGACGCAGTGCTCGGGCCGCTGCCGCCGGCCCAGCCGCTCGTGATCAAGATCGACGTCGAAGGGCACGAGCTGCCGGTGCTGCGCGGGCTGCGGCGCACGCTCGCGGCGCGGCTGCCGCTGGTCTTCCTGGAGGTCGCCGACGTGCACCAGCGGCGCGCGGGCCACTCGGCCGCGGCTCTGCTCGGCGAACTCGAACGCTACGGCTACGTCGGCTACGGGCTGACCTCGCGGCGCACCCTGGGCGGGCACCGGCTCGGCCTGGAGTCGGTCGCCGGGCGGTCCGGGGGCGAGTTCGACGCCGTGTTCGTGCCGGACCGCGGTCCGCTGCGCGAGCGGCTGGCCGCGCTGTTGCCGTGAACCGGGGACGTCCGCGGTGGAATGCGCGCTGCGGCGCGGGTAGGAATCCCCCCTCGCACGACCCGGACCCCGCCATGACGAAGCGTTCTCCCTGGCAGCGCACCCACACCTGCGGCGAACTCGGCCTGCCCGACGAAGGCAAGGACACGGGGGTGAACGGCTGGATCGAGAACCACCGCCACCACGGCCAGATCGTCTTCCTCGACCTGCGCGACCGCTACGGCGTCACGCAGGTGGTCGTCGACCAGGATGCGGCGGGCACCGCGCCGGGCACCTTCGAACTCGTGCGCCGGCTCGGCGCCGAGGACGTGATCTCGGTCGCCGGGCGCGTGCGCGCGCGCGGCAGCAACGTCAACAAGAACCGCAGCACGGGCGAGATCGAGGTCGTGGCGCTCGCGGTGACGGTGCTCGGCGAGGCCGAGACGCCGCCGTTCGAGATCCTCGACAAGGCCGAGGCGAACGAGGAACTGCGCATGCAGTACCGCTACCTCGACCTGCGCCGCCGGCCGCTGCAGGAGGCGCTGATGAAGCGCGCGCGGTTCGTCACCGCGGTCCGCAACTACCTGCAGGGGCAGCGGTTCATCGACATCGAGACGCCGATCCTGACGAAGAGCACGCCGGAGGGTGCGCGCGACTACCTGGTGCCGAGCCGCGTGCACCCGGGCAAGTTCTTCGCGCTGCCGCAGAGCCCGCAGATCTTCAAGCAGCTCTGCATGGTCGGCGGGCTCGACCGCTACTACCAGATCGCGCGCTGCTTCCGCGACGAGGACCTGCGCGCCGACCGCCAGCCCGAGTTCACGCAGATCGACCTCGAGATGGCGTTCGTCGAGGAGCACGACGTGCTCGACGTGGTCGAGGGCATGATGGTGCACTCGATGCGCGAGGGCTTCGGCATCGACCTGCCGCAGCCGTTCCCGCGCTTCGACTTCGCCGAGGCGATGGACAAGTACGGCTGCGACAAGCCGGACCTGCGCTTTGGCATGCTGCTGGTCGACTGCACGGACCTGGCCGGCAGGAGCGACTTCAAGGTCTTCGCCGGCGCGGTCGCCGCGGGCGGCATCGTCAAGGGCCTCTGCGCGGAGGGTGCGGCCGACAAGTACTCGCGCAAGGGCATCGACGAGCTGACCGCGTTCGTCACGGGACTCGGCGCCAGGGGCCTCGCCTGGGCGAAGGTCACCGCCGCGGGCCTCGAAGGCTCGCTCGCGAAGTTCTACGAGGGCGACAAGGGCAGGGAGCTGTGCGCGCGCATGGGCGCGAAGCCCGGCGACCTGCTGCTGTTCGTCGCCGACGAGCAGAAGGTCGTGCACCGGGCGCTCGGCGACCTGCGGCTCAAGGTCGGCTCGCAGCTCGGCCTGCGCGACCCCAAGGTCTTCCGCTGCTGCTGGGTGCTCAACTTCCCGATGTTCGAGTGGAACGACGAGAAGGCCCGCTGGCAGTTCGCGCACAATCCGTTCAGCGCGCCGGTCGACTGGAGCATCCAGGACTTCTCGGTCGACACGGCGAACCTCCGCAGCCGCGCCTACGACTTCGTGATGAACGGCTGGGAACTCGGTTCGGGCAGCATCCGCATCCACCGCCCCGAGCTGCAGGCGAAGGTGTTCGACTTCCTCGGCATCGGCAAGGAGCAGCAGCGCGCGAACTTCGGCTTCCTGCTCGACGCCTACCGCTACGGCGGCCCGCCGCACGGCGGCATCGCGCTCGGCGTCGACCGCGTCGTGACGCTGGCGCTGGGCCGCGAGGGCATCCGCGACGTGATCGCGTTCCCGAAGACGGCGATGGCGTTCGACCTGATGGCCGAGGCGCCGAGCCCGGTCGGCGACGAGCAGCTGAAGGAGCTGTCGATCGCGACGACGGTCAAGAAGCCGGGGTAGCCGCGGGCGGGCCGTCGCCCGCCGGCCTCGCCTTCGCCAGCCACTCCGCGAACACCAACATCGACTTCGCGGTGTCGACGAACACGTCGCCGTAGCGGTCGCCCGGCTCGGCCCTGGTCACGGTGACCTTCTGGTAGAGGCAGTGCGTGCCGGTCACCGGGTCGGGCTGCACCGGGAACGTCAGCTCGTGAAACACGCCGCCGCTGTGCCACCACACGTTCCGGCTGTCGGGATCGTCGCTGACGAACGGGCCGACGGGCCTGGTGCGGCGCATCAGGTAGGCGGTCGGCGAGACCTTGCGCAGGTCGACCTCGTGCAGCTGCCAGCGGCTGCCGGACACGAAGTCGCCGCGCACGGTCCAGCGGCCGGTGGCCTGGCCGCAGGCGACGACGCCCGGGCGCACGCCCTCGGTGATCCAGGCGGCGTTGACCGCGTGGCCGGTGCGCGTGGTCACGCGCAGGAGGTCCCCGGTGCAGAGGCCGAGGCGGTCGGCGTCGTCGGGGTGGATCCAGACCGGATTGCCGTTCGACAGTTCGCCGAGCCACTTGCCGCCGGGCGAGCGTGCGTGTTTCGGCGCCGGCAGCGGGGACGTAGGGACGAGCACCATCTCGCCCTGGCCGCGATCGAGGTGCGGTTCGTCCACGTGGTTCGCGGTGGCGGCGGGTGCGGCGTACTCGGGCCAACCCAGCTCGGCCATCGCCGGCGAGAACAGCTCGAGCTTGCGGCTCCTGGTCGGGAAACCCAGGCGCGCCTTGCCGCCCGCGTAGACGCCGGCGACCGCGCCGTGCTGCCTGACGATGCCGTTCTCCAGGTCGATCTCGTACTCGCCCGGCGGCAGTGCCTGCTCGTGCGTCGGGCGGGCCGGGCGCGGCGTGGCGAAGCCGCCGCGCCGCCGCATGTACTCGAGCGGGCTCAGGCCCAGCTGCCGCGCGGCTTCCGGCAGGCCCGGCACCGAGTTCTCGAAGATCCAGCGGTAGTGCTCCTCGACCGTGACGCGCTCGCCGGGACGGTACGGGGACTCGAAGTGCCGGCGGATGCCGAGCGAGCCGTCCGGGTCGACGTGCCACGACAGCGCGATCCAGAACTCGTCCTCCTCCCAGACCTGCCCGGGGTTGCACTCGTAGGTCCAGGTGACCTGCCGGCCCCGGCGTTCGGCGAGCACGCGGTGCACCGGCTGGCCGAACCCGAGCCAATCGGCCGCCGGAGTCTCATGCGCCACAAGTTCGTGGCGCTCGCCCGCGTGGCCCATCGGCAGCACGAAGTCGGCCCAGCGCGCGGTCGCGTTCCAGGCCGGCGACAGCAGGACGTGGTTGCCGACGAGACCCTCGTCGGCCAGCGCCTCGATCCACATGGCCCCGTCGGGGTAGGTCCCGACCGGGTCGTCGACCGAGAAGCAGGTGTCGATGCGGCCGCGGCCGCTCAGCAGCAGGTGGGGCAGCAGCAAGCCGAGACCGTGGCGCGCGAGCGGGTACTCGCGCGGGTGCAGCAGGTCGCTGCGCGCACCCTGGAGCCGCGCACCGGAAGTCGGCACGAGCGTGGCACCGTGGCCCTGGCCCGTGCCGCCTGGCGCACCGGCGGCGCCGACCAGCATGGCGAGGAACTGCAGGTTGCGCGCGGTGGCCCCCGCGCTGCCAGCCTCGTCCTGCGCAAGGTGCGCGGCGAAGCCGCGGCCCGCCTCGCCGATCTCGCGGCCGACCCGTTCGACCAGGCCGGCATCGAGGCCGGAGGTGCTGGCGACGTGCGCTGGCGTGGCGAAGGCGTAGTCGTCGCGCAGCCCCCGCTGGAAGGCCGCGAAGTCCACCGTGCGGCCCTTGCCGCGCTGGTAGCCCTGCCAGTCGACCCAGTCGCGCACGAAGTCCCACGCGACGAGGTCCAGGCGCAGCAGCACGTGCACGAAGCCGAGCAGCAGCAGCGCCTCCGTGCCGGGCCGCGGCGCCAGCCAGTGGTCGGCCGTGCTCGCAGCGTCCGACAAGCAGGCGCCGCAGACGGCGAGCTTGCCGTCCCTCGGCCCGGGTTCGGCGGCGCGTCCGGCGTGCGGGCCGAGGCAGCGGCTGGCATCCCCGTGCGAGCAGATCCGCAGCGTGAACTTCGCGCGCCCGGGGTCGGGGAGCAGCGGGCCGAGGGCGTCCGTCGGCGAACCGTGGTCGATGCCGCCGAAGGCCCGCAGCGCGCGCGCGGCGAAGCCGTAGGGACCGGGCCGGCCGCCGTGGCTGAGCAGTTCGGCCCCGCGTCCCTCGACCACGGCCTTGCGGATGCGCGCACCGAGTTCCCGCAGCACCTCGTCCCAGGTCGTGGCCGCGAAGCGGCCGCTGCCGCGCGGGCCCACGCGGCGCATCGGGAGCAGGATGCGTTCGGGATCGTGGATGCGGTTCAGCGTCGCCGGCCCCCGCGCGCACAGGCGGCCGCGCGAGCCCGGGTGCTCGGGGTTGCCTTCGAGTCTCTGGATCGCGCCGCTGTCCCTGTCGACGTAGGCCAGCAGCCCGCAGGCGGCCTCGCAGTCCCCGCAGATCGTCGGCACCAGCGAGCAGCGCCGCACCACGCGGCGCGGCCAGGCCGCGGCGTCGAGTTCCTCCCAGTCGTCCCAGCGCTCGGGCGGCGGGAAGTCCGCGAGCGGCGGCGTGCGCGGCGGGGCGTGGTCCATGGCCGGGCGGGACGATAGCGCCCCGGGCTCGCCCGGGCCAAGGTGCGCCGTCCGGGCGACCGTCGCGCGCGCGGCTCAGGACCGCGGCGGCAGCTGCCCGGCGTGGAGCCAGGCCCGCTGGTGCAGCAAGAGACCCACGAGCGACAGCACAGCGCACAGCGACAGCGACAGCGGATGGGCGTAGCCGCCGGCGGTCAGCAGGCCGCCGAGCAGGCCCGCTGCCGTGGTCGTCGCGAGCCCCGCGTGGAACGCCGACAGCCGCGAGCCGCCGGTGGCCGGCAGCGCCGGCAGCAGGGCGGCCGCGAGTCGCGCGTGGTGGGTCTCGTGCCGCGCCAGGCGCTCGCCGAGGGCCAGCGCGTGGTGCAGCAGGGCCGCCGCGCCGGCGGCGATGCCGAGTTTGTGGTCGGGCACGAACGGCAGCAACACGGCGCCACCGGCGCACAGCGCTTGCACGAGGAGGTGCGGCAGCAGCGTGCGCGTGCGCTGCCAGAGGTCGCGGCCCGCGCACTGCGCGAACAGGAACGCGGTGCTGGCCGCCGCGAGCGAGCCGCCGACCAGGTTGGTCCAGCGCAGCCCCTCGGCGAGTCCTTGCAGGCCGCAGAGCCGCGCGAGCAGGATCGCGGCCACGAGGGCGCCGAAAGCGACCAGCGTAGAGGCGCCGCGCACGAGCCAGCTCGCGCCCATCGGCAGCCGCAGGACCGACCCGAAGCGCCGGCGTCGCCGGAGCGCGAGCACCGCGAGCAGCAGAGCCAGCGCCAGGAACGCGAGCCCGACGGCCTCGGGAGCGAAGTCCCGCAGCGCGCCGGCGTGGGCCGGCGACAGCGCGAGGAACGGCGCCCACAGGGCCGCACCCGCGGCGACGGCCTTGCCGACGAGGTGGGCGGCGACCTGGTTGCCCCAGGGCATCGCGTGGCCGACGTCCTGGACGACCCGGGCGTCGGCGCGCAGCAAGCGTGCACCGTCCCGCGGCCGCAGGGGCAGCTTCGGCCGCCGCCGATCGCTGCACTGGTAGCCGTCCGCCTCGCGGGCGCTCGCGGGTTCGAGCGCCGCAGGGTGCGCGCCCAGGTAGAACACGTTCGGCCCGATGCCGAGTTCGGGGCGCCGCACGGTGGCCAGAGGCACCGTGGCGAGCAGGCCGCTGACCCTGCTGTGCGGGTCGTGCAGGTCGCCGCTGACGATCGCCGCCTCCGGGCAGACGGACTCGCAGGCCGGCAGCAGGCCCTGGTCGATCCGATGGGCGCAGAAATGGCACTTGCCGGCCGCGCCCGTGGCACGGTCGAGGTAGATCGCGTCGTAGGGACAGGCCTGCATGCAGGCCTGGCAGCCGATGCACGCCCCGCGGTCCAGGTCGACGATGCCATCGGGCCGCCGGTGCAAGGCCGCGACCGGGCAGATCGTGATGCAGGGGGCCGCGGTGCACTGGTTGCAGCGCAGCACGGCGAAGTGGCGGCGCACGGCCGGGAAGTGGCCGACCTCCACGTGCTTGACCCAGGTCCGGAAGTCGCCCACTGCGACCCTGTTCTCGGCCTTGCAGGCGATGGTGCAGGCGTGGCAGCCGGTGCAGCGGCGTTGGTCGAGGACGAAGCCGTATTGCATGCGCGAGAGGGCGCCGGGAACCATACCCGCGGGTCCTGGCGGCGCCATGGCGAGGCCGGCGCCTTCTGCTGGCCGCCCGCGTACGTCGCGCGGTGCCCGGCGGACGAATTCCGGCGTCGGGCTTGCGCCTATCTGGCACCTCGGGGATCCTGCCCGCCTTCTGCGACCGCCTCGGGCGCGCTTTGGTTGGTCAGCACCCTGCCGATCGATCGGGAACACCTGCAGGTTTCGCGTTTCCCTGTTCGCTGCGGCCTTCGGACCGCGGCCTTGCGCCGGCGCCTTTTGCCCTTTCGTCGCCGGTGCAGCCCGATCGAGAAAGGGTGAAGTGATCGTCAGACAGCGATGGGTACGAGACTGTACGTTGGCAACCTCTCCTTCCAGACCACCGAAGACTCGCTGCGAGCCGCGTTCGAAGCCGAAGGTCGCATGGTCACGGACGTCAAGATCATGCTCGACCGCCCGTTCCCGCGGCTTCGCGTTCGTCGAGATGGGCTCCGACACGGACGCCCAGAACGCCATCCAGGCGATGAACGGAGCCGACCTCGACGGCCGGCCGCTGCGCGTCAACGAAGCCCAACCGCGCCAGGAAGGTGGTCGCGGCGGGTTCGGTGGCGGCGGTGGCGGCGGTGGCCGTGGGTTCGGCGGCGGCGGCGGTGGTGGCCGCGGTGGGTTCGGCGGCGGCCGCGGTGGTCGCGGCGGCTACGGTGGTGGCGGCGGCGGCGGCGGTGGCCGCGGCGGCTTCGGCGGCGGTGGTGGTGGCAGCCGCGGGCAACGCGGCGGCCGGGGCGACGACCAGGGCGACGAATGGTAGTCGCCGGGTCCGGGCATCCCGGGCACCGTCCCGGGTGAGCAAGAACGTGACGGCCCCTGCTGCGGGCCGTCGTGCTGTACGCACGGCTTGCGGACGCTCTGCAGTCTGCACCGGATGGATCGTCGGCCCCTCGCAACGTGCGCGGGCAGTCCCATCGCCGCCGGCACCGCCGGCCGGTTCACGGGTGGTGAGGCCGTCGGGCGTGTGCGGCGCGCGAAGCGCCGCCACGACGAATCGCGGCTACTGGTGCGGGATGTTCCCGTGGTTCACGAGCAGCGTGAGCCCGACCAGCTTCGCGAGCCCGAGGAAGAAGGCCAGGATGCCGAGGCCGATGGCGAAGCCCTGGCCCACGGGCAGCAGGTCCTTGGGGTCGAGAATCCGGGGCTTGTCCACCGAGGTCATGATGGGGCCGAGACGATAGCGTCCGCGTGCGGTCGTGCGAGCCGGGCCGCGCGATTTCCCGGGTGGCCGCCGCGGGCGCGTGCCCGGACCGCGGCGGCGCTGCGTCGTGGCCCGTTCCGCGGTTGCGGCGGAAGTGCGCCCGAACTAGCCTTCGCGGCCGTCGCGCGGGAGTGCCGCGCGCAACCGAGCCCAACCAGGAGTCGCTACCACGTGTCGTTGAAGTCGAAGAGGATCCATGTCCGGCAGGCCTGATCCGCGGCGTCCGGTCAGTCAGGACCGCGGCCCACGCATCAACCACCAGATCCGCATCCGCCAGGTCCGCGTCATCGACGAGGAGAACAAGCAGCTCGGCATCATGGAGACGGCCGACGCGCTCGCCCTGGCGATCCACAAGCAGCTCGACCTCGTCGAGATCGCGCCGAACCAGCGGCCCCCCGTGTGCCGCATCATGGACTTCGGCAAGTACAAGTACGAGGAGAAGAAGAAGGAGCAGGCCAGCCGCAGGAAGCAGCACCAGGTGCAGATCAAGGAACTGCGCGTGCGGCCGGGCACCGGCGAGCACGACCTGCAGGTCAAGATGAAGCAGGCGCGGCAGTTCTTCGCCGACGGCGACAAGGTGCTCGTCTGCTGCCTGTTCCGCGGCCGGCAGATCGCGCACAAGGAGGTCGGCGAGCAGGTGGTCAACGCGGTCGTCAAGCTGCTCTCCGACGTGGCGAAGATCGAGGCGCCGCTGCGCATGGAGGGCAAGCGCATGGTCCTCCTGCTGAGCAAGAAGTGACCCGATCCGCCGCCCGGCAGCCACCCGGCGCGGCGCTGGTTCCGCGGCAAGGAGCCCCGCAGTGTCACGCCCCGACTTCGCCAAGCTGTTCGGCCTGAACGCGGCCTACGCCGAGAGGGTCTACGCCGAGTACCTCGCGTCGCCCGACGCGGTGCCGGCCGAGTGGCGACAGTGGTTCGAGACCTCGTTGCCGCCCGAACTGCGCGCCGCAGCGCGGGTGCCGGCACCGCCGGCCCCGGCGGCCGCCGATCCGGCGCCGGCAGCGACTGCGGCCGGCCTGCAGCCGCTCGCCGGCGTCGCCGGCAAGATCGTGCGCAACATGGTCGAGAGCCTCGCCGTGCCGACGGCGACCTCGACGCGCGAAGTGCCGGTCAAGGTGCTCGAGGAGAACCGCCACGCGATCAACCGGCACCGGCAGGGACTGCACCTGCCGAAGGTCAGCTTCACGCACCTGATCGCCTGGGCGCTCGTGCAGTCGTGCAGGCGCGTTCCGGCGATGCTGGGGCAGTTCGTCGAGCGCGACGGCAAGCCGTTCCGATCCGCCGCCGCCGCGCTGAACCTCGGCCTCGCGATCGACCTGCCCGGCAGGGACGGCCGGCGCAGCCTCGTCGTGCCCAACGTCAAGGACTGCGGCAGCCTGGACTTCGCCGGCTTCTTCGCCGCCTACCAGGCGCAGGTCGACAAGGCGCGCCGCGGCGCGCTCGGGCCGGAGGACTTCGCGGGCACGACCTGCACCCTGACGAACCCCGGCACCATCGGCACGCAGAGCTCGCTGCCGCGGCTGATGGCGGGGCAGAGCTGCATCGTCGCGACCGGCGCGATCACCGTGCCGGCCGCGTTCCAGGGTGCTGCCGCGGAGACCCTGACGGAACTCGGCATCGCGCGCGTGCTGACGCTGACGTCGACCTACGACCACCGCGTGATCCAGGGTGCGGAGTCGGGGCAGTTCCTCGACTGGATGCACCGCCTGCTGCTCGGCGAGCAGGGGTTCTACGAGGCGGTGTTCCGCTCGCTGAAGGTGCCGTTCCGGCCGCTGCAGAACGCCGTCGACCGCCGGCCGCCGCTCGGCAGCAGCCTGCGCGAGGCGGAGAACCTCGAGCGCGCCGCGGGGCTGATGACCTACATCCGCAGCTACCGCGTGCGCGGGCACGCGCTCGCCGACCTCGACCCGCTGCGGTTTCAGCCGCAGGACCTGCCCGAGCTCGACACGGCGACCTACGGGCTGACGATGTGGGACAAGGAGCGCACGTTCTACACCGACGGCATCACGGGCAAGCCGTTCGCGACCCTGCGCGAGATCCAGGAGGTGCTGCACGCCACCTACTGCCGCCACGTCGGGGTCGAGTACATGCACATCGCCGACCACGAGCAGCGCCATTGGCTGCGCGAGCGCATGGAGCGGAACCGCAACGAGGAGCCGCTGGACCACGACGTGCAGCTGCAGATCCTCGACCGGCTGGTCGAGGCGGAGGCGTTCGAGCAGTTCCTGCACACGCGCTTCGTCGGCCACAAGCGGTTCTCGCTGGAGGGCGGCGACACGCTGGTCCCCGCACTCGCCGCGCTGCTCGACCGCGCCGCCGAACACGGCGTGCGGCGCGCGGTGCTCGGCATGGCCCACCGCGGCCGGCTCAACGTGCTCGCGCACGTGCTGCGCAAGCCGCTCGTGAAGATCTTCGGCGAGTTCGAGGGCTGGCTCGACCCCGCGATGACGCAGGGCTCGGGCGACGTGAAGTACCATCTCGGCGCCGTCGGCGAGCACACGACGCGCTCCTCGGCCACCGTCACCGTCGAGCTGGCCTGCAACCCGAGCCACCTCGAGGCCGTCGATCCGGTCGTGGAGGGCATGGCGCGCGCGCGCCAGGACCTGCTGCCGCACACGCCCGACCACGCGCCGTGGGGCGCGGTGCTGCCGGTGCTCGTGCACGGCGACGCCGCGTTCGCCGGCCAGGGCGTCGTCGCCGAGACGCTGCAGATGTCGCAGCTGCACGGCTACCGCACCGGCGGCACCGTGCACCTCGTCGTCAACAACCAGATCGGCTACACGACCTCGCCGGTGGACTCGCGCAGCACGCCGTTCTGCACCGACGTGGCGAAGGCCGTGCAGGCGCCGATCTTCCACGTCAACGGCGACGACCCGCTCGCCGCGGTGCGCATGGTGCGGCTGGCGGTCGACTACCGCGCGCGGTTCCAGCGCGACGTGGTCGTCGACATCGTCTGCTACCGGCGCCACGGCCACAACGAGGGCGACGAGCCGAGCTACACGCAGCCGCTGCTCTACCGGCAGATCGAAGCGCATCCGACCGTGCGCACCATCTACCAGGACTACCTGATCCGGGCCGGCGTGCTGCAGGCGCAGGACCTCGCGGGCTACGACGCGAAGGTCCAGCAGCGGCTCAGGCAGTCGCTCGACGAGGTGCGCGCGAGCGAACCGCCGGCCGTCGTGTTGGCGCCGGAGGCCGCCGAGACCGAGTGGTTGCCCGCGGTGCCCGCCGTGCCGCTCGACGAACTGCGGGCCATCGAGCAGGGGCTGCGGCGGTGGCCGGCGGACTTCCAGGCGCACCCGAAGGTCGCCGCGATCCTGCAGCGGCGCGGCGACATGCTCGCCGGCCGGCAGCCGGTCGACTTCGCGACCGCCGAGGCGCTCGCGTTCGGCAGCCTCGTGCTGCAGCAGGTGCCGGTCCGCCTCGCCGGGCAGGACTGCGGCCGCGGCACGTTCAGCCAGCGCCACGCGGCCCTGCACGACCCCGCGACGGGCCGCCGCTACGTGCCGCACAACCACCTGCAGCCCGGCCAGGCGCCGTTCGTGGTGATCGACTCGCTGCTCAGCGAGGAGGCGGCACTCGGCTTCGAGTACGGCTACAGCACCGTGGTGCCGCACGGGCTCACTTTGTGGGAGGCGCAGTTCGGCGACTTCGGCAACGGCGCGCAGATCCAGATCGACCAGTTCCTGGCCGCCGGCGAGTCGAAGTGGAACCAGGCGTCGGGGCTCGTGCTGCTGCTGCCGCACGGCTAC
>Ga0194127_10007642_pt1 | contig 11832 bp, 16 predicted proteins | sample TA2KigC100mmetaG_FD_148624 | JGI IMG/M metagenome (GOLD analysis project Ga0194127, IMG submission 148624) | Freshwater microbial communities from Lake Tanganyika, Tanzania - TA2015036 Kigoma Deep Cast 100m | ecosystem: Environmental > Aquatic > Freshwater > Lake | place: Tanzania: Lake...
GGGGATATGTTCTAGCATTACCAGCAAATTCTCCTCAGGCAATGCAGCCAGACCCTTGTCTGCCCATTCCACCACGCAGACACCATCCCCGTAGAAGTATTCATCAAGTCCCAGGTCTATTATCTCTTCCAGGTGGTCAAGTCGGTATAGGTCTATATGGTATAACGGTAACCTGCCATGATACTCCCTGACAATAACAAACGATGGGCTAAAGGCATACTCCTTAACTTCCAGGCCCCAGGCAATGCCCTGTGTCAGGCAAGTCTTGCCACTCCCCAGGTTGCCCATCAGAAGAAAAACGTCTGCCACCTGTGACAACTTGCCCAGCTCTACGCCCAGCCGTTGGGTTTCCTCCGGACTATGCGATGTTAGCTTAAGAACTGTCTTCCTGGCGCTCATCACCCGGATTTGAAATGCTCCCAGCCTTTATTTTGCCAGTCCAGTATTCGACCCGCATCGTCAACTACCTTCATCTCCCCCGGCGTTCCTTTTGTTACTTCTCCGATGACAGCCACCGGGCAGGATAACGACTGCTTCACCTTCGCTATAACCCTGTTGCTTGCAGTGAACAGAAGTTCATAGTCCTCACCTCCAGCCAATGCCATCTGCTCACAATCTCCAGGGAAATGGGTCTTCAGGACCGGGTGGACAGGCACCAGGTCCTTGTTTATGGTAGCGCTAACCTTACTCGCCTTGCAGACATGGGCTAAGTCAGCAATCAGGCCATCGCTAATGTCTATGGCTGCCTTAACCCCCAATTTCAGCAGGGTTTGTCCCTCTTTCACCCTAGGCATAGGTTTGAGATGGGCTGCACTGAGAAGTTCGCTGGATTTGGGGTCGAGCTTCAGCTTGCGCTTCAACATCCGTAGCCCTGCGGCTGCCATTCCTGTATATCCCGTGATTGCCACCAAATCGCCCGGGCAAGTTGCCGAACGGAGCAGCGGTGTCTTCCCCTCCAAACTGCCGATTAGGCTCACGGTGATATTGACTTTGTCGGCAGAAGCGATGTTCCCACCCACTATGGCTACATCGAACTTGTTGGCTATTTCCCCCATGCCCTGGTACAAACAAACAACGTAGTCTGCGTCCATCTCACCGGGAAGTGCCAACGATACCATCGCATACTTCGGAACGCCACCCATGGCTGCTATGTCGCTGAGATTCACCGCAATTGCCTTCCAACCCAAATCTTCCCAGCGCGTGTATTTCAGGTCGAAGTGCGTGTCCTGAACCAGGCTATCCGTGGTGGCTAACTGGACACAGCCATCCCCTTGCCAGGCAGCAGTATCGTCGCCAATACCTACCAGAACCTGTTTCCACGCAGCACTCTTCGGTTCCTTCTTGGCACCGACGACTTTAGCCAAAAGCTCAATCAGCCCGAACTCGCCCAACTCCGATACCTTCATAGCAGCGATTATAGCATACGAATTGCCTCAACCTGAATTTGAGCTAGTTGTGGAAGCCGCCAATTCCAGGAAAGTTATCGAATAACATTCGCTACATGTTACTAGGTGTCACCCGCCCACGGGTGACCCTATTTTGATATGATAAATACGTGAAACGCAGACATTCAGCACTACACGCTCCAAATTCAACCACCTTTGTTACCACTACAGTCGTGAAATTCCTCCCTTGCTTAGGTGTCACCCGCCCACGGGTGACCCTACTCTGATATGATATACCTGTGAAACGCAGACATTCAGCACTACAAGCTCCAAATTCAACCACCTTTGTTACTATTACAGTCGTGAAATTCTTGCCTATATTCAGAAATGAAGCCCTGGCACAGATTGTCCTGGATAACGCGAAAATCTATGCCCAGAAATGCCATATACAGATTCACGGTTTCGTTCTCATGCCAAACCATTTGCATCTATTATCAACAGCGGGACATCAAGTCTCCATTTCACAGTTCATGGGAAGACTGAAGGAATACTCGGCCAAAGAGATAATAGACTGGTGCCTCCAGAATAAGAAGAAGGACTTGCTAAATGCCTTCTCCACCGCAGCAACTGAGTCCAAGCAAGGGCACAAGTACCAGGTGTGGCAGAAACGTTTTGACCAGGTTGTTATTACCAGGCAGGAGGACCTGTTGATAAAGTTGAATTACATCCATAATAATCCGCTCCAGGAGCGGTGGGGTTTATGCGAAAAGATTGAAGATTATCGTTATTCCAGCGCCAGATGCTATATTACAGGAGAAGATGCTGGCATTCCAATAGTCAAAATAACATGACGAGAAAGGACGGACGGTCACCTGTGGGCAGGTGACACGTAGAGAAGGAGGCACGGTCACCCGAAGGCGGGTGACACGTAGAAAAAACACCTTGCTTAGGTGTCACCCGCCCACGGGACCTTCAGGGGAAGGACAGGTGACCCTATTCGGACGGTTTCGCTACCTCTTTCTGTAAAAAACTCGGAAAATACCTTGTATCAGGGTATGACACGGTATATAATGCCACAAAAAGGAGAGGGAGTGACGACAATGGACCAGAAGGTCGTTTGTCAAAAGTGCGGTTCTGAGAACCTAGCCGGGCTACAATTCTGCGGAGCGTGTGGAGCAAAACTGGCCACTGTGGCGCAAACAAAAGAAATAGTCTGCCCGGCATGTGGTTTCCAGAATCCACCTAGCCAGCATTTCTGTGGTAATTGCGGAGTGAAGCTTCCAACTCCTGGGGAGGCGAAAGTGCAGGAAATCAGTTGCCCCAATTGCGGCTCCAAGAACCCCGCCGACCGTCATTTCTGCGGCGTCTGCGGTGCCAGCCTTACCGCACCTGTGCAGGCAGCCAAAGCCGCCGAGCCTGTTGCCTTGCAACCAGTGAAAGCCGCGGTTTCTGCTCCTGCTCACAGCGAGGTGGCAGTGCGAGCTACCTGGGGATTAGCCTGGGGCTTGTTCTGGAGAATAGCCCTGCTCTGGCTCTTGTTCGGAGGCATTGCTTACCTGGCCATCTACCTCCTGATGCTTTCCAATATAATACCTCCGCTGCAGGGCAGCTAGATACGCGCCGATTCCTATGCAACAGTTAGTAGCCTGCGCTAACTGCGGGGCACAAAACAACTCCAGTCAGAATTTCTGTTCCCAGTGCGGTGCTCCGCTGGTTAAAAAAGCCCCACCACAACCAGCCTGGGAGGCGCCAGCGCCTCCGCAAGCCAGCATGACCGAGCCCCTGCCCAGAGCCTTACCACAGAGATTTCAGTTCCTGGGCATTGCAACTCCTGTATTCAGGATAATCGGCTGGGTAGTGCTGATTGGTGGCAGCCTGTGCTCGATTGGTATCTTCATGCTTATGTCCCAGGGCGCTTTAGATGGGCTATCGGGTCTGCTAAACCGCTTGATGGAAATACTTGGCCTTGGCGCTGTAACTAGCCTGGCCAAAATAGCTATGATGCTTGCGGGCATCATAGCTTCGCTGTTGTCCGGCTTAAGTATGCTGGCTTTTGCTGAACTCTGCGAGGCCATCAAGCGAGTGGAAGCCAGGTCGCAGCCTCGCGAATAATCCTTGCCCCATTGCCTTCTTAGACTATCTGCCAGTCCTGGTAGCCTTGCTTGATTTTGGCCAGGTACTCGGGTGAAGGCGGTGCTTCCTGTGACTGGTCGTTCTTGATATAGGTTATGGCTTCGACTGAGTCGCTGGTCTCGGTAAACACCAGCACTTTGCGCCTGTCATAGACGGTGGGATAGCCTTCGTATCTATCCAGCTTCTTCAGGTCGCTATCCGATATCTCATAGACAGCCCCGATGACCTTCTCTCCTCTTTGTGGTCTTATGCTGGCTACTCCACCCCCTCGTCCCAGTTGTCCGGCAAATATCAGCTTGAAATTTGGCAGCGTGGCGATGAACTTCGGCTTGCTGTCAGGCGCGCGTTTCGCCATCTGCTTCCGGTTTAGATTTGATGCATAAGCAAAGTAGTACATCTGCTTATTCTACGCCTTTTTGGCAATCCTGTGCTATGACAGGACTAGCTTAACAAATCGTTTTTTGGGTGGTATAGTTAGCCGTCGTGAAAATTGCCATCCTTGGAGACATACACAGCAACCTAGCTGCATTTGAAGCAGTGCTGGATGACCTAAAAAGGAGGGGTGGATTCGACAAGATATGGTGCCTGGGAGACGTGGTAGGCTATGGCCCTGACCCGCATGAGTGCATCGAGCTACTGCGCCAACATGACCATCTCTGTGTGGCTGGCAACCACGACTGGGCGGCTATCGGCAAGCTGGACACTCTGGACTTCAACCCGATGGCAGCACGAGCTTGTCACTGGACTGCCGAGCAGCTATCACCAGAAGATATAGAATACCTGCAAGGGCTACCGCTCAATATTTGCCAGGACAACTTCACACTGGTTCACGGCAGCCCGCGAGAGCCTATATGGGAATATCTGCTCTCTGCTGAGGCGGCGCGCGATAACTTTCCCCGTTTCCAGACCGACTACTGCCTGGTAGGTCATTCCCATGTGCCCCTAATCTTCGAAGCCGAAGGCAAGCAAATCATCACCAGCAGATTTCCTGATGAAGCTATCCTGAAACTGGGCAGCAACCGACTGATTATCAATCCCGGTGGCGTAGGTCAGCCACGAGATGGCGACCCGCGTGCCAGCTATACCCTCTATGATGTTGAAGCAAAGACTATTCATCATTACCGAGTAGAATATGACATCCTTTCCACCCAGCGCAAAATGGAAGAGAATGGACTGCCCCTGCCACTCATTCTACGCCTCAGTGAAGGCTGGTAGCATTGACAGACGGCAACAGAGTTGGCATTTGCCAGAGCAGAGCATATAATATGTCACTACACTTGAGCAGCAGGAGGAAGTGATGGCTACATATCTCATGTTAACGACGCTCACCGGCGAGGGCAGGAAGAAGATAGAGGAATATCCAGAATGGCTCAGGGAACTGAATAAAGAAGTGGAATTTATGGGTGTGAAAATCCTGGCACAGTACGGCCTGCTGGGCCAGTATGACTTCGTGAATATCGTGGAAGCTCCCAGCGATGAAGTTGCAGCCAAGCTGGCCATCCACTTGAGCGCCAGGGGTGGCCTGCAAACCTTGACACTCACAGCCATACCCCTGGACCATCTCATCAAGGCACTAAAGAAAAAGCAGGAACCGCTGTAGCTTTTCTGGCAGCCTAGCTCTTCCCCTTGATAAGCTGCTGTGCTAGTCGCACTACGCTCTTTCCCACAGCTTTAGCTTCTCCCAGGGCAGTGCTGCCGGGCCCTATACCCACTCCGTCTTTCACCTCCCCCTTCTCTGCGCCATATCCTGCGCCACCTCCAGCTATCACCATCCGATGCACGTTGAAAAAGGAATAGAGCAGGCTCAACACCTGTCCTACTCCTACCCGCCTGCTGGCTACTACCGCTGCCGCCACCTTCCCCCTCAACTTCCGGCTATAGAGAAAAGCATAAGTCCTGTCTATAACTGCCTTCGCCTGAGCGCTAACGTTAATAAAATATACAGGCGTGCCAAAGATAATGCCATCAGCCCGCTCCAGCTCATCATACACCTGCTGCATATCGTCTTTAATCTTGCACGCTGCAGTAGCAAGACAAGAACCACAGCCATCGCAGGGTGCGATGTCCTTTTCGGCTATCAGTATCAGCTCGGTCTCGCATCCAACCTCGCGAGCTGCCCCTAAGGCTTCCCTGACCAGTATCTCGGTATTGCCACCCTTGCGGGGGCTGCAACAGATTCCCAGAATTCTCATGTTATCTCCTCCTTTGAAATCTCGGCATGTCCTATCCAGGACTGGCGGCAATTATACATCTCAACCCCACCTACTCAAAACCAACTTCCAGCCTGCCCCTGGACGCACCTGAAGGTACGCGCCTCTATATATTATTTCCGGGCAGCCTTGGCGAGAATGAGGTAAATAGGCAAATATACCTGTATAACCCCCTCCACAGCAAGCAAGAAGCACACCATGCAAACAGCTACATCGGGTGTTTCCTACCGCAGAAATCAAGTATCTAGACGGAAGTTGCCAAACCAACTACCGTGTTAATCTATAGTTGGAAGATGAAGATGGGTGGTGGAAGAAAGAAAATCTAAGAAAGGAGGTAAAAGAAAATGACGGCCCAGGTAATCATCGCAACAGTTCTGGCACTACCACTGGTACTCTTCCCGGTCGCACTCATCTGGTTCCCGACTATCGGTGGACTGGTCATCGCTGCTCGAGAGAGAAAGCAGCGAAAGGCCGCTGCCAAGGCCAGGGGCTAGAGGAGACAGGAAACTAAAAAAGGAGGTGTGAAAAGGAGTTGATAGAACTGAAAAACTCAGAGTAAGGCTGGATCCCCCAGAAAAGGAATCCAGCCTTACTGTTTATCCACATAGAATCACCACCCCCAAAATCCAGACCACAACAGACTTTTCCAGCTACTCAAACTCCTCTTTGGCCAGCGCAGTGAACACGATTGCGGCTATGCCTAAGAACCACGAGCCGAAGAAAGCCACGATAGAACCCGCCAGCGCCAACCCCCACCCCTTGCGTTGCAACGCAAAGATGCCACCCACGATAGCCAGAATACCCATTATGGCCAGGGGTGCTGCCAGTGCCGACAAAATCACAGCCACCACCGCTGGTGGAATTGTCGGCGCAACTTGACTCAGTATCGCGCCGCCAATAGTGCCGATGATTGCCAGGACTCCACTGCCAAAAAGCGCAAAGGCTCCGCAGATAATGTCCAGAATCCCAGCTACTGACGACATCCATGTCCGCTTACCCGCCATACGTCACCTCCTTGCTTTCCTTCATTGTATCACAGTAAAAACACGTTTTAGGAGAAACAACACCCGTGGTTCATTTTAGTCGCTCGCTAGTGTGCCGTAGGCTCATGGATAACTGTTCAGCAACGCCACCTGACCTAATCACCGAAAAAGAACTCGAAATCGCCGTGGCAATGCCCCGTCTGGTGCATCAAGCATTTATCAATTGTCGGAATTGAATTGCACCTAATCTCCAGCGCCCGGAACCAGCATTCGATTCTATAAATCACACCGCACTGGTAGTTATCTAGTAGCCCCATCCGCCCCATGCCCTTATAAGCAAAGCATTCCCCCTTGTCCCATTCCCAGTGAACCACATTTTTGGCGGGAATCGTATAGTGGAACTTGCTGAAAACGGAATGCGGCAGAATCAACTCCATGCCCCGGCGCAGGAGCTGTTCTACCTCGCCGAAGCTCCCTATTTTCCCTTCGATGCCGAGAACTTCGCACAACCTTCTCGCCTCTATTGGTGCCATGTTGCTGATGGCAGCCCGATTTAGCTTGTTAGCTTTTGCCACACCCAACTCCCTGGCAGTCTCGAAAAACCATGACCCGTCATGCGTGAGCCACCCCTTGCCTAGCAGGTCCCGTACCTCTTCTTTCTTTATGTTGCGAAACGTCCTCATTTCCTCTTCTCCGGGCAAAAGTCTAACTCTTGTGGCAATTATTCTGCCACATTTCCTTCTTGCATGCACACAGCCTGTGACGTTAGATTAGTCTTTGTTTTAGGTAGACGCTATAATTCCCCAACGAGGAAAGGGAATGCATGAACAAGCACCGAGTCTTATTAGCAGCAGTAACATGTGCCCTGTTGGTAATCCCAATCGCGGCGTGTACCACATCATCACCCGTTCCCTCTACACCGTCAGCACCTCCCGTAGAGACCACATCCGATAACACGTCGGAGTCATCACTGACAGCAAGGGTGCCTCGCATAAGCATCGAAGAGCTACGGCAGAGGCTCGACAGCGGAGCCGACATATTGCTGGTTGATGCGCGGAAGGCGGAGGAATATGCCAGAGACCGAATCAAGGGAGCCATATCCATGCCGCTTGATACCATACTCGCCGGAGGATGGATGCCGCCAGAAGACAAAGAGGTTATCCTCTACTGAGCCTGACCAAACGAGAAGACCAGCGCCCGTGCGGCGCTCGAACTGATTGGCAGAGGCTACCCTGATGTAAAAGTTTTGAAAGGTGGCTATAATGGCTGGAGAGAGGCTGGATATCCCGTGGAGACAGGCCCTTAAACTTTCGACAGGTTGGCAGACATCAACCACACCTTATTCCTCTGCCACATGATAGCATTTAAGCTTACAGCCTAAAGGCAATATGCCATTAAGGAGGTTAGCTATGAAGAAGATTATGTGGATAATGCTCTTGCCGCTTATGTTGATTTCCGGGTGCATATATATTTCCGGGGAAATGCCTAAAATCGGGCTTGCACCCAAGATTACGGTCTTCGAAGCCACACCTCCCGTTATAAATGCAGGCGATGTCGCCTATCTCCGTTGGAGCGTGTCAAATGCAGACCACGTCTCAATCGACAACGGCATTGGCAGTGTAGCCGCCAGCGGGACTATGCCCATATCACCGGGAAGCAACACCACATACACACTGACTGCAAGGAACCTCGGGGGTGAAGCAGAGGCAAGAACCCAAATCATAGTTCACAGCCCACCAGCCACTGGGCAAATTATCCCCGCAATAACACCCCCAACAATAGCAGCCTTCTATGCCAACCGCTCTGCAATATCGCCCGGCGAACAGGTAACGCTGAGCTGGGAAGTTCTCGCGGCAACAGATGTAGCCATAACATCGATCGGCAAGGTAAAGTCAAGGGACAACATGGCTATAACTCCCTCGGGCACCACAACCTACATGCTAACGGCCGTCAATTCTGCTGGGCAATCGGTGGCATCCATTACCGTGACTGTTGGGCCTTCGGCAACTCCAGGAACACCAGGTGAACTGGTAGTAGTATTACCTGCTCTGTCGTCTGAATCCGGCTCCTTGCTGAAAGGCGGAGGATACTTGGACTACACCAGGCGTGAGAGCGCATGTGCTGGTGACACAGACATCAACCTTGCCAGCAGGGCATTCCTGAGCTTTGACATCTCAGCTCTGCCCAGAAACATCACAGTGAAGGAAGCCATACTGGATTTGAGCAACTACACCATGAAAGGAGACCCGTCATACATGCGCGGCCAATGGGGCAACATGGGCGCATTATCAATATATCATCTTCAGTACGGCAAATTCGAGAACCTCGGTTTTAAGGCCTATACTGACCCCGGAAAGCTGGTGGCAAATGGTGAGACCACTGTCTATCCCCACTCCCCATGGGTACCGGATGTGAAAGATGCCAGCAATGGGGAACCGGTGATACAGAACCTGATCCAACAGGGCAAAGCAAGATGCCAGTTCCGCATCCAGTTCTTCACTTCGACAAATTGGGACAGCACAAGTGACATGCTCTGCTTCGACAATGCCACATTGACCGTCAGGTATAACAGCAATCGGTAACGTTTACTTCAACGGTTTTGCCAGCAGCGCATCCACATCATGGCCTCCCTTTTGCCCGGCAAATGAGCTGACCCATTAGCAATTCGCACTGAATATTTGACCCGCAGAAATTGAGGCCTATATGCCCTATCGCAGCCTAGCTGATAACCACTCTAGACTTCAACAACCGCTGCGCCCGGGGCATTCTTCTTAACGGATTCAATGCCGTTCTTGGCACTCTCTTTGGAGCTGTAACCTTCACTGGTGGCAATTGTCTGCCCATTAGGAGCTACCAATCTCCAGCGGAACTCACCCTTCTTGTCTTTGTACAGTTCGAATTTCCCTGCCATGTCAAAACACCCCCCTTTGAGAATTGTCAGACGCTATATGCGTCAGCGATAATATAGCACAAATCGCCCCCAAAATATATACTCACTCCGCACCTGCATTAGTCAGCAGCTTCTTATAGTACCCATACAACATCCGCTTGATAGCCAGTTTGCATCTAACTAAATCATGTGGTCCTAGTCTGGCAGTATTCAGCATGATTAGCTAGGCATCTGCTGGCGTCCAACACACAGTTGACCTGCCCCCCTTTCTTAGGCTCCAGTCTAACATTAATACTGGACTCATTTTCGGGGGGCAGGTCACTCAAGGGATTTCGTCCTGACACCATCATTGACATATGCCAAAACACGTAGCATACTTAGATTAGTGATGTTCCTGAATACTGTGTTTTGGGGACTCGCAGATAACCATTTATTTGACTTTCCTTAGCTGATATTCCTGCAACTGATTTTTTATTTGGAGGTGGAGTGATGAAGGTATCAGGTTTCGGATGGTTCCACGGTATGAAAGGCTCTCTCAGGTTGTGTCTGTGCATTGTGCTGGTAGGCGTCACAATTGCCAGTGCCATTTTGTGCAGTGTACCTGGAGCTACCACAGGGAAATTGTCACCCGTCCAGGTGTGCCAGGCTGCGCCATTAGAACCCTATAGTGTCGATTATGTTCCCATGGCCGCTGCCGGGAGTCTGCCTGAGATCAAGGTATTCAAGGCTACTCCCATGGTGCTGAGTGGCAGCGAATCCGCTCTATACAAATTCGTGGTCAGGCGCGCCACTAAAGTAGTGATAGTGGAGGCGGGCAATTTCATCAAAGAGATCAGCAATCCTGCCGGCGCCACACTCGATGGGACGGCCAACGGATTGCCAGCCAATACCATACCAACGGGTAGCGGCAATACATTCATGGCATACTGTTTTGCATACAACGGTGCTGGCCAGGCTCAGGCAGAGCTGACACTAACAATCGAGACTGAGCCGACAGGCCAACCATCAGGGCAAACAGGCGTAGCAGACAACCAGACCAAAGGACGTTCGCCCAAATGGCTGGACCAGTACTCCTCGCCATTCAGCGCAGCACGGTCGTCAATGAGCGGCACCGAGCCGAAGTTCTTCGATTGCCCCAGCGACTGCGACTACTGCCTGAAACCCGAAGAGGCCGCCTCACAGGGGATGAACCAGAAGTGTTCAGAGGAGCGATGCTATTACTCACCTGATAATCAGCAAAACTGGTATTGCTACAAGCAGGCGCCGGGTTGGTGCTGCAAAGATGGAAAGGTTTTCCAGAGCAGTAAAGAGGAATGCGACAAGGCAGGAGGACAGCTCTGGTTCTTTACCCAGGCTGAGGCACTCCAGCGCTGCCAGCCCGGAGGCTGGTGCTGCAAAGATGGAAAGATCTTCCAGAGTACCAAGGAAGAGTGTGCAAAGATGGGAGGAAGTACTTGGTTCCTAACCCAGGCAGAAGCAGCACAACGCTGCCAGCCTGGAGGCTGGTGCTGTAGAGATGGAAAGGTGTTCCCGGGCACCAAAGAAGAGTGTGATAAGATGGGAGGAAGTTCCTGGTACCTCACTCAGGCTGAGGCATTACAGCGCTGCCAGCCTGGAGGCTGGTGCTGTAAAGACGGCAAGGTTGGACCGCTGACTAAAGACGATTGCACCAGGATAGGTGGCTTATGGTTCCTCACCCAGGCTGAGGCGCTACAACGCTGCCAGCCGCAGACTTGCTGGTGCTGCTTACGCGGCCAGGTCTTCCAGACCACCCAGTCTCAGTGTATCCAATCGGGAGGCGCCTGTTACTCCACGCAGGCTGAGGCGCTACAACGCTGCCAGCCGCAGACTTGCTGGTGCTGCTTACGCGGCCAGGTCTTCCAGACCACCCAGTCTCAGTGTATCCAATCGGGAGGTGCCTGTTACTCCACGCAGGCCGAGGCGGCGCGATACTGTCAGCAGGAGTCGATATGCTGGTGCTGTGCCGGCGGAAAAGTGTTCCAGACTACCAGGTCACAATGTGTACAGATTCAAGGCGCCTGCTACTCCACGCAGTCCCAGGCAGCGGCAGCATGCCAGCCACTGACAAGGCCGCCATCACTCAAGTGAGGAGCAATGCCAGCATAAAAAAAGAAAGCTCTATATTACAGCAGATACGGAGGTAGTGAAATGAGGATATGGAACACAATGAAACACCGTCGCACAGCGACCCTTATCATATTATTTCTGGG
>Ga0194127_10007647_pt1 | contig 11827 bp, 11 predicted proteins | sample TA2KigC100mmetaG_FD_148624 | JGI IMG/M metagenome (GOLD analysis project Ga0194127, IMG submission 148624) | Freshwater microbial communities from Lake Tanganyika, Tanzania - TA2015036 Kigoma Deep Cast 100m | ecosystem: Environmental > Aquatic > Freshwater > Lake | place: Tanzania: Lake...
GGGTGATCCTCGGGGGCCTCTGGCACGGGCACGCGCAGTTCGACCTCCAGGCCCCGGTGACCCGGACGACCGACGGGCTCCAGGTGCTCTCGGCCGGCGATGTCGCCCGCCTGGAGGAGAACCCCTGCATCAACTGCGGCCGCTGCACGAGCGTCTGCCCGGTGCGCATCCAGGTCGCCGTGGCGGCCCGCTACGCCGAATTCGGGCTGATGGACGAGGCCTACGACCGGGGCGCGCACGCCTGCATCGAGTGCGGCCTGTGCGCGCACGTCTGTCCGGCCCGGCGCCCGCTCCTGCAATACATGCGCTTCGCCGTGCTCAAGCATGAGGACTGCCTCGTGCGGGACAGCGAGGGCAGCGGCGAGTGCCTGGACTGCAAGCTGCCGACGGCTCACGACCTGCCCTCGGCGCCCCGCGCCGAGTCCTGGACGGAACACCGCTCCTAGGCGCCGGCAAGGCGGCGGGCAAGGGCCCGCCCAGGGGAGGACGAACGCGATGAGACGCCCCCCGCTACTGAGTGTGGCGGCACCGCCCCACACCCACGACGGGAGCCGCGTGTCGGAGGTCTACGCCTGGCAGTCCCTGCTGCTCCTGCCGGCCGCGGCCGGCGGCGTGTGGGTCTGGGGCCTGGGCGGCCTGCGCACGCTGCTGCTGTCGGTCGGTGCCGCGGTGCTCTGCGAGTGGCTGGCGGCGCGCGCCCGCAAGCGGGACTTCCTGGCCGACTTCTCGATCGTCGTCCAGGGGCTGATGCTGGGGATGCTCTTCCACGCCGGGACGCCCTGGTGGCTCGTGCTCGTCGGCGCGGCGCTCACGGTCTTCCTCGGCAAGCACTTCTTCGGCGGGCTGGGCAGCTACCCCTTCCCGCCCGCGCTGCTCGGCTACGCCGTCCTGCTCCTCTCCTGGCCCGGGCAGCTCGATCCGGCGAGGCGGCTGGCCAACGTCGACGTGCCCTTCGCGCCGATCCCCCCGCTGGAGGCCTGGCGCGCCTTCGGCGCGCAGGCGGCCGACGGCTATCCCCTTGGCGGATTGCTGCTCGGCCAGCAGATGGGGGGCGTGGGATCGAGCATGGTCCTGCTGCTGGCGCTCGGCGGGCTGGCGCTCATGGCCGGGCGCTACATCCCCTGGCGAACGCCGCTCGCCTTCCTCGGCGGCATGGCGCTCACCGCGGGGATCTTCCACCTGGCGGCCCCGGCGAGCTACCCGGGACCCCTCTTCCATCTGCTCTCGGGGATCGCCGTCTTCGCCGCCTTCTTCCTGGCGGCCGACTTCACCTGCTCGCCGGTGAACCCCTGGGCGCAGGTCGTCTTCGGCCTGGGCGCCGGCGGGCTGGCGGTCGTCATCCGGACCTTCGGCGAATGGCCCGACGGGACGGTCTTCGCGGTCCTCCTGGTGGGCCTCGCCCAGCCGCTGATCGACAAGATCCACCCGCGCCCGCTGGCTCTGGAGGTGCCGACGCGATGAGGGACATCCTGCGCATGGTGCTCGTGCTGACGGCAATCTGCCTGTTGTCCGCCTTCTCGCTGACGGCGCTCAACGAGGGCCTGGCCGGGCAGATCGCCAAGCAGCAGCGCGACAACGTCCAGGTGCCGCGGGCTCGCGAGGTGCTGGGCGAGACGCCGGCCGACTTCGCCGAGCGCTACTTCGAGATCGAGGTCGACGGCGTCTCCTGGGCGGTCTTCCCCCGCGTCGAGGGGGGGCGCTGCTCGGCGATCGCCCTGGAGTCGACGGGCAGGGGCGGCTACGCCGGCGACGTCAAGGTGATCGCCGGCGTCGACCTCGAGAGCGGCGCGATCCTCGGCGTGCGCGTCACCCAGAGCTCCGAGACGCCCGGCATCGGCTCGCGGGTCGCCGAGCCCTCCTACCTGCGCGTCTATCGGGGCCGCCCGCTGAAGGGGACCGCCTTCTCGCTGCGCGCCGAGGGGGGGGACATCGAAGCGGTCTCCGGCGCCACGCGCACCAGCGCCGCGGTCGTCGACGGCGTGCGCCGGGCGGCGGAGTTCGTGCTCGCGCACCGGGACGAGATCGTCCGCCGCGCCCTCGGCGGCCAGGCGGGCTCCTAGGCGGGAAGGGGGCGGGGGAGGTCGGGGGCCCGCCCGAGATCAGGAGAGGTCGGGCGCCGTCCGGCCCGCCCGAGGGCAGGAGAGGACCATGAGGATCGTCAAGGAGTTCGGCAAGGGCTTCACCACCCACCTGGCGCCGTTCCGGCTGGTCCTGGGCCTCTGCCCGGTCCTGGCGGTGACGACGACCGTGGCCAACGGCATCGGCATGGGGCTGGCGGCCACCTTCGTCCTCATCTGCTCGAACGTCATGGTCTCGCTGCTGCGCCGGCTGATCCCGGGCAAGGTGCGCATCGCCTGCTTCATCGTGCTCATCGCCTCGTTCGTCGTCATCGTCGAGCTGGTGATGAAGGCCTTCTTCTTCGGCCTGTCGCAGAGCCTGGGCATCTTCATCCCGCTGATCGTCGTCAACTGCGTCATCCTCGGGCGGGCCGAGGCCTTCGCCGCGCGCAACCCGGTGCACCTGGCCGCCGCCGACGGGCTGGGCATCGGCCTCGGCTTCACCCTGTCGCTGGCGCTGATCGGCGCGATCCGCGAGGTGCTGGGGCAGGGGACGTTCCTGGGCCACGGCGTCTTCGGCCCCGGCTTCGAGCCCTTCGCCTTCCTGGCGCAGGCGCCCGGGGCCTTCGTCGCGCTCGGAGTCCTGCTCTTCGTGATGAACGCCTACGACCGCTTCCGCAGCCGGATGCGGGCTTAGAGGCGCGGCGCCCGGGCGGCGCGGAGAAGGAGGCTGAGGTGGACCTGATCCTGCTGGCGATCAACGCCATCCTGGTCAAGAACATCCTGCTCATGCAGTACCTGGGCAACTGCCCCTTCCTCGGCACCTCCAAGCGGATGGAGACGGCGCTGGGGATGGGCATGGCGGTGATCTTCACTCTCACCCTGGCGACGACGATCACCTGGGTGGTCCACCGCGCGGTCCTGGTGCCCTTCAAGCTGCAGTACATGCAGACGATCGCCTTCATCCTGGTCATCGCCGCGCTGGTGCAGTTCGTCGAGATCTTCATGAAGAAGACGCTGCCGGCGCTCTATCTTTCGCTGGGCATCTTCCTGCCGCTGATCACCACGAACTGCGCCGTCTTCGGCGCCGCGCTGCTCAGCGTCAAGAACGACTACGACTTCGTGCACATGGTGGTCTTCGCCCCCGCCAGCGCGACGGGCTTCGCCCTGGCGCTGGTCCTGTTCGCCGGGCTGCGCGAACGCTTCCGCGTGGCGCACATCCCCGGCGCGCTGCAGGACACGGCCATCGGCCTGATCACCGCGGGGCTCATGTCGCTGGCCTTCCTGGGCTTCAAGGGCATGACCTAGGGGTCGCCGAACCGAGGGACGGGAAGCGGATCATGGTTGCGGTACTGCTCTTCCTGGGTGGGTTGGGGGCGGTCTCGGCCCTGCTGCTGGGCATCGCCGCGCGCGTCTTCTACGTCAAGGAAGACCCGCTGGTGGTCGAGATCGAGAACGCGCTGCCGGGCGCCAACTGCGGCGGCTGCGGCTACGCGGGCTGCCACGCCTGCGCCGAGGCGATCGCCCGGGGCGAAGCCGCGGCCAACGCCTGCGTCGTCGGCGGGTTCGAGACCACCGTGCAGGTGGCCGCCTCGATGGGCGTCAAGGTGGAGGCGCGGGAGCCTCAGATCGCCGCGACGAGCTGCACCTACGGCACCGGCGAGGCGGACCTGGTCTACCTCTACAACGGGGCGCGAGACTGCCAGGCGGCGGTGGCCCTCTTCGGCGGCGGCAAGCTCTGTCCGCTCGGCTGCATCGGGCTGGGCAGCTGCGTCAAGGCCTGCAAGTTCGACGCCCTGCAGATCGGCCCCGACCGACTGCCGCGCTTCAACCCGAAGAAGTGCGTCGCCTGCGGCGCCTGCGTCAAGGCCTGCCCCAAGCAGATCATCCAGCTGACCTCCTCGTCGGACCGCCTCGTCCGCGAGTACACGACCGCCGAGTGCACCGCGCCCTGCATGCGCGGCTGCCCGACGGGCATCGACATCCCCCGCTACATCGCCGCGATCCGCGACGGGCGGCCCCAGGAGGCGCTGCGGATCATCAAGGAGACCTGCCCGCTGCCGCTGGTCTGCGGGCGCATCTGCCCGGCGCCCTGCGAGCTGCAGTGCCGGCGCAACCTCGCCGGCGACGAGCCGGTGGGGATCAACCCGCTCAAGCGCTATGTGGCCGACTACGAGATGCGCACCGGCCGGCACATCAACCCCTACGCCAACGCGCCCAGCGGGCGGCGCGTGGCGGTCGTCGGCGGGGGGGCCGAGGGGCTGACCGCCGCCTACTACCTGGCCCGGCTCGGGCACGCGACCACGCTGCTCGAGGCGCGGGACAAGCTGGGCGGGATCCTGCGCCACGTGATCGCCCCGGGGCGGCTGCCGGAGGGCGTGCTGGAGCATGAGATCGAGAGCATCCTGGCCATGGGCGTCGAGGCGCGCACGGGCCAGCTGCTCGGCCGCGACGCGACGATCGGTTCCCTGATCGAGCGGGAGGGCTGCGACGCCGTCCTGCTCGCCACGGGGGGCTACGACAGCCGCAAGCTCCTCCTGTCGGAGAGCGAGCGGGTGACGCCGGTGCCGGGGCTGCACCTGGTGGTCGACTTCCTGGGCGGGGTCCGGGCGGGCCGCGCGCCCGCGGTCGGGCGCCGCGTCGTCATCGTCGGCGGGGAGTCGCGCTCCCGCGAGGCGGCCGAGCTGTGCCGGCGGGCGGGGGCGCGGGAGGTCCTGATCGTCGTGCCGGGTCCCGCCGAGCGGATGTCGCCCCCCCTGGGCGACGCCGCGGCGCTGGAAGGCGTCGAGGTGCGCGCGGCGACGATCGTCACCGCCCTCTTCGGCGCGGGCGATCGCCTGGTCGGCCTGCGGCTGGAGACGGCCGGCGCCGACGGGTGCCCGGCGGTCGAGCTGCGGGAGGTCGACACGATCCTCCTCGCCTCGGGGCGGATCCCCGAGCTCGTCTTCCGCCCCGTGCTCACCCCCGAGCGCGCCGCGGCGGCGGGAGGCGGAGCGGAGGCCGAGGTCTACCCCGACTTCGCCGTCGCCCCGACCTGGGCGACCGCCGAGGTCTACCGCACGCTCGCGTCGCTGGGCGCCTTCGGCGTCTTCAGCTCGCCCGAGCCGGGGCGGACGAGCGACGCCGGCGCGGTCGTGCGCGCCATCCTCTCCGGCCGGCGGATGGTCCGCGGCGTGCACGCGCAGGTCATGGGCCGGGCGATCGAGTCGATTCCCGATCTGGCGGTCGAGGCGGATGAGGTCCTCGACGTGCGCGAGGTCTTCGGCGTCTCCGTCGAGCAGCGCCACGAGCCGGGCGATCCGCTGCGCGAGCCGGGCACCGAGGCCGACTGGGCGGCGACCGCGGAGCTCTCGGGCCTCGGCGACGAGGAGGCCCGCGCCGAGGCGCGCCGCTGCCTGCAGTGCGGGCTCATCTGTTACCAGAAGGCGATGTAGGGGACGCAAGAGCGATGAACGCCGAGAGCTTGATCACGATCAACGGCCGGCCGCTGGCCTTCACCCCCGGCGAGACGATCCTGGAGGTCGCTCGGCGCAACGGGATCTTCATCCCCACGCTCTGCCATCTCGCCGGCGCGACACCCACCGGCGCACCCCGGATCTGCGTCGTCGAGGTGGCGGGGGCGCGCTCGCTGATGGCCTCCTGCACCGTGCCGGCGGCGGCGAAGATGGTCGTGCACACGCAGACGCCGCGGGTCCTCGACGCGCGGCGGACGATCCTCGAGCTGCTGCTGGCGGCGGGCAACCACAACTGCTCCGCCCGCGCCGAGGAGGCCGACCGCTGGACCGATCTCCAGGAGCGGACGGAGGCCTATGACGGCTCTCCCGAGCTGTGCGAGGTCTACGGCGCCTGCAAGCTGCAGGCGCTCGCCTACCGCTACCAGGTGCGCACCGGGCGCCTGGCGGGGAGGCTGACCGCCTATCCCCTCGAGGAGGCCAGCGCGCTGATCCTGCGCGACTTCTCGCGCTGCATCCTCTGCGGCCGCTGCGTGCAGGCCTGCAACGAGGTGCAGGTCAAAAAGGCGATCTCCCACGGCTTCCGCGGGGCGCAGGCGAAGATCATCGCCATGGGCGACGCCTCGCTCGATCGTTCGGAGTGCGTCTTCTGCGGCGAGTGCGTGCAGGCCTGCCCGGTGGGGGCGCTGGTCGAGAAGCGCAGCCGCTACCGGGCTCGCCCCTGGGACGTCTCGCGCCTGCGCTCGACCTGCGGCTACTGCGGCGTCGGCTGCCGGCTCGAGCTGCAGGTCAAGAATGGCCGCATCGTCAAGATCGACGGCCTCGCCGGCGAGGCCCCCAACGACGGGCGCCTCTGCCTGCGCGGCCGCTTCGGCTTCGACTACCTGAACTCGCCCGAGCGGCTGGCCGCGCCGCAGGTGCGCCGCGACGGCAAGCTGGCCGAGACGACCTGGGACGACGCCCTCGACCTCGTCGCCGGCAGGATCCGCGAGGTGCAGGCGGCCCACGGCGCCGACGCCGTCGCCGGCGTCTGCTCCGCCGGGCTGACCAGCGAGAGCCTCTACGCCTTCCAGCGGCTGGTCCGCGGAGCGGTGGGGACGAACAACCTGACGGCGCCCTTCGCTTCGCCGCCGGCGACCCACTCGCTGGCCAGGCTCGAGCGCCTTCCGGCCATCCTGCTGATCGGCTCCGACCTGACCCGGGAGCATCCCGTGGCCGGGACCTTCGTCCGCCGGGCCGTGCTCGCCGGCGGCTCGCTGATCGTGATCGACTCGCGCGACACGGCGATCGCCGGTGACGCGACCGTGCGGCTCCGGGTGCGCGAGGGGACCGAGGCGGTCCTCCTCCAGGGCCTGATCCGCCGCCTGCTGGAGACGGGCGGCCGGGCCGCGGCGATGGATCGGGCGGAGCTGGCCGAGATGCACGCCGCGGTCGAGGCGTTCCCCATCGACCGGGTGGCCGAGGCCACCGGCGCGGACCCGGAGGCCATCGGCAGGGCGGTGGAAATCCTCGACCGGGAGCACCCCGCCGCGGTCGTCTACGGGCCGCGCGTCGGGGCTTGGGCCCCCGAGATCTTCAGGCTGCAGCGGCTCCTCGGCAACCTGGCGGGCGGGGCGGGCGGCGTCTACCCGCTGGGCGACCTGGCCAACTCCCAGGGCGCCGAGCTGCTCGGCCTGCACCCGGCCTACCTGCCCGGATACGTGCCCGTCTCCGACGCCGAGGCGAGGGCAGCCCTCGCCCGCGCCTGGGGCGTGCCCTTGAGCGACAAGCCGGGCATGATCTTTCCCGAGATCCTCGCCTCCGCGGCGTCCAAGGGAGAGACCAGGGTGCGCCTGCTGCTCTGCGCGGGCGAGAACCTGGCCGTCGCCCAGAGGGTGCTGGAGGGTTCGCCGCGGGCGGTCGAGTCGGCGGAGTTCCTGGTGCAGTTCGACACGCTGGGCGGGGAGATGCTCGCGCACGCCGACGTCGTCCTGCCGCTGGCGGCCTGGGGCGAGGAGGAGGGCACCTTCGTCAGCGCCGAGCGGCGCGTCAGCCTGGCGCGCCGCGCCCTGGATCCGCCGGGGGAGGCGCGTCCGGCCGCCTGGGTCTTCACCGAGCTGGCCCGGCGCCTGGGCGCCGACTGGCCGCACGAGGAGCCGCGGGCGACCTGGGAGACGCAGATCGCCCGGCAGGTGCCGCAGGTGGCCGGGATCACCTACGCGCGCCTGGCGGGGGAGGGGCTGCAGTGGCCCGTGCCCACCTCCGCCCACGAGGGCAGCGCGCAGCTCGAGCCGGGCGAGATCCCGCCGGCGATCAAACCGCAGTGGCAGCCGTTCAACGACCATCACCGCAGGCATCTGGAGCGCTGCCAGGGTCTGCTCGAGGCGGCGGCCGAAGGGCGGGCCGCCCGCGAGGCGGCCGTGGGGGCGCGCGATCCGGAGGCGATCCGCCGCGAGATGGAGGCCTTCCTGAGGGCCGAGGAAGCCCTCGACAAGCGGGCGGTCCTGGACGAGATCCTGGAGCGCTACCGCCCCCGCCGCGGCGGGCTGATCCCGGTCCTGCAGCTCTTCCAGGAGAAGCTCGGCTTCCTGCCCGTGCCGGTGCAGAACTACATCGCCCTCGGCCTGGGGCTGCCCGCCGCGGACGTCTACGGGGTCGTCTCCTTCTACGCCTTCTTCACCATGACCCCCCGAGGGCGCCACACGATCCGCGTCTGCCTGGGGACCGCCTGCTACGTCAAGGAGGCGGGCAAGATCATCGAGAACATCGCCGAGCACCTGGGGGTGAAGGTCGGGGAGACGACCCCCGACCGGCTCTTCACCCTCACCGGCGTGCGCTGTGTCGGCGCCTGCGGTCTCGCCCCGGTCGTCGTCGTCGGCGAGGACACGCACGGGATGATCGATCCCGCCAAGGCGGCCGCCGTCATCGAAGCCTACAGGAGCAAGTAGCCATGACCCTGCGCGAGGTGGTCGAGGAGCTGTCGGCCGAGGTCCTGCACGGCGCGGAAGAGGAGCTGAACGGGACGGTGGCGACGGTGGCCGCCGGCGACCTGATGAGCGACGTCCTCACGCGCGCGACGATCGCCGACCTGCTCGTGACCGGGCTCTCGAACATGCAGACGATCCGCACCGCCACCGTGGCCGGGATCAAGAGCATCGTCATCGTCCGCGGCAAGCCGGTCAGCCCGCAGATGATCGACCTGGCCCGCGAGGAAGACCTGGTGCTGATGGTCACCGGCATGAAGCTCTTCGAGGCCGCCGGGCGGCTCTGGGCCCGGGGCCTGCGCACGGGGGAGACGCGCGCCTGACGGGCGCATGACGCGGGCCGGCCGCCGGCGCGGCCCGCCCGCCCGCGAGAAGGGGGAGTGCCGCCGCCGTGGCCCTGACCGCCAAGTTCGTCAAGACGCAGGAGCTGCTCTTCGAGCTGCGCGTGGCCGACGTCATGCGCCGGGACGTGATCACCGTGCGCCCCGACCAGACGATGACCGAGCTGCGGCGCATCCTGCGCGACCACCGCATTTCGGGCACGCCCGTGGCGGCGGGCGACGAGCTGGTCGGCATGATCACGATCGCCGACCTGATCGCCTTCCTCAACTCGGACGGGGAGGAAGCGCTGATCGGCGACAAGATGACCGCCAACCCGGACTCGCTGTTCAGCGACCAGCTGCTCGTCCACGCCATCCAGCAGTTCGACGCCACCCGCTTCGGCCGCTTCCCGGTGCTCGACCCGCGGAGCCGCAAGCTGGTCGGCATCCTGACCAAGGGGTTGATCATCGAGGGCATGCTGCGCGCCATGGAGCAGGCGTTCCAGGAAGAGGAGATCCGCCAGTATCGCGCCAGCCACATCTTCGAGGACATGGTCGCCGAGTACAAGGAGATCTACCTGACCTACGAGCTCGTCGGGCGCGACTTCGACCGGGCCGGCAAGGCCTCGACGCAGATGAAGCGCAACCTGAAGCGCCTGGGCATCCGGCCGGACATCATCCATCGCCTGGCCGTCGCCTCCTACGAGGCGGAGATGAACACCGTCCTCTACGCCGAGAGCGGCGTCATGGAGTTCCGCATCGCGCCCGAGGAGATCGTCATGCGCCTGCGCGACCGGGGGCCGGGCATCGCCGACGTCGAGAAGGCCAAGCAGCCGGGCTACTCCGGCGCTCCGGAGTGGGTGCGCGAGATGGGCTTCGGCGCCGGCATGGGCATCCCCAACATCATCAAGTGCGCCGACAGGATCGACCTGCAGTCGACCGTCGGCGTGGGCACGACGCTGAGCGTGCGCATCTTCACCGGAGCCGGCGCGAACCGCGCCGGAGACGAAGGAGGCGGGACATGACCCTGCGGGAGATCGTCGAGAAGCTGGACCTGCAGGTGCACGCCGGCGCCGGGCGCATGGAGGTGACCGTCGCCCGGGGCTACATGAGCGACATGCTCAGCGACGTGATCGGCAACGCGCCCATAGGCGGCCTCTGGATCACGATGCAGAAGCACAAGAACGTCGTCGCCGTGGCGGTGATGAAGTCGCTGGCGGCCATCGTCCTCGTCCAGGGGCGGGTGCCGGAGGAGGACACGCTGCGCGCGGCCGAGGAGGAGGAGGTCGTGATCCTGGGGACGACGATGAGCGCCTTCGCGCTGGCCGCCCGGCTCCACGACCTCGGGATCGCCGGGGACTGAGGACTCATGCTGCGGGCGCTGGCGGCGGACCTCCACGTGCACACCTGTCTGTCGCCCTGCGCCTCGCTGGACATGGCCCCGGGCAGGATCGTCGCCCGGGCGCGGGCCTTGGGGTTGGCGATGATCGCGATCACCGACCACAACAGCGTCGAGAACGCCGGGGCGGTCGCCCGCGCCGCGCGGGGCAGCGGGCTGTGCATCCTGCCGGGCATGGAGGTGACGACGGCGGAGGAAGCCCACATCGTGGCGCTCTTCGAGGAGCTGCCCGCGGCGGAGTCGCTGCAGGAACTGGTCTACGCCCGGCTGCAGCCGGGCGAGAACGACCCGGAGCTCTTCGGCATGCAGGTCGTGGCCAGCGCCGCCGACGAGGTCGAGGGCTTCAACACGCGTCTGCTGATCGGGGCGACGACGCTCGGGGTCGGGGAGCTCGTCGACGAGGTGCATCGGCGGGGCGGCCTGGCGTTCGCCGCGCACATCGACCGGGAGGCCTACAGCCTGGTCGGGCAGCTCGGGTTCATCCCCTCCGACCTGGAGTTGGACGCCGTCGAGATCTCCGCCCGGCTCGATCCGCGCCAGGCGCGCGAGCGCTTCCCGGAGTACGCCGCCCGGCCCTTCGTGACCGCCTCCGACGCGCATGAGCTGGACGATCTGGGGCGCCGGCCGCTATGGTTCGCCGCGGCCGGGGCGAGCCTGGCCGAGCTGCGCGCCGCGCTGCGCGGCGAAGGGGGGCGGCGCATCCTCGAGGGGCCGCCGGAGGGCCGGGTGCCTGCGGATCCGCCGAGAGGGGCATAGCGGGGCGCCGGCATGGAAGACCTGTCGTTGCACATCCTCGACATCGTCGAGAACGCGACGGCGGCGGGGGCGACGCTGGTCGAGATCCGCATCGAGGAGCGCTCCGCCGAGGATCGGCTGGAGCTGCGCGTCCGGGACAACGGACGGGGGATGGACGAGGCGATGGTCGAGCGCGTGCGGGATCCCTTCGTGACTACGCGCACCACGCGGCGCGTCGGCATGGGCATCCCGCTCCTGGAGCAGTCCGCGCGCGAGGCGGGCGGCAGCCTGGAGATCCGCTCCACGCCGGGGCGGGGCACCGAGGTGCGCGCCCTCTTCCGGGCCGGTCACATCGACCGCCGCCCGCTCGGCGACCTGGCCGAGACGATGATCGCGCTACTCCTCGGCCACCCGGAGACGGACTTCGTCTTCGAGCACGCCGTCGACGGCCGGGCGACCGGCTTCGACACGCGCGAGATCCGGGAACATCTGCAGGGGGCGCCGCTCACCGACCCGGCGGTGCTGGGACTGATTCGCGAGCTGCTCGGCCGCCCGCCCGGGGCGGATGGCGAGGCCGACGGAGGTGAGGACGATGGCTAAGCTGCGCATCGAGGATCTGAAGAGGATCCAGGAGGAGGTCAAGGGCACGGTCAACCTGCGCGACGGGCACTATCGCGTCAAGGTGACGGTGCACATGGGCACCTGCGGCATCGCCGCGGGCGCCAGGCCGGTGATGAGCACGCTCCTGCGGCTGATCTCGGAGGGGGGCGTCCAGGACGTCATCCTGACCTCCTCGGGCTGCGCCGGGCTCTGCAGCCACGAGCCGATGATGACCGTCGAGGTGCAGGAGCAGGCGCCGGTCAAGTACACGCGCCTGGACGCGCAGAAGGCGGAGCGGGGG
>Ga0194127_10007648_pt1 | contig 11826 bp, 13 predicted proteins | sample TA2KigC100mmetaG_FD_148624 | JGI IMG/M metagenome (GOLD analysis project Ga0194127, IMG submission 148624) | Freshwater microbial communities from Lake Tanganyika, Tanzania - TA2015036 Kigoma Deep Cast 100m | ecosystem: Environmental > Aquatic > Freshwater > Lake | place: Tanzania: Lake...
AGTATAAGATGCTTGCACGTATTCTTGCTCTTAGATTCCCAAGCGCTGTCTCATTAGGTTCTAGGTGTTTTGAAAAACTATTATGAATTATGTTAATGTCAAGTAGTTTGTAATCAAGGCCAAGATTCCCTGCAATCTGCAGCGCATCTTGTGTTTCTGTTTTTGGTGAAATTTTAGAATCAGGCATTATCAGTGCAAGTGAGTTTTTTTTAAAAACCTTTGAGCACAAGTACGCAACAACTACAGAATCAATGCCTCCACTTAGTCCAAAGACTATACCTTTTGCATCACTTTTTGAAATTTTATCTTTAAGAAATGATTCTATTGACTGGATAATTTTGTTATAATCCTGATTTCTAATCTCATCTAGTATATCTTGGTTCACTATAGCCATAGCAAATTGTTGGCATAAAAGTTGTACTGGGATTAGATATCAACATAGATGCCATCTTTTCGTTCCTCGACTTTGTATGTTTGTAGTTTGACATCTTTAAGATAGTCAAGAAGCTTGCCTGTCTTGATATTATAATGCCAAAAGTGCAACGGGCATTCAACTATGTCACCTTCCAGTTTTCCTGGTGCGATTGAACCGTCTTGGTGAGCACATAGTGCATCAAGTGCATAATACTCATCCTGATTAAAGATTGCAATTTTTCTATCATCAATTTTGAATTCCTTTCCTCTTCCTTTCTCAATTGAGTTTTTTTCTGCAATCTTTTTCCAAGCCATGAATCTTGCTTGTAGATTGGATTTATTTAGGTTAGCAATAGATTTGATAGAATTTTATAGTGTTGATCGATGTGATGTGTATTGAGTAAGGTAAAAGACCAAAAACTTGCAAAAAAAGGAAAACTTTCCTATGAGTGGGCAAGAAACCACATGCAGATTCTTGATAATACCATTTCCAGACTAAAAAAGTCACAACCATTCAAGGGCATAACATTAGGATTTTGCTTACACATAACAAAAGAGACATCAGTCCTACTCATGGGTGCAAAAGAGCTTGGCGCCAAAGTAGTCGCATGTGGTGGCAATCCATTAACTACACAGGATGATATTGCGGCATTTCTTGCATCGCAGGGAATTCATATCTATGCTTGGGCAGGTGAAACTGTAAAAGAGTATGATTGGTGTATTGAGCAGGTTCTAAACCACAAACCGATAATTCTAACAGATGATGGAGCAGACATGAATGTCAAGGCTCATTTTGATAAAAAATTCAAGTCACTAAAGATTCTTGGAGCTACAGAGGAAACAACAGCAGGAGTAAACAGAATTATGGCAATAGAAAAACAAGGCAAGCTGCGCTATCCTGTCATAGTAGTAAACGACGCCTACACAAAACACCTCTTTGATAACAGATACGGAACAGGACAGAGCACAGTTGATGGATACCTTCGTGCAATGAACCTACTTTTTGCATCAAAAAGAGTTGTAGTTGTAGGATATGGCTGGGTTGGAAGAGGAGTTGCAGCAAGATGCCATGGCATGGGTTCTAAGATTATAGTAACCGAAGTTGATCCAATAAAAGCACTAGAGGCTCACATGGATGGATTTGAGGTAATGCCGATGTCTCAGGCTGCAAGGATTGGTGATATCTTTGTCACATGTACTGGAATGACTAGTGTAATCAGAAAAGAGCACATACTAAAGATGAAAGATGGTGCAATACTTGGAAATGTTGGTCACTTTGATGTAGAGATTGACAGTGACTTTCTTTTAAAGAAATCAAAATCAGTTAGAGAAGTTAGGCCTAACCTTGATGAGTGTGTGTTGTCCAATGGTAAGAAAATATACTTGATAGGAAAAGGGCGACTGGCCAATTTAGTTGCAGCAGAAGGTCACCCTCCTGAGGTAATGGCACAATCGTTTTCAAATCAACTACTTTCTATCTTATACATACTAAAAAATCATAAAAAACTGCAAAACAAGGTAATGAAGGTGCCGCAAGAAATTGACGAACAGGTTGCAGTTGATGCACTAGAAGCATTGGGCGTCAAAACAGACAAGCTCACAAAAGAACAGATTTCATATATGAACAGCTGGTAGCTTCTTAAGCTACATTAATTCTAAAAATAATATGGGCAACAGAGCAATAATTACAAGCGCACTTCCATATGCTAACGGTGAGATTCACCTTGGTCATGTCGCATCAACTTATCTTCCAGCTGATATAACAACAAGATTTCTAAAGCAAAAAGGAATTGAGGCTTATTACATTTGTGCATCAGATGATTTTGGCACGCCTATTTTGATTCAGGCAGAAAAGGAAAAAAAAAGCCCTCAAGAGTATGTTGAATATTGGAACAAGCGTGATTATGAAGATTTTACTGCCTTTGATATTGATTTTGATTTTTTCTACAAGACAAGCTCCCATGAAAATATCGAATTTGTCCAAGATGTTTTTAAAAAATTATACGAGGCTGGTCATATTTATGAAAAAGAAATCATCCAGTTTTACTGTAATAATGACAAAAAATTCCTTCCTGATAGATATGTAATAGGTGTATGTCCTTACTGTAAAGCAGAAGATCAGTATTCGGATCTTTGTGAAAAATGTGGCAGAGTGCCAGAAGAAATCGAAAACCCAAAATGTGCACTGTGTCATAAACCGCCAATAAAGGAAAAAACAAAACACTATTTTTTCAAGCTCAAAAACTTTTCAGATGAACTTTACAAATGGCTTGATGAAAACCAAAACCTGCAAAAAGATGTAAAAAAATACGTCCAAAACTGGATAAAAGGTGGACTAGTTGATTGGGATATTACGCGAGACATCTTGTGGGGTGTTCCAATACCAATAGATGGAGCAAAGGGGAAGGTGTTTTATGGCTGGTTTGACAACCATCTGGCCTACATTTCGTCTGCTATAAAATTTCTAAATGACAAAGGACTAGATGGAAAAAAGTTTTGGAATTCTGCTGACATTTACCACTTTATTGGAAAAGATATCGTATATCATCACTATCTTTTCTTGCCTGCAATGAGAATTGGAATCAAAAAAGAGTACAAACTCCCTGATTATATCCCAACACGTGGTCATCTTACATTACAGTCAAAAAAAATATCAAAGAGCCGTAACTGGTACATTGGATTAAAAGAATTTTTAGGATATTATCCTGCCGACTATTTGCGATTCTACCTAGTCTCTATAACTCCATATTCGCAGGATGATTTGAATTTTGACTGGGATGAGTTTGCGACTAAAATAAATTCAGAATTGATTGGAAATCTTGGAAACTTGGTGAATCGAGCACTTGGATTTACAAAAAAAAGTTTTGATGGGAAAATACCTGGACCAGAAGATTTTGATAATCATGATAAGGAAGCAGAAGAAAAAATAAAAAAACTATCATCAGAAGTTGGCAATTTAATGGAGCAAAACCATCTTGATAGAGCAGTAAAAAAGATTCTTGAATTTACAGCATACTTTAACCAATATTTTCAACACAAAGAGCCATGGAAAAATAGTATTAGCGCTAAAACTACAATACATCTTTCTACAAATGCAGTTGCAAGTCTTGCAATTGTTTTGTATCCTTTTTTACCAGCTTCAGCAGAAAAGATTTGGTCTCAGCTTGGAATGAATAGCAAAATCTCAGAACAATCATGGGATTTAGCATCTAGTTTTCTAATAAAAAATGATCATAATATTGGCAATGTAACACCACTGTTTTTAAAAGTTGAAGAATCAGATATTCAAAATCACAAAAAGAAATTTCAAAACTAGAGTCACTTCCATAAAAATTTCTGACTAAATAATTTAATACTTAATTGGATAAACTACAGTCCATTGAGAACACTAATCTTGGGTATTTTTGTATTGGTGTTTGTACTAATCTCTAGCTCATACACATTCACTGCAGTAAACGGCGAAAAAGAAAGTACGTCAAATTACGGAACAATCAAAATTGATAGTGACTCATTTTCGATAAAAGAGGATCAAATGACTATAATGCAAATTACAGGTAATATTGTAAACGCATCTGGTGGAGTAAGACTATCGCTGTTTATTGATAAACCGGTTGGTTCTACTGATGAAATAAAAACACTCCCAAACCATCTTGGTGAATATTCCACCAGTCTTTTACTTGATGCAAATTGGCAAGCAGGAAATTATTCTATACGTGCAGTATATCTTGGAAATCAAATTGGTACTGTAACTTTTGTTATTAGTGAGGTAGAAGGCCCAAACATAGTTACTACATCAATCATTGGAACAATAAACATAGAAAGAGACGAGTATTTTATTCCCAAAAATGGAACTAGACCAGTTGAACTTTATGGTAATATTATAGAATACAAAGAAGATGTTCCTATCATATTTACCGTCAAAAAACCTGATAGCACAAAAGAGGATTTTTCTGTTGCACCTAAAAGAACAGGAGAATTTACTACACGAATTATACTAGAGAGTGACTGGATCACAGGAACATATGAGGTTAGTGCAACATATGATGAAAGAGAACTAGGAAAAGTTTCCTTCATTGTAAATAATTTAGTATCAAATGAATCTGAGATAAAAATTCCAGAATGGGTAAGGACAAATGCTAGATGGTGGGCAACAAACCAGATAGCCGATAATGATTTTGTTAAAGGATTAGAATATCTAATCACGCAAGAAATACTACTAGTACCTCAAACTACGCAAGACGATTCTGAAACAGAATCACAACAGATCCCGACTTGGTTACGTAAAAATGCTGCTTGGTGGTCTGAAGGCGCAATATCAAATGACGAATTTGTAAAAGGAATACAATACCTTATACAAAAAAACATAGTGAAAATTTCAAAATAAATCTATAATGATTTATTTAATAACGTTGAATTAGTTATGATTTTTTGTTAAAGTAATGAAATCTGTTAACTTTGTAGTGTTAGGTGAGCAGTCAATAGCTGATGAATTTGGAAAGAAAGGAACAAAAACCGATATTACATTATACGATAGAAAAGAGTCAGATGTTATACGAACATGGGTTGTCCCAAATGGGTTTCCAGATAAAATCCAGCCGCTTTTTCAAGCAATCAGTCTTGGAGAATATGCTGTCTTCTACGTGGGATCACTTGACAAATTCACTGGAGAACAAATTATTGCACTTGATCTATTAAAAAAACGTGAAGGTATTCTAAGTCATACATATGAAGTAGATGAAAATAGATTAAATTCTATGATTAAAGGAACCGTACTTGAACATTACAAGCTAGTAAATTCTTCAGAACTAAAAGAGGTGCTCAATAAACTTGAACCTATTTCAAAGCAAGGTAAAACAAAAATCGTAATTGATCATTGCTTTGATGTAAAAGGTGTTGGAACAGTAGTTTTAGGTAAAGTTGTACAAGGAAAAGTAAAACAATACGATACCTTGAAACTGTTGCCTGCAGAAATTGATGTCGTTGTAAAATCAATCCAAATGCATGATGAATCTGCCTTCGAAGCCATCTCGCCTGCACGAGTTGGCCTTTCACTCAAAGGAGTAAAACCAAATGAGATAAACAGAGGCGATATTTTATGTGAAAATTCTAGCACATATCAATTAAAGTCGGAAATCGAACTTGATTTTAAGAAAAATCCTTTCTACAAAGGCGATATTTCAGAAAATCAGATGTGTTTGGTAAGTATAGACATGCAAATAAAAGCAGCAAAATTTGTATCAACAAATCCCATGAAGCTTAGAATAGACAAACCTGCAATATTTGATAATGATGTTTGTGTTATATTGAAACCCGATTCTGAAAATATTAGAATTCTTGGCAGTGGCACAATCAGATAATTTTTATCTCCTAATAAACAGTTTAATTAAGAACTATTTATGTGTGTTAATGAAATCAAGTGACTCATCACACTGTTTTACAATATGCCATATTTACTTCAACACTTTTTGTTGTGGGATTAAGCTTAGTGTCAGTTATTTTTCCAGCGTTAATAATAAAAATCGTTAGTCCATACGAAATTAATTTAGAATATTTTGAACTGGGTCAATCATCTATATTATTTTTGATTGCAAATTCAATTTTGATTGGAATTGGCCTTGCATACTATAAACGAAAGCTACCAAAAAATGTAATCACGCCAATTGAATTTGTCTTAAATTATGAAGTATCAAAACGAATTGCCATAATAGCTAGCATCATAATGCTGGTCATCTACATTGGTTTTTCCATTCCAGATCTTTGGGTGAGTGAAGAAGAAAAAACTGGAGACTATCTAATTCTAAAAAAAGCACTTGATCTTTGGCCATTTGGAGATTCTGATGATATCTACGTAAAGGAGCAAAATGATCGATATGTACGTATTTTTCTACTTTACATCTCACAAAATATTTTTCAAAATATCAAAGCACTGCCTTTCATAGCAAGCATTTTGTTAGTTATATTGGCTTATTTTTTCACATTTCAACTTTCACATAAAAGATTTGCAGGCTTGGTATCAATGGCAATTTTATTACAAAGTTATACATTTTTAGAATACGATACTATTGCAGTTTACGAAAATTTTTGGGTATTGTTTTATGTTTTGTCTTTATACGTGATCAATAAAAAATGGTATCTCTTCTCGCCCGTTTTGTATTTGCTTTCAATATTTACAAAGGCTTTTGCAGCTCCATTTGTATTTATGAACATGTTTTTTATTTATAGAAGCTCACTGACAAAAAAGAAAAAATCACTGACAATCGGATTATATGCAGCAATCATAGTTGCCGCATTATTAATTTTTACATTTACTGATACAATATACAGTGAACTAATTACAATCAAACCATTTCAATTCTGGGTTGGATTTACTGTATTATCGTATCAACTTCGTTTTGATTATCTTTTTATTCTAACATTGCTGCCATTGACGATAGGTCTTTCCATAAAGTCAAAAAGAGGAATCAAGTCATCTGATTCTATTTTAATCTTAATCTTAGGCACTATTCTTGCAGGACCTGTTTTAGTATTGCTAACAGACTTTTACGCCATACTGCCTTACCGATTTGTACCCCTTATCGTATTTTTTTCAATGGGTGTAGGTGTTTTCTTATCAAAGAATAACTAGTCTACTTGTCTTAGTATTGTCCAATCAGCTACTAACCTGTCTCCTTTTTCAACAATCATTGCGTGTGGTAAAACATCAAATGCGAATATGTCAAATCCTAACTTATCATATCCAAGTACAGATCTTCCAACAAAAGTTGTTATTGCAGCATTAAGTACTTCTTGAAACTCTCTTTTTTCATAAGTCTTATCATTCAAATGCACTACTTCTTTTATTGGAACAGAATCCAAGTATTCATCTGTAATTTCATGCGGCAAGTATCCTAAAGCATCAGATACGGTAACTCCAACAAGTATTCCATCTGAATTACGTAGCTCCAAAATCACATTTCCTAAATACTTTGAATTTTTAATTGGAATTAACATAATTTCATTTATTTCATAATACAACAGTTTTTTTGCATTTTCATTTCTTGGTTCAATTTCTAATGCTTTTTTAAAAGCAGAAATTGATTCAGTGTGTCTTTTTGATTCTGAAAGTATTTTGCCTTTTAGAATTATAACCTCTACGTTATTTGGTTCTGTCTCTAAAATCTTGTTAAGTATTTGAAGCGATTCATCAATTCTTTCTAGTTTAAAAAGCGATGCTGCCATATTGTTTAAGATGGTAATGTTTGCCGGTTCGATTTGAAGAGCAATGTTGTACAACGCGATCGCTTCTTCATGCCTATCTAGTTGTGTTAATGCCGCACCTTTGTTTCCCAATGTTATTATATCATTAGGATCAATAGCTAAAATTCTATCAAAATATTCTAACGCATCATTGAATTTTCCTTGTTGTAATAATGACATCCCAATTGAGCTTAATTCATTTATTTCAACACTAGTTTGATTTTCACCAAATGCATTTTGGGTAATAAAAAATATTGTGCATATTAATACAGATACTATTAGAATTTTTTTCATTATCAACTAATACACTACAGTTTGTAAATAAATATTTGATAAACAATGACAAAACATCAAACCTTTATTGAAATAATTAATAAAACTAGTACAAATAGTATTAAAATAATAACTTCTTTAAACATAAAGCTACGGAATTTAAGTTGAAAGGGTTACGCGCATGTCCTATCTGCCCAAACTGTGGCTCAAAGAAATTTGAACTACTAAAAGGTAGCGAAGTTAAAGTTAGATGTCTTTCTTGCAACAAAACAATATCTCTCTAGCTTGTTAGTTTTTATTTGCAATATTTTTAGAATCAAATATGGCAAAAACATGGAAAGATAAAGACGTAAGTCTTGAGCCAATAAAACACGAAACAATAGCAATAATTGGCTATGGAATTCAAGGAAACGCACAAGCAAATAACCTTCGTCATTCTGGTCTTAAAGTAATAGTGGGTCTAAAAGAAAATGGTGAAAGTTGGAAAAAGGCAAAACAAGATGGCCATAAAGTAATGTCTATTGCAAATGCCTGCAAAGAGGCAGATATTATTCATGTATTGATTCCTGATATGATGCAAGCTCAAGTATACAAAGATGAAATTGAGCCAAACCTGTCCGAAGGCAAAGCACTTTCATTTTCGCACGCTGCTGCAATTCATTGGGGGTGGATAAAAGCGCCAGACTTTATCGACATTATAATGATAGCCCCTAAAGGACCTGGCTCTAAAGTTAGAGAAACATATCTTGAAGGCTTTGGAACCCCCTCAATTGTGGCAGTACATCAGGACTTTACAAAAAGAGCTTGGGATAGAACACTTGGAATTGCAAAAGGAATTGGCAGTACAAGAGCAGGTGTAATACAAACAACATTCAAAGAAGAAGTAGAAACTGATTGGTTTGGCGAACAAGCAGATCTTTGTGGTGGATGTGCATACATGGTTGTTAATGCATTTGAAACACTAGTCGAGGCAGGTTATCAGCCAGAAATTGCATACTTTGAGGTACTGCATGAGCTAAAGTTAATTGTAGACATGATCCAACGATACGGAATTAATGGTATGTGGCGTCGGGTAAGCGAGACTGCAAGATATGGTGGACTTACAAGAGGTCCCGTTGTTATGGATAAAGACGTCAAAGAAAAAATGAAAAAAGTTTTGCATATGATCCAAGATGGAACATTCAATGAGGAATGGATTTCAGATTATCAAAAGAATGGCAAGGCAGCATTTGAAAAATATATGAAACAGCTAGATGCACATCAAATAGAACAGGTTGGAAAAAAGATGCGACAGATGATGTGGCCTGATTCTAAAGAATAGCTAAATTTTTCTAATCTTTGCAACTTCTTTTGTTATATGATTAATTACTGTAGATAGTGGTGTTCCTGGTCCAAACACTCCGCTTATTCCTGTTTTTTCTAATCCTTTTTTATCTTCCTCTGGAATAACACCGCCACCTACTACTAAAACATCATTAATTCCCTTTTGCTTAAGACATTTTACTACTCTTGGAAATAATGTATTATGTGCACCATTGAGAAGGCTCAAAGCAATTGCATCAACATCCTCATCTTCTGCAATTTGCGCCACTCTTTCAGGAGTTGCAAAAAGTCCTGAGTAGATTACTTCCATGCCGGCATCTCTAAATGCTCTACAGAGAACTAAAGCTCCTCTATCATGTCCATCTAAACCTAGCTTTGCGACAAGAATTTTGATTTTTCGTGGTGTCATTTTTTGTTTCATAGTATTTGACTAATTTATCATTTTAAAACCTATATTTGAAGTTCTCATAGATTTTTCCGTGAATTAGGTAGATGAATAATAATAAAAAAATTATTGTGGTAATTATATGTACTGGCACAATTATGTTAGGCTTAGTATTATTTGCTAATTACAACTCGTTAGATCAGAAAATTTTAGAACAAACATTTGATATAAGTGCTGTATATTTTGAAAACAATGACTATGTTGAAATAAGATTCCAAGACAAGTCAAACAAAACAAAATATGCAATTTTAGAAATACTGGGAATGTCTGAATTATTTCATAAAGAATATGAGTCATCAACTTTCGTAGAAAAAATTCAATTTACAGCTACTCCAAAATATGGATGGCAAAGTGTGCCTGTGACATTATTAGTAGAACATGAAGAATTTGGCAAGATTGGTATCAAGACCGAGATAAGACCAAGTGGAGAAACCGCAGCATCAATAATTTTTAATAAATCATAAAATACATCTTTTGTCACATTAATTAGTTTATTTTTTACTTCACAACATTACTTATTTTTTTGTAACTTTCTTTCAGATAAGATCACTTTTAATAATGATACCGCCGTTATCATAATCACTGCTATCAACGAATATCTGATAGGTTCAATCAATAATATTCCAATAAACGAAATATGCCCCATGACTTTGCCTATTAGGTCCTCATCATGTATTATCCACGTATCTGCCTCGCCAACGTTATCACCCTGCGTACTTAGTGCACTTTTTCCATTATCATCAAATTTTTCTATGACTCGATGTACTACAATCCCTATGCCTTCAATATGAGAATTAAATGCAATAATGTCTCCAACTATGATTTTATCAATTTCAGATCTCTGAACAATCAAAAGATCGTTTGGCATTAAAGTTGGAATCATGCTATCGGAAGTAACTATCATTATATCGTTTCCATAGTATATGATGAATGGGAAAACCAAAAGTATAACTGCAACAACTAAACCGGCCGTAACGAGAATTTCATTCATCCAATATTGGTTCTCTGTTCGTGCTTTGTTTAAATTTGTCTTCAATTCGACTTTGTTTATCACCGTCCTTTTTTCTGTATACCTCATAAAGTAGTGATACAGTAAAAACAATGAATCCTAGAAATATTGCTATACGAATCTCAGTTGTTGTAAATCCCATTTTCCCTTCTAAAGGTCCTGTCATTCGTAAAAATACTATGGACATGATAGATAATGCAATTCCTGCTCCAGCAATGACTCCATTTAGAAATGATAATTTTGGCAAGATCATTCAAATCATAATGTCCATGTGTAGAAAATTAAGGGTTTTATGCTAAATATATTTTGAAAAAGATTAAGGGTTAAGTTCTATTCTCCACTATTGCTATCAAGGAATATAGTGACTCTACAAACCCCCCCAATAGTTTGACCCGTGCCCTCTACTTGTACACCAATTCCCTCCGCTGCTCCAAGGATTGAGCTTGATAGAACCCCAAAAGTACTGTTGCCTCTGGTGGCATTCCCAAATGGATGTGTTCCGGATGTCGAACCTGTCAAGCTACCAGTTGACAGAGGAGATCCTACGGCTGTTGTTACTAAACCACATTCATGTGCTCCTACAGCTTGTGAGGCTGCTACTTGTTGATTTCCTATTGAGGTAAGTAAAGCATGACCTGCTAATGTCTTGCCGGCTTTTGCAGGTATTAGAACATATGTAAAACCTTTTGTTAAAGCGACACCAGTACTGTTAATTTCGAACGTAATTCCCCTGTCAAGCGCATCCAATTCAGCATCTGTATTAGTATTGATGTTGGTTTCAAGTGTACCATGTACCGTGCTTGCCTTTTCAACTGACATGAATGCAAAAACACCAGTCACAGTAATGATAGCAACCAACGCTGCTGGGATTATGAATTTATTCAACGTGAGGTGTTCTATTTGTGTCGTATTAAAACATTTTCTTTCGTTAAACAAAAAGTTGTGTGAACACTAAGCTCAACTAATATTTAAATAGAAAGAAATTTTCAAAAATATGTTTGAAAAACGAAATTGTAAGGAAACTAACTAGTCTTACACTAATGACAATTATGTTTGCAGGCGGACTGACATTTGCATTCCCGAACACAATTCCGGAAGCAAGTGCAGCCCACAATGCAAACCTCTT
>Ga0194127_10007650_pt1 | contig 11824 bp, 7 predicted proteins | sample TA2KigC100mmetaG_FD_148624 | JGI IMG/M metagenome (GOLD analysis project Ga0194127, IMG submission 148624) | Freshwater microbial communities from Lake Tanganyika, Tanzania - TA2015036 Kigoma Deep Cast 100m | ecosystem: Environmental > Aquatic > Freshwater > Lake | place: Tanzania: Lake...
CAGCCGGTCGCGGTAGGCCTGCTTGAGCGCCGAGCAGGCGACGACGAGCCCGCGCGCGCCGGCGGCGCACAGGCGCCCGTGCACCGCGTCGAGCCACGGCCGGCGGTGCTCGTCGTCGAGCGGCAGCCCCCCGCGCATGCGCTCGACGCTGGCCGCGGGGTGCAGGTCGTCGGCGTCGCAGAACGGCGCGCCGAGGGCCGCGGCGAGCGCGCGGCCGACCGTGGTCTTGCCGGCGCCCGCGACGCCCATCACGACGGCGAGCGGTGGCTGCTTCGAGGCGGCAGGGGGCATGGGGGTCGCGCGGCCGGGCGGCGCTCAGTCCTTGCGCCCGTCGGGCGCGTTCCCGGGTTTCTGGTCCAGAGCCTGCATGAGCCGGTCGACCTCGCCGAGGAACTTGCCGAGGCCCTCGAGGTCGACCGGTGCCGGCGACGCCGCGGCCGGCGCACCGGGCTCGAGCAGCCGCGCCATGCCGTGCTCGCGCGCGCTCTCCTCGGCGAGTCCCTGCCGGTCGAACATCGCCGCGGCCTGCAGGTGCACGTAGAGGTTGCCCTCGTGCCGGGCGCGCGCCGCGCGCATCGCGGCGAGCGCCGCTGCGGCATCGCCCTCGAGTTCGAGCACGCGCGCGCGCGACACCGCCGCGCGCGGTTCGTCCGCGCCGATCGGGGCGAGCACGTCGCGCGCGCGCGCCAACGCCTCGGCGCGTTCCGCCAGGGCCGCGGTCTCGGCGAGGTCGAGCAGGTGTTCGGCGACGAGCGTGCGCGTGTGCGTGCCCGGGTCCAGGTGCAGCAGGCTCGTGAGGTCCTGCTGCAGGCGCCGCACCGCGGCCGCGTCGCCGAGCTGGCGCAGCGCGTCGATGCGCAGCTGCAGGATCTCCGCCGTCGCGGCACCGCCGAGCCGTTCGGCCGCGTCGAGGTCGAACACGGCGTCCTGGTGCTGGCCGAGCCGGTTGTGGACCCTGGCCCGCACGACCCGCGCGGGCGCGAACGTGCCGTCGCGCTCGAGCGCGGCCGTGGCGGCGCCGGCCGCCGCGAGCAGCAGGTCGCGCCGTTCGTCGGCGCTGCGCGGCGAGCCCTGTTCGTCGCGCGCCGTGGCGGCGGTCGCGAGCAGCCGCTCCGCGTCGGCGAGGCCCTGCTCGATCGCGTCGCGCCGCCGTTCGTGCGCGAGCAGCAGGGCGCCCGTGGCCAGCGCGAGCGCCGCGCCGCCGAGGCCCACGACGAGCGGCCGGCGCGCGCACCAGCGGCCGCAGCGCACCAGCGGCCCCGGCGCCCGCGCCAGCACGCGTTCGCCGCGCAGGAAGCGCTCGAGGTCCTCGGCGAGTTCCAGCGCCGAGCCGTAGCGGCGCGCGGGGTGCCGCGCCATCGCCTTCTGCACGATCGCGTCGACCGCGGCCGGCAGGTCCGCGCGGCGCCGCCGCGGCGGCGGGGGATCGTGGTCGAGCACGGCCTTCAGCACCGACTGCGCGGTCGGCCCGTCGAACGGCGGCTGCCCGGTCACCAGCGCGTAGAGCGTGGCGCCGAGGCTGTAGACGTCGCCGAGCGTGTTCGCCAGCGCGCTGCCGCCGAGCACCTGCTCGGGCGCCATGTACATGGGCGTGCCGACCAGGGCGCCGCTCTCGGTCATCGAGCCGGTGCCGGTCTCGCGCGCGAGGCCGAAGTCGGTGATCGCGACGCGCGGGGCGTCGTCGCCGTTGCCGCCGCCGTTGCCGCCGTTGTCGCCGTTGCCGCTGTCGCCCGGATCGCGCAGCATCAGGTTGCCGGGCTTGACGTCGCGGTGCACGACGCCCTGGTCGTGTGCGTATTGCAGCGCGCGCGCGACCCGGGCCGCGATCGCGCAGGCCTTGCGCACCGGCAGCGGCCCGACCTGCAGCCGCTGTTGCAGCGTGACGCCGTCGACGAACTCCATCGCGAACCAGTGCAGGCGGCCCTGCGTGCCCTGGTCGTAGAACGCGACGATGTCGGGGTGGCGCACGCGCGCCATGATGCGGCCCTCGCGCAGGAAGCGCGCCAGCGCGCGCTCGGTCAGCGTCAGGCTCGGCGGCAGCACCTTCAGCGCGATGCGCGCGCCGGTCGCGCGCACGCGCGCCTCGTAGACGATGCCCATCGAGCCCTTGCCGACCTCGCGCAGGATCTCGAACTGCGGCAGTTCCTGGGCGAGCGTCTCGGGCGCGAAGGTGTAGAAGTCGGTCCGCAGACCGAAGTCGGGCGACGGGGTGTCGCCGCCGCCGCTCACGGCGCGAGCGCCGCCTCGATGCGGCACAGGTCGCGCAGCAGTGCTGGCAGGTCGGCGAGCCGCAGCATGTTCGGCCCGTCGCTCGGCGCGTGGTCGGGATCCTCGTGCACCTCGAGGAACAGGCCGTCGATGCCGCAGGCGACCGCGGCGCGGGCGAGGAACGGCACCTTGCCGCGGTCGCCGCCGGTCGACGTGCCGGCCCCGCCGGGCCGCTGCACCGCGTGGGTCGCGTCGAACACCAGCGGGTGGCCGAAACCGCGCATCGTCGGGAAGCCGGTGAAGTCGACGACCAGCGTGTGGTAGCCGAAGGTCACGCCGCGTTCGGTGACCAGCACGTTGGGATTGCCCGCGCCGGCGACCTTGGCCAGCACGTTGCCGACGTCCTCGGGCGCGAGGAACTGGCCCTTCTTGACGTTGACCGCGCGGCCGGTCGCGGCGGCCGCGAGCAGCAGGTCGGTCTGGCGGCACAGGAACGCGGGGATCTGCAGGCAGTCGACGACCCGGGCGCAGGGTGCGCACTGCGCGGCCTCGTGCACGTCGGTGAGCACCGGCACGTCGAGTTCGCGCTTGATCGCGGCGAAGATCGCGAGGCCCTCGTCGAGGCCGACGCCGCGGAAGGACCGGCCCGACGTGCGGTTCGCCTTGTCGAAGCTGCTCTTGAACACGAACTGCACGCCCGCGTCGGCGCAGACGCGCTGCAGCGCGGCGGCGTGGCGCAGCGCGTGGTCGTGGCCCTCGATCACGCACGGTCCGGCGATCAGCGCGAAACGCCGGCCGCCGCCGAACCGGACGTTGCCGACGGCGACTTCGCGCACGCGGGGAGGAACGGGCATCGGCGCGATGCTACCACGGCGGGCGGAGCGGCGAGGCGGACGAGCGGGCCTCGCTCGGCCACGGGGCCCGGAAACGGACGCGCCCGGCGGGACCGCTGCCGGTCCGTCGGGCGCGTGGCGGGCCCCGTCATGCGGGGCATGCGTGTCGGATCAGTAGTTGCCGATGACGCTCTGCATGCCGTTCGACGTGATCACGTTCAGGGCGTTGATGCCCGGGACGTAGGACGCCGACTGCACGTTGATGGGCAGGCCGACGAACGCCGTGTTGTTCGGCACGGTGAACGTCTGGGTCGCCGTCGGCGCACCGAACAGCAGGCTCGTCGAAGCGGTGAGCAGGTCGACGTAGGTGAAGCAACCAGGCGCGCCGCCCAACGGCAGGCCAGGGTTGACCTGGATGATGCTGAGCAGGTTCGCCGAGATCAGCGCCGCCAGCGGGATGTTGCTGGTCGTGTAGGTGACCGTGGCGCCGAGTGCCGGGGTCGGGGCTGCCGAGAGGGCGAGGGCGACGGACTCCGTGGCCGACGTCGAGAACGTGCCGGCCAGCGAAGCCGAGACGTCGATGCTGCCCGCGTTGACCGTCGAGAAGCCGACGCCAGGCGTCCAGCCGACGATCGACGTGATGACCGGCAGCGTGGTCGCGCCGTAGGTGTAGTTCACCGTGCCGGTAGTGAGGTCGAACTCGATCTGCATGTTGACCGTGCCGCCCACGGTGTACGTCGGCACGTTGACCCACGTCACGTAGGCCTTGTTGTTGACGAGGTCGACTTCGGCGAACACGTTGTTCACGTTCGTCGCGCCGTCCGGGACCATGTCGCACCAGAGGGGGAGGACGCGTGCCGCGCTGCTGAACAGCTCCGCCACGGACGGCGAGTAGTCGGTCGACACGTTCGGCTGCATCCAGATGAAGCCGTTCGAGCAGATGGTCAGGGTGGTCGTCGAGCCACCCGGGTAGTTGAACGCGCTGGGCAGAGCGAGCGTGCCGTTCTGGTCATCGCCGAGCGCGAGGCCTGGGACGGTGTGCACGAAGGCCGTCGGCGTGCCCGGCAACATGGTGTAGCCACCATTGACGTTGGGGAGCATGAGGACCGACGTACCGCCGAGGTCGTACGTGCCGAAGAGCTCGTACCACGTAGCCGAGGCGGTGAGGCAGCCCGTGCCGTAGGCCGTGTTCGTGGCGGGGACACCGGTGGGCGGCGCCCAGGTGTAGGTCAGGCCGTTCGGGATCACGTTTGCCGGGGCGACGTTGTTGAACACCTGGCCCGCGGCGTTGCTGATGCCGGGAGCCGAGGTCGCCCAGTCGTTCGTGCCCTTGGTGTTCTGGCGGCAGTTGACGTTGGCCGGGAAGGTGTTGTTCGGGCCGCGCAGGCCGGTCTGGTGGACACTGGTGGCATAGGTGGTCACGCCGGGCGTGCAGTTGCCGTAGACGGCCTCGATCTGGCCGCTGGCCTCGTAGAGGCGGATCTGGAAGTTCAGCTCCAGGTCCTGGTTGGTCGTCAGCGTGGTGCCGAAGCGGCGGAAGCCGCTCCACTGCACCGTGAACACCTGGTTCGGCGACGTGCCCTGCACGTCGCTGCGCAGGGTCGACCACGGGCCGTAGGCGGTGACTGCCGCGGGGGTGGCGGACGTCGAGGTCGCGTTGGCGCTCATCGTGATCACGTTGCCGGCGATCGCGAGGACCGTGGTGCCCGTGGGGATGCCGGTGCCGACGAGGGAGTCACCGACCTGCAGCGGTCCGTTCGAGGTGAGGTTGACGTTCGTCAGCGTGGGGCTGCCCGAGGTGCGGGTGGCGCCGAAGACGAAACCGGACTGCAGGTCGCGGCCGCAGGCGGCAACGTAGCCGGGCGTGACCGCGGTGCTGGAAATCGGCGTGTAGGTACTGAGTACCCCCGCACCGAACGCGAGCCAGCCGTTGGTGCAGACCGTGATCTGCGTCTGGATGGTCGCGTCGTAGGTGAAGGGGAAGGGCAGCGGCACCGTGAAGGTGCTGTCATCGAGCGTGTTCGTCGGGCTCCCCTGCGAGATCAGGGTTCCGACCGTGATCGGCGTGTACGTGCCGACGGCCTGGGCGAACGAGTAGTTGGTGCCGACCTGCGCGCTGGCGGTGGCTGCCAACGCCAGCACGGCGGCGGCGGTCAGGGGATTGTAGGGGGAACGAGAACGTCGGACGGACATGGAGCTCCTCGGAGTGTTGCGATGAGGTCGGAAGGCAGGGAGAAGAAGAACGCGGGGGACTTCCCCGCGAGCGCTGCAAGCTAGAGTACCACCTCGCGCCTGGCAAGGTCGCCCAGAAGAGCGTCATTGCGGCAAGGCGCATGGCGCGGACGAGTGGCTTTTCGTGTCGAGACACGGCAGCCGCTTCACGCAGAGCCGGCTCCGCGCGGCTCCACCACGTGCGCACTCGGCATACGTTCCGGAACGGGAGCGATGCCATCGCAGCTTCGGGCCGGAGTCCCGCCGCGGTGGCCTCGCTTGCGTAGACTGTCCCACCGCGCAGGTGCGCGGCGGGGGAACCTGCGTCGATGCTGCGCTGGCTCGTTGCCTGTGCCCTGTTCTTCCCGGCCCTGGCCGGCGCGCAGTGTTACGAGCCCGTGCACGGCACGCTGCTCGGCCACGGCGACGACGGCCCGCTGCTGCCGCTCCGCGCGATCGGCTTTCCGTTCCCGTTCGCGGGCGCCACCTGGAGCCACGTGCACGTGAGCCACAACGGCGTGCTCTACCTCACGCACGGCCAACCCTCGGGGCAGAGTCCGGCGGGCTACTCCGACGATCCGGCGGTGCTCGCCGCGAACCTGTGCGGCACTGCGGGGCAATCGCCGCGCCTCGCGCCGTTCTGGAAGGACCTGCAGAACCTCGCGGCGAACGGCGGCGGCGTGTTCTTCGACGGCACGCGCGCGGACCGCTGCGTGATCACCTGGCAGAACGCCGTCGAGTGGGGGCGCACCGCGACCAGGACGATCCAGTGCCAGCTGTTTGCCACGGGCGCGATCCGCTTCTGGTACTCCGCCGGCATGCAGGTCGAGTCGGGCACGGCGCTGGTCGGCATCTCGCCGGGCGGCGGCGTCGCCGATCCGGGCGGCCGCGATCTCGCGCCCGCACCGGGTGCGGCGCTGGCGATCGCCTACGAGACCTTCGCGGCGGGCACCTTCGACCTCGCGGGCCGCACCGTCTCGTTCACGCCGGCCGGCGGCGGCTACACGATCGACGGCCTGCCGTGCGGCCCCGCGCACCACGCCGACTACGGACAGGGCTGCGGCGGCATCGCGCGCGCGTCGTTCTACGTGCCCGTGCCGGCCGCCAGCGCGCCGGGGCTCGCCGGCGCCGGGCTCACGCTGCGTGCGTCGGCGACCGGCTACTCGGTCGAGAGCCTGCAGTCACCGTGGCTGCCCGCACTCGGGGCTCCGCTGGCGCTCGGCGACGACGACGAGATCCGGATGCCGCTCGGCATGCCGCTGCCGCACCCGGGCGGCGCGGCCTCGAGCCTGTGGATCGGCAGCAACGGCACCGTGGCGCTCGGCTCGCTCGCGGGCCTGCAGCCGAACGCCTGGACACCGAATCCGCCGGGCCTGCTCGGAGCGCCGGCGACCGTCTGGTGCGTCTGGCACGACTTCGCGCCGCAGCTCATCGGCAGCGGGCCCGTGCGCTGCGGGCAGCATGGCCTCCGGTTCGTCGTCACCTGGGACGGGGTCTACGACTTCGGCGGCAGCTCGCCGACCGCGGCGAACACGCTGCAGTTCCAGTTCGATCTCGCGACCGGCGACGTGCACGTCCTGTTCGGCGCGCTCTCCCCGCACGGTCCGACGGACTTCCTGATCGGCTATTCGCCGGGCGGCCCGTCGCTCGATCCGGGGCCGCTCGACCTCGGCAGCCTGCCGCGGCTGCTGCGCCCCGACGTCGAGCCGCTGCGGCTGCTGGTCGCGCCGAATCCCGTGCTCGGGCGCACGCTCGTGTTCACGACGGAACACGTTCCCCCGGCGGCCGCGCTGGCGCTGCAGGTCGTGAGCCTGCTGCCGCTCGATCCGGGCATCGACCTCGGCGCCTTCGGCGCGCCGGGCTGCCTGCAGTCCGTGGGGCTCGGCGCCGCGACGTTCGTGCCGTTGTTGCGGCCCGGCACGGACTGGTACGTGGTCACCGTGCCCAACGACCTGCGGCTCGCGGGCTGGATCGTCGGCAGCCAGTCCGCGGCGCTCGTCGCCGGCAGGAACCCGCTCGGCGTGGTCACCAGCAATGCGGTGCGCAGCGTGCTGAACTCGTTCTAACGACGGCCCGGCGCGAACACGCGCGCACGCACCGGCAGCAGCCGCACGTCGACCGGTGCTGTGCCCGCGGCGTCGCCGTCGAGCTGCATCGGGGCTTCGCCATCGATGCGCACGCCCTGCGTCGCGCGCAGCTCGAAACCGCGGCCGGGCCGCAGCCGGCGGCAGGCCGCGGCGAGACCGAGCCCGATCCACGCGGTGCGGCTCCGCGCGCGGAAACACAGCACGAACAGCCGGCCGTCGTCGACGTCGACCTCGGCCGGCAGGTGCACCACGCCGCCGTAGTTGCGCACGCGCGTCACCAGCACCGAGCTGAGTCCGTCGAGCACGCTGCCGTCGGCGAAGGTCGCGCGCAAGGTGAAGCGGGGCCAGTGCCGCACCGTGTGCAGGATCGGCCAGAGCCACTTGTGTTTGCCGAGCGTGCCCGTGCGCACCGCGGCGAGCCGGTGCACGACCGCGCCGTCGACGCCGGCCCCGCAGAACAAGAGGAACCGCCGGCCGTTCGCCGTGCCGATCGCGAGTTCGCGCACGCTGCCGGACGCGAGCAACGCGGCGACCTGCTCCCCCCGGCGCGGCAGGCCGAGCTCCAGCGCGAGCACGTTCGCGGTGCCGACCGGCAACACGCCGAGCGGCCGGCCGGGGTCCGGCATGCCGTTCAGGATCTCGTGCACCGTGCCGTCGCCGCCGCACGCGACGAGGCCGTCCCAGGGCTCGCCGCCGGCCGCGCGCGCGCGCCGTTCCGCGTCGCCGGCCGCGCCGGTGAAGAAGACCTCGGCGTGCACGCCGGCCCGCGCGAGGCAGGCCGCGAGCGCAGGCGCCGTCGTGCGGCCCCTGCCGCCGCCCGAGATCGGGTTCGCGATCACGAGCAGGCGGCGGGGCAGCGCGGGGTTTCCGTTCACGGGCCGGCGCGGCATCCTAGCGCCGGCCATGCCGAAGACGCGCGTGCTGGTGACCGGGATCACGGGCTTCCTCGGCCCGTACGCGGCGGCGGCGCTGCGCGCGCGCGGCTGCGACGTCGTGACGGCCGCACGCTCCGGCGGCGACGCGCCGGTCGACCTGACGGCGCCGGGCATGGTCGCCGCCGTGCTCGAGGCGCTCGCGCCGGACTTCGTGCTGCACCTCGCCGCGATGGCGCGCCTGGCCGACTGCGAACAGGATCCGGGCCGCGCGGCGCGGACCAACGCGCGGCTGCCGGGCGAACTGGCCGAGCGGCTCGGCGACCGGCTGCTGCACGTGTCGACCGACCTCGTGTTCGACGGCCGCGGAGCACCCTACGACGAGGGCGCGGCGGCGGCCCCGCTCTCGGTCTACGGCTGCAGCAAGGCCGAGGGCGAGGAGCGGGCGCTGCGGCACGGCGGCCGCGTGGTGCGCCTGCCGCTCTTGTTCGGGCCCGATGCGCGGGGCCGCGGCGCTTCGGCCTCGCTGCGGCACGCGCTGGGGCAGGGCCGGCCGGTCGCGCTGTTCACGAACGAGTACCGCACGCCGCTGCACGCGGCCGACGCCGCGCGCGGGCTCGCCGAACTCGTGCCGCTGCGGGCCGGGCCGCGCCTCGTGCACCTGCCGGGCCCCGAGCGCTGTTCGCGCTGGGAGTTCGGCCGGCGCCTCTGCGCGGCGCACGGGCTCGGTGCCGCGCTGCTGCAGCCGTGCGAGTGCCAGGACCCGCAGCGGCCGCGCGACGTGTCGCTGGCCGGGGCCTTCCCGGCGCGCCGCTCGCTCGAGCAGATGCTCGCGGACGCCTAGCCGGCGAGCTCGCGCGCCGCCGCCAGCGGGTCAATCGCGGCGGCGCCGCGTCCGGCCGGTGGCCCGCTCGTACTCGGGCAGTTCGAGCGCTTCGGGCGGCAGCGCCGCCAGCGCCTGCTCGACCTGCCTGGCGAGCGCCTCGTCCTTCGCCGTCAGCGCGCGCGCGCGCAGCATGTCCGCGGTCTGCACGGCCGTCACGCCGAGCCCGTCGGTCGCGGCGGCGGCGACCGGGGCGGCAGCGAACGCCTGCTGCAGCGCGGCGAAGCACGCGCCGAGGTCGCCGGCCTCGAGCTGCACGCGCGCGATGGGGGCGTGCGCCATCGCCACGTAGTGTTCGCCGTCGGTCGCCTGGGTCTGCTCGCGGTAGCGCGCGAACAGGTCGATGCCGGTCCGGTAGGCCTGCAGGGCCGGCTCGGGCCGGCTGTTGCGCCGGTGCGCCTCGGCGGCGCACAGCGCGGCGTAGCCCGCGAACCACGGCAGGATCGGCGAGGCGTCCGGGGCGGCGAGGCGCTGCCGGTAGTCGGCGAGCAGCGCGTCGGGCGTGCCGTGCAGCAAGAGGCGCGCGCGGTGCCGGCCGTGCAGCCGCGCGGAGTCGGGGAAACGCAGCAGGCCCCGGTCGAGCACAGAGTCCGCGTCGGGCGCCTGGAAGAAGTGCAGGAAGTCGTAGTGGTGGGCGACGTGCACGTCGCGGCCGAACGGGTGCCTGCCGAGCAGCGCGTAGGCCGCGTCGACGTCGGTCGTCCACTGCGGCGGGAAGTCCTGCTTCTTGCGCACGGCGGCGACGATCGCCTCCTGGCGGGCTTCGGCGAACAGCGCGAGCACCTCCATCGCGAGCTGACCCGGCGCGTCGGGTGGCAGGTCCGGCGCGGCGGCGATCGCGAGGTCGTAGGCCTCCTGCGTGCTGTCGCGGTGCAGCGCGCACAGCGCGAGGATCGCGTCGAGCCGCCAGCCCTTGGCCCCGAGCACCACCGCGGCGCGGGCCGCGCGCTCAGCGTCCTCGATCAGCATCTGCCGGTAGCGCTGCGCCTGCCGCGAGGCGCCGGGGCCGGCGCCGGCCGTGCTCGCGAGCGCCTGCAGCAGGTTCGCTTCGGCGACGTCCAGGCGCGCCTGGGGGCTGGTCGGCTGCTGCAGCAGCGCCTCGTCGCGCGCCGCCGCGGTGCCGGCGGGATCGGCGGGTGTCACCGCCTCGGCGTAGGAACCGCCCGCGAACGCCTGCTGCCACCGCGAGGTGTCGAGCGCGCCGCGGTCGCCGGCGAGGCCCCGGTGCGCGTTCGCGAAGGTGCGCGCCTTCACCGACGTGGCGGCGAAGGTGCCGAGCGCGTCGACGAGCGCCTTGCGTTCGTCGGCCGGCAGCTGCGCGCGCAGGGTGTCGGCGATCAGGTCGACCGTGCCGGGGTCCCTGGCCTGCCGCATGCCCAGGCGCGCCTGCTTCGCCAGCTCGGGATCGAGGCCGAACGCGGAGAGCCGCAGCAGTTCGACCGGTGCCTGCTCGCCGAGGTCGAGCGCGGCGCGCAGCAGGGCGCGCCGCTGCTCGGCGTTGCCCGCGCCGTAGGCCTGTTCGACCTCGAGGCGGTCCTGGCTGTCGGCGCTCGCGACCTTCTCGAGGATCGAGCGGTCGCCCTTCACGATCGGCGGCGCCTGGATCCGGCGGTTCTTGATGCCGTCGTCGATCGTGCGGAACACGCCCGCCACGTCCCACGTGTAGAAGACGTCGTAGGTCTCGCTGCCGTCGAGCTCGACCATGATGTGGCGCGGCGAGATGCGTTTGCCGTCGAGGAACTTCTCGAACACGATCGGCTCCATCGCGAGGTGCTCGCCGCAGGTCACGTGGCCCAGCCGCGGGCAGGGGATGCGGTGGCCCTCGTCGTCGTGGTCGCGCGGGTTGTGCCGGTAGACCGACGCGATCACGCAGATGTAGGGCGCGAAGGACTTCGCGGCCTCGGGATCGCGGTAGCGGATGCCCGCGTAGTGTTCGCTGGCGATCTCGCCGTCCATGTTCACGCAGACGAGGATCGGCCGCTGCGTCTGCTGCGACAGGCGTAGTGCGTCGTCCCAGGTGCGCTGCCACTGGATCAGCACGGGCTTCTGCCAGTCCGCGGCAGTCGGCGCGGGCCACATCTGTTCCGGTACGAGGCCGGGGGGCGGCGGCACGCCTTCCTGGGCGGCGAGCCCGGTCGGGAACAGGCCGGCGAACAGGCCGGCGAACAGGCCGGCGGACAGGGCGGATGGCGTGGTTCGCATGCGAGGGGTCCTCTGCGGCGGTGCACGGTCCAGGTTAGCGTCCCCGCACGGTCCCGGGCAGTCGCTTCCTCGTCACGGCTGCTGGCCGCGCAACACGTCCGCCGCGGCGCCGCGGGCGCGCACGACGCGCGCTGTGCCGGTCTCGACCATCACCTCGGCGGGCGTCGGGTGGCTCAGGAAACCGTGCGGGCTGAACGACAGGCCGTAGGCGCCCGCGTCGAGCACCGCGACCAGGTCGCCGGGGCCGAGTTCGGGCAGCAGCACCTGCTCGGCGAGCTGGTCGGCGGGCGTGCACAGGGGGCCGCCGAGCGTCACGGGCGCCGCGGCCGCGCCGCGCAGCGCGCCCGCCGCGACGAGCAGCGGGGGGCGCTTCAACACCGTCCCGGCGCCGCACGCGGCCGCATGGTGGTGCAGGCCGCCGTCGAGCACGAGGTGGCGCTGGCCGCCGCTCTGCTTCTCGCGCACGACGCGCGCCAGGTAGACGCCGCACGGCGCGACCAGGTAGCGGCCGAGTTCGACGAACCAGGA
>Ga0194127_10007651_pt1 | contig 11822 bp, 9 predicted proteins | sample TA2KigC100mmetaG_FD_148624 | JGI IMG/M metagenome (GOLD analysis project Ga0194127, IMG submission 148624) | Freshwater microbial communities from Lake Tanganyika, Tanzania - TA2015036 Kigoma Deep Cast 100m | ecosystem: Environmental > Aquatic > Freshwater > Lake | place: Tanzania: Lake...
GGGGCACGGCGGGCCGGGCGGCGGCATCGATCCCGTCTACCGCCGCTACTTCGACCCGAAGGTCTGGCGCATCGTGCTGTTCGACCAGCGCGGCTGCGGCCGGAGCCGGCCGTTCGCCGAACTGCGCGAGAACACCACCCAGGATCTCGTCGCCGACATCGAGCGGCTGCGCACCCACGTCGGCATCGACCGCTGGGTCGTGTTCGGCGGCAGCTGGGGCAGCACCTTGTCGCTCGCCTACGCCGAGACGCACCCCGACCGCGTGAAGGCGCTCGTGCTGCGCGGCATCTTCATGCTGCGCCGCAGCGAGCTCTTGTGGTTCTACCAGGAAGGGGCGAGCCACATCTTCCCCGACGCATGGGAGCAGTACCTGGCGCCGATCCCGGAGCGCGATCGCGGCGACATGATGGCCGCCTACTACAAGCGGCTGACGAGCCACGACCGGAAGGTGCGCATGCAGGCAGCCCGGGCCTGGTCGATCTGGGAAGGCACCACGAGCAAGCTCCACACCGACCCCGAGCTCGTGAAGAAGTTCGGCGGTGGCCGTTTCGCCGACGCGTTCGCGCGCATCGAGGCGCACTACTTCGTGAACCGCGGCTTCTTCGAACACGACGACCAGCTGCTGCGCGACGTCGGCCGCGTGCGCGAGATCCCGGCCGTGATCGTGCAGGGCCGCTACGACGTGGTCTGCCCCGCGCGATCGGCGTGGGATCTGCACCGCGCATGGCCCGAGGCGAAGCTGATCGTGGTGCCGGACGCCGGCCACTCGATGACCGAACCCGGCATCCGCTCGGCGCTGATCGAGCAGACGCACCGGTTCCGCACGCTGTAGCGCGGCGGCCCGGCGAGCGGCGGGCCGCGGCGCGCCCCGCACGGGTCACTCGATGCGCTCGAACTCGAGGTGGCTGCGTTCGTCCTGCCAGATGCGGACGAGTCCGCGCGCGACCTCGATGCGCTTGATCTCGGCGGTGCCCGGCGGGTCGACGTGCACGCCGCCGTCGGCGTCGGTGAAGAACCCGAGTTTCGCCTCCGTGCGCACGAGGTCGTCGCGATCGGCCTGCCACGTGCGCACGCCGGCGCGCAGCAGCGGCAGGTCGGGGTCGGGCCCGGGCGCGACGAGGCACAGCAGCAGGTGGCGCCTGGTGATCGCCACGTAGCCGCGCGCCCTGCCGTCCTCGCGGCGGCCGTCGATGGTGCGCGTGCGCAGTTCGTAGACGCCTTCGAGCGGGCTCGGCGGCCGCACCGCGTTGGCGCGCAGCGCGCCGGGGTCGGGCGCGGCGGGAGCCGGCGGCGGTGCGGGGGCCGGGACCGGCGCGGGCGGCGGTTTCGGGGGATCCTGGGGACCGCCCCACGCCAGCGCGCCCACGGCGAGAAGGGCAGCGAGTGCCGACTGCTTCATCGTCTTTCCACCTCCGTTCCGTCGATCGCGACCACGCAGTCCTCGACGACCTGCCCCGGCAGCAGCGTCACCTGCTGGCGGCCGACCCGCGTGCCCTGCCGCTTGCGCCGGCCGGCGTTCTGCCACTGCGCCACGATCTCGACCTCGCCCGGCAGCACGCGCAGCAGTTCGTACCGGCCGCCGGCGTCGGCGCGCACGGCGACGTCGTCGCCGCAGAACACGAGCACCCCGCCGAGCCCCTCGCCGGTCTCGCGCGCGACCACGCGGCCGCGAACGGTCGCCGCGGGCACGATCTCGATGCGCGGCGCGCCCTGCGCGCGCGCCGGGGAATGCGTCCAGCCCGGATCCAGCCCGTGGACCAGGAGCCGCGCCGTCGCGTCCGGCGGCAGGTGGTCGAGCTCGAAGCTGCCGTCCGGCGCCGGGGTCGCCTGCACGCCCGGCAGACCGCGCGCGAGCACGAGCAGGCCGGTCGGATCGATGCCCGGCGGAGCGACGACGCTGCCGCGCAGGACCGCGGTGCGCACCATCTCCACGACCGGCGGCGGACCTTCGTCGCCCGGCGCCACGTCGATCTGCGCCAGCGCGAAGCCCGGCGCGCGCACGCGCACGCCGACCGAGCGGAGCCCGCCGTCGATCGCCGCGATCTCGAAGCGGCCTTCGGCGTCGGTGCGCGCCGAACCCAGCGGCACGCCGTGTTCGCCGCCACCCATCGCGACGACCTCGGCGCCCACGACGGGCACGAACCCCGCGCAGCGCCAGCCGTAGCACCAGAAGCCGATCGGCTCGCCGACGCGGCCGCGAACGCTCACTTGCGCGCGCAGTTCGATCGGGGCCACGGGCTGACCGAGCTGCACGTAGGCGAAACCGGTGCCGATGCCCCGACCTTCGTAGCGCACGAACGCGCGCTCGGGCACGAGGTCGCTGCCGACGCAGACGCTGCCGCCGGCGACGCCGAGCCGGCCCAGCGGCGGCGAGGGCGAGGGCGCCGCGAACGCGAACTGGTCGGGGAAGAAGGTCAGCTCCAGCTCGGGCACCGGCCCGAACGCGCACGAGAAGCGCAGTTCCGCGTGCCGCGCGGACCAGGCCTGCCACAGGAACCAGCCGAGAGCGGCGGCGCCACAGCCGATCACCGCGAGCAGCGGCAGCGACAGCCGCGCGCGCCGGGCGGCGGCGGGGCGGCGGCGCAGGCGGTTGCCGGGAACGCGGGCGGCGGCGGACACGGTGCGACGATACCCGGTCGCCGCCGGTATGGTGCGCGCATGCTGATCTACCTGTTGCGGCACGGCATTGCCGAGGACGGCAGCGCGAGCGGGCGCGACCACGACCGCGCGTTGACCGAGGACGGCCGCCGCAGGCTGCGCCGCGCGGCGGGTGCGTGGCGCAGACTCTGCGAGCCGCCGCAGGTGGTGTTCGCGAGCCCGCTGCGCCGCGCGCAGGAGACCGCCGAGGTGCTCGTCGAGGCGATCGGCAACGCGGCGGAACTGCGCACCGAGGCGGCGTTCTCCCCCGGCGGCAACGTCGCGACGGCGGTCGGCCTGCTCGAGGCGGAACTGCTCGCGGGCAAGGCGTGCGTCGCGTGCGTCGGCCACGAGCCGCACCTCGGCCGGCTGCTCGGGCTCCTGCTGACCGGCCTCGACGATTGCCCGGTGCCGCTGCGCAAGGGCATGCTGGTCGGGCTCGAGACCGGGTCGGCGGCGAGCCTCGCCGGTTCGCTGCGGTTCGCGCTGGGCCAGCGCGCCGCCGGCGACCTGGGCTGACGCGCCGGGAGCGTTTCAGCGCTCGAGCACGGCCCGCAGGTGGACGTCCTGCAACCCGCCCGGCGGCACGTCGATCGTGTCGCAGCGGTAGTTGGTCTGCCCGCCCTCGCCGAGATTCGTGTGCAGGCGCACGCGGTAGCGCCCCGGCACCAGATCGTCGGTCGAGAACTCGCCCGTGGCGCCGTTGACGCCCGCCCCGCCGGCCCAGTCGCCGTAGCCGGCACCACCGTCCTCGGGTTCGTTGTAGAAACCGACCCAGCACCACTCGGGCTTCTGGCCGCCGAGCGCAGCGAGGTCGATGCGGCCCTTCACGACGAGGCCCTTGGTCAACTCGATGCGCAGCGTGTCGTTCGGGATGCCGCCGGCGACGGTGATGCCCTCGAGCTTGCCGCGCCCGCCCTGCTCGCCGCCGCCGCGCACCTCGAGCGACCAGGTGCCCGCGGCGACCTGCGCGAACCGGAACCGGCCCTGCGCGTCGGTCGGTTCGCCGAGCCAGGCCTCGCCCTGGTCCTGCCCGGCGCCCGCGAGACGGCCGCGCGCCTGCACGAACACGCCCGGCGCGGGGCTGCCGTCGGCGAACACGCAGACGCCGCCGAGCGACGACGTCGCGACGACGATCGTCAGTTCGCGCTGCTCGGCCTCCTGCAGGGTGACCGAGCCCGACCACAGGCTTCCGCCCATGCGGCCGAACAGGCTGCCCTCCGCGCCGCCCATCACCGCGACGTGCAGCTGCCCGGCAGGCACGATGCCGAAATCGAAGCGGCCGCCGTCGTCGGCGCGCGCGCTGAATCGCCGTTCGTTGCCGTAGGCGGTCACCGCGTGACCCGCGCCGACCTTGCCGTCGACGGTGATCGTGCCCGACAGCCGCGCGGTCGGCCCCTCGATCGGCTTCTGGCCGGTCTCGATCTGCACCTCGGCGCGCTGGCCCGATTGCACCTCGACCGTCTCGCTCGTCGTGTCGCGCGCGAGGAACATGTCCTGCGCGAAGCCGAACACGCCGCCCGGCGAGCGCAGCGCGTCGAGCGACTTGATCACGTGCAGCCGGTAGCTGCCGGGCTGCAGCGCCGCCGCCGTGAACTGGCCACCGGCGCCGGACGACAGGAGTCCGGGCACGTCCTCCAGCGGACCGCGCGGACCGCCGCCGCGGCGGCGCTCGAGTGCGATCGTGTACTTGCCGGGTTCGGCCGGCTTGCCGTCCTCGGTCAGCACGCCGTGCAGCGAACCGGGCGCCTGCATCACGAGCACGAGCTCGGCGCCGAGCTTCGCCTCGCCGTGCACGACGCCCCAGCGCGGATGGTCGGCGCTGACGCGCAGCGTCTCCGCGTCGAACCGGTCGATCACGAGGCGGCCGTCGGCCTTCGTGCGGCCGCACGCGAGCGGCATGTCGAACGGGTTGCGCCCGCGCCCGGAGCTCTCGGCGTAGATCGCCGCGTTCTTGACCGGCTTGTCGGCCGTGTCCACGACGCGCACGGCGAACTCCTTCTTCGCGGCGAGCTGCAGCTGCACGGCGGCGTCCGCGGTCGCCACGTCGAACGCGGTGCAGCCGGTCGCATGGCCCGGCGCGTCGGCGACGAGCGTGTAGCGGCCCGCAGCGAGGCCGTCGATGCGCCAGCGGCCTTCGGCGGTCGCCTTCATGCGATCGCGCAGGTCGATCGGCGGCGCGAAGCCGAACACCGCGAGCTCCGCGGCGCCGTCGCCCGCGCGGCCCTGCAGCAGGCAGAAGCGCGGGTCCTTCGCCGGCTTGCCGTCCGCGAGCGTGACGCTCACGTCGGCGCCGAACGTCGCCGGCAGCACGACCGTGACCTCGCCGAGGATCGGCTGCGGTTCGGCGAGCACCCACGGGTGGCCCCTGCCGGCCCGCGCCGCGACCGTGACCTTGCCCGGCGCGAAACCCTCACCCCGGAAGCGGCCCTCGGCGTCGCTGGGCTGCAGCCGCTGCGCGAGGTCGACCGGCGCCACGGCGATCGTCGAGCCGGCGAACACTTCGGCGCCGGCGACGGGTTTGCCGGCGGTGTCGAGCACGCGTCCTTCGAGTTCCTCGCCGCGCTTCAACTGCACGCGGCCGACGTCCTTCACCTGGCCCGCGCGCACCGCCACGCTCGGCTTCATGTCCGACAGCCAGCCCGCTTTCGTCGTCGCGAGCAGGTTGCTGCCCGGCACCACGCCGACGAGCCGGAAGCGGCCGTCCGCGCCGCTGTGCGTGGTCGGGATCGGCATGTGCTCGAACGCCGACTTCACCCAGCCCGGCATCTCGACGACCTTCATCGGCGCCTGCGGTTCGCGCACGAGCACGGCGCCCTCAGGATCGAAACGTTCGACCGGGAAGAACGCCGCCAGCGAGCCCGGCAGATCGGCCGCCCGCACCAGCGCGCCGGCCAGCGGTTCGCCGTCGTCGCCGAGCACGATGCCGGTGATCACGCCCGCGTCGGGCAGCACCACGTCGCCGAGGTCGACGACCTCGCCGGGCGACGGCGTGCGCGACAGCAGCTGGTGCATCGGCGCGTCGGTGCCGATGCCCGCGAACATCACGTAGAACGCGCGCGGCCAGACGCCCGCAAGCAGGAACGTGCCGTCGGCCTGCGTGCGCGTCTCGCCGGCGACGTAGCGCGGCACCAGCGACGGCTCTTCGGCGAACAGGTCGACGCCATCGGGCAGGATCGAGTCCATGGCGCCGCGGTAGATGCGCACGCCGCAGTCGGCGACCGGTTGCTTGCCGTGTGTCACGACCCGGCCCTTGAACCCCGACAGTCCGGCGCGGATCTCGGGGTCGTCGAGCAGGTCGCTGGCGGCGGCCGCGACGGCCTCGCGGTGCGCTGCGCGCGGGGCGCTGTCGGGCGGCGGCGCGTTCGCCAGGGCGCTTTCCGCCGGCCCCGCCGGATTCTCGGCGAGCGGCGACGACGACGACGGCGGCGGCGGCGTCGCCTCGCCGCGGGACCAGAGCCACAGGCCCAGGGCAGCGGCCAGGAGCAGGATCAGGGCGACGACCAACGAGCGATGCATGCGGGTTGCGGCACCTCCGCGCCGAGGCGCAGGTTGTAGCCGATCGGGCGCCGGAACTGCCGCCGGAGCGTCGCCCGGCCCCCCGCTCCCCCGATCCCCCGATCACCCGGTCCCCGCGTCAGGTCGCCTGCCGCGCCCGCCAGAAGGCGATCGCCGCGAGCACGATCGCGTGGTCGATCTCGCCGCGGCGGATCAGCCCGTCGAGTTCGGCCACCGGCACGATGACCACCTCGAGGTCCTCGCCCGGGTCCAGCTGCAGGTCGCCGACGCGGCGGCAGCCCGTCGCGAGCCACGCCGAGCACCGGTTGGAGAACATCGCCGGGTTGGGGTTCATCACGCCGAGCAGTTCCATCCGCTCCGCTGCGTAGCCGGTCTCCTCGCGCAGTTCGCGCGCGGCGGCCGCCGCGGGATCGGTCTCGTGCGCGTCGACGATGCCGCCCGGGATCTCCAGCGAGACCTTCTCGCTGCCGTGCCGGAACTGCCGCACGAGCACGATCTCCTGCTGCGGCGTCAGCGCCACGACGTTGACCCAGTCCTTCGTGTCGATCAGGAAGAAGCCGATGTCGGCGCCGGTGCGCGGCGACCGCCGGCGCGACTTGCGCACCTCGAACACCTTGTAGCGCGCGAGGACCTCGTCGCCGAGCCGTTCCCAGTTCCTGATCGTCATTGCATCAACCTCGAGCCATCGACGGTGCGGCCGGCCACGGCCTCCACGGCGGCGCCGTCCGTCGCCGACGTCGATCAGGCAGTGCTGCAGCGGCGAGAAGCCGAACACGCAGGCGACCGGGTGGTCGCCGGCCGGCCCGCAGTCGTGGCCGCCGCCACGCTACCGCGTGAACTCGGCGGCCGGCAACGGCAGGTGGCACTGCACGCAGTTCACGCGCTCGGGGTGCGGCGTACGCAGCGACTCGTACATGCCGTCCGGATCGTGGCACGCGAGGCAGTTCTCGCGCAGCGTCAGGCGGTGCGGCATGCTCGGCGGCGTCTCGGCCGCGGCCGGGACGAGGCTCCTGGGCGGGGCCAGCCCGGCGAACGTGTTGGCGGGCAGGTCGACGCTCTCCCCGAAGGGGTTCTCGGCGGCGACGTGGCACTGCATGCAGTTCGTGTGCTGCGGGTGGGGCGTCCGCGTGCCGGCCTGGCCGTGGCACCCGAGACAGGCGGCGACGTTCATCCCCGAGGCGCCCTCGTGGGAGACTACGGGCGGGGCGGTGTAGAACGCGCGGCGCGAGGCGCGGGTCGCGCGGTCCTCGTCACGGCGGGGGTCCTGCTTCTCGGGCAGGCCGATCGCGGCGTCGCCGAGGGTCGCCTCCCGGGTGGCAGCGGCGATCGCGCTGCAGGCCACGGCGGCGAGCAGCGTCACGGCCAGCGTGATCGCGCCGACGGTGCGTCGCAGGGCGCTCACGACGACACCTTCTCCAGGCGCACCGCGCACTTCTTGTAGTCGGGCTCCTTGGACATCGGACAGCAGGCGTCGAGCGTGACGCGGTTGATCAGCCTGGTCTCGTCGAAGAACGGCACGAAGACCGAGCCCTCCTGCGGCACCGCGCGGCCGTCGACCCAGGCGGCGAGGTCGATCTGACCGCGGCGCGAGCGGACCCGGACGACGTCGCCGGTCAGCACACCGAGCCGCTCGGCGTCCTTCGGATTGAGCTCGACGTAGGCGCGCGGCATCGCGCCGAGGAGCTGCGGGATCCGCCGCGTCATCGTGCCCGTGTGCCAGTGCTCGAGCACGCGGCCGGTGCAGAGCCAGAACGGGTACTCGGCGTCCGGGACCTCGGGCGGCGGCTCGTAGGGCCGCGCCCAGACGATCGCGCGGTCGTCGCCGGCCTTGGCGCCGTAGAACTGGATGCCCTTGCCGGCCGCGACGTAGGGGTCCTCGCCCTCGACGAAGCGGCGCTTCGTCTCGCGCCACTGGCCGCTGGCATCCCGCGTGACGGGCCAGCGCATGCCGGGCTGTTTCGTGTACTCGTCGTAGGGGGCGAGGTCCTTGTGCTTCTTGACGGTCAGCCCGCGGTACTCCTCGAACAGCGCCCGGTCGACGTTGAACGGTCCGTCGAACACCTCCCACTTCCAGGCCTCGACCTCTTTGCCATCGTCGTCGCGCACTGCGAGCAGGAAGTTGCCGTTGCGGTCGCGCAGGCCCGGGAAGCCCTTCTCGTACATGCGGTGCGCGACGGCGAGGACCTGCCAGACGTCGTCGCGGGCCTCGCCGGGCGGGTCGACCATCTTGAACCACTGCTGCGTGCGCCGCTCGCTGTTGCCGAAGACGCCGTTCTTCTCGACCCAGCCCGCCGACGGCAGCACGACCGAGGCGATCTCCGTGGTCACCGTCGGGTAGATGTCGGAGACGACGACGAAGCGGTCCGCGGCGTTGGCCAGGTTCTTGTGGAGGTGCGGGATGCTCTGCGCCGGGTTGGTCACCTGGACCCACATGCCGGCCAGGTCGCCCTTGGCGAGCGCCTCGAACATCGCCATGGTGTGGAAGCCGGGCTTCTCGGGGATCGCGCCCGGGATCGCGTTCCACAGGTCCTCGCACTCCTTGCGGTGCGCGGGCTCGGTGACGACGCGGCCGCCGGGCAAGGCGTGGGCCAGCGTGCCGACCTCCCGGCAGGTGCCGCAGGCGCTGGGCTGGCCCGTGAGCGAGAACGGCGTGCTGCCCGGCTTGCCGATCTTGCCGGCGAGCAGGTGGACGTTGTAGACGAGGTTGTTGATCCACGTGCCGCGCGTGTGCTGGTTCATCCCCATGCACCAGAGCGAGAGCACCCTTCGGCCCGGGTCGCCGAACACGTCGGCGAGCATGCCGAGCTGCTCGACCGACAGGCCCGAGTACTTCGCCACCTTGGCCGGCGTGTAGTCCTGCAGGAAGGCGTCGAACTGTTCGAGGGTCAGATCGCCGCCGTCGTTGGCCTTGAAGCGGACGTGCTTCAGGACGAACGACTTGTCGAAGGTGCCGCGCGCGATCAGTTGCTGGCAGATGCAGTTCGCGATCGCGAGGTCGGTCTGCGGCACGAACTCGAGGTAGTGGTCGGCGAGTTCCGTCGATCGCGTCCGCCGGGTCGCGAGGTCGATGTAGGTCGGGCCGCCCTCGCCGGTGGCCTTCTTGCGGTCGGCGAAGCGCGAGAACAGGACCGGGTGCATCTCGGCCCAGTTGTTGCCCCACGTGATGACCGTGTCGCACTCGTCGATGTCGTCGTAGCAGCCCGACGGCTCGTCGACGCCGAACGTCGTGACGAAACCGACGACGGCGCTCGCCATGCAGAGCCGCGCGTTCGGGTCGATGTGGTTGCTGCCGAGGCCGCCCTTGGCGAACTTGAGGTTGACGTAGCCTTCCCCGATCGTCCACTGCCCCGAGCCGTAGATGCCGAAACGCTTGGGGTCGGCCATGATCTTGTCGGCGATCAGGTCGACGGCCTCGTCCCACGTGGCCTTCTCGAGCCGGCCGTTCCTGCGGATCATCGGGTGGGTCAGGCGGTCCTTGCCGTAGAGCAGCGCGCCGGCGTGGTAGCCCTTGGCGCACAGCAGGCCGCGGCTGACGCCGCTCTTCGGGTCGCCCTGCACGGCGACGACCCTGCCGTCGCGCAACCCGACGAGCACGCCGCAGCCGACGCCGCAGAACCGGCACGGCGCCTTCTGCCAGGTCAGGCCGTCGGGCAGCGCCGTGAGCAGGCCACTTTGGGCGCCGGCGGTGCGGGCACCGAGCGCGGCGAGGGCGGCGAGCTGGGCGGATCGGATGAGGAAGTCTCTGCGGGTCGTGGGGGTCACTGCGTCTTCTCCTCGAGGTCTTCGAAGTTGTGGTAGATCAGCTCGACGGCCAGCACGCCTTCGACCTGCTCGATCCGCTTCCAGAGCGCCTCGTCCTCGGCCGTCGCTCGGGTCTCGGTGATCACGACGAGGTCGGTGTCGTCGACCGCACAGGAGGTGACACCGGCGAGCGCGCCGACGGCGTGGGCGGCGCGCGGCGCCGCGCCTGCGGTCGTGCGCACGATCAGGCTGGATACGGGCATGGCTGTCGGGAATACGTGCCGCGTCGCGGCGGCGTCGACGGCCACCCGGCGGCACCGGCCCACGCTCCGGGCCGACGCCCCGGCTGGCCACCAGGGACAATAGAGACGTATGTCCGTTGAGTAGACCGCGCCGCGGTCGGCGATGGAATACGTTCTTGGACCGATCCGGTCGCGACCGGCTGCCGCCGCCGGCGCCGCGGCGGCTTCCTGCGCGGGACGTGCGGTGCGTGCGGACGGCCCTGCGGTGGTGCCGGTTCTGCTGGTGGAGCGTTCGCGGTGCTCCGTGGCGGCGGCTGCGGTTCCTCCGAACCGGGTGCTGGCCGATGCCGGCACGGTGCTGCCCCTGATCCCGACCGTTCGAGCACGACGTGGGTGGAGCCATTGCGCCAACGCTTCTTCAGCGCGTAGGCGATGCGGCCGACTCGCGCACCTCGAACACCTGGTGGCGCGCGAGCACCTCGTCGCCGGGCCGTTCCCGGTTCCCGACCGTCATTGCATCAATCTCAAGCCATCGACGGTGCGGCCGGCCACGGCCTCGACGGCGACGCCGCCCGTCGCATCGGGCCCCGCCGCGGCGAGGCATACCCGACCGGGACCGAACTGCGAAACCTCGAGCACGAACGCACCGTCGGTGCCGGTCGCGGCGACGCGCGGCAGGTCGAGCGTGGCGCCGTCGAGCACGCGCCGGCCGAGCACGCCCGGCGGCGGCACGAGGCGGGCCGGGATCCAGCGCACCGAGACGCCCTGCAACGGCGTTCCGCCGCGGTCCACGACGCTGCCGACCAGCCGGGCCGTGAGGCCCAGCGCGAGCCGCTCGTCCGGGGACGCCGGCCACAGGTCGTAGTCGAGGAACGCCGCTCCGGGCTCGACGAGTTCCACGTAGGGAACGAAACCCGGCGCGCCGATCATCAGGCGCGCGGCGCGGGCACCCGTCGCCGCGAGTTGGAAGGTGCCGTCCTCGCCGCTCAGCGCGGTCACGACGGCGGCCCCTTCGGGCGCCCACGACAGGCGCGCGCCGGCGATCGGCTGGCCGCCGGGCCGGGCCCGCACGCGGCCGCGCAGCGCCGTCTGCGGCAGCGGCCGCAGCACGATGCGCAGGCCGTCGCCGGCGACCGGTCCGAACGCGAGCGGCTCGTGGTCGCCGTGCCGCACGAGCAGCGTGATCTCGCCCGGCAGCAGCGGGCCGATGCGGAAACCGCCGTCGCCGCCCGTGGTCGCGACGAGGCCCAGCGGATCGCCGCCCTGCAGCGTCAGTTCGGCGCCGCGCAGCGGCGCCGGGGCACCGGCCACCGCGCCGACCACGGTGCCCGCGACGAACCGGCCGCGCTCGAGCGGGATGCGCACGATCTTGCCGGCCGAGAAGTTGTCGGCGCGGAACGCGGCGCGGCCGACGTGGCCGCCCGGGGTCGCGGCCTCGACCACGTAGTCGCCGGGCGCCGTGAAGCGCACGGTGCCGCCGTCCGCGAGCCGGTGCACGCGGTCCTGCGACCAGACGCCGAGCTGCACGAGCTGGTCGGCGCCCACCGGCTGTCCCGCGAGCATCGTGTGCTCGCTCCACGCGCGCGCCACCACCGGGTCGTCGCGGCCCGGGCCCGGCGGCTGGGCCGCAGCCCCGTTCGCCTGCTGCGGCCGGAACCGCACGAACGCTTCCGCCACGTTGGC
>Ga0194127_10007662_pt1 | contig 11811 bp, 7 predicted proteins | sample TA2KigC100mmetaG_FD_148624 | JGI IMG/M metagenome (GOLD analysis project Ga0194127, IMG submission 148624) | Freshwater microbial communities from Lake Tanganyika, Tanzania - TA2015036 Kigoma Deep Cast 100m | ecosystem: Environmental > Aquatic > Freshwater > Lake | place: Tanzania: Lake...
ATCGGATCAGAAACCACCTGACGGGTATCATTGAATACTTGTTTTGGCTCCCGGCAGGGCTTTGGAACCTCAAAATAGCTTAGAAGTCATTGAAATCATTGGACTTTACACTGGGAACAACTCTATTGTTTCGCGCCGCAGGGCTCGTTGATAACATTGATGAGCTCAAGACCCTGGGTTAACTCATTAACCTGAGTTAATAGTCGTCCCCCCAAGTCCTGATCGGTAAAGTCCACGCAGAGCCTGGTTTCACCTTCCAGCCCTATTTTATCCGTGGCGATCCGGATATTGGTTCCCGCCTGCCGAGTTTCCTGTAGCAGTGCCATGATCTTGGCAAAGCCATCCCCTGTGGATTTAGGAACACCAGATCCGCGTGATAGTACAAGCACGGTAAAGCCCTTGGAGGTCATGGGCGGTATTGGCATCACGGCCTGGTAAGTATTGGCGCAGCCATGGGATATCAAAATGACTACCAATAAAAACCACGGAACAGATGGGCGCTTACAGGGCATGAGTATTGAATATCGTATTCTATTGTTCAGCAGAGTCGATAATCTGTCATGGTATGGGCAGGTTGGGGAGGCCATAGGGTCATGGTGATGCCTGCGCTTCCCCAGTAATGGGCAAGGTTAGGGTTTATCGTTTCAGTTTCAGGTAGCTTATGATATCCCGCTGTTGTAATTCCAGCATATTGAGGTTCATATTGGCTATGTCTTCCCGTTCCAGGGGGGCGAATTCCAGTCCACTCGAATCAATTCCGTGAAAGCCGGCGGTCTCCGTCGATTTCAGGATGCGTGTGACGAAGGCTCTGGATTCCCGGGTTTGCGGTAGGGAGAGCGCGCGCTGGGCGCCGCGGCTTAGGCTCAGCGCGGCTTGTCCCTTGCCCAGGATCATGCTGGCCTGATCGATATGGGCGACCTTGAACAGCGTATTCACGGCGGATTTCGCGACTTGAGAATTCAGTCGGGATATTCGGTTGGCGATCATTCCCAGGGAATCCGCCGCGCCAACTTTCAACGCAATCAGTCCCGCCTTGCTGATGTGGTCGGGTTTGCTGCCTTGCAAACTGGTCGTAGTGCTGGGTGTGATCGGCCGAGTCAGGGTATTCTCGATCAGTTCCACGTCCCCCGGTCCTCCAGCAATCGCCAGCACATAGCAGGCATTGAGCCAGTAAGAATTGGGGGTCCCACGCAGCAGGTTGCGGATGGATTCGAGGTCTTCCTTGTCAAGCGCGCTGATTTCGGCAAGCGGAAGTTCCCCCTCCAGCAAGGGTGGAGCAATGACGGCGTAGGCCCTGGCTGTAAGGCCGGCTGATCTCGCCGCCTGGCTTTGTCGAGTCTCCAGTTTCGCGCGGCTTGGCGCCATGGGCGATTCCTCAAGGTCGGTTACCGAGGAGAACGCGGCTGCAACCACCAGAGGGTCCGATGAACCCGTACCCCTTAGCGAAGTAATGGAGGGGTATAAGGGTTTGGAGAAGCCTTCGCATTCCCGGGAAATCTGGCCGAGATGCCCTTGACCCAGCCGCCAGAACATATAACGCATACCTACCTGTTCGGAAACCTGGCGATCAACGGTCGGAGATTCGGCGGAATGCGGCAAACCCATGTTATGGCCTCTTTCATGAAGCACTGTCAGCGCCTCATAGCCTGGCGAGTTCAATGCCATGATCGAGGGTTCCGCCCCAATATTGGCACAACCGGCGGCGCTGGCCACCTTGCCGCAACCCACGCTGGATACCAGCAGCACATTAGCGGAGGGCGCCAGTTTCCGGAGTTGCTTTACCTGATGTTCGAAGGGTCCTGCGACCGGCAGATCAGCTCTCGCCACGAGGGTTCCGGATTTGACGAAGCGTACATGGCCGCAGGGAGCGTCCCACGCGTAATCCGGCCTACGAACGATTGTATTCATCTCCCGAATGATGTCATCCAGCGTCGCTTCAGTGATGCCAAGTTCCGAATTGGCTGCAAAGGTGAGGCGGTGCTCCCGTACGATGTCCTGACTACCGATGTTCTGACTGCCAATATCATGGCTACAGGCAACCAGCAGGCTGCTGGCAATCGAAACAACCAAGGGTAATCGGGAGTGCAACATCGTTGTACCGGGTCATGAGATGTTGAAGGCTGTTGGTATGTTACTCTTCATACCGCCGGAAAACATGGTCAATCGGTCAATATCAGACCGGACACAGTCACTGGTCCGCCATGACGTGTCATCGCCCAATACCCGGACGGGTAAATGTCAGCGTCCGGTGGCCCGGAAATTTCTGTCAGTGATCTTACCCCCCAACTTGAATTTTCGTACTCAGACAGGAAGCTGCTTTTTCCGGGGGCGTTAAGAAGATGAACACACTCAGTCAGTTTCATGCCGAAATCGAAGCGCGCGTGAAGTCCATCCGTGAGGACCATAAGGACTGGTTGTGCCGCAAGGGATGTGACAGTTGCTGCCGACGGCTAGCCGCAATTCCGCGTATTACCGCGGCGGAGTGGGAATGCCTGCGCGAGGGATTGGCGGAGTTGCCCTCGACACAGCTTCAGGCAATCAGTCAGGAGATCGCGGAATTGCAAAAACACCCTGCAAGTCCCCTGGTCTGCCCCCTGCTAGACCAAACCGCGGGCGCCTGCCTCGTTTATACCCGGAGGCCACTGGCTTGCCGTACCTATGGGTTCTATGTGCAGCGTGGCGTGGGTCTTTACTGCAAGGAGATCGAGGTGCGCGTGGCCAGAGGGGAATGGGCCACTGCAGTGTGGGGTAACCAGGATGCCCTGGATCGTCGTCTTTCGGGGTGTGGGACAGTGCGTGCTTTGACCGAATGGTTCCTCGACCCTGCCGAAGGGTTGCCTGGAAAGGGATGCCACCGCGAGTAGGCATTGGTATCCGTCCAAGCATGAAAGTGCAAACGGGGCGGGTCGGAGATCCATGCGGCCGAACGTGCAAGAATCGTTGGGGATCAAGCACCGGAGAGGATATGACATGACATGATCATCCCCATGGACTCTAGGCCTGCTCTCTGGCGCCGCTGACCCGTGATTCGTTTCAGGGCGCAATTATTGAGGTTCACAAGCTGATTTTGTTGGCTTTTTCAGAGCAAAATGGCTTGCGCGGAAAGTTTTACCTGAGAGAAGGGTAACGGTCCGAGGCTACAAAGCAACACGGTTGTCCTGAATTTTCGATTCCGGTTGCGCCCGGTTATAGTGACTGTAGGCGCAAGATTCGAGATCAAGCTTATCGGGTCAATAACCCATCAATAGTTTGCGGGTTTGACATCAATGACAGTGACCATAAAGTTTAATGTTGCGTCTGCTGGTGCGTTGGGTTTCTCCCCCGCTTGGGCTGGCAACGAATCCTCATCCTCCTTGCTCTGGCTATTTGGATTGCCGAATTGGGTCATCTGGCTTGGCATCGTCACCATGACGACACTGATCTTCGCGGGCGCTTTCGAGGTGTTCCGGTCTTGCATCCTGCCGTTTACACCCACGGGTAAATTGATGCGGCGCTACAAGATTTGGGTCACCCCTGATTTCAAGCAACTCAAGTGTCGGGTTTGGCATTTCGCACTGGCAGGTTCTCTGGCGGGCGCCGTGCTGGCTTTGACTCTTGCGGACGACTGGCAGGACAGGGTGGTTAAAGGCCAGAATGCATTGCCGGTGAGTGCGGGCATTCCCCCGTCCGATGAAGAGTCCAACCCGAATCGCGAGATCGAAGACGATTGACCTTGCTGCTGGTCCTGAAATGAGTCTTGAGTCGCCCCATGATTTCAGCAGGGATTGCCGGAGCCCAAGTCCCAGGGGCGTGAAGCTGCCAAGGCCAACAGGCCTGGATTCTGGCGCTGATTGTGCCGACATTTCTCCGCATGGCGCTGGATTCCATCATCCCCGGTCGGAAAAACGCTCTTTCCGCCAAAATGAGAAATCTGGTCCGCTCTGTATGACCTGAAACTGGAAGCCCCATGGTGTAACGCTCCGTGTCCGGTTCCGCGAGGGCGACGAGCCGTATCGGGTAACCGAGACGCCTGCCGCTACGCTTCCTGACAGGCGCCCCTGTTTCAGGTTCAAGGTGCTTTTGTCGGTCTATGCCAGTGTGCGGCATGAGTGCAAAATTGACTGGGCCGGCGGCTATCGAATTCCCTGAACCGGCGTAGAATGCTATTTTTATGAGTGACCCGCGCTATCTTTGGTATCGCCAGACATCGCGCTCGACGCCTTATCCGTGAATAGTCATGAACAATAAACCACCTTCGCCCATAGTTGGTGCAAGCCAACTCAAGAAGCTTCGCAACGCGCTGGCCATCATCCATTGCCGGCGATTGCTAGCAACCTTCCAGAAGGAAGCCGAAGTCACGATCTCGCATGATCAGGCCAAGCGCGTGACTTACCTGACGGAATTGTTTTCGCGCATTCACCGCGAGATTTTCCAGGACTGGAAGGAGCAGGCCATCACCCTGGACCGGCCCGGCGCCATGGCGGAGGCGGACAAGCGCAAACGCTTTCGCGAGGCCATCGAAAGCCTGGTTTTGAACGAGGATGAAAATAAGGACACCGCGCTGTTCGACAACAATGGGTTCGTCATCAAGACCGACAACATCGCCGAACGGCTGGCCCGTTTCTATCACGCCATGCGGGCGGTCAAGCCATTCGGTTATGGGAACAAGCTGACGCTGGATTTTTTCATCATTGCCCTGAGCAATTTGCCGGCCTTCAACAGCGTGTATGAGATGGGCATCGACTTCCGGCGTCTGGATGCTCGCGATGCCGAAGTGCTCCATACCTCCAGCAGCAGCCTGGCGGATGTCACCCTGGCTTTCCGGCACGCCATGGAACCATTCCGCACCCGCTGCCTGGAAAACACCCCCAATGGCTATGGCAAGTGGCCCGAGCAAAAGACCTTCGTTTTCGGCATGCCGTTCCTGCGCTACAAGACCGCGGAGGGGGTGGATTGCCTGGTGACGGTCAATGGCGGGCTGGTCCCGCTGGAAGGTTTGCGTGAGGAGAACATACCTCTGGGAACGCATTTTGCCGATTATCCCTTGAGTCTCTCCTCGAACGTGATCGGTTATCTCCCAGGAACCGAGGCTCTGCGCGGCAAACAAGATATCGATGGGATACCGATCGGACCCAACGGCGAGGCGCCGCTCTTCTGTCTCGATGTCAATATTCTTACCGGCTTGCGTTCGCCCAGCCACACCGAATTCGTGGAACTGCTCAAGGAATGCGCCGGCGAAAAGACGCCTGTCTTCAACCTGGCCAACAACCCTGACTTGCGTGACCGCATGATCGAAGCCGCCGATGGGGATCATCGGCTGCGGCGTGGGGTCGAGATTGCCTATGAGCGGTTGAGCAATATCGCCAGCAAGCTGGATCGGACCAAGGAAAGCATCTTCTCCGGTAAGTCGCCCGCGGATAATCCCGTTTTGTTCTTGTGCATGGGCGGGGCGGGCGCCGGCAAGACCGCGGTCGAAGAGATCGCCCGGGCCCATTGTGGCGAAAACTTTGTGACGGCATCCCTGGATGAATTCCGTAAGCAGAGCGATCTGTACATTGTGCTGACGGCGGCCAATCATCACAGTGACGATTACATCTATGTCGAACCCTTCGCCAATACCCTGCGTGACTGGGTGGCCAGCCAGGCCCGACAGGATCGGATCAATCTGCTCTACGATGGCACCAGCATTCCCTATATTCCCCGTTACTCGAGTATCGTCGACAGTTTCAAGCGGGTGGGCTTCCGGACCTTCATCGCGGCCGTGGATGCTTTCATCGTCAAGCCGCGTGGCCGGGAAGAGGAACTGCCCCGGGTGGCGGCCATTGGCAGCGTCAAGCATCGATTCGAGAAGACCGGTCGCGCCTTGCCCTGGGTCGTGGCGGTTGATAAACACATTCGCGCGCCAGGAGCCTTCCTGGACGCACTGGAACATACCTCCCTGGACAAACTGTCGCTGTTCGCCAACGACGGCGAGATGGACCGTCATTACCTGGTGGCGGAGACGTTTTCATTCACGACGGAAGAGGTGCGGCAGTTACAGGAATGCCAGCGGGCAGGGCGACTCGCCGATCACCTGCGGACAATCATCCGCCAGCATCCCAACTCCACCCTGCGTAATCTGGCGGGCGGTGATGAAGGACGCATCGAGAAGCTGATCGAGCGCATCCCTGCCTGGAGCGAGGCCAACGTGGCGTATCAGGTCTACAGCTACAAGAGCGAGCATCGGGTACTCGTCGTGTATAGCGCGCGGCGCATGGTGGACTTTCTGGAGAAGGGCCAGTTGAATCCCAATGCGTCAGGCGAGGATGGCTTGCTGCACAAGCATGCTTCCCTGGCCTTTCATATCGATCCACGCACCCAGGAACCCTGGATGATCCGGCTACAGGATTCATCCACCCGGTCACCCGCCGATGATCGTCTCACCCGATTTTATCGGGGTGGAAATCAGTGAAGGGATCGTGGTCAGCCCGCGGCAAGACGGGTTTTGATCGATGTGAAGCCCCTTAAATCCGGTGTCAGGGTACGCGATCGAGGCGCCGTCCCGGAGCGGGGGCGCAAGGCGCGCCATAAGCCGGATGGGTTGTCGAAGGCGGGTTGAGGACAAGCGAATGTCTTGTCATCTGGCGGGAAAATCGTTCTGAACTGAAGGTTTTTTCTGTGGGGGATGCCGGTAATCCCCCAAAATTCTGGTGGCCGGGCTGGAACCAATGCGGTTTTTTTCAATACACTTTACCGCCTGATATTGAGCTTACCCTAAAATTTGAGTACCCTGCCCTAGTGATGATGGGGACGAACCTGGGGTTGTAGCCTCGAAACGGCCATGGCTGCCGCACCCAGTCTCAACGAGGCCACGCATATCCGCGTTAAGCGATGGGTCTGTTTGGCAGGGAAATTCAAGTCAATTAATAATTAGAGAGGTAGACATAGTGTTGCAAGCAACTGCATCGGTGACCATCGCATTGCTGATGGGACTGGCCGGAGTATGGTACGTACTCTGGCAATTCAAGCGCGTGCTGAGTTACGACCAAGGTAACGAAACCATGCGTGGCATCGCCCTGGCCATTCAGGAGGGCGCTTCTGCCTTCCTGAATCGCGAGTACCGTGTTCTTGGCATCTTCGTGGCCATTGTCGCGGTTGTGATCGCCTCCTTTCTGCAATGGCAGACGGCGCTTTCCTTCGTCATTGGCGCCCTTGCTTCCGCCGGCGCCGGCTATCTCGGCATGTACGTCGCGGTTCGCGCCAATGTGCGTACTGCCGCCGCCGCCAGCCAAGGGCTGCATGAAGGTCTCCGCGTGGCCTTCGGCTCCGGCGCGATCATGGGCATGTCCGTGGTCAGCTTCAGCCTGATCGGCATGACCCTGTTGTTCCTCTACTTCAATGGCGATCCCAACCAACTGAGCTACATCACCGGCTTCGGCTTCGGCGCCAGCAGCATCGCATTGTTCGCGCGTGTGGGCGGCGGCATTTACACCAAGGCGGCCGACGTCGGCGCTGACCTGGTTGGCAAGGTCGAGAAGGGCATCCCCGAGGACGATCCCCGCAATCCCGCCGTAATCGCCGACAACGTCGGCGACAACGTCGGCGACGTGGCCGGCATGGGCGCTGACCTGTTCGAGAGCTACAGTGGTTCCATCATCGCCGCGGCGGCCCTGGGCGCCAGCATGGGCGCCAAATCCCTGGCCTTCATCGGACTGCCTTTCCTGGTCGGCGCGGTCGGCGTCATGGCCTCCCTGTTCGGCATCTACATGGTCATTGGCGGCGATGAGTCCATCAAGCTGCCAGCCTTCCTGACCAAGCACATCGACAAGTACGTTCACAAGATCGACGAAAACGCGAGCCTGGAAGACCTGCTGCACGCACTGCGCCGCTCCGTCTGGGGTGCTTCGGTCGTGATCCTGGGTCTGTCTCTGGTGGCCGTGCTGCTGGCGTCCGTCAGCTTCAACTACTGGCTGGTGATCCTGGTTGGCCTCATCGCCGGCAATGGTATTGCCTATGTCACCGAGTACTTCACCTCCTACACCGAAAAACCCGTACAGTCGATCGCCAAGTCCTGCGAAACGGGCGCCGCCACCACCATCATCCAAGGCATGGCGGTGGGTATGATGAGCACCGCGATTCCGGTGCTGATCACCGCCGTGGCCATCCTGCTGAGCATCTGGCTGGGCATCAAGGCGGATGGCAGCATCACCGCGGGCCCCCATGCCGTGGCGCTGGCCGGCGTGGGCATGCTCAGCACCCTGGGCGTGACTCTGGCCACCGACGCTTACGGCCCCGTCGCCGATAACGCCGGCGGCATCGCCGAAATGAGCCATCTGCCGGACGAAGTGCGCAAGCGCACCGACGCGCTGGACAGCCTGGGCAACACCACTGCCGCAACCGGCAAGGGCTTTGCCATCGGTTCCGCCGTACTGACCGCGCTGGCCCTGCTGGCGGCCTATGTCACCGCCGCCAAGGTCGAGTCGCTGAACATACTCAGCCCCACCATGCTGCCCGGTATCCTGATCGGCGCGATGCTGCCTTACTTCTTCTCCGCCCTCACCATGACGGCGGTCGGTAAGGCCGCGCATGACATCGTTCTTGAAGTACGCCGTCAGTTCAAGGAAATTCCCGGCCTGATGGAAGGCACCGGCAAGCCCGATTATGCCGCTTGCGTCGGCATCAGCACCGAGGGTGCGTTGAAGCAGATGATCTTGCCGGGCGCCTTGGCCGTGATCGTACCCATCGTGGTCGGCATTGTCCTGGGCAAGGAAGCGCTGGCGGGCCTGCTGGTCGGCACTACAGCCTCTGGCTTCCTGTTGGCGGTCATGATGGCCAATGCCGGCGGCGCCTGGGATAACGCCAAGAAGTGGATCGAAACCGGCGAATACGGCGGCAAGGGTTCCGATTCCCATAAGGCCGCCGTGGTCGGTGACACCGTGGGCGATCCCTTCAAGGATACCTCCGGTCCATCCCTGAACATCCTGATCAAGCTGATGAGCATCGTGAGCCTGGTGTTTGCGTCGGTCTTCGGCAGCGGCTGGTTCAGCTTCTAAAGCCAAACCTTGCTGGCATGGTCCCCCACGGGAAACCCTGGGGGCCATCGTCAGGAAAGGGCAGGGGTGAAGGATTCCTTGAGTGTCCAAGCGCCCCGAAATGTTTCCCGTACCCCGCAAGGGGTCGGGAATTTTTCGTTTCAGGCGGCGGAGAAACTTACGTACCCACCGCCATTCAGTTACCTACCCATGGATTGATCATGTCCGCTGACGTCAAGACATCAAAATATTATCTGGAACCCAACCGGGACTACCGCAACGACAGCCTGCGCCAGGGCGCCGAATTTTCCGAGGGCGAAATTCGCGTCGACACGGCCAAACACTACGACGATTGTTACTGGGATTATCGAACGGCCTGGTTCGATAACGAAAATCTGGCCCTGCATTACGGCTACTGGGAGGAGGAGATCAAAACCCACAGCCAGGCTCTGCTCAACAAGAACCGCATCATGGCCGAGGTTGCCGGCATCAAGCCGGGGGATCACGTGCTGGATGCCGGCTGCGGGATTGGCGGCAGTTCGATCTGGCTGGCAAAAAATATAGGCTGCCGCGCCACCGGCATCACCGTCAGCGCCGAACAGGTACGCCACGCCACCCGGAATGCCGCCCGCCATGGCGTATCCGACAAGGTCAGCTTTCAGGAAGCCGACTTTCTGAAGACGCCATTTCCCGACGAATCCTTCGATGTGGTCTGGGCGGTCGAAAGCAGTTGCTACGCCGTCGACAAGCGTGATTTCTTCCGTGAAGCCTACCGCCTGCTGAAGAAGGGGGGCACCCTCATCGCCTGCGATGGCTATGCCACCCGACGCGAGTTCAACGAACTGGAATGGCGCGCCGTGATGGACTGTCTGAACGGCTGGGCAGTGCCGAATCTGTCCACCGTCGAGGAATTCCAGGCCGGCATGGAGGAATGCGGCTTTCGCGAAGTCCACATCACCGAAGCTACTCGGGAGACCATGCCATCATCCCGCCGCATGTACCTCACGGCGCTATGGACCTACCCCATGCAGGTCATCATGCATGCCCTGGGCCTGCGCAAAAAAGCGCAGACGGCCAACTTCAAGGTCGCCCTGGCGCAGTGGAAGGTATTCCACGATGGCTTGGTGCGTTACTGCCTGTTCCGGGCAGTGAAGTAAGCCCTCCATCCTCCATCTATCAGGGAGATGAATGATCGGTCAATGAGGACAGATCAAAAAACTCTGCTCCTATCGACTCGACTGTAGCAACGACCAAGGCGCGGTCCAAAAACTCGTTTCTTTGCTCGCACGACGTTTCCGCGACCAGTAAACAGCCATGGCAGGCCGCGCCTTGCAATGGCTGTTGGTCATGGTCGGCGGGACGGTGAAAGGCGCATATCGGATCGTTGGAACATAGGGCGCCCAAGTCCAGGGCGCGACGCAGATGCCGGGCGATTTCCTTTCCGGCCTGGACCAACCCACCCAGGGTCCCTTCGGCATCCGATGATCCGGTATAGATCAGAATGCCGTAGCGACCGCCGGACAGGGCATAGATGCGTTCTCTCAGCGAAGAGGCCGGATACCCGCATTCCAGCGAGACCGCCGTCATCAACAGGTGCGACAGGGAATGAAGGAGGATGTACGCCGAACCCGCGTACTTGCGTTCCGAACCCTCGTGCTCGTGTTTCCACATGTCGAACCCCTTCTGGAGCGCGGCGTCACGTTGAATGACCGAAGGTTTGAGCAGCCAGCGGTTGATCTCATCGGCCTTGAATTTCAGGAATATCCCCTCGCCACGATTTTCGATCGCCGGCAGCCAGGCGGCGTCCAGGGCCAAGGCGGCCCTTTCGACCCCCAAATCCAGTTCGCCATCGATGTCCGGTCCGATCGCCTCGAACCGGGTAAATCCAACCTGGGCGATCACTTCGCGTAAGCGATGCACCAGGACCACCCGCTCGATTTTGTGCATCCAGGGGGCTTGCCACTCCGTGGGCGGCAGGAGGGTGGCGAAAAAATCCCCACCCGGTCGATCGATGCCGGCGGTATCCCTGGCTTCCGCCAAGGCTTCGAATTCCACATCCTTGACCGAACGCTCCGATTCCGGATCAATCCCGTTCCGAATCCTGGCGATCGCCGCCATCACGGCTTCATCCGCCAGACCCGCGAGTTTGGCCGCTGGCGTGGGCCTTTTGCGGACCTTTTCGAGATCGGATAGTGTTTCGACATCAACCAGGAAGTCATCCCACAGTGCATGTACCACGTCTTCCACCGGGCTGCGCGTATCGGGGATCGAGATGACCGACAGGAGTTGGGGAAAATAGGCATTGGAGGCGGAGCGGGTGAGCAGGCGGTTGGGTGCGCCGCAACGCTCGCGGTTTCCGGGTCCGAGCCAGGGACGGGAGCCGTTGCATTTACCCAGAGCCCCTAAATCCATGCGCGCGGCCTGACTCATCGGCCGGCTGGCGCCGCACTCGCAGACGACCCAGATTTCATCGAGATCGCCGCTGGTCCCGCGTTCCTCGATCGACAGATCGCGCGCACCCCCCACGGTCCCGTGGACGAAGATGGGCCAGTCGATATCGCCGATATGTCCCTTGGGGCAAGCCCGCACGAACCGCACGGGAACCACGGACCTATTTTTGCCATCCACGCCACGAAACCTGCCGTTGTTCAGGGCATTGAGGTGAACCAGTCGCCGCCGCCGGAACCCACGAGGCAATTTTTCGGCTTCCTGAACGATGAACCATTCCGGGGAGGTGGGTTCAATGGGTTGATCACGTTGGTAGCCCGGGCGTTTGTTCAATGCCGCCAGGCGCGGGCGCCGTTGGCTGAGCGGAGTCCGC
>Ga0194127_10007665_pt1 | contig 11808 bp, 12 predicted proteins | sample TA2KigC100mmetaG_FD_148624 | JGI IMG/M metagenome (GOLD analysis project Ga0194127, IMG submission 148624) | Freshwater microbial communities from Lake Tanganyika, Tanzania - TA2015036 Kigoma Deep Cast 100m | ecosystem: Environmental > Aquatic > Freshwater > Lake | place: Tanzania: Lake...
TTTTTACAACCTGGAACTTATAATTCTCAATTCTCAATTCGTAATTCTCAATTACCAAGTGGTGTTTATTTTTATCAATTGAAAGCTGCTAAATTCACAAAAACGAAAAAGATGATTTTAATGAAATGAGTTAATATAACCTTCGAGGTTTGAAAACCTCGAAGGTTGCTTTGATAAGATTATTTTACAGATACTGCTTCTTTAAGAAACAATTTTTGCAATTCTCTTTTCCTTCTATTTTTAAAAGCGCCCTTGTGATAGGCATAGCCGGCAACAAGAGGCATTGCAATAGTAGCTTCAGAATAAACCATCTGTTCAAAACTCATTGCAACTTTTCCCCATGAACTTGCTTCTTTAAGAGTAGAGGATGAAAGAGCGCCGTCACGAACATCTGCAACCGTAATTTGAACAGCATATTTATGCATTGGTGCATCTTCTTGAAGAATATCCGCAGCAACAACAATATCCTGAGTAAAGTTTTTTGGAACGCCGCCGCCAATCATAAATATTCCAGTTTCATTTGAATTAAGTTTTATTTGAGTCAATTCAAGAAAATCTTTTCCAGAATCAAACGATAAATGTTTTTCCGGATTGTTATGCTGATGCATTACAATTCCAAATCCAGCAGAGCAATCAGAAAAAGCTGGAACAAAGATTGGAACGTTGTGTTTGTATGCTGCCCAAATTACACTGTCGTCTACTTTTGGTCCGCCATTTTCTTCAAGATATTTTCCAAAATGCCAGAGGAGTTCGCGTGATGAATATGGACGCGGTTCAAGTGAATCGAAAATTTTAGCAGTTGTATCATCGCAAATGCGCAGTTCGTCTTCGTCAATAAATGTATCATATATTCTATCAATGTGAAGTTCACGCATTTCGTTATCATCAACGAATGGAGACCCCATGTAATGTTTGAATCCTAATGCTTCAAAAAAATCTTGATCAACCATAATTGCACCAGTTGAAACAATTGCATCAACCATATTATTAGAAACCAAATCATATACAACTCTCTTCAATCCAGCACTGAAAAGACTGCCGGCCAACGTAAGAATAACAGCACAATTATCATCAGTCAACATAGTTTCATATATTTTTGCAGCTCTGTGTAGATCTCTGGCGCTAAATGCCATGTTTTCCATCGAATCGACAAGCTTAATTACATTGTGTTCTTTTATATCAATATGTTTTATTACTTCTTTTAAATAATCTTTTTTTGTTGCCATGAATTCCTCTTTTTGTTGAGTGCAAAGATAAAAAAAATGGAGTTTATTTACTTAAACATAATCTGCCAATCAGGTGTGGTATTGAGGTATTTCCCATTGCAAATGGAAGTTCTTCGAAAAATTCGAATCCTAATTTTTTGTACCACTTCAATGCTATTTCGTTTTGCTTGATAACGCCGACATAAATTTCATTATAATTTTTTTGTTTTGCTTCGCCGCGTGCAATTTGATATAATTTATCGCCAATTTTCATTTTTTGATTTTCAGGTAAAACATAGACTGATGAAAGGTAAAAACGATTTTCATTTTTATTTATCGTCAATTTTAACCAACCACAGATTTTCATTTCAACTGTTGCAACAAAACAAATGAAATTTGGATTATGAAAAATTTCTTGCAATCGATTAATTGAATATTCTTTATCTAGGTAATAATCCAAATCTTTTTGTGGTACAAAAGGAGAATATGCTTGCTGCCATGATAGTCTTAATACATTCCGAACTTTTTCTACATCATCAGCTTCACATTTCCTAATTATTAACTTTCCACTCATAATTAAAAAAATATTTTAGCAAATTTTAAAATTCCTTGTTTCCAAGGTACACGGTGACTAATGCCCGATTGATCTTTGAAAGATTCTAAATTATCAAGATACCATTTGTAATTTCTTATCAACGCATCTTTGTTTGAATATTTTGGCTTGTAACCTAAAATATTTTCTGCTTTTTCAATCGACACAAAGGAATCTTTGGACGCAGTTTCATAAACCCATTTATAAAGGGGAGAAAGTTTTAGTGCTTCTAAAAATTTGAGAGCAATAATTATCGGCTTTTCAGGTAGTCCAATTATTCTTTTTCTGTAACCAGCATAATCCAAAACTGCTTGGTAATCTTCTTTCATAGTTGTGAATTCTTTTGCGCCAATGTTAAAAATATCGTTCACTTTTTCTTTTGGAAGAGTTATTGTTAAATAAATTGCTTCACATAAATCTTCAACATCGAGTAATTGATACCTATTGTTTCCTTTTCCAATCATAGGAAAATTTTTTCCATCTTTAGCCCAGTCATAAAACAGCGCAAACACGCCAAGTCGCTCTGGACCAATAAAAGATTTAGGGCGCAAAATTGGAACACACATTCCTTTATTTCTGAATTCAAGACATACATCTTCAGCTTGAATTTTTGCTTTTCCGTATGGACCAACACCATCAAGTTTGTCATTTTCATAAAGTGGATGGTGATGGGGAATTCCATAAACAGCGGTCGATGAAACATGTATAAATCTATTAATTTTTCTTTTGAAAGCTGCTTCTAAAAGATTTCGTGTGCCTTCAACATCAGTGGTATATATTTCTTCTGGAGTATAAAGCGGTAATGCAGCAGCTGTATGAATGATAATATCTATTCCGTGAAGCGATTTTTCTACTAAATCCTTTTTTCTTATATCTCCTTTAATCTCCATAATTTTATTTTTTTCCGGATAGTCGAAATCAGCAATATCTAATGATACAATCTCAAACTTTCTCTGAAGGAGAAATCGTATAAGATTAATCCCTAAAAATCCAGATCCGCCGGTAATTAGAATTTTCATAAAATATCTGAAAACATAGTTTATTGATGAAAAATCATGATAAATCAATCCTAAAATAATAATTAAGCTAATTAAATATTACTTATGTTTCTTGACATTCTAACCACTTAGAAATATATTTGAAACCTTTGAAAAATAGAATTTCGCATTTTGGAGGATGTTTTGAAGCAAGAAAGAATTACAAAATTCATTAAAACCGAAGATGTTGATCATAAATGGTATCTGATTGATGCAAAAGATCAAATTTTAGGAAGATTAGCAGCTAAAGTAGCCCGAATTATTCGAGGAAAGAATAAAGCGATTTTTACACCTAACATGGACACTGGTGATTTTGTTGTTGTGATTAATGCTGAAAAAATAAAACTTACTGGTAAAAGAGAAATTAAAAAAACTTATTTCACCCACTCAATGTATCCAGGTGGTGGAAAAACAAAAACCCTTTCTGAGATAAAAGCAAAAAAACCCGAATACATAATTGAACACGCTGTTCGTGGGATGTTGCCTAAAACACGATTGGGTAATAAGTTGATTAAAAAATTAAAAGTTTATTCAGGTGATGTGCACCCACATAGCGCACAGCAGCCAGTTCCATATAGTTTATAATGGAGTTATTTAATGGTAGATAAAATTTTTGTTGGAAGAAGAAAGAATGCAATCGCAAGAGTTTATTTAAGAAGCGGTTCAGGAAAAATTACAATCAATGATAAAGAAGTAGAAAAATATTTTCCCTTAAAAGAACATAGAGATAATCTTCTTCATCCGTTCATTGCAACAGAAACTTTAGGAAAATATGATGTATTTGCTAAAGTAAATGGCGGTGGAGTTTCTGGGCAATCGGATTCTGTACGTTTAGGAATTGCACGTGCATTAGAAAATGTAAATTCCGACTTTCGTTCTTCATTAAAATCAGAAGGGCTTCTTAAAAGAGATCCTCGTATGGTTGAACGAAAGAAATATGGGCAAAAGAAAGCAAGAAAAAGATTCCAATTCTCTAAGAGATAATTTTTTATTAATTAACAATAATCATACTCTCGGATTTGTCACCGTGTCCCTATAAATGGGGATGAAAGGCAGAGAGGAAGAGAGTAGAAGTATAACGGGAGAAAAAATGTCTAAAGTACAACTCACTGAGCTTATCGAAGCCGGTGCTCATTTTGGGCACCTAACACGTCGCTGGAATCCTAAAATGAAACCATACATCTTTATGGAAAAAAATGGGATTCACATTTTTGATTTGAAAAAAACACAAGAGGCTATTATTGCGGCTGCAGAATCAATGACTGAAATAGTTTCTCAAGGTAAAAGAGTTTTATTTGTTGGTACTAAAAAGCAAGCTAAACATACTATTGCTGCTGAAGCGAAAAGATCTGAAAGTAATTGGGTAAGCGAACGATGGCTTGGCGGTATGCTAACAAATTATTCAACCATTCGAAAAAGTATTAAACGATTGCAGAATATTGAAAAGATGGAAAGCGATGGAACATTTGAAAAGATTACAAAGAAAGAGAGATTATTCCTAACAAGAGAAAAAGATAAGCTGCGCAAAGTATTGGATGGTGTTGAAACAATGGCAAAACTTCCGGGCGCATTATTTGTCGTAGATATAAAGAAAGAACAAATTTCAATCAAAGAGGCTTTAAGATTAAATATACCAATCTTTGCGATAGTTGATACAAATTGTGATCCTGATCCTATTGATTTTATAATTCCAGCCAATGATGATGCTTCTAGAGCAATAGAAATAATTACTAAAGCTATTGCAGATGCTGTAATTGTTGGCAATGCAAAATCGAAAGAATTAAGAGCACAAGAAGCTGCAGAAAAAGAACGTGATAAAAAAGTAACTGAAGCTGAATCTGAAGATCAAAATAAGAAAGAGTCTAAAGGAAAAATTCGAAGAGTCCGTTTTGACAATAAGGATGAACATAGAGGAGATAGAAAAGGAAGACAAGATAGAAGACCAAGACCAGATCAAAGGAAAATTGAGAAAGATAAAAAAGCTGAACCAAAGCAAAGTGAACCTAAAGTAGAGAAAAAGGAAGAACCAACACAAGAATAATTTTTTTAATAATAGAATTGAAAAAGAGGTAAACAAATTATGGCAGTAAGTGCAAATCAAGTGAAAGATTTAAGAGAGAAAACCGGCGCTGGTATGATGGATTGTAAAAAAGCATTAGAAGAATCTAACGGCGATTTTGAGAAGGCAGTGGAAATTTTAAGAAAAAAAGGAGCTGCTGTTGCCGCAAAAAGAGCAGAAAGAAGTGCAACTGAAGGCGTTGTTTTAACTAAAGTTATTAATAATGGCAAATCAGCTGCAATATTGGAAGTTAATTGCGAAACTGATTTCGTTGCTAAAAGTGAAGACTTTTTAGGGTTCTCAGAATTTGTTATGGATGTTGTTGTTAAAAAAAATCCAAAAGATGTTGATGCTTTAATGAAAGAAAATTTAAATGGTAAATCTATATCAGATGAACTAAATGGATTAATTGGTAAAATTGGTGAAAAAATTGAAGTTTCGAGATTCGCAATTGTCAATAGTTACAATGGAGAAGTTGTTGATTACGTTCATCATGGATCCAAACTTGGTGTGTTAGTAAGAGTTGATGATGTACCTTCAAATAACGTTGAAGAACTTCAACCAATTATTAAAGATGTTGCAATGCAAGTTGCTGCAATGAGACCGTTAACTGTAAACAGAGAAGAAGTTGACAAATCTGTAATTGAAAAAGAATTAGATATTTATAAAGAATTAGCACGCAAAGAAGGAAAGCCGGAACAAGTATTGGAGAAAATTGCAGTTGGAAAGCTGAATAAGTTCTTTGAGGAGAATTGCCTTTTGGAACAAGCTTTTATTAAAGAGAATTCTAAAAAAGTTGGCGATTTAATTGCAGACTTTAACAAAAAGAATTCCACTCAGGTTAGGATAACGCTGTTTAAGCGATTTCACATAAGTGATGAAAATAAATGATTCATTAAAAGGTCTTATTTCTAAATAAGACCTTTTTTTTTATATTGGAATTAGGTTATGACTAATAAAATTAAATACAAACGAATTCTGCTAAAGTTAAGCGGCGAATCACTAATGGGAAACGAATCCTTTGGTATCGATCCGAAGGTTTTAACTTATTTTGCAGATGAAATAAAAAAAATTCATGACTTAGGTGTACAAGTTGGAATTGTAATTGGCGGCGGTAATATTTATCGTGGTTTGAATGCAACAGATCAAGGTATAGATAGAGTTACTGGCGATCAGATGGGAATGCTGGCAACAATTATCAATTCACTTGCTCTTCAAAACGCTCTTGAAAACAAAGGTATCTTTACTCGCTTAATGAGTGCGATTAATATGGAGGCAATTGCCGAACCTTATATTAGAAGAAGAGCTATAAGACATTTAGAAAAAAAACGAATTGTAATTTTTGGTGCTGGTACCGGGCATCCTTACTTTAGTACTGATACTGCAGCTTCGCTTCGCGCTGTTGAAATAGAAGCGAGTGCAATTTTGAAAGGCACTCGTGTTGATGGTGTTTTTGATAGGGATCCTGAAAAGCATCCTAATGCAATAAGATTTGAAGAAATAGCTTATATGGATGTTCTGAAAAAGAATTTACGTGTAATGGACTTAACTGCTATCAGTTTATGCCAAGAAAATAACCTACCGATAATTGTGTTTAATATGAATTCAGCTGGTAATTTATTAAAAGTTGTAACTGGTGAAAATATTGGTACCTCTGTTGGAAATTTTAATGTAACAGAAATAGTAAAGTAACAAGCAAGAGGCAGATATGATGAATAATACTTACATAAAAGATGCTAAGCATAGAATGGATAAAACGGTAGAAGCATTCCGAAGTGAAATATCGAAGATTAGAACCGGCAAAGCTACAACTGCTCTTCTTGATGGAATAAAAGTGGATTATTACGGAACCTTAAGTCCATTAAACCAAGTTGGCAATGTATCTGTATTAGATGTGCATACTCTTTCTATCACACCTTGGGATAAAACAATGGTGCCAATTATTGAAAAAGCTATACTTGCTTCCGACCTTGGATTAAATCCAATTGGTGATGGAACTAATATCAGAATTCCTATTCCCATGTTGACTGAAGAGAGAAGGAAGGAGTTAGTAAAACTAGTTAAAAAATTTGGCGAGGAATCGAAAATTGCACTTCGCAACGTTCGCAGAGATGCTAATGACCATCTTAAAAAAATGGAAAAAAATAAAGAACTTACAGAAGATCAATTAAAAGAAGCTGAAAAAGAAACTCAAAAACTTACCGATGAACATTCAGAAATGGTTGAGGAATTAATTAAACACAAAGAAAAAGAAATTATGGAAGTGTAGTGAATGAAGAATTAAGAGTAGATTTGTAATTGAGCCCCGACAATAGTCGGGATTTTTTTTGCACTCTCTTATTCGGTATTAACTTAAGACCTATTGACTTAATATTACTTACTCATTACTTTGACTGAGCGAAATGTGATTATAAAAAAAATTAAAAGAATTGCAATAAAATTATTTGAGCGTAATACAAGTACAAATTATGAATAATCTCAAAGTAATTATAGTTGACGACGAACTCCACGGGCGCGAAAATCTTAAAAAAATTCTCATTGATTACTGTCCAGAAGTTGAAGTTCTTGGAACAGCCGAATCTGTTAATGAAGCAAAAAAACTTGTCAGCTCTCATAAACCCGATGTTGTCTTTCTAGATATCAATATGCCCGTACTCGATGGCTTTGACTTTCTCGCCGAATTTGAAGACCGCAATTTTATGTTTGTATTTGTAAGCGCCTACGAAGAATTTGGAATTAAGGCAGTTAAAGCCGGCGCGGTAGATTATTTACTGAAACCAATCAATATTAAAGAACTAAAACAAACTATTAAAAAACTTTTAGCACTAAAAAATAAAAAGATAAGTGTAGAGTCACCAACCGAATCAGATAAACTGATGCTGCCGGCATCTCATGGATTTGAAGTAGTGCTGGCTGATAAAATTATACGGCTTGAAGCTGAAGGATGTTACACTAAAATAATTTTGACAGAGGGAAAAAATAAAATCATCTCCCGCACATTAAAGGAGTTTGAAAATACACTTTCGGATAAATATTTTTTTAGAACTCATAAATCACACATAATCAACTTGAAGCATATTAATGATTATTCAAAAGTAAGCGGCGGTTATGCAACTATGATTGACGGAAGTAAAGTGGAAATCTCACGCCGAAAAGCGCCGGAGTTTTTGAAAAAAATTAAAACAATACTGAAGCCGCTTTGAAAGTATTCATTTCTATTAATCGAAATTATTTTATGATTAGATTAAGTGAAGCTTTGGTTTTCATCAGTCCATTTTTCCTATGGTTTCTTTGTGGACTTTGTGTCTTAGTGGTAAATCTTTTTAAGAATAAACCACTAAGACTCATAAAGCCGTACGTTACCATTCCTTACCATCTTTTAGTAGCACTTGCTGTAACTTTTTTCCTCAGCGGAATAATTTACTCACAAACCCCATCCTATTACCACTACACATCAGCAGACGGACTTGCATCTGCAACGGTGTTTCAAACAATTCAAGACAAAGAAGGATTCATCTGGTTCGCAACACAAAACGGGGCAAGCCGATTTGACGGAAAACGGTTTACAACTTACACAGTTGAAAACGGACTTAATTCAAACATGATCACTTCTATTGCAATAGGAATTAATGATGAAATTTTCTTCGGCAATTATGAAAGAGGAATTAATGTTCTAAATAAAGGGAAGATTGAAAATTACTATGATGATACTAAAGGAAAACTGGAACGAATTGCGTTTCTTATAAATATTCCAACATTAAAGAACAATAAATTATTTGCTAATACAAGAGGTGATTATATAAACGTCTTTAATAAAAATAATTCAAGCAAACCATCGTTCAATGTAATTTATCTTGAACTGTTCACACTAAATAAAATTGATATCTTATCAAACCGAAGAATAATTGCGCTGACAAAAAAAGGATTATTTGAAATAAAGAATGATGTTGCAAACAAAATTGACATTGAAGAAAATCCAAATATAGAAGCGTATTGTATGGCAGATGGCGGCGACGGAAGTTTTTATATCGGCTCGAAAGGGAATATTTATCACATCAAAAACAACAAGGTGATTGATACTTACAAAATAAATGTCGGCGGTAATAATGAAGTATCAAACTTGCTGAGAGATAAAAAAGGAAATCTCTGGTTCTCCGTAATGAATAAAGGTCTCTTTAAAATTCCTTACAACTCAAAAGAGATTATTAATATAGGAAGTAAAATGAATCTTCAAACCACAAACGTAAATCATCTGTTTGAAGATAAAGAAAGAAACATTTGGGCTGCAACTTACGGCAAGGGTGTTTATTGCCTTACGAATTTCTTTTTATCAAGTTATACTGAAGAAGACGGCTTAAGTAATAACAGTGTCCATTCAATTACAAAGGATAATAACGGCAGAATTTTTATAGGCACATACAACGGAGTGAATTTATTTTATAAAAATAAATTCGAGCATATAAAGAAAGACCCGAAAAGCCCATTGACTGAATACATATTCAACGTCAAGGTGTTTGATGATGGTGTTTATATTACCGGCGGTTTTCCGAAAATTGATAAAGAAAAAGTTATTTATAAAGGAGAAAATTTTTATTTCAATAACCGTCCATCTTTTATTCGAACAAAAAATGGTTTGAACATATTTGGAACAACCGGAAACCATTTACGACTTCATAGAAATTTTCACACAAACAAATCTACTTATCAACTTTATTATATTTTTGGCGACAGTGCTTTATCAAACCGATTCAATGATTTATATGAAGATACACAAGGCAGCATTTGGGTAGGTTCAACCCTTGGCTTATGCAAATTATCTAATTTTACTGAAACAGCGGGAAAAGCAAAATGGGATAAAACTTTTTTCACTTCAAACCCGGTTTTGAATTCAAGAATAAAAGCAATCTATCAAGACAAAAAAAATAAAGTTTGGTTCGCCGGTGATTTAGGAATTGCAAATTATGATTTAAGTAATGGTTCTGTTTCAGAATACAAAAGCATAAATGGTTACGACCTTTCCTTCTCAACTTCAATTACATCAGATAAAAAAGGAAGAATCTGGATTGGAACTATGCGGGGACTATATTTATTCGATAGCACAGAAATAATTTTTTTGAATAGCAAATCGGGTTTGACAACAGATGAAGTGCTTTCACTTTTTTATGATGAAGAAAAAAATATTTTATATGTTGGAACCAGCAGCGGTTTCTCTTTGCTCGATGTAAAATTGTTCGATGAGTTTCATCCAAAGCCTCCCGAGATGAAGTTAATAAGCATTCAAGCCGGTGATTCGATTTATTCAAATAATCAAGAATTGGTCTTTGAACCCGAAGCGAATAATGTCTACATCGAATTTGCCGGATTGAATTATTCTTCACCAGGCGCAATTAGGTACAAATACAAATTAAATAATGACTGGATAGAAACTGATCAAAACTTTCTAAACTTCACATCATTAAAACATGGCAAGTATATAGTTGATATTTCTGCTAAAGCACAAAATACTAACTGGAGTAAAGCGATTACAGTTTCATTTACAATTCTTCCGCGTTTTGTTGAAACTATCTGGTTTATTCTTCTAATTTTTGGAGTAATTCTTTTAACTATTCTGGCAATTGTTTTGTGGAGGATTAAACTACTCTCAAAGCGAAACCGCGATAAATTGGAACTCACAGAACGGATAAACGACCTCAAACATCAAGCATTGTCTGCAATGATGAATCCGCATTTTATTTTTAACTCACTCAACTCGGTGCAGTATCTTATCAATCATCAAAAAAATGAAGAGGCAAATAATTACATCGCAATGATGGCAAAACTGATCAGAAAAAATCTTGATACTGCCGGAAGCGGATTTATTCTTTTATCGGAAGAAATAAAACGGCTGAGACTTTATCTCGATCTTGAAAAACTCCGCTTCCAGGAAAAGTTTAGGTACGAGATAAATGTTGATGATGAAATTACTACTGATAATACGATGATACCTAACATGATAATTCAGCCCTTCGTTGAAAATTCACTTTGGCACGGGATAATCAATTCAAACAAAAATGGATTGCTTACAATTTCATTTGCATTTGAAAATGTTGAAATAGATTTAATAAAAGTACGATCTTTAATAATAAAAATTACAGATAACGGAATAGGCATTAAAGAAGCACAGAAACAAAAGAGAGAAGATCATATCTCAAAAGGAATAAAAATTATTGAAGAACGCCTTAAGTTATTAAGCACAAAAATGAAACTTCCAAAACCTATCATGATAGAAGACCTAAATATTCGAAATGAAAATATTCACGGAACTGAAGTTATCATTTCCTTGCCGCCTCAATTGTATAAAATTACTTCTGCTAATTAAATCCTATATCTATTACTCAACCGTTAATTTGGTAAAACCTACCGTTTACTTAAAATAAAATCACGAATACTTGTTCGCCATTGTAATGCCCGCAAACCAAATATAATTTCGTCACAAAAACAGACGAAGACCCTTGGATATCTTTAAGAAAATCTCAGAATTAATTGGAAATAGAAAGAAAGAAACAAAAGCTCCGCTATTAATTATTAAAAAGGAGCCGGAGAATTCTACCATGAAAGAGTATATGTCAATTGAAGAAGCTATAAACGATTTAGAAAAAGATCCAAATGTTCCATCAGATCTTCTTGCTAAACTAAAAAAATCCTATAAGAATTTGAAAAACAAATCGTCAATAATCATTAAAGACGGCGAAATTATTTAATAAAATCTACAGAGGTTATAAAATGAATAGAATAAATAAATTGTTTGTAGTTCTTTTCTTTGTGTGCGTTACTGCAAATATATATTCACAATCGGCATCGGTTACATGGCCGCTAACAAGTTATTCCGGGTAAAGTCAAAGTGAAGAAGGAAAAATTTTTATAAAGATTTAAGTT
>Ga0194127_10007666_pt1 | contig 11804 bp, 8 predicted proteins | sample TA2KigC100mmetaG_FD_148624 | JGI IMG/M metagenome (GOLD analysis project Ga0194127, IMG submission 148624) | Freshwater microbial communities from Lake Tanganyika, Tanzania - TA2015036 Kigoma Deep Cast 100m | ecosystem: Environmental > Aquatic > Freshwater > Lake | place: Tanzania: Lake...
CCCCTGCGCGCGCTCGAGGTCGAGTCGCCGCGCGTGCGCGTGCCGCTGGACCGATCCGGAAGACCGATCCTGCCCGGACCCGCGACCGAGAGCGCTCCGGCTGCGGCGAAACCCGGCGCGCCGGCCGAGCCCGCAGTGCCCGAGAAGGGACAGCCGGCCGAGAAGAGACCCACCGACGGGCTGGCCCTGGCCGTCGATCGGATCGCGATCCACGACGCGAGAGTCGAAGCGGGACCGTGGTTGATCGAGAACGGCGACGTCTCCGGCCGGCTCTCGCTCGACGGCACGGGAACCTTCCGCTTCGACATCGACCTTCCGGGGCTCGGCGAGCTGCGCAATGGCGAGGCGCGGGTCTCGGGTCTTGCGGGCGAATCTCCCGAGATCGCGGCCGAGGGCGAGTTCCGCGCCGATCTCGCGGCGCTGCGCAGCCGCTTCGGCGTCGCGCAGGAGATCTCGGGTGGGGCTCGCGGCGAGTTCGAGGTCGAGGTCGCGGGCGGCCGGCTTCGCGCCGCGAAGGCGAACGTCGACGTGCCCGACCTGCTCGTGCGCGCGCAGGACCTGGTCGTCTCGGGACCCGCGCGCGGTCACGCCGTGCTGGGCGAGAGCTACTCGTTCGATCTCAGCGACACGCGCGTCGAGAAGACGGGCGTCTTCGCGAAGCCCAAGCGCACGCCGCTCTCGGTCACCGGCGCGCTCGGGGACGAGCCGAACCTCTCGTCCGTGCGCGAGGCGCTGGTGAAGATCGGCTCGAACGTGATCCCGCTCGGCCTCGAGCTCGCCAAGCGCCCGCGGCACATCCTCGTGCGCAGGTCGGCGATCGACCTGGCTTCGCTTCGCGAGCTGCTACCGCCCGATCGACCGCCGCTCTCCGGGCGCTTCCACGTCGAGTCGCTCGACGTGCAGCTCGACCCGCTGCGCATCACCGGAAACGCCGCGCTCGACTCCGTGGAGACGACGCTCGAGCACGGCCCGATCCGGGTCTCCGGGCCGCTGCGCGCGCTCGGCACCAAGCTCGTGCTCGAGAACGGCAGCGCCGTCGTCGGCGATCAGACCATCGCGATCGACGCGACCTACGACCTCGAGTCGGGGGCGATGGCCGCGAGCTACGACACGGCAAACAGCCAGCTCGGCGCGCTCCTTGCCGCGCTCTCCGGGCGCAGCGAGGTCGACGGCACGCTCACGTCCAACGGACAGCTCTCGGCTCCGAGCGCGGACGTCGCGGCGCTCGCCGGGACCGGGCGGGTCGACATCCGTCCGGGACGCATCGCGGGCTTCTCGCTGGCCAAGTCGGTGCTCGGCACGCTCACGGCGCTGCCCGGAATCGCGGCCGATTCGAGCGGCCGGGATCTCTCGCGCTACGACGACGAGCGCTTCGAGCAGCTCTCCGCCGACTACCGGATCGCCGACGGCCGGGTCTCGACCGAGAACCTGGAGCTCGTGTACCAGAACGCGAAGGCGTTCCTGCGCGGCTCGGTCGGGATCGGCGACCGCAGCCTCGACCTCTCCGGCCGTATCGTGCTCTCGCGCGAGGCGGACGCCGAGATCGCGGGCGAGAAGCGCGCGAAGGAGCGGGTGATCCCGATCTCGCGCATCACCGGCACGCTCGACGCGCCGCGGGTCGAGCTCGACCAGAAGACGCTCGCCGCGCTCGCGCTCGCGTACGGCCAGAACGAGAAGGTGCGAGAGAAGATCGACAAGACACTCGGCCCGGGAGCCTCCGAAGCCGTCGAGGGCCTGCTCGGGAACATCCTGGGCGGGAAGAAGAAATAGCCGATTCGAGCTTCTTCACGGTGCGACTCGCGGGCGATTCGGTCGAGCTTCTCGATCAGCGCCTGCTCCCCGCGGAGGAGCGCTACCTGCGGCTGGACAGCGCGGACGAGATCGCCCGCGCGATCGAGGACATGGCCGTGCGCGGCGCGCCCGCGATCGGAGTCACCGCCGCGATGGCGATCGCGGTCGAGCTCGCGCGCGCACCCGACGCCGCGATTCGCGAGGCGCTCGAGCGCGCGTGCGCTCGGCTCGCGCGCACGCGCCCGACCGCCGTCAACCTGGCCTGGGCGCTCGAGCGCATGGCGCGCGAGCTCGGCGCGCGGATCGCCGCGGGCGCGACTGCGCCCGAGCTCCGCGCGACTGCGCGCGAGCTCGCGCAGCGGATCCACGACGAGGACGTCGCGAGCTGCCGCGCGATCGGCGACGCGGGCGCCGCGCTGCTGCCGCCCGGTGCGCGCGTGCTCACGCACTGCAACGCCGGGGCGCTCGCGACCGCGGGCTACGGGACCGCGCTCGGCGTGATCCGCAGCGCGATGCGGATGGGACGGCTCTCGCTGGTTCTGGCGCAGGAGACGCGCCCGTTCCTGCAAGGCGCGCGGCTCACGAGCTGGGAGCTGTTGCGCGACGGAATCCCGGTCCGGCTCCTGACCGACGCGATGGGCGGCGCGCTGATGGCGCGCGGCGAGATCGACGCGGTCGTCGTCGGCGCGGATCGGATCGCGGCCAACGGCGACGTCGCGAACAAGATCGGTACGTACTCGTTGGCGGTTCTGGCGCAGGCGCATCGCCTGCCCTTCTATGTCGCAGCGCCGCTGTCGACGGTGGATCTGGCCACGCCGAGCGGGCGCGAGATTCCGATCGAGCAGCGCAGCTCCGACGAGGTCACGCAGATCGGCGGGAGGCGGATCGCGCCCGAGGGCGTGATCGCGCTGCACCCCGCCTTCGACGTGACGCCCGCCACACTCGTGACCGCGATCGTCACGGAGCGCGGCGCTCTGAGGCCCCCGTTCGGCCCGGGCCTGGCGGCTCAACGGCGCGCCGCCGAAGGCCGATGACTCGAATGCAACCGGACCGGTCATCCGAGGAGCCCGTCGCCTTTGGAAGTGCTGATCGTCGAGGACAACCGCGCGCTCGCCCGTTCGCTCGGGCAGGTGTTGGAGCAGGCCGGCTACCAGTGCCGGCAGGTTCACGACGGGATCGCGGCGCTCGAAGCCGTTGGGAAGGCCGCGCCTGATCTGATCCTGATCGATCTGCTTCTGCCGAAGAAGGACGGCCAGAGCGTGATCGCGACGCTGGGCGCGGCCGAGGCGACGCGCTCGATCCCGATCATCGCGATGAGCGGCGTCTTCCGAGGCGCCGATCCCGCGAAGAGCGTCATCGCCGCCGGCGCCAAGGCGTTTCTCGAGAAGCCGTTCGAGACGACCGAGCTCCTCGACCGGGTCTCGCGGCTGATCGGCCGGCCCATGACGACCAAGAGCGAAGCGCCGCGCGACGCGGTCGATCTGGCGAAGACGCCGGCGATCGAGGTGCTCTGGAGCGCGATGCAGCTGCGAGCCAGCGGCGCGGTCCACTTCGAGCTCGGAAAGCGGCACAAGGTCGTCGTGCTCGACGCCGGCCGCCCGTTTGCCGTGCGCTCGAACCTGGCGCGGGAGTCGCTCGGCCGGCGGCTGCGCGAGTCCGGACTGATCGACGAGCAGGTCTTCGAGGCGGCGCTGCGACAGTCCAAGGCCACCGGCAAGCGCCAGGGCGAGATCCTGATCCAGATGGGCGCGATCGGCGAGCGCGAGCTCGCGGCCGCGCTCGAGGCGCAGGCCGGCGACAAGCTGCTCGAGATCTTCAGCTGGGGCGAAGGCCGCTCGTGGACACAGACCGGTGTACGGGCGATGAGCCTCTCCTCCGAGCTCTCGGGCTGGACCCCGCGCCGGGTCGTGCTCCAGGGAGCCGGGCGCGTGAACGCGGCGGTGATTGCGAAGCGCCTGGAGCCCTTCCTGGAGTGCGAGGTTTCACAGGAGACCTTGCATCTCGAGGACGGCGAGAACGAGAGCGCCGTCGCGAATCTCTACGAGGCGGTCGCGCGACCTCAGCCCGTGCGCAGCCTGATGAGCGCGCACGGCGCCACGCTGTACGCGCTCTGGATGATCGGCGCGCTCGATCTGCGCTCCGATCGCGCCGCGCCGAGCGGTCTGCTTCCGGGCGTCGGCCCGTGCGCCGCGGCGGTCGAGCTCCAGGGAAGGCTGAACGATGCGCTCGAACGCTTCGAGGGCGCGGACCACTTCAAAGTCCTCGGTCTCGAAGCCAACGCGAGCGACGACGAGGTGCGAAAGGCCTTCATGGCGCTCGCGAAGGTCCATCACCCCGACAAGATCGGCCGGCGCGCGCCGGAGCTCCTGGAGCTCGCGGGAAAGGTCTTCGCGCGCATCGCCGAGGCGCACGAGGCGCTCGGCAACCCCGACTCGCGCGCGAGCTACACCGCCAAGATGCGCAGCTCGCGCGATGCGTCGGCCGACCGCGCCGCGGTGGGCCGGATCCTCACCGCCGAGCAGCAGTTCCGGCGCGCCGAGGAGGCCCTGCGTCGCAAGGAGTGGGACGCGGCGCTGGAGTGCCTGCGCTGGGCGCTCGAGCTCGACCCGGACGAGGGCGAGTTCCACTCGCTGCGCGGCTGGATCACGTTCCTGAAGCAGCAGGATCAGGGCGAGAGCACTCCCGATGCCGCAATCATGCACCTGAAGAAAGGCATCGCCCTCGCTCCGCAGTCGCCGAGCGGCTACTTCTACCTGGGCCAGATCCGGAAGGCTTGCGGAGACGCGGCCGAAGCGGAGAGAATGTTCCGCAAGGTCATCGAGGTCCGGCCCAACCACGTCGAGGCGCTGCGCGAGATCCGACTTCTGCAGCTGCGGCGCGCCAAGGGCGAGGACACGATCGCCGGCCGGCTTTTCGGAAGGAAGAAGAAGTAGTGGGCGTCGAGAAGACCGAGCTCGTGTGGCTGAACGGGAAGCTGATCGCCTGGGACGAAGCCAACGTCCACATCCTCACCCACACGCTGCACTACGGGCTCGGGGTCTTCGAGGGCATCCGCTGCTATCGCGGCGACGACGGTCGCAGCTCCGTGTTCCGGCTGAAGGAGCACGTCGAGCGGCTGCACCTGTCGGCGAAGATCGTCGAGATCGCCATGCCCTGGTCGCGCGAGCAGGTCGAGACAGCGATCCTCGACACGCTTCGCGCCAATCGGATGGCCGAGGGCTACATCCGCCCGATCGTGTACCTGGGCGCGGGCGCGATGGGGCTGCTGCCGCGCGACAACCCGCCGCAGCTCGCGATCGTCGTCTGGCCCTGGGGCGCGTACCTGGGCGACGAGGGGCTGGAACGCGGGATCCGCGCAAAGGTGTCTTCGTACACGCGCCACCACCCGAACGTGTCGATGACGAAGTCGAAGACCTGCGGCGACTACGTGAACTCGATCCTCGCCAAGCGCGAGGTCACGCGGCAGGGCTACGACGAGGCGATCATGCTCGACACGAACGGCCTGGTCGCGGAGTGCAGCGGCGAGAACATCTTCGCCGTGCGCCGCGGCGTAGTGAAGACTCCGCCGCTGGTGTCGGTGCTCGAGGGCATCACGCGCGACTCCGTGATCCGGATCGCGCGCGACAAGGGCATCGAGGTGGTCGAGACCAGCCTCACGCGCGACGAGCTGTACTGCGCCGACGAGGTGTTCCTGACCGGGACGGCAGCGGAGCTCACGCCGGTGCGCGAGATCGACGATCGCCAGGTCGGAGAGGGCGCTCGGGGGCCGATCACCAAGACGATCCAGTCCACGTTCTTCGACGCCGTGCACGGCCGCGACCGCAAGTACGATTCCTGGCTCTCGCCGGTCTGACTCAGCCGATCGCGAAGCCGAAGATCTCGTCCAGCACGCGGTCGCGCTGCGAGTCGGTCAGGCTCTCGTCGATCGGCAGCAGCAGGCCGGTCGCGCGCGCGTGCTCGGCCGCGGGAAGGCTCGCGAGCTCCCGTTCCGTGAGCGGAAGGCGCAGGCGCCGCGTCTCGATCCCGCTCTCGGTCAGGAGCTTCGCGAGGTCGTCGGCGCCGGTGCGCGCGAAGCGCGAGAGGCGCAGCAGATAGTCGGAGTGGGTCGAGAGCGCGCGCTCGGGCGTGGGCGGCACCCGGAACGCGTCGTAGCGCGAGAACTCCGCGGAGTAGGCGCTCGCGATCCGGCGGCGCGCCGCGATGCGATCCTCCCAGTGCGAGAGCGCGCGGCGTGCGCTGGCCGCGAGCCCGTCGCTCACGCGCTGCTCGCGGAGCCGCGGCTCGAGCTCGAGCGCGAGCGGCTCGGGCAGCGCGACGAGACAGACGCGGAAGCCAGGAGCGTGCGCGCCGAGCGGCAGTCGGAAGATGCAGGCGCAGGGACTGCGGCCGAGCCGCGAGTCGTCGAAGCGAGCGCCGAGACTCTCGCCGCCGTCCTCGAAGATCTCGAGACCGCGCTCCTCGGCCAGGCCGTAGAGCGCGTCGAGCTCCGCGGGCTGCCCCAGCGGATGCGCGACGAGGATCGCCCGCGTCCGCTCGCCGATCACGGCGGCGGCCGCGGCGGCGGAGAGCGTGAGGCGCTCGGGATGGACGTCGGCCAAGACCGGCCGCAGGCCGGCCGCGCGAAGCGACTCGATCGCGACGGCGGAGATCACGGCGGGCACGATCACCTCGTCGCCCGCTTCGAGGCCGATCGCGCCCGAGAGAGCCAGGAACGCTTCGCCCGGCGAGCGCAGCGCGAGCACGCGATCCGCGCCGAGATACTCGGCGACCTCGCGCTCCAGCGCCTCGGTCTCGGCGCCGGGATCCGGGCGCGCGACCAGGCGCGAGAGGCGGCCGCCGGAATCGTGCAGACCCGCGAACGGTACGGAGACAGGCGCCTCGGCGCGCGCCGGCACGAGCCGATCGAGGAACTCGGCGAGGCATTCGATCGCCGCCTCGACCATACACTGATACGCGTCGGACTCGTCGGCGCCGGGCTCGAGCGCTGGAAGCTCGCGGCGCAGCACCTCCTGGCCGCGCTGGCGCAGGACGATGCCGGGGCATCCGGGACTCGAGAAGCGGTCGAGCACCTCGATCAGGCCGAGCCGGCAGTTTCCCGCGATCTGAAGCGGGACGTCGTGTGCCGAGCCGAGCACCACCGCCAGATCCGGGCGGATCCGATCCTCGAGCCAGCGCACGATCTCCTCGCCGAGCTTCTGACCGCTGCGCGCGGGAATGCCGGCCCGATCGCAGAGCTCGAGCGCTTCCGGACCGAAGCTCCGCGGGGCATCGCTCTCGAGGCCGATGTACGCGACCACGCGGTCGCCGCGCTCGAGCAGTCGCTCGAGCACGCAGACCGCGCGATAGGTGCTGCCGATCAGGAGGATCCTCGGGCCGTTCGAACTCATTTCGCGGCCCGGAACAGCAATCCGCGTGCCCGCGACAGACGCGACACGAGCGCCATCCTGACGACGGACGCGCCGCGAAGCGTCTTGATTCCGGCGCCGGGGTGTCAGGATCCGAACGCCCGGCGGCGGCGACCGGGCCCGTGCTACGGTCTGGCCGTGAGCGCGCAGACCCCCCGCAATCGAACGCGCCGTGTGCAGGCCGGCCCGGTCGCGATCGGCGGCGGAGCGCCGATCTCGGTCCAGAGCATGTGCGCGACCCGCACGCAGGACGTCGCCGCCACGGTGGCGCAGGCCGAGGCGCTGGCGGCGGCGGGAGCCGGGCTGGTGCGGGTCGCGGTCGACAGCAAGGCCGACGCCGAAGCCCTGGCCGAGATCCACGCGCGCACGCCGGTGCCGCTCGTCGTCGACCTGCAGGAGAGCTACCGACTCGCCTCCGCGGTCGCGAAGCACATCGCGAAGCTGCGCTACAACCCTGGACACCTGCACCACCACGAGCGCGGCCGCAGCACGCGCGACAAGGTCGCCTGGCTCGCGGACGTCGCGGGCGGCGCGGGCTGCGCGCTCCGCGTCGGCGTGAACTGCGGCTCCGTCGCGCCGGAGTACGACGAGCGCTTTCCGGGCGACTCGATCGGCGCGATGGTGGCCTGCGCGGTCGACCACTGCGCGCTGCTCGACGGGTTCGGCTTCACGAACTTCGTCGTGTCGCTCAAGGACTCCGACCCCGCGAAGGTGGTCGAGGCGAACGAGCGCTTCAGCCGCGAGCGCCCCGACGTACCGCTGCACCTCGGCGTCACCGAGGCGGGGCTGCTGCCGATGGGCGAGATCAAGACGCGGATCGCGTTCGAGAAGCTGCTCGCGCGCGGGATCGGCGACACGCTCCGCGTCTCCCTCACGCTGCCCAACGACCGCAAGCACGAAGAGGTCCTGGTCGCGCTGCGCATCCTCGCCGACGTCGAGGCGGGGCGCTTCCGCTCCGTGCCCGAGCTCTCGGGTCTGAACATCATCTCGTGCCCGTCCTGCTCGCGCGTCGAGAACGAGGCGTTCGTGGAGCTGGCGGAGAAGGTTCGTGAGCTGACCCGCTACGCGGCCGATCAGGACGTGACGATCGCGGTCATGGGCTGCCGCGTGAACGGCCCCGGCGAGACGGACGACGCGGATCTCGGCCTCTGGTGCGGCCCGCGCGCCGTGAACCTGAAGCGCGGCGGCGAGCGGCTCGGCGCGTTCGGCTACGACGAGGTGCTGGTGCGGCTGAAGGTCGAGCTCGATCGCATCGTCGCGTCGCGGGCATCGCGGACGGGAGCGGGTCGTTGAGGATCCTGCACACCATGCTCCGCGTCGGGGATCTCGAGCGATCGCTCGCGTTCTACACCGGACCGCTATCGATGAAGCTGCTGCGCAAGCGCGACTTTCCGGGCGGGCGGTTCACGCTCGCGTTCCTGGGCTACGGCGACGAGTCCGAATCCGCGACGCTCGAGCTGACGCACAACTGGGACACGAGCCGCTACGAGATCGGCACGGGTTACGGGCACGTCGCAATCGCGGTCGAGGACATCTACCAGACCTGCGCGCGCCTGCGCGAAGCGGGTGTCGCGATCACGCGCGAGCCCGGCCCGATGCAGCACGGCACGACCGTGCTGGCGTTCATCGCGGATCCGGACGGCTACAAGATCGAGCTGATCCAGCGCCCGTAGCCGGCGGGCTCGCTCACGCCAGCTCCCAGCGCCGGCTGGTCAGGCTGCGGTAGCCGGCGTGGATCCATGCGAGCGTCTGCGCGCCCGAATCCACGCGCCGCTCGCGACCCCGGCACTCGCGCAGGAAGTCGTTCAACAGCGCGGCGCACATCGAGACCGGGCCGAGCTCGTCCGAGATGACCTCCTCGCGGCCGCTCTCGCGGCGCAGCAGGGTCTGCGCGCTGCCGAGCACGATCTCGCCGCGATCGCCGATGCAGCGCGCGATCGGCCGGCTCGGCAGGTCGTTCCAGGACAGGCGGAGCAGCCCGACGATGCCGGAGTCGTGAGTGGTCTCGACGCGAACCTCGTCCTCGACGTCTGCGCCCTGAAGGCTCGCGGCCTCGAGAATGCGGATGCGCCGGACGGGACCCGCGAAGGCCTCGGCGACGTCGAGCGCGTCCGGCCCGAGCTCCATCCAGACCCCGCCGCCCGAGAGGGCGGGGTCGCCCCGCCAGCCCTCGCTCGAGTCGCGCTTCACGCCGAGCGAGACCTCGACCGCGCAGAGCCGGCCGATCTCGCCGGCGTCGATCCGGGCTCGGGAGGCCGCGACGGCCGCCGACGTGCGCAGGCGTCCGCCCGTGACGGCGCAGCGATCCAGCCGCTCCGCGATCTCCGCGATCCGGTCCGCGTCGGCGGGCGTGGTCGCGAGCGGAGGTTCGACCAGCAGGTCGACACCGGCGCGCAGCAGCGGCTCGGCGAGCTCGAGGTGCAGCGACGGCGGTGTACACAGAACTGCGATGCGCGGCACGCGGCCCGCTTCGAGCATCGCGGCCACGCTCGCGAAGCCCCGCGCCGGGATCGCGCGCCTCCGCTCCGGGTCCGGATCGACCACCGCCTCGAGCGACAGCTCCGGGAACTCCGGCAGCAGCTCGAGCCAGTCCCGCGAGGCGCGGCCGGCACCGACGAGCGCGAACGACTTCACCAGGACGGCAGACATCGAAGCCTCCTCTCAGGGACCAGGTGCCGGGGCGCTTCGCGGCTAAAGGACGGCGGCGGCGGCCGCGGCGGTCTCGCGAGCGAGCGTCACGTCGGCATCCCAGCCGACGCGGCGCGGGTACGCCTGCGCCGAATTGCACAGAAGCACGCGCGTGTTCGGGATGCGCGTCGGCAGGCGGCGCGAGAGCTGGCCGAGCAGCGTGATCGGCTCCGCGTGAGCATCGCGCGTGACGTACACGCCCTCGATCGCCGCGGGATCGAACGCCGGAAACCAACACTTGATCGTGTCGATCGCCTGCTTGCCGAGCACGTCGTCGGGAAGGTTGAACGTGTCGGTGTGCGGGCCGCAATCGCCGCGCAGGTAGATCAGGTGCCGTCCCTCGAGCGACTCGCTCGACATCACGCGCGTCGCCTCGATCACGGTCTGGAACGCGAGTCCCCGGCCGACCAGGGTGGTCCGGTACTGACTGCCGAGACTGCGACGAGACACGAGCAGCGCCGTCACGCGGCCCTGGTACGGCACGTCCAGGTTCGGCAGCTCGCGCGCCAGGCGCGGGCGGGCGATCTTGGCCAGATCGCCCGGCGGCTGCGCGAAGACCGCGCTGTCGAAGCGCTCCTCGCTGCCGTGGATCTCGACGCCGACGTGGGTCCCGGTGGTCTCGACCGCGGTCGCTCGCGCGTGCAGTCGCACCTCGCCGCCGCCCTTCTCGATTTTGCGGCGCAGTCGCTCGGCGAGCCAGCTGGCGCCGCCGCGAAGATGGCCGAAGACCTCCCGGCGGCCGGTCTGGTAGCCGTTCAACTGCCGCCAGGCCCAGTAGGCGGGAACTTCGTCCACGTACTCGCCGAAGCGGCTCTCGAGCAGCGGTCGCCAGCAGGTCTCGTACACGTGCCGGCCGAAGATCCGCGCCAGCCACTCCGAGACCGGCACGGTGTCCAGGTGCAACGCGTAGCGCTTCAGCTTGGTCGCGTACGCGAATCCGAGCGCCGCGCGGACCCGGTCGACCCGGTTCAGGCCCAGGCAGCGGATCAGCTCGCGCGCGGTCGACACGGGATAGTGTCGATCGCCCACGGCGACGGCCGAGCTCGTCATGCGCCAGCTCACGCGCCCGAGGCCGCCGAGCTCGCCGAGCAATCCACACAGCGCGGTGTCGGTGTTCCGGAGCAGGTGCGCCTCGCCGTCGAGCCGCAGGCCGCCGTGCTCGATCGGCGCCCCGAGCCGGCCGACCCATCCGGACGCCTCGAGCACGACCGGGGTGTGCCCGGCCTTGGCCAGGTAGTGCGCGCACGCCAGCCCGGCGACGCCACCGCCGAGAATCGCGATCCTCATCTCACCACTCCCGCTCGCCCCGCAACGCGCCCGGCGACCCTGCTCCAATTGCCCGCGGCGCGCGCTCGACTCTCGCAAGCGAGATGCCAACGCGATCGATCTCGGCGGGGGGTAGGAAATGCAACGGTCACCAGCTCGCGGGGCACGCCAAATCCAACGGCAACAACGGACCCAACGAAGTCTGGCTAGAAGCGAATCATATCCGGAAACGTGTTCTCCGTTACAGAAATCTTCGCCGCGGACTTGCCGTCGGATGCGACTCCGTTTGCGGAGATACCGGCCGCATGGAGAGCGACTCGGGTGCTCTTTGGGGAGGCTCGCTGCCCTGCCTCGACCCGGCGCCGGCTCGGATGGGCAACTGGCGATCGAACCGACCGACAACACTGAGCTTGCTCTCGAAAGAGCCGACCCGGAGGGACGCCACCCGTGCGGAGCGCGTAGACTGCGCCGAGGAGGATCCCCATGGCATCCGCAGCGCTTCCGGCCGTGAGCCTTGCCGCCGTCCCGGGTCGCCGCCGAGCAACGCTCGAGCTCGCGCGCGAGATCGAGCGCCGGGGTTTCGCCGGCATCTACTGCCCGAGCTTCGGCGACGGACTCGGTCTGTGCGAGGCGCTCGCATTCGCGACCGAGCGC
>Ga0194127_10007671_pt1 | contig 11797 bp, 8 predicted proteins | sample TA2KigC100mmetaG_FD_148624 | JGI IMG/M metagenome (GOLD analysis project Ga0194127, IMG submission 148624) | Freshwater microbial communities from Lake Tanganyika, Tanzania - TA2015036 Kigoma Deep Cast 100m | ecosystem: Environmental > Aquatic > Freshwater > Lake | place: Tanzania: Lake...
GCCAGGACCAAGGCGGAAGCAGAACTTGGAAAACTTCGCCTCATGCCGCCCATGTCCGCCGAGGCAACCGTGGTGAGGAATTACATCGACTGGATGGTCGGCATGCCCTGGAAGACACGGAGCCGGGTCAACAAGGATTTGGTCCATGCCGAGAAAGTGCTTGAGGAGGAACATTACGGTCTGGAGAAGGTAAAGGAGCGTATTCTTGAGTACCTGGCGGTGCAGCAGCGGGTCAAGAAACTCAAGGGGCCTATTCTCTGCCTGGTCGGCCCCCCCGGGGTCGGAAAAACCTCGCTCGGGCAATCCATTGCCCGCGCCACCAATCGGAAATACGTGCGGATGGCTCTGGGCGGGGTTCGCGACGAGGCCGAGATTCGCGGGCATCGTCGTACTTATATCGGCTCCATGCCTGGCAAGGTTCTGCAGAATCTGAGCAAGGTCAAGACCCGAAATCCGATGTTCATGCTCGACGAGATCGACAAGATGGCCATGGATTTTCGCGGTGATCCTGCTTCGGCTTTGTTGGAAGTCCTCGATCCTGAACAGAACCATACCTTCAATGATCATTACCTGGAGGTCGATTTTGACCTGTCGGAAGTCATGTTCGTGGCGACCGCCAATACTCTGGATATCCCCGCCCCGCTACTGGATCGCATGGAGGTAATTCGGCTCGCGGGATACACGGAGGATGAGAAGATCAACATCGCCACGCGCTACCTGATTCCCAAGCAAATCAAGAATAATGGTTTGAAAAAGGGCGAAATCCAGGTCGAGGAATCCGCCGTGCGGGATATCATTCGGTATTACACGCGGGAAGCCGGTGTCCGCAGTCTGGAACGCGACATCGCCAAAATTTGTCGCAAGGTAGTCAAGGCGCTGTTGCTTCAGCCCAAAGGAACCATGTCCCATATCACTCCGGAAACTCTGGAAGAATATCTCGGTGTGCGGCGTTATCGCTACGGACAGGCTGAGGAAAACGATCAAGTCGGGCAGGTGACCGGCTTGGCGTGGACCGAGGTCGGCGGGGAACTGCTGACCATCGAGGCGGTGATCATGCCGGGTACTGGCAAACAGACTTATACCGGCAAGTTGGGAGAGGTCATGCAGGAATCCATACAAACAGCCATTACCGTGGCCAGGACCCGAGCCGAATCCCTGGGCATAGATCCGTCCTTTTATCAGAAGCAGGACGTGCATATACATGTTCCGGAAGGAGCTACTCCGAAGGATGGTCCCAGTGCGGGTATCGGCATGTGCACGTCCCTGGTCTCGGCTCTCACCGGCATCCCTGTTCGATCCACGGTGGCCATGACGGGGGAAATCACTCTGAGAGGTGAAGTGCTGCCGATTGGCGGTCTCAAGGAAAAATTGCTAGCCGCCCATCGGGGCGGGATCGTGACAGTTCTCATCCCCAAGGAAAATGAGCGCGACCTGGCGGAAATTCCCAACAACATCAAGGAAGATCTCACGATCGTGCCGGTACAATGGATCGACGAAGTTTTGGCATACGCCTTGCAGCGCATGCCGGAGCCTGTGATGACACCCGCTGTCAACGACACCACCAACGTGAGTAAAAGTTCTGGCGTAGCGGCGCCCATCGTCGCTCATTGAACCCGGGCGACTACGGTTGAGGGCAGCCAGGTTGACATGGGTTTTGGTGGGCTGCTAAATTGTCCCCCACGCTATGGAGGTCATGGAATCGCCTTTCCTTGCGGGTGGCGAGGAAAGGTCCGCACCACCACCACAACGAATCCATAATAATCAAACCTACAGGGACTCTATGAATAAGGCAGAATTGATTGAAGCCATCGCCGATGCCGCTGAATTGACCAAGGCGGATGCCGCAAAAGCCTTGGATGCCATGGTGGATGCCATCACTGGTGCATTGAAGCAGGGTGACTCGGTATCGCTGGTGGGCTTTGGATCCTTTGTAGTGAAGGAGCGGGCAGAGCGGCAGGGCCGTAATCCCCAGACGGGTGCGGCCATCACCATCGCTTCCGCAAAAATTCCTTCGTTCAAGGCTGGCAAAGCCCTCAAGGATGCTGTAAACTAGTCGACTTTCCAGGGTGCTTAGCTCAGCTGGGAGAGCATCGCCCTTACAAGGCGAGGGTCGTAGGTTCGATCCCTACAGCACCCACCATTATGGAGCGGTAGTTCAGTTGGTCAGAATACCGGCCTGTCACGCCGGGGGTCGCGGGTTCGAGCCCCGTCCGCTCCGCCAGATATGAAAGCCCTGCGCTTTGCGCAGGGTTTTTTTTGACCATCGGTTGGTCATCGATGCCGGATTCCGTCGTTTTCAATCTCGTCATTCCATTCAAGGTTTAATTAGCTATGCTCCAAGCGATTCGCGATCGTGCGCAGGGAATCTTTGCCTGGGTCATGTTGATAGCGGTGGGTGTTCCATTCGCCCTCTGGGGAATCCAGAACTATATCGAGACGGGCAAGGAAAATCCCGCCGCCGTCGTTGGCGATCGGGAAATATTTGACCGGGAAGTCTCCCGCGCTTACGAACAATCCTTGAATAATCTGGTTGGCATCGAGGACTTCGACGAAAAAAATCTGCGGAAACAGGCTCTGGAGCGTCTGATCAATGATGAGGTCATCGCCCAAAGCGCCGAGGCCAGGTCGCTCGTGGTGACCGACAACGAGGCCCGCGAAGTGATCAAAACCCTGCCTTACTTCCAGACAGATGGGAAATTTGACAAGGACAAATACAAAGTCATGCTTTCCTCGCAAGGCATGTCGCCGGAGCAGTTTGTAGCCCAGGTTCGGCGCGGTCTCCTGGCTGAGCAATTTCAGCGTGGGGTTACGGAAAGCGCCTTCGTGACCAAAGCCGAGGCGGAATTATTCCAACGGTTGAAAGACCAGGAACGTGATCTGGTCTACGCCAAGATTGCCCTGACTCCGCCAACCCGGGCTTACACGGATGCGGAAGTAGAGGCTTATTATCGGGAGCATCTTCAGGACTTCAGGAATCCCGAGCAGGTTTCTCTCCAATATATAGCCCTGAGTCTGGAAGAACTGGCCAAGAATGTTCAGATCACCGATGAAGAGTTGCAAAAGCTCTACGATGAGCAGAAATCCAGTTTTGAAACGCCGGAGCGCCGGAAGATCAGCCACATACTGATCCCGCTGGAAAAAAGCGATGAGGCAGCGGACAAGGCGGCCCGAGAAAAGGCCATGGCTGCCCGCGAGCGCATTATCACCAAGGGAGAGGATTTTGCCGCTGTGGCCAAGGAAGTTTCCGGCGACCCGGTTTCCGCCAAGAAAGGCGGCGACCTCGGGTTCCTTGTCAAGGAAGCCCAGGAACCCGCTTTCACTGCGGCGGCACAGACGCTGACCTCGGGTCAGGTTTCCGAACCGGTCAAGACCAGCTTTGGCTATCACCTGATCAAATTGACCGAACTTGTCCCATCCAAAATCAAGCCTTTTGATGAAGTCAAGCAAGAGTTGCGTAACACCACCCAGCGTAATCGGGCGGAAACGACATTTTATGAGCGCGGCCAAAAGCTGGCGGAACAGACGTTTGAACATCCGGATAGTCTTGAGAGCGCGGCCCAACAATTGGGGCTAAGCATTCAGGAAACCGGTTTCTTCACCCGTGAAGCGGGCGATGGTTTGGCGAAAGAGGAATCTATTCGCAAGACAGCGTTTTCCGAGGACGTACTGAACGGACGCAACAGTGAGCCGGTGGAACTGGAAAATGAAAAAGCCATCGTGCTGCGCGTCAAGGAGCATCACAACAGTTCGGACAAACCGCTGTCCGAGGTGCGTGAAACCATACTCACCCGCCTAAGCGAGGAGGCCGCACGGGCCGCCGCCGCGAAGCGAGGACAGGAACTTGTGCAGTCGGTCAAGAGCGGGAAATCGCTGAAAGACGCGGCGCAAGCGATGGGTTTGACAGTCACCATGACTGGACCGGTACGCCGGGATAATCGTGAGTTACCGCCGGAATTGCTTCGCTCCGCTTTCACCCTGGGCCGCCCCGAGGCGGGCAAGACCGCAGCGGGGCAGGTCGCTCTGCCGGACGGCAGCCAGTTGGTTTACAGTCTCCTGGAAGTTAAAGAGGGCAGCAAGGCTGCGAAGGATCCAAAGGAGGCTGAGGTCGCCAGCCAATTCATGGCTAGAAATGGTTCACAGCAGGAGTTCGGGGCTTTCGTCGGGAGGCTGCGTGAACTCCTCGATGTCAAAATTAACGAGAAGAATTGAGAGGAACCACAGGGCTACTCGACTTCGGCTCTTGACATTCGGGACGGCGTTCCGTTCCGGGGTCGCTTCCGCTGATTTACAACTGAAAGCCCGAGTTGCCGACCACCAAGACCAGGCGCCCCAGCAAGAGACCCAGCGGACCACACAGAACAGCCGTTGGGCGGTCCGACAGCCAACTCCAATGGCCGCAAAGCGTCCGGGCCATAGGATCGTTCCCGTTACTGGAACTCGAACAGGCTCTCGCACTGGCTGTATGAATTGCGGCCGAAGGACGCTAAATAATCAAAGCCAATCAGGGGACCCTCGGCACGGTCTGTGGTAATGCAAAACCATCGCCCAGTGGCTGAGTGCTCTGTAACCTCCTCGCTGTAAAAACGAAGACATTCACTCCCCCATGTCTCCCCTGCTGACCTGATGGTCTGTCAGCAGGGGATCACCCAGCTTACTTGATTCGCATGCCTGGCAGAGCGCCCTGGTCCGGGATGAGCACGAACGGCCCGCCGCGCTCGTCGCTGGCGGCCAGCACCATACCCTCGGACAAGCCGAACTTCATCTTGCGCGGGGCCAGGTTGGCGACCATCACCGTCAGTTTGCCTTCCAGTTGATCCGGGGCATAGGCCGATTTGATACCAGCGAAGACCATGCGCGGCTGCGCCTCGCCGATATCCAGTGTCAGTTTGAGCAGTTTGTCCGCGCCCTCCACATGTTCCGCCTTGGCGATGCGGGCCACGCGCAGGTCGATTTTGGCGAAGTCCTCGATACTGATGGTCTCGGCGATGGGCTGAATGGCATGCTGCTGATGCTCCGCATGCCGCTGCTGGGAGAGTGTGTCGCTGGGCGTGGCTTGCAGGTTTTGTTTGTTGGATTCCACCAGGGCCTCGATCTGCTTGAGGTCGATGCGGGTCATGAGGTGCTGGTAAGGGTTTATAACATGGTCATGCAAATACGCATCAGAATCTTGCCATGAAAGCGGCGCTATGTTCAAAAACTCTTCCGTCCTTGCTGCGATATTTGGGAGTAATGGTTTTAAGTAGAGTGTCAATAGTCTAAATAGATTTAGGCTAAGGGTACAAATTTCCTGTAACGCATTTTCTGCTCCTTCGGTCTTGGCCAGTACCCAAGGTTCCATTATGTTCACATATTGATTTGCCAGATCAGCAAGAAACATTATTTTACGGGTTGCTCTGGAGAACTCTCGACTCTCATAAAACTCTTCTATCTCAGATGAAGAACTCTGGAAAAAACGTAATAAGGCTGCCTCTGCCGCATGCCTTTCACTAGAGGAGGTGAACATAACTGGTAGGTTTGAGAAGTCATCTTCGCTATATTTGTCATCGTGACAAATGCTTAACAGCTCGGGCAATTCAATGTGTTTCAGGCTTCCGTTGAAGCGTTTTATTACAAACCCCGCCGTGCGACTGGCGATGTTCACGTACTTACCGACCAGATCCGCATTCACGCGCAAGGCAAAGTCCTCCAGGCTGAGGTCGATGTCCTCCATGCTGCCATTCAATTTACAGGCATAGTAATAGCGTAGCCATTCCGGGTTGAGACCCTGACTAAGATAGCTTTCCGCCGTGATGAAGGTGCCGCGTGACTTCGACATTTTCTCGCCGTTCACGGTGAGGAAACCGTGGGCAAAAATGTTCGTCGGGGTGCGGAAAGCGGAATGCTCCAGCATCGCTGGCCAGAACAGGGCATGGAAGTAGAGGATGTCTTTGCCGATGAAATGGTATAGCTCGGCCTTGGCATCCTGACCCCAATAGCTTTCAAAATCCAGTCCCAGCCGTTCGCACAGCTTGGCGAAGCTGCCCATATAGCCGATGGGAGCGTCCAGCCAGACATAGAAGAACTTGCCGGGTGCGTCGGGAATCTCGAAGCCGAAGTAAGGCGCGTCACGCGAGATATCCCAATCGGCCAGACCTGCGTCAAACCATTCCGCCATTTTGTTGGCGGCTTCCGGTTGCAGGTGTCCGGCGCGAGTCCAGTCTTGCAGGAATTCCTCGCATTGCCCCAGCTTGAAGAAATAATGCACCGAGGCCTTGCGGATAGGGGTGGCGCCCGAGATGGCGGAATAGGGATTGATCAAATCCGTGGGCGAATAACTGGCGCCGCAAGCCTCGCAGGAGTCGCCATATTGATCCTTTGCGTGGCAGCGGGGGCACTCGCCCTTGATGAAGCGATCGGGCAGGAACATGGCCTTTTCGGGATCGTAATACTGCTCGATGCTACGGGACTCGATCAGGCCCCTGGCTTTCAGTCGCTCATAGATGATGCCGGCAAACTGGCGGGTTTCCTCGGAATGGGTCGAATAATACTGATCGAACTGGACATGAAAGCCGGCAAAATCCCGCTCATGTTCCTGTTGCACCCGGGCGATCAGAGCCTCTGGCGTGATGCCTTCCTTCTCCGCCCGCAGCATGATGGGAGTGCCGTGGGTATCGTCGGCGCAGACGTAATGGCACTCATGCCCGCGCATCTTCTGGAACCGCACCCAGATGTCGGTCTGGATATATTCGACGAGGTGGCCCAGGTGAATGGGACCGTTGGCGTAGGGAAGGGCGCTGGTAACGAGAATTTTGCGTGGATTCATGGAGTTAATCGATTATCTGTCTGGAATCAAGGCTGAGGTCGCACCGCGAATGATGCGGCTGTCGTTGTTGATTGCATCGTATGGGCAAACTATAGAGGAGTGTATGTAAGCAAGTTCCGAGTGTGTTACCTTGCCGCGCGATTTACAGTAGCTCTTCCTGTTTGAGAGCAAGAATATTGGACTGCGAATGATTGGGATAAGTATCCCAATTCGGAACATAGACATCAGCTTGATTGCCCCATCCAAACCAACCCTTTCTTGGCCCCCTCGCAAAAAGTTCAATATATGGCCCAGGACTGCACGCTTCAATAATTCCATATTGCTCATCCGGCTTGCGGCTATGTTCCCTCTTATGGGTTGAAATGATGTTTTCCTGACTTCTGCCAGGCTGCAGGGTACGAGCATTTTTTCCTCTTACGCCAAACAGTATCATTTCGGTAACGTTTCGGAAGTAGAAACCCACGCCTCTCCTGTCGGGTCCACCATCTTTCCGGATTTTGTACCAAACCAAATTCGTTTTATAGGTAAAGCCCCAGTGCTCCATGACCTGCAAGCCATCGGCCAATAAGGCGTTGGGCACCCAAAGGTAGAGATGGGCAGTGTCTTTTACAATGGCCTCCACGGGTAAATTCTTGATGTCCCCTAAGGTCATTGTCGGATATCGTGAAAGGCGTTTGTGCTCGGGAGCCATTTTTCCGGTTCGGTTTTGGAATTGCCAGGGAGGATCGGCAAGCACCGTTGCGAATTTGCTTTTCCCCACATCTCTTAAAAGGTCATCGGAAGCACTCATGCTATTCATCCTCCATATAGAGGAGTTTTGAAATTCCGAATACCAGTAAAGGACAACCGGCCCCGCTGCCACCCTCAATTCGTGGCAGGAGTTTGCTCATGTGAGTAGTGGATGCTCCATAGGAGGATCCCCTGCCAAGCTCATTGAATAGGCTTTGGAGATCATCACAGCGCGTAATAATCACGCCCACACTAATAGCCCGTAGGTCGAATAACAGTCTGAAGTTATTGAGATCGCGGTCGTAAAATGGATCCTTGTTATTCCATTCGATCTCCAACGCTACCCGATTGCGAAAGCAATCAACCTTGTGGGTCGGCGTGTCCATTGTGTTCTGGTCGACAACCATCTGTGTATGAAATTCTTTCTCGACCCAGCCACGATCATACAGATTATTGTCAATAAACTCGGAAACCTTCGATTTCCGTCCCCCCGGGTTTGTTATCCAGCTTTTATTGAGCCGGAATGCCGTTAGGACTGAGCGATATAAGCCCCGCGCACGGGGCAAGGCGTTACCATGAAACAGGCGCTGTTTTGAGCTATTTGAACGATTTTTAATGTCGGCTAAACCCATGATTTACATCGATATAAAAGCTGTTTCTTGAGAGAATATGTCATTCAATTCGTCCGGGAAATCTTCCTTCAAAATTGCACATGCATGTTTCCACTCGTGCACTTCGTAGTTTTGTCGGATTAAATCGGGAAGCAACGCAATACTCACGTAAATTCCATCAGTTTGTTGCAAAGTCCGGGCAAGTGGAGACGCTGGAGCGACACATGATAATCCAACTCGTAGCGCGTGGGATGCATTTAGGCATGATATGCATCGTTTGCGATACCACCCAGGTTCTCGCCCTTATAAAAGTAAAAGTGCGTACACCTCTGGGCATCACCATGGTCGTCATCGCCTATTACATCCCCCGCAAGAAGCCGGCCGGCATCATGGACCTTGTGTGCAATGCCTCAGGGTTGCTGATTATCACGATGCCCTCACCCCGGCCTAACAGACGGTCGATACTCAGGCATTCCCTCGACTGTACTCGATTTTCTTTATCCCCAATCTACCCGTCCAATCCTTTGCAAATTGCCACGCCACCCGGCCGCTGCGAGATCCTCGCGGCAGGGCATACGCCAGAGCTTCGCGGCGGGCGGTTTCCCAGTCGTCGATGCCGTCCAGCTTTTCCAGCCAGTGACGCACGATGGCGAGGTATTGATCCTGATTGAAGGCGCGAAATGACAGCCAGACACCGAAGCGCTCCGAGAGGGATATCTTCTCTTCCACTGCCTCGCTCATGTGCAGTTCACCCTCGATCCAGCGAGCCTGTTGGTTGTCCTTGGCATATTCGGGCAGTAGATGCCGCCGGTTTGAGGTAGCATAGATCAGCAGATTCTCGGGCATGGCGGACAGCGAGCCTTCCGGAATGGCTTTCAGCGCCTTGTACCCGGCGTCGTCGGCCTCGAAGGCCAAATCGCAATAGAGGATGTATTGCTCGGGCCGCTCGCGCAGGATATCCTGGATCTCCGGCAACTCGACCAGATGCTGGCGGTTGACCCCAACGACGCGCAATCCTTCACGGGCGTATTCGGTCAGCAGGGCCTTGATCAGGGAGGATTTGCCCGTGCCCCTGGCGCCCCAGAGCAAGACATTGTTGGCCGGCACTCCGCGCAGGAATTGCCGGGTATTGCGGTCCAGGGTTTTCTTCTGAAGTTCGATGCCGAGCAGGTCGGCCAAGGCCAGCCGTTGCGGCCGGTCAATGGCCTTCAGCGGCTGGTGATGCCCAGTTCCCTGCCAGCGGTAGGCATCGGTGGAGTTCCAGTCGGGTGGCTGCCCCGGGGCGGGCGCCCAGCGTTCCAGCGTCGTGTTAAGTCTCCGCGGTTCGGCGAATATCGCGGCCAAGGTGTCCACGATGCGGGTTCACTCGCCTTCGGTGTCAGGCTTTTTACGATACTTGGATGGGGGCAGGGTCAGCCCTTCGACCTTGCGTTTGCGTGGAGGCGCGTCACCCTCGGGTTTGTTTCCCCCATAGTGACGCCGAGCCGGCGCCGGGCCTCGTCGCGGACCGTCCTCGGCCGGCTGGAGATTGATGCGCTGGCCCCGGATCCAGGTGCGGCTGAGCGCCTGGAATACCTCGCGCGGCAGACCCGCCGGCAGTTCGACCGTGCTGTAGGTATCGAACAGCTTGATGGCGCCGATCTGGCGCGCCGCGATACCACCCTCATTGGCAATGGCGCCGACGATGTCCTTGGGCATGACGCCATGGCTGCGGCCGACATCGATGGTAAAGTTCTGCATGTCGGCCTCCGGGCGGCGGTATTCGCCCCGACTGCTTTCGCGTTGTCCCTCGAAACGGTCGCTGCGGCGCGGGGGGCGGCGGTCATCGGCATCACGGGAAAACTCGCGGACCGGGGGGTGTTCAGGCTCGGCGGCGGCGGGCAACGGGCGTTCCCGATACAAGAGATGGGCGATTGCCGCCGCGATGTCGGCCGGTTCGCCAATCTCCTCGGTCACCAGTTTGTCGACGAGATCGCGGTAAAAGCCGATGTCCTCGTTATTCAGTGTTTCGACCAGTTGTGCCTTGAATTGCTCGATGCGCTTGTCGGCGATGTCACGCAGGGTCGGTAGTCGCATCTGCTCGATGGGCTGCCGCGTGGCCTGCTCGATGGCGCGCAGCATGCGCCGTTCGCGCGGGGCGACGAACAGGATGGCCGTGCCCTTCCGACCCGCGCGGCCGGTGCGGCCGATCCTATGCACGTAGGTCTCGGTGTCGTAGGGTATGTCGTAATTGACAACGTGGGTGATGCGCTCCACGTCCAGTCCACGCGCCGCGACGTCGGTGGCGATGACGATGTCCAACGAACCTTTCTTGAGCCGCTCGATGACCTTCTCGCGCAGGATCTGCGTCATGTCGCCGTTCAGCGCCGCCGCCTCATAGGGGCGCGCTTCCAACTTCTCGGCCAGCTCCACGGTCTCGGTTTTGGTGCGCACGAAGATGATCATCGCGTCGATGTCATCGGCGTCCAGGATGCGGGTCAGCGCCTCCAGTTTTTGCAGGCCGGACACCAGCCAGTATTGCTGATTGATCGCCTCGACCGTGGAGGTCTTGCTCTGGATCTTGATCTCGGCAGGGTCGCGCAGGTGACGCGAGGCAATTTTCTTGATGACGGCAGGCATGGTCGCCGAGAACAAGGCAGTCTGCCGGGTCTCGGGGGTGTGCTCGAGAATCCATTCAACGTCTTCGATGAAGCCCATCCGCAGCATCTCATCGGCCTCGTCCAACACCAGGGTTTGCAGTTGTTCGAGGTTCAGGGTCTCGCGCCGCAGGTGATCCATGACCCGGCCAGGGGTGCCGACGATGACATGGACGCCGCGCGCCAGTTGCCGCAACTGCTGGCCCATACCTTGGCCACCGTAGACCGGCAGGATGTGGAAGCCCTCCAGATGGCGGGCATAGGTCTGGAACGCCTCGGCAACCTGAATGGCCAACTCACGCGTGGGCGCGAGAATCAAGGCCTGCGGGACGCGCCGGGTAACGTCGATCCGGCTCAGGATGGGCAGGGCGAAAGCCGCTGTCTTGCCCGTGCCAGTCTGGGCCTGACCCAGAAGGTCGCGGCCAGCCAGTAGATGTGGAATGCTGGCGGCCTGAATGGGAGAGGGCGACTCATAGCCGATCTCCCGGACGGTTTCCAGGATGACGGGTAGCAGGTCGAGTTCGGCGAAGGTTTGGGGGGTATCGGTCATAAATAAATATAAGAAACTTGGTGAATGTGTTGGCTCAGTGGAGCAAAAGACATGTCCGCGTTATTGTCCAAATGGGGTGTGGGCACGTCTTCCCTGACGGGGCCTGATGCCCGCGTGGTGTGGCCGTTGGGGCCCAGTGGGTGTGGTTATCAATTGGCGTGTTAGTCCTGGGGCCGTCAGCCATCCGCAAAGACGGTTTCCAGGTTTGCGGCCTCCAACAGCCGTTTTGCCCATGAATCCAGTTGCGCCGGGTCAGCGTGTGCGAGTTTCGTCTCCGTCCAGTCGGGCAAAGGTCCAAAACGCAGGATCAGTAAATCCCGTAGCAGGGTACTCTTGCCCTGCTGCAGGCCCTGTTGCAGACCTCGTTGCAAACCTTGCTGAAGACCTTTTTCCAGACCCTTGCGCAGGCCGATCCGTTCAAAGCTAGTGACATAACGCATGTGCATCGCCTCCTCGTGTTCTTGAACTT
>Ga0194127_10007674_pt1 | contig 11795 bp, 9 predicted proteins | sample TA2KigC100mmetaG_FD_148624 | JGI IMG/M metagenome (GOLD analysis project Ga0194127, IMG submission 148624) | Freshwater microbial communities from Lake Tanganyika, Tanzania - TA2015036 Kigoma Deep Cast 100m | ecosystem: Environmental > Aquatic > Freshwater > Lake | place: Tanzania: Lake...
TAAACTTTTTTGTATTATGTTTTTTACCTCCTTTTGTTGGAATAGGAATATTAGGAAGACCAGGAATATTAGGAACAAGAGGTGTACTACTTTTAGTGTCACCTTTAGTGTCTCCCTTAGTGTCGCTTTTAGCGATACTTCTATTAGCTAGTCCAGCAAGCTTGTCATATAAATATTTATCAGGAAGACCAATAGTTCTATAAAATAGTTTTGAAAATATACTATCTAATGTTACAGCATTTGATAAACATTCATCACCAATATAACGTCTCATTAGCGATGGTGATTTTTTAGAACTACCTTGCTTAAATGTTCTAAAAATAACAATAATATTATAAACTTTTGCACGTAAGCGTTCATCTGTTCTATCGTCTGTATAAAAAAAATTGTTGTCACTATAGTTTACATTATATCTTTTTAAATGCTCAGCTATAATAGTTTTTATTATATCTTCCTTTTTTGGATTATCATAGTTTTCATAGTTTTTATTTGTCATAATACTATGATATTTAAGTGCTACACTAGGTTGATTACGACCGTCTTTTTGTACTTCTACAGTTGAAATATTATAAGCAATATATGTATCATCTATAGAAGTGTTGTCAATTGAAATTTTATTGTCTATTAAATTAAAATTTTGACGAAGCAAATACAAAATATTTGCATTTATATTGTTATATTTTATAGTGTCATCTGTTTCACTCTCACTCTCTTTTTTTTGTCTCTTATGTTGTTCGTTATATCTTTTTTTATATTTATTTACAATATCAGCATTGAAAAATAATTCTTGTATTTTATCTATTCTTTTCTCACTTTTTAAACTATTAAAAAATGCTGTCATGCTGTCAGTTTCTTGTTTATATTTAAACTTATCAAATATATACATAGTACTATATTTGGCAAAATCTTTATCCAAGTCACCTGGTTTAAATTCGCGAGGCGCACTTAATTTTAGACTTTGAAGTTCTAAATCGTCAACTATATAGTGAATTTTAATTATTGGAATATCAATAATAGGAATAGTTTTAATTCTTAAGTAAACATTTATTTTTTTTGGCTTATCATAGTCTTTTTTAACCATATGAATGTATGGTAAATCATAAAATAATATTTCATCAACATAATACTGTTCTCCTTGAATATTTGTTAAAATTGTTTGTTTTTTCAAATATATATTTTTCAGCAAATACATTACATTATAAAACATTAAGGCATCCATTTTTTCATCATCATCAAAATCAGATGTTTTCTTACTATTATTAATATATTTGTGATAATCTACTATATATCTAGTAATAGCATCTCTACTATTTAGTTGTTTTACTCTACTATTAGTTCCCGAGTTAAAATGTATTAAATTATCTTTAATTGATTTAGAATAGTCTTCATTCGTAAAAATTTTATGAAGTTCTGACAACTGGGTTGTATTTTTCATTAGTGTTTCTACAGCTTCAATACTTACTGGTTCTCGTGTATCATTATAATCAACATCATATCTGCTTTTTACGTCACCAGAAACTGATTTTTTATCAATATGTTTTTTAAAAATTGTTTTAAGATCTTGAATAACTGTATTATCAAGATAATAAATATCTCTATAAATAGTGATTATTTTTTTAGTATTATCTGTCAATTGTTCTTTCATTAGTTTTTCAACTTCTGCATCTCTTGCTGCTCGTGCTTGAGCTACATGTTCATGTGTTGCGCCTTGTGGGGTAGATAGTTTAGGAACTCTTGATTCAGCAGTATTTTCTGCTTCCTCTACTGCTCTCGCTTCAGTATTGATAAATAAGGCATCTTTTAACATTATAGAATGTGAATCATTAACATTATTTTTATAAAAAACATTATTGAGTTGATCTTTTAACTCAATATTGACTTCATAGCCCTCTTCAGAAGTTTTCTTTAATTTTTTTGGTGGCATAGTGTTATTTAAACTATATTATATAAATATTAATATTAAAAATAACTAACATTATTAAAAGATTCAATTATATTTAATTTATTATAATTACTAATTTGCTGTTTAGCTTTCTTTAGTGTTTCATACGCATTGTTAATTTCGTATTCACTAACAATTTTATCATTATTAGCAGTTGTTTGAGATAATTGTTTATATTTGTTTGGTAATATACTATATTTTGATTCTTCATTAAACAAATAGTTTGCACATATTATAAAAATAATAGTAATAATAATAGAACTAAGAATATCTTTTGTATTAATAAAAGCTATTGTAAAAATTAGGACTTCGCGAGCAATATTTTTTAACAATAGTTCTTGACCTTTTGTTAATTTTAATTCAATATATCGTGAGCCAATATTCATAGCAATCATACATATACCAGCAAGCAGTTTATTATTATTTAAATCTTTGTTTAAATCACTTAACATAGCAAGATAGTTATATTTTTTTAAATATACGTTGAATTGTTCATTCAATTTTTCTAACATTTTAAACATTATTTAAAATAGTATTGTTATATTAATAAAATATTAATATAATAGTGTTATTTACTAAATAATTCTATTATATTTATTAATAGAGTTATTTAGTAGTTTTTGAGAATAATATAATCTTATTTTTTTATAACAATATAATAATATGATTCAACTAAATCCGGCTCCACTTGATCTTGAAAATTCTAATTTATTAGAATCCAAATTAACTAAAAATTCTAATAAAACTTTGAAAAATAAAAAATCTGTTGAATTTAGTAGTACTACTAATCCTAACACAAAAAATAGTGAGTTAGCAAAGGATAAAATAACTACTTTAGGAAATTTAATGTCTAAGATACATGAAAATAATGAAGAAGACGAGGAATATAGTAATAATAATAACTATAGCGCAAATGTCATAGATGACAGTATTAGCAAATCATTAACAAATAGTTTAAATAGCGAACTAGAGAAGATTCAAAAAATGAGACAATCTGGAAACAATATACCACATAATGTATTTTTTAATAACAATGAATTAAATAACGCACAAAGTGAAGTATTAGGACAAACTCCCAATCAAGGACTAAGACAAAATCCTATATCAAATAACAATTCATTTAATTCTAGCTTATTAGGAAATATAGCAAAAACTGGTGACTTCTCTAATTTTAATGATAGTTATAATTTAAAATATAATCCGTCTTCACAAGCTAGTAGTTCACTAAATTATGATAATAACAAACTCTTATCCAAACTAGAATATATAATTCATTTGTTAGAAGAACAACATAATGAAAAAACAAATTATATTACAGAAGAATTAATATTATATTTATTTTTAGGAATATTTATATTATTTGTATTAGATTCATTTGCTAAAGTAACTAAATATGTTAGGTAATAATATTTATAAAGTTAATATATAATGATACCATTTATTATAGCAACATTAGCACCAATAGTAAACTCAATCCAATTATTTCCCCAATTATACTAAACATATATAACAAAAAGTGTAAAAGATTTATCATTGTATTCTTTATCACTCATTTTACTAACTAATTTGCTTTGGTTGCTACATGGGTATTTTATATTTGATATTTCACTAATTGTGGCAGGCATGGTTAGTATGATAATAAATTTGGCACTATTAACATTGTTTTTTCGTTATAGAAAAAATGGACGTTTTAAATGATTTAATATTTAACATTTAAAGCAATAACATTTAAAGCTATTTTATTAATTATTATGATAATCAATAAAATAATCTTATGACATTGGTAAAAGAATATTTAGAATATACAAAACACTATAAAGTACTTTACGGCACAAAAACATTAGTTTTAATGGAGGTGGGTAGTTTTTACGAATGTTATGCTATAAAAAAGGCAGAAGGTGTTTATGAAGGAAGTGATATTCTAGATTTTACACAAATTAATGATATGATAATTGCTAATAAAAATACTTGTGTTGATGAACAAAATATTGTAATGGCTGGATTTGGAGTAACTCAATTAGACAAATATGTTAGAAAAATGTTGCTTCATGGATACACAATAGTTGTGTATATTCAAGATAAGCAAGCTTCTAAAACTACTCGCAGTTTGGGATGTATATATTCGCCTGGAACATATTTTGATAACAATGACTATTATAGTCAAGGCGGAGCAAATGAATCTTTAAGCAATAATACAATGTGTATATGGATACACTATAGCAAAAAAAACAGAATTGTTAAAGAAGACATGCTTACGCTTGGATTAACATTAATAGACATTATTACAGGAAAGCTTGTAAGCTATGAATACTCTATTAATTATAGCAATAGCCCAACAACATATGACCAACTGGAAAAATACATTTCTATTTATAATCCATGCGAACTAATTATTATTACTAATAAAAATAGTCATAATAGTCAAAATAGTCAAAATAGTCAAAATAGTCAAAATAGTCAAAATAGTCAAAATAGTCATTTTATTGATGATGTTATTAGTTACGCAAATATTAATTCGGCAAAGATTCACAAGGTTTATTTATTAGAGGACGAAGATACAAATACAAATACAAATACAAATACAAATACAAATATAACTAGCTTTGAGACGATTGCCAAAAATTGTGAAAAACAGTTATATCAAGAAACATTAATAGATAAAATATATGGTGTAGGTTCTTATAGAGGCAAATCTGAATTTCAAAATTACAGCGTAGCCAATCAAAGCTTGTGTTTTTTGTTAGTGTTTATTGAAAAACACAATCCAGCATTAATTAAGGCAATCGACTATCCGCATTTTGAAAATATTAACAATCAATTAATTTTAGCAAATCATTCTCTCAAACAATTAAATATGATTAGCGACCAGCGCTATAATGGCAAATTAGGATGTGTAGCTAATTTTTTAAATAACACAATTACAAACGCAGGGCGGCGCAAATTTGCCTATGATTTATTACATCCAATAAATAATATTGCTAGTTTAAATGCAAGTTATGATGTAACACAAGAATTAATAGACACAAAATTTTATAAAATTATTAGCATTTATTTATTAAATGTGAGAGATATTGAGAAGTTTGAGCGAAAACTTAATATGTATAAGTTAGACCCAAAAGACTTTGGAACATTGTATGCTAATCTCTCTAACATTTCAATATTATATGAAAAAATTAGAACTTCTAAATCTAATAGTTTACTTTATTCATATATTAGTAGTCTAGTAAATTGCGACATTTGTGCTGGCATTAACTATCTCAATAGCTATATTGAAAAAGTGTTTGATTTGAATAAACTTGCTTCCATTACTTGTGATAAGTTTGTTAGTTATAGCCTATGTGAGCTTGACTTTATTAATAAAACTTATAATAAAAAATTAGATAAACTATTTAAAAGTTGTTTTGATTCACAAGAACAATTAGATGCAATTGTCAAATTTTTATGTGAATTGTTGAGAGATTATGAGAAACAAAAGACTGGACCTAGTGCCTCAGTAACAACAAAAAGTGCCAAGGCGAAAAATGCTAAAAAGACACTAGTTAACAAAGAAAAGGATGAGGACGACGACGAAGTAACTCCCGTTCAAAATAGTGATTTGCTTGCTAATCCAAAAACAAATAATGATTTGGGTGAGAGTGGTGCTTCAATATTAGCATATAATTATGTTAAAATTCATGAAACAACCAAAAGCGATGCGCTATTAATTATTACAAAACGTCGGTCAGTATTATTAAAAACACTAATTGACAACCTTATTGACAAGTCTGGACCAAAGTATAGTATATGTTATAATTCAAAATATAGCAAAACCAATGAAATTATTGAACTGGACTTAACACTTATTGATTTTAAAAGCCATGGTTCAAATAATAGTAATAATGTAATAATATCAAGCCAAATTAGCAATTTAACTCATGCTATACAAAACTCAAGAGATTGGCTAATTGAAGAACTAGGCGCTACTTATAAATCTATTATTGGAGAGTTCAATAATTTATCAGCTAGTTTTTATAAAGCTAATAACGATGATGCTTTAGAAAATACAAACAAACATAGTTCATTACTTGGGTCAATCTCTCAATTTGTAGCACTAAGCGATGTATGTTATGTAAAAGCTTATAATGCGTTAAAATATAATTATTGTAAGCCGCGTATTGCAAACGACCCTATGTTATTAACAAAGTCATATGTTAGTTTTAAAAAGCTTAGACATTGTTTAATAGAGCATTTAAATGCTCATGAATTATATGTAACAAACGATTTAGAACTAGGAACAAGCAAACATGGAATTTTATTATACGGCACAAATGCTGTTGGAAAAACAAGTTTTATTAAGTCAATTGGAATAGCCATTATAATGGCTCAAGCTGGAATGTATGTTCCATGCGAAGAATTTACATATTATCCATACGAATATTTATTTACGCGTATTTTGGGTAATGACAATATTTTTAAAGGTCTCTCTACATTTGCTGTAGAAATGTGTGAATTACGAACAATTATGAAAAATGCTAATAGTAACAGTATTATTTTGGGTGATGAATTATGTAGCGGAACAGAAACTACATCAGCATTAAGTATTTTTGTAGCGAGTTTAGAGAGATTACACTTTATACAAAGCACCTTCTTATTTGCGACACATTTTCACGAAATAATGGAATATGAAGAAATTAAAAATCTTGACAAACTTGATGCCTATCATATGTGTGTATTATTTGACCGTGAAAAAAACACATTAATATATGATAGAAAGTTGAGACATGGACATGGTGAATCTATGTATGGACTAGAAGTATGTAAATCTCTGGCTTTACCTGACGATTTTATTGAACGGGCATATGCTATTCGAAATAAATATAATAAAACGCATAGTTCTACTAGTGTATTAGAGGCAAAAAAAAGTCATTATAATGCAAATAAATTGCGCGGAATGTGTGAATTATGTAATAATATTGAAGGAACAGAAGTCCACCATTTACAATATCAGAAAAATGCGAAAAATGGAATTATTAATGGCGAATTTAATAAAAACCATAAAGCCAATTTAATAAATATATGTGAAGTTTGTCATAATAAAATTCACAATTTAAACAGCGAATTTAGAATAACAAAGACGAGTGATGGCTACAAATTGCTTCCATTGTAAAATAATAATGTTTATATATTATATTATTATAACATAATAATATAATATGAAGCAATCTCAAAAATTTGAAGAATCAACAGCAACATACATTATTAATGCGCACGGAACTATACTTACAAGTCAGTTTGGATATAGTGATAGTGCATTAATAACAAAAAAGTATCATGCTATTACTATACCAAAAAATGTGGAACTATATACATTTGCTAATTTAGGTAATTGTGTAGCCGCTTATGAAGCAGAGGCAGATTTTTTATGTAATATATATCCAGATAAACATAAATTAACACTAAGAAAATCTATTAATCCTGTTTTTAAGTTTAGTCATCAACGTGGAGAAGCAAACAAATTTCCTGAACTGCTTTTAACACCCGAACGTAATTTTCCGGTAGGATTTTATACGGGTATATTACATTGTATTCCAGAAGCACTTAGAAAAACCGATTCACTAGGAAAAGAAGTTATATATGATATTGGTGCTAAAAATACTAAAGATTGTGAATGTAGTTCAATATTATTGAAGGAACATGCAGAAGCCTATGATTGTGATACAAAATACAGCAACTATTATAAAGAACAATTAAGAGGTTACAAATATAATCCAGCTACTAATACCAATATTAATAAATGTGGTCCAATTTTGCTGAGCGAAGCTTTAGAAGTTATTCAAACACATTGTAATACATATTATAAGTCAAATTGTGTAATACGTATTTATATAATAGCGTGTTTGGAAGAAGACGATTTACTAACCTTAGTTAGAGGTTTTACAGAATCATATGCTATTGCTGAGAAATTAGTTAGGCAAGGCAGCCCAAAATTATATAGCATTGAAGAACTTAGGCCAAAATTTATTAGCACAGAAGAAACTAGTCAACAAGCGTGTTTAGCCTTAAATAGCCCACAGTTTTGTTTCGCTAAACTGCTTCCAACACACGATTCTGTTTCTAGTGACGAGAAAGCTTTAGACAAACTATTAGCAACTATTGTTCCTCAACCGAGACCAAATAGTCCTCATCCAAGACCTAATATTATTCAACCACTTAGTATTGAGTCGATTATAGCTTCACTATTAGATAGTAGTAAAAAAAAAGATACTAAAGAAAAGAAGAAAAATATTGGTAGAATGGAACATTATTATGAAGCCATGAACCATAATACATTTGCTAAAGTCGACAAACAAAATGTTGTAGAAAGTTTAAGTGACTTTAAAGGTACACCATTAACTAAACCTCTATATGATACTCACATATTTATGTATAATGCTAAAGTATTTAAGATTAAAACGTTTAAAGATGCGTTCATAGAATTTACTGAAGTTCATACTAAAAATATTAGTAAGAATATTAGTGGAACAGTTCAAGAAAGAGATAAAAAATTAGAACAAAAATATAGAGCACTCAACAAAAATAAGTTGTATAACCAATTACTAAAAGCATTATATAAATTTAATGTTAAATATGATATTAATGATGATGATTTATATTCAGATCATGTTACTGTTATTCCTAATGAACTTGATATTTTACCTAAGACTAATGAAATCAACTTAGCACTGCCATTTAATATTTCAACAACTAGTGAATATCTTCCAACTAATATAGCTGAAATAATATATACACAATTATTAAGATTAATAGCACTAGAAAAAGAAAAAAAGTTAGGACAAGGTCGTAAAACATTACGTAATAAAGGAAAAAAGGGTAAAAAAGAAAAAAAACCAAAAAGCCAGAAAAAACCAAAAAAAATAATACACTAAGAACCTAAAAACATAATAATCTAATAACCTAATAACCTAAGAAACTTGGAAATAAGTTTTATTACTCATTAACAACTGTTTTTTGGCACCTAGGAAGTTTAACCTTAGTAAGCTTTTCAATATTAGCAATTTGTGCATTATTAGGTGCTTCTTTATTTGCTTCCCATCGTGCTAACAATATTGGAGATACTCCAATAAGTGCCGCAAATTCCTTTTGATTTTTTAATTGAGTTAATCTGGCTTGAGAGATTAATTGTCCCAATTGTTTAGGAACATCATTAACTATAGTCTCGGGAACATGTTGTTTATTAAAAGCAACCTTCTTAGTATTAGTGCTTGGTATAGCACTAGTAAATTTAATGCTATGCCAATCTTGATGTTGAATCATAGATAATTTTATAAAATAGAGTTATAAAATTATAACAATTCAATTTTATAATAAATATAGTATAATATATTTTATAGTTTATAATAATATATTTTATAGTTTATAATAATATATTTTATAGTTTATAATAATATATTTTATAGTTTATATATATAATACTACTATGGCAAGTAGATTTGGTAAGATGACACAAACAATAATTTTTATTATATTTGCTGTACTACTAAGTATAATAATTTTAAGCTACTTTAACATTAATATGACATCAAATGAACCATCAAAATTAAACAGATTTGCTGTTTATGAAGGATTTGAAGAGAAACAAGAAAAAGAAAAAGAAAAAGAAAATAAAACTACTAATCTTATTATACAATAAATAGTATAATACTATAATAGTATAATACTATAATAGTATAATACTATAATAGTATAATGCATATTTTCATAGTTATTGGTATATATTATTTATAAAAATTGAAATATAAAACTATTATTTATATATATTATAAAATAATAGTTTACTATGATTATTCCAGTTAAATGTTTTACATGCGGCAAAGTATTAGGTAATAAATATAGATATTATCAACGCGAAGTTCAAAAACGAAAAATTGATAAATCACTAGAAGTTGATAAAGTAGTATATTTAACAAAAGATTTTATGGATAAAACACCAGAAGGAGAAGTGCTTGATTTGCTTAATTTAAAAAAAAGTTGTTGCCGAAGACATATGATTACTCATGTTGATATTGAATAATATATTAAGCTAATTTAACTACAATCTTTTCATAGTAGTCCTGCTTTTTCCTTTTTTTTCCATTTTCATCATATATAGAAATTTGTAATTGTTCTGCTATTTTTATTAAGTCGTCCAGCTTATAGCTTGGGGAAGCTTTTAATGGTTTTTCAATATTTTCAATATGAAAATAACTAGATAAATAACTTTGTAATTCTTCTTCGCTGATTGAACCATTTAGTAATTCCACATCAAAATTATTAAACTGCGCGCTCATTTTTTCATTTGATAGTTTTAAGACCTTATAATTTTGTAAATTATAAACTTTTTCATCATTATTACAACATAAAACACAATAACTATTATTGGAACGTAAAATTATTACATTTATTAAATGTAATATACATAAGGCATGAAATGTTTTAAAACTGATTTTTTCATTATTTGTTAAATCGTCTTCTACAAATGATTTACTTATTTTGAAATGTTTTAAGCTATTTTTTTGACTTCGCAATTTTTCAACAACACCAAATTTAAACTCTTTCATAACACTAAAAGAATTTAGCATTTCTAAATCACTATCATCAAAATTATTAATTAGCTTGTAAAATAACCAAAATAATTTATCCTGAAAATTTTTATGATTAGTAATCTTAAATGGTTCATTGTATTTACTATATTTTTTACTATAGTCTACTTTTATTCTACTTAGCGGAATATTAGGAATGATTGACATATTATATTTTTTATTATAATTTGCTGAAGTAGTTGAAGTAGCTAAATTTGTTGAATTTGTTGAATTTGTTGAATTTGTTGAACTCGTTGAATTTGCTGAATTTGCATTTAAGCCATATAACATATAGCTTTCCAAATCCTCTAATTTAATAGGCGCATTTAATAGCTGTTTAGTGAACAACATTACTTACAATGTTAGTAATATTATCTTTATTATCTTTAAAATAAGTTGTTTCCAAATCCTTTTTCAATTTTTCATCTTTATTAATATATGTTTCTTGTTTCTTAACAAAATTAATATAGCTTAATATAGAATTGTATGTACTAAGTGATATTTTGTTAAGATTTACAAAAATGCCATTATTATTTTCATTTAAATATATATTGTTTAGTTTTAATATTTTAGCTATTTCAATATGATGTATTTTATCAAGAGGTTCAATAGTTTTACATAGTTTATCTAATTCATTAGGGTGTATATTATTTTCTTCAAGCGAATCCATTATTATTTCTAATAGTATGTCGTTAAATAGCTTTAAATAGTATTAAATAAGGTACATAATTTTATAATTTATTTATAAAGTTTTATAATTTATATATATATTATAAATTAATGATAAAGCTTAAAACTAAGCAATATTATATTTTATAATTTATATATAATAAATTAATATGTGTTGGAATGAAACAGTATCATTAAACACTTTTTTATTTAGTTTATTTGGAATAAACTTTGCTTATTTTAATAATGTAATCAATGGTTATGAGTATTTATTTTACTATTCGTTTATTTCAATACAATTAGTAGAATATTTTACTTGGAAACATTTGAATAATAAAAAAATAAATAGATTATTATCACAGCTAGGATTATTTTTAATAGCACTACAACCTATTTTATTTATATTAATACCAAATAATGTTAAATTCAAAGTAAAAGCATCACTAATAATATTATATATACTATTTTTCTTCATTTCTGGTGTTTTATTAAATGTTGATTTTTCAATGACACAAGCAGAAAACGGCCATTTGGCATGGAATTGGCTTAAGGTAATACCACTATATACTTTTACATGGTTAACAAAA
>Ga0194127_10007676_pt1 | contig 11794 bp, 11 predicted proteins | sample TA2KigC100mmetaG_FD_148624 | JGI IMG/M metagenome (GOLD analysis project Ga0194127, IMG submission 148624) | Freshwater microbial communities from Lake Tanganyika, Tanzania - TA2015036 Kigoma Deep Cast 100m | ecosystem: Environmental > Aquatic > Freshwater > Lake | place: Tanzania: Lake...
GTAATCCTGGGGCGGACCCGCGCCCCGGGACGCAACACCTTGGATGCGTTGGTGACGTTGATCCTCGCCATTTCCGGCACCGCGCTCGGCATCGCCTTTATCCGCGCCTTCAACTTCCCCTTGCCGGTGATCGATATTCCGCTCACCAGCATGTGGATCATTTTGCCGCTTGTCCTCGCCGTTCGGCGGCTGCCCTACACCGTGCGCGGCAGCCTTTCCTCGTTGTTGCTCGTCCACAAGTCGATGGAGGAAGCCGCAGAAAACGTCGGCGCCTCGAAACTGCGCACCTTCCGGGACATCACCGTGCCCTTGATCTGGAAGGGCATTCTGGTCGGTGCGCTGTTCTCCTTCCTCACCTCGATCCAGGAAGCCTCGGCCACGATCTTCCTGACCCTCGGCGGATGGGAAATGATCCCGTTCGGGATTTTCACCTTCTACATCGCAGGCTCGCAAAGCCAGGCCGCCGCTCTCGGCGTGATCCTGATCGTGCTTTGCGCGTTGAGCCTGTACGTGGTCAACCGTATCGCCGGCACCCGCGTCGGCGGGTTGTTCGGCTGAAAGCGGGTTCGCCTACGCCGCGCGGCGGATCCATTTAAACAGCGGATGGCGTTCGATCTTGCTCACCGCCATGCCGAAGGTGTGGTACCAGGACGGCAGGCCGAAGCTTTCCGTCAGCGCGCGGTCGCAGGCGAGTTTCCAGCGATCGAGCGCCTCGGCGGTTTGCCAATAGGAGCGCATGACCGTGGTGCCGTCGTCGCGGTTGGTGGTTTCGAGCCCCAAAAACCCCTCCGCGCGGGTCGCGAGCCGGATCAGGCGGCCGACCGCTTCCATGTCGCGGTCGAGATTGGCGCCGCGATTGGTGGCGAAGGAGGCGACGTAGTACGGGGCTTCCAGTCTTTCGGCGATGATGCTCATCGGCTGTTCCTTTTCTCGGTTTCTTCCGTTCCGGGGCGCGATTCCATTCTCGAATCCGGGATTACGATGTCGCCTTGGTAGACGAAATTGATCACGATGCGGGCGCGTTCCTCGATCATGTCGGGATCGAGACTTTCCGGGTGCAAAAGGCGCACCCGGTTCTCGACCGCGCGGCGTTGAAGGGCGACGGCCTCGGCGGATTCCTCGGCCGCCGCGACCCGGTCCTTCAGTTCCAGCCAGGCCATCAACCCGCGATCGCCGTTGACGGCGTGGTAGGCGAAATAGATCACCGCGCTCACGCCCAACAGGGGGCCGACAACGTGGCGGGCGCGGTTCTTGAGCTCGACAAGCAAATTCATGACGTTTACGGCCCGGAACAGCGCCCGAGCTACCAGTCTCGCCGATCAGGTCTTAACGCTTGGTTACGGAATTAAATCCCGAAAGCGGCGCGGCCCAAATACCGAGCGGCGGGTCCCAATTCCTCCTCGATGCGGAGAAGCTGGTTGTATTTGGCGAGCCGGTCCGAGCGCGAGAGCGAGCCGGTCTTGATCTGGCCGGCGTTGGTCGCGACCGCGATGTCGGCGATGGTGCAATCCTCGGTCTCGCCCGAGCGGTGCGAAATGACCGAGCGATAGCCGGCCTTGCGCGCGATCTGGATGGTCTCCAGGGTTTCGGAGAGTGTTCCGATCTGGTTGACCTTGATCAGGATGGCATTGGCGACGCCCCGGCCGATGCCGTCCTTGAGCCGGGCCGGGTTGGTGACGAACAAGTCGTCGCCCACCAGTTGCACTTTCTTGCCGAGGGTATCGGTCAGCACCTTCCAGCCCTGCCAGTCGTCCTCGGCGAGCCCGTCCTCGATCGACAAGATCGGGTAACGCCGACAGAGGCCGTCATAAAACTTGACCATTCCGGCGGAATCGAGTTTTTTTCCTTCCCCTTCAAGATCATAGACGTCGTTCCTAAAAAATTCATTGGACGCGGAATCGAGGGCCAGGGCGACATGTTCGCCGGGCCGATAGCCGGCCTTTTCGATTGCCTTGGCGATAAAGCCCAAGGTCTCCTCGGCGTTACTGAGACCGGGGGCGAAGCCCCCTTCGTCGCCGACGTTGGTGTTGTGGCCGGCGTCCTTGAGAGCTTTTTTCAGGGCATGGAAAACCTCGGCACCCATGCGCAGCGCTTCCGCGAACGTCGGCGCGCCGACCGGCGCGATCATGAACTCCTGGATGTCGAGCGGATTGTCCGCGTGGGCGCCGCCATTGACGATGTTCATCAGCGGCACCGGCAGAACGTTGGCGTTCTCGCCGCCGATGTGGCGATAGAGCGGCAGCCCCTTGTCCCTTGCCGCCGCGTGGGCGCAGGCGAGGCTGACGCCGAGGATGGCGTTGGCGCCGAGCTTCCCTTTGTTGGGGGTGCCGTCGAGGGCGATCATGGCGCGGTCGATGGCTTCGCGCTCGGCCGGATCGCGGCCCTTGATCGCCTGGAAGATAGGCCCCGTCGCGGCGGCGAGCGCCTTCTTCACGCCCTTGCCGCCATAGCGCTTCGGGTCGTTGTCGCGCAGTTCAACGGCCTCGTGGGTACCGGTCGAGGCCCCCGAGGGCACCGCCGCCCGCCCGATCACCCCGTTAGCGAGGAGGACGTCTACCTCGACGGTCGGGTTGCCCCGGGAATCGAGGATTTCGCGAGCGGAAATTCGGACGATCTCGGACATGGTTGTTTCTGCGGTCCTTGCCGGGTTATCCCCAATGGCGGCTGGAGATGGAGTTTATAAAAAAACACATGTTTCCAGTTAGTTATAAATTGAACGTGATTTTTCGATTCAAATAGCGACGGGATTTTTCTTCGCCAGCGCGTCGATCTCCGTCAGCATTCCAAGAATACCTTTTAAGCGACTGAATTGAATCATGTTCGGTCCGTCGCTCGGCGCCTTGTCCGGGTCGCGGTGGGTTTCGAGGAAAACCCCGGCCACCCCGACCGCCACGGCGGCGCGCGCCAAGACGGGTGCGAAGCGCCGATCGCCGCCCGAGACGGAGCCCTTCCCTCCCGGATGCTGGACCGAATGGGTGGCGTCGAACACGACCGGATAACCGGTCTGAGCGAGGATCGGCAGTGCGCGCATGTCGGCGACCAGCGCGTTGTAGCCGAAACTCGCGCCACGCTCGCAAAGAAGAATGTTCTTGTTGCCGGCGCCCGCGATCTTGGCCGCGACGTTGGCCATGTCCCAGGGCGCGAGGAACTGGCCCTTCTTCACGTTGATGGGCTTGCCGGTTTTGGCGGCGGCCACCAGCAGATCGGTCTGGCGGCAGAGAAACGCGGGAATTTGCAGGGCGTCGACCGCCTTCGCGACCTCGGCGCATTGGGCGGGTTCGTGCACGTCGGTGATCACGGGACAGCCGATCTCCTTGCGGATCGCGCGAAAGACCGGCAGCGCGGCGGCAAGCCCCTTCCCGCGCGGGCTCTTGGCGCTGGTGCGGTTGGCCTTGTCGAACGAGGTCTTGAAGACGAAACCGATGCCGAAGCCGCGGCAAAGCTCGGCCAGCGCGCCCGCCATGTCGAGGGCATGCGCCCGGCTTTCCAGCACGCACGGGCCCGCGATCAGGGCGAGCGGTAGGTCGTTGCCGAAGGCGACGCGGCCGATTTTGATGTGTTTCTGGGCGCTCATACGGCCCCGTTTATAGGGGGTTCGGACGACCCAAGCCAGCCGTTTAGGCCCCCGGATTAGGCCGTGGGGTCGATGACTTCGAGGAAGCGGAAGCGGTGGAAATCCGCGTCCCGCGAGTAGATGGTGCGGAGGCCATGCTCGCGCATCAGCACGGCGGTCGCCGCGTCATGGATGATATTGCCGGAAAGCCCGGGAGTTTCCGCGAATACTTCTTCGGCGACGCGGGCGTGCCGCTCGGTCGGGGCCAGCAACGAAACCCCGGGCGAAGCCAGAATCCCCGAAACGAAACTCCAGGCGTCGGTGGCGCTCCAAGGTTGCTTGAGCGCGCGACGATGGGTCACGACCCGCATGAACTCGTAGCAAACGCCTAAGGTCAGGAACCAGGCGGATGTCTGATTCCGCCAGGTTTCGAGCCATTTCCGGCACGGGGCATGGAAGGGAGAATCCCGATCCGCCGCGTCGATCAGCACGTTGGTATCGACGACGAACATTATTTATTTTTCTTTGGGCCGTAAAGCCGGGCCCACTTGTCGTCGTCTTCTTCCATCGCCCGGTAAAGCGCTTCCCGGTCGGCGTAATCGACCAGCGCCCCGCCGCTCGCGAAGCTGGGCAGCGGCGGAAGCTTCTTGGTGGGCGGCTCCTTCTTGAGCACGAGGCGAATTCCCGCCTCGACCAGGGAGGACATGGTTTCTCCGCGCCGGGCCGCCTCGCGCTTCAGCTCGCGCATCACGCCGTCGTCGATGTTGAGGGTCGTCTTCATGATGTATGGTTTTCCATATCACGGATATGGAAATATGGCAATCCGGGGAGTTGCCCGAGGCCGCCCAAATCAGTGCCTACACCAACCGTGCCTGGTTGACGGCGGCCTGGATGAAGGACGTGAACAAGGGGTGCGGCTCGAACGGCTTCGATTTCAGTTCGGGGTGGAACTGGACGCCGATGAACCAGGGGTGCTCGGGGATTTCGACGATCTCGGGCAACTGGCCGTCGGGCGACATGCCCGAAAACAGAAGCCCGGTCTTTTCGAGTCTGGGCAGGTAATGGACGTTCACCTCGTAGCGGTGGCGGTGGCGTTCCGAGATCAAGTCCTGGGCGTAAATGGCGCGCGCCCGGCTGTTGGGGCTGAGCCGGCAGGGATACGCGCCCAAGCGCATGGTGCCGCCCATATCGCCCCCGGCCGATCGTTTTTCGCGGGTTTCGCCCTTGATCCATTCGGTCATCATGCCGACCACGGGTTCCGGGCACGGGCCGAATTCGGTCGAGGACGCCCCCTGGATGCCGGCGAGGTTGCGGGCCGCCTCGATCACCGCCATCTGCATCCCGAAGCAGATGCCGAAATAAGGCACCCGCCGCTCGCGCGCGAAGCGGGCGGCGGCGATCTTGCCTTCGGCGCCGCGCTCGCCGAAGCCGCCGGGAACGAGAATCCCGTGCACGTCTTCCAGGTGCTGGACCGAATCCCCGCGTTCGAAAATCTCGGAATCGATCCAGTTCATGCGCACGCGTACGTTGTTGGCGATGCCGCCGTGGGCCAAGGCCTCTGCCAGCGACTTGTAGGCGTCGAGGAGTCCGGTGTACTTGCCGACCACGGCGATGGTCACCTCGCCTTCCGGCTTGAGTACGCGATCGACGATGGTGCGCCAGCGCGTCAGGTCCGGCGCGGGCGGGGTCAGGCGGAAATAGCGGCAGACCTCGGCGTCCAACCCTTCCTCGTGCAGCGCGAGCGGCACCGCGTAGATGGTCTTCATGTCGAGCGCCGGAATCACCGCTTCGCGTCGTACGTTGCAGAAAAGCGCGATCTTCTTGCGCTCGCCCTCGGGAATCGGGCGATCGGTGCGCACCAGCAAAATGTCCGGCTGGATGCCGACGCTGAGCAGCTCCTTGACCGAATGTTGGGTCGGCTTGGTCTTGATCTCGCCCGCCGACGGGATGTACGGCACCAAGGTCAGGTGCACGTACATCGCCCGCTCGCGGCCCAATTCGTTGCCGAGCTGGCGGATCGCCTCGAGGAACGGCAGGCCCTCGATGTCGCCGACCGTGCCGCCGATCTCGCACAAGACGAAATCCTCGCCGTCGAGATCGTCGACGATGAATTGCTTGATGCGGTCGGTGATGTGGGGAATGACCTGGATGGTGGCGCCGAGGTAATCGCCGCGCCGCTCGCGGGCGATGACGTCGGAATAGATGCGCCCGGTGGTGATGTTGTCGCTACGACGCGAGGCGACGCCGGTGAAGCGCTCGTAATGGCCGAGGTCGAGATCGGTCTCGGCGCCGTCGTCGGTGACATAGACCTCCCCGTGCTGGTAGGGGCTCATGGTCCCCGGATCGACGTTGATGTAGGGGTCGAGCTTGCGCAGGCGCACCTTGTAGCCGCGCGCCTGGAGAAGGGCCCCGAGAGCCGCGGAGGCCAAGCCTTTTCCGAGAGAAGAGACCACGCCGCCGGTGATGAAAATGAACCGGGTCATGGGCGATCAATTTACAGCGCCGGAGGGTCGCGGCGAAAGCACGAAATGAAGCCCGTTATTTCGGGATCGTTAGGGGTAAAAAAACACCCTTCGCGCTCGCGCGAATCGTTCGCGAGGGGAACGGAGCCCGTGCGCGGCAACGAGTCGCCACGAGTTCGAAAAAACTCAGCGCGCGAGCGGCGCTTGCGGGGCCTGCGGCGCCGCCGGCGCGGTCGGCGACGCGGGCTGATCGAGAATCGACGTCGGTGCGCGTTTGACGTTGGCGAGCAGCGCGAGCGTGATGCTGGTTGCCATGAATCCGGCGGCGAGGATCGCGGTGGTGCGGCTCAAGAGATTGGCGGTCGACCGGCCGGTCATGAAGCCGCCCATGCCGCCCCCGCCGCCGATGCCGAGCCCGCCGCCTTCGCTGCGCTGAATCAGGATCACGCCGATCAGCGCGATGGCGAGGATGAGATGGACGACGAGAATGACGGTGGTCATGGAATCGACCCTGGGAACCTTGTCGGGCTGGCGTTGTAAGGGTTCGCGCGCTCCCTGGCTAGGAGAAACTGGGACTGCCCGCTATCGCTTGGATACCGCCTCGGCGATCTTCCAGAAATCGTCGGCGACCAGGGACGCGCCCCCAATCAGGCCCCCGTCCACATCCGCAAGCGCAAGCAGCTCGGCCGCATTGCCGGGCTTCATGGAGCCGCCGTAAAGGATGCGGGTCTTCGCCGCTTCACCGGCGCCGATGGCCTCGGCGAGCATTCTGCGGATGCGCGCGTGTACGTCCTGGACTTCGGCCGCGGTCGGGGTGCGGCCGGTGCCGATGGCCCAGACCGGCTCGTAGGCAACGACCAGGTTGGCGGCGGTCGAGTCTTTCGGCACCGATCCGGCGACTTGGCGGGCGACCACGGCGATGGTCTGGTCCTGGTCGCGCTCGGCCTCGGTTTCGCCGACGCAGACGATGGGGATTAGCCCGGCGACCTGGGCGGCGGCGGCCTTAGCCTGGACCGTGGCGTCTGTTTCCTTGTGGTCGGTGCGGCGCTCCGAATGGCCGACGATCACGTAGCGGCAACCGAGGTCGGCGAGCATGGGCGCGCTCACGTCTCCGGTGTGGGCGCCCTTGGCCTTGGAGTGGCAGTCCTGGGCGCCGAGGGCGATGGTGCTGCCAGCCAAAGCCTCCCCCACCCGTCCAATCAGGGTAAAGGGCGGACAGACCAGCATCTCAAAAGGGGCTGCCCCGGCTTTTTTTATCCGTTCGGCCAAATTTTTAGCCAATTCGTCCCCATCCTTGCCGAGGCCGTTCATTTTCCAGTTTCCGGCGATCAGGGGTTTTCGGGTGGTCATTCGTTCACCTTTGGTTTTTATTTTGGAAAAAGACCAGGCAAGAAGACAAAAACAACAAAAAAAGTTTTTTATTTCCACGGCCGGATTGAGTGAAGCAATTATCGATAAAATAGCTGATTAAATCAACAGGTATGCGAAAATAATAATATTATTTAAAAACAATGCTATAAAAATCTACTAGTAGTACAAATTTTATCTACTAATATGATTTTTAAATTTTATATCAATATAATATAATAATTTATAAGATATAAATCACAATTTTAGATTATAATATATTGAATTTAAATTATATTATATAAATTATACATTTATATAATGTGTTTTTAACAAATGACGCCTATTTTTTTATAACACACCATAAAACAGTTTACATGAACCTATAATTAAGCTATATTTCCTATATAATAGGTAAACGATCAGTATGGCGAAGGAGACCATCCATTGTCCCAAACCTACCCCGTTCCTTCCCCTCATACCGCCAGCGCCGCGTCCATCCAAGGTTACCGGCTGTTCGAGAAGGCGCATGTCACCACCCGCGTTCGCGCGCATCGGACAGCGCCCGCCGACAAGATCGACGCGGCGCGCTTCTGGTGTTGCAGAACCGGCTGAAGGGTTTGATACGACGGCATGGCCGCCGAGCGCCTTTCGTCGGGGCCGCGCCGGCATCCTTCGTGCGTCCCGGAAGGGCGTGTTGCGGAGGGGGGCTCCCCCTCCTATCATCCCGCGCCTTCGCTTCGCGCCCCGCGATTATCCGCTGATTTGCAGTTAGTTCAGGTCAGGTCCCGTCATGGTTCTCGATGCCCTCCGCCGAAGTTCCGGCTCGCTCATCGCTCGGATTCTGTTCGCACTTCTGGTGATCAGTTTCGCCGCCTGGGGCATCGGCGATTTTCTCACTCCCGGCCGACAGGACAACGTGGTCGCCACCGTCGGCGACGCCTCGATTTCCGCGGCCGAGGTGGAGCGCCAGGCGGAAGGCGAAATCCGCCGCTTGCGCGAGATGCTGGGGGCGCGCTTCGACCGCGAACAGGCGCGCGCGCTCGGGCTCTACAACGCGGTCCTCGCCCGCTTGATCCAGGAAGCGGTGCTCGACCAGGCCGCCCGGCGCGCCGGGCTGGTCGTTCCCGATCGCGCGCTGCGCGCCGAGATCGAGGCGACACCCACCTTCCGCGGCGCCCAAGGCGCCTTCGACCGCGAACGTTTCCGCCAGTTCCTCATGACCGCCGGGTTCAGCGAGGCGGGCTACGTCGACCTGCTTCGCCGCGCCATGCTGCGCGACGCCTTGGTCGAGGCCGCGCCGGTGCCGCCCGCCGCGCCCAAGGCGGCGGTCGACGCCGTTTACCGCGAAAGATTCGAGAAACGTTCGGCGGAAACGGTCCTGATCCGGGACGACGCGCAAACGGCTCCCGCCGCGCCGTCGGACGAGGAAGTCGCCGCCTTCCACCGCGACAATGCGTCGCGCTTCACCGCGCCCGAATACCGCGCGCTTACCATCGCGCGCATGAGCGTCGACGAAGTGGCGCGCGAGATCGCGGTCACCGAAGACGACATTCGCCATGCGTTCGAAACCCGCGCGGCCGAGTTCGACCATCCCGAGCGGCGGCGTCTCCGGCAAATGGTTTTCGCCGACGAAGGCGCCGCGAAACGCGCCGCCGAGGCGTTGACGAAGGGCGGCGATTTCGTCCAGATCGCCCGGACCGAGGCGAAAATGGATCCATCCGCCGTCGATCTCGGCTTGATCGCGCGCGACCAGATGCCGTCCGACCTCGCCGATCCGGTGTTCGCGCTGGCGGCGGGCGGGACTTCGGAACCTCTCAAGTCGCCGCTCGGCTGGCACATCGTGCAGGTGGTCGCGGTCGAGCCCGCGCGCAAAGCCACTCTCGACGAGGTGCGCGCGACGCTCGCCAAGGATGTCGCGCGCGACAAGGCCCATGACGGCCTGATCGGGCTCGCCAACCGCTTCGAAGACGCGCTCGGCGGCGGCGCCTCGCTCGAGGACGCGGCGGGCAAAGTGGGCATCCGCGTCCTCAAGATCTCGGGCGTGGACGCGCGCGGCAATGGCCCCGACGGAAAGCCCGTTGCGGGCGAGGGCTTGCCCCCGCTCGACGTTCTGGCCCAGGTCGCCTTCGCCACCGAAGAAAACTCCGAAAGCCCGCTCACCGAAATGGGCGACGACGGTTACTTCGCGCTGCGCGTCGACAAGATCACGCCGCCGGCGCTGAAGCCGCTCGATGCGGTGCGGAGCGAAGTTGTCGCCGCCTGGCGTGCGCGCAAGCTCGCGGATCTTTCCAAGGCGGCGGCCGATGCCGTTGCCGCCGACGCGCGCGCAGCCGATCTGAAGGCGGCGGCGGCAAAGCGAAATCTCGCCGCGAGCGAAACCGGCGCGATTGGGCGCGACGGCGGCGGCAAGCTTCCCCAGCCGGTCGCGGCGGCGTTGTTCGGCCTCGGTGCTCCCGGGGAGGTGGCGACCGTGCGCGTCGCCGACGGCTATCACGTGGTGCGGCTGGTCGCGGTGCATCCGGCCGATCCGGCGCAGGACGCCGCCGGCATCGGCAAGATCGCCGAGGACTTGGCCAAGGCCTACGGGCATGAACTGCGCGCGGCGTTCGAAAATGCGCTGCGTCGGGATATTCCAGTCAAGATCCGCGAAGCCAATCTCGACCGCCTGTTTCGATGATCGATTTCGGTGATCTACTAGTAGCAAGCCCCCGCGCGCCATCATGAACGTTCAACCCGATTTTTCCGCCTTTGCCGGCCTTTACGCGAAGGGCGCGGCGCAGGTGGTTTGGACGCGCCTGGTCGCCGATCTGGAAACGCCGGTATCCGCCTTCCTCAAGCTGGGTGAAGGCCGCGCCAACAGTTTTCTGCTCGAATCGGTCGAAGGCGGCAGCGTGCGCGGCCGCTATTCCTTCATCGGCTTGAAGCCCGACGTGATCTGGCGCTGCTTCGGCGACCGCGCCGAAATCTGCCGCGATCCCGAGCGCGCGCCGGACAAATTCGAGCCGAGTTCCCAGGGCGCGATCACCTCCTTGCGCGCGCTCGAGCGCGAATCGCGGATCGACCTGCCGGCGGGATTGCCGCCGATGGCGGCGGGCTTGGTCGGCTATCTCGCCTACGACATGGTGCGCCTGGTCGAAAAAATTCCGGCGACCAAGCCCGACGTGCTCGGCGTGCCCGACAGCATTTTCGTGCGCCCGACGGTGATGGTGGTATTCGACCGCCTGACCGAACAGGCGAGCGTGATCGCCCCCGTCCGCCCCGCGCCCGGCGCGGACGCCAAGGCGGCGTGGGACCGTGCCGTGGCGCGCCTGGCCGGGGTTGCCGCCGATCTCGGTCGCGCGCTTCCCGCCGCCGCAATCGGGGCACGTCCCGCCACGCCGTCGGCCGCGTCCGCCGGGTTGCCGCCCTCAAACATGACCCACCAGGCTTTTCACCGCATGGTGACGAAGGCGGTCGACTACATCCGCGCGGGCGATGCGTTTCAGATCGTGCCGTCGCAGCGCTTCGCGGTGCCGTTCAAGCTGCCGCCGTTCGCGTTCTACCGCTCGCTGCGCCGGCTCAACCCCTCGCCTTTTCTCTTCTTCCTCGATTTCGGCGCGTTCGCGGTCGCAGGCTCCAGCCCGGAAATCCTGGTGCGGCTGCGCGACGGCAAGGTCACCATCCGCCCGCTCGCTGGCACCCGCAAACGCGGCGCCACGCCGGAGGAGGACCGCGCGCTGGCCGCCGAACTGCTCGCCGATCCCAAGGAGCGCGCCGAACACCTGATGCTGCTCGATCTCGGGCGCAACGACGTCGGCCGCGTCGCCAAGGTCGGCACCGTCCGGGTGACCGAGGAATTCACGGTCGAGTATTATTCGCACGTCATGCACATCGCCTCCAACGTCGAGGGTGAAATCGACCCCAAGTTCGACGCCATCGACGCCCTGCTCGCCGGATTCCCCGCCGGCACCGTGTCGGGCGCGCCCAAGGTCCGGGCGATGGAAATCATCGAGGAGCTGGAGCCCGAGCGCCGCGGCGTCTACGCCGGGTGCATCGGCTATTTCGGCGCCAACGGCGAAATGGACACCTGCATAGCGCTGCGCACCGCCGTCATCAAAAACGGCACCGTCTATGTCCAGGCGGGCGGCGGCGTGGTCGCCGATTCGACGCCCGAGGGCGAGTACCAGGAAAGCTGTAACAAGGCGCGCGCGCTGATCCGCGCCGCCGAGGAAGCCGCCAACTTCGCGTGACGCGCCGATGGGGGACGGAATACGGATATTCTCCAAGTTCGCGATCCCAGGTCCGGTGCGCGCCGCCACCCACGCCCTAGGGTCTGTACTCAATTAGGGGATTCTCAACGCTACGAAGATGTGATTCAAGCCTCCGAGGAGAACGGAGGCTGGGATGGCGCATCTTTACTGGCTGAACGACAAGGAATGGGCGCGGATCA
>Ga0194127_10007677_pt1 | contig 11791 bp, 9 predicted proteins | sample TA2KigC100mmetaG_FD_148624 | JGI IMG/M metagenome (GOLD analysis project Ga0194127, IMG submission 148624) | Freshwater microbial communities from Lake Tanganyika, Tanzania - TA2015036 Kigoma Deep Cast 100m | ecosystem: Environmental > Aquatic > Freshwater > Lake | place: Tanzania: Lake...
GGGGTGCTGATCCCCGTGGTCCCGGGCGCGCTGTCCCCGACCCCCAGCGCGACGAGCGGGTTCACCTGGTGGACCGCCTTCCCGCGGATCGTGTCGGGGGCGACGACCTCCACGCGCCCGTCCCGCGGCTCGCCGCGCGTGTGGGCCGCGTCCAGGATCACGCGAGCCGCGTCGGCGGCCGGGAAGGTGTACCGGTGCACCCCGCACCGCCGCGTCGCGGTCAGCTCCGCGCGGATCCCGGCGTCCTCCAGCGTGACCGCGTAGTACCCGGGCGCCGCGACCTCGGTCGCGTGGTCGTACCTCGACGCGTAGCGGTCGCGGTCCGTCCGCACCTCGCCGACGAGCGGCATCACGAGCACCTGGCTGTAGCCGTTGTTCGTCCCCCCCGGCCCCTGGAGGTGGGTATGGCTGAACCCCTCGATCCGGTCGTGGTCCCAGTCGTAGGCGTCGATGCTGCCCTGCTCCGCGTCCGTGTCGGGCGACAGCTTGACCATCCCGTGCGGCACGCACGGCCCCGGGACCGAGTTGCCGTGGCCCTTCGTCCCGATCAGCGGGTCCACGAACCGGGACAGCGCCGGGATCACCCGCGGGACCGGCCCATCGCCCGCAGTCCCGGAGCAACCGAGCGCCACAAACAGCCAAGCCCACCTCATCCCTGCCTCCCCGAGCCCGAACCCGAACCCGAGCCCGAGCCCCGAACCCGCTCCCGCTCCCCCGTCCCGCTTTACCGCGATTGCACTCGTCCTTCAACGCAAATACCATTCCCGCGGGAGGTCCCCCGTGCGGACTGCGCCGCTCCTCGCCCTTGCCGCCGTCGTCCTGGCCTCGGCCCGCCCCGCGTCCGCGCAGCAGTCGAACGGCTGCTTCCCGTCGCCGCTCCCCGGCTGCGGGGGCTGCCAGTGCGAGACCGCGATCTGCGACCAGTTCTGGTACTGCTGCGGCACGTTCGGATGGCCCGACCCCGCCTGGGACGAGTCGTGCGTCGAGGAGTGCAGGCTCGCCGGCCAATGCTGCCCCCAGTGCGACGGCCGCCAGTGCGGGCCGGACGGCTGCGGCGGCTCGTGCGGCACCTGCAAGGGCGGCATGCCCTGCAACGGGGACGGGACCTGCCCGTGCTTCCCCGACTGCACCGGCCACGACTGCGGCGGCGACGGGTGCGGCGGGTCGTGCGGCACGTGCTCCGGGAAGAAGCAGTGCATTGCGGGCGTCTGCACCTGCATCCCGGAGTGCGGCGGCAAGCAGTGCGGGTCGGACGGGTGCAGCGGCGTCTGCGGCGTGTGCAAGCCCGGGTCCAAGTGCTCCGGCGGCACCTGCGTCTGCGTGCCCCAGTGCCTCGCCAAGGACTGCGGCCCGGACGGGTGCGGCGGCAAGTGCGGCGACTGCATGCACGGCCCCTGCGACGCGGACGGCCAGTGCCCGTGCAGCCCCACGTACTGCTCGACCCGCGAGTGCGGGCCCGACGGGTGCGGCGGCTACTGCGGCATGTGCCCGGGCGGCGAGATGTGCCTGGACGGGAAGTGCGAGGGCCCCTGCTACCCCGAGTGCACCGGCAAGACGTGCGGCGACAACGGGTGCGGGGGGATCTGCGGATCCTGCCTCCCGGGCAAGGTCTGCCAGAACGGCAAGTGCGTGACGCCCTGCTACCCCGCATGCGAGGCCCGCGAGTGCGGCGACGACGGGTGCGAGGGATCCTGCGGCGACTGCGCGCCCGGCGCGAAGTGCATCGTCGGCCTTTGCTGCACCCCGGACTGCACCGGCGCCCAGTGCGGGCCGGACGGCTGCGGCGGGTCGTGCGGCGACTGCGCGCCCGGGAGCGGGTGCCTCGCCGGGGCCTGCTGCACGCCCGACTGCACCGGCCGCCAGTGCGGGGACGACGGCTGCGGCGGGCCGTGCGGCCAGTGCGAGCCGGGCTGGACCTGCGCCTTCGGCCAGTGCCACCCCCCGTGCGTCCCCGCGTGCGGCGGGAAGGAGTGCGGCGACGACGGGTGCGACGGGTCCTGCGGCACCTGCGCGCTCGGCAACGTCTGCAAGTTCGGGCAGTGCGTCTGCGTGCCGCAGTGCGCGGGCAAGCAGTGCGGATACGACGGCTGCGGCGGCTCGTGCGGCGAGTGCGGCATCGGGCTCGTCTGCGGCGGCGGGTCGTGCAAGCCGTGCCCGGCCGACTGCGCGGGCCGGCTCTGCGGGCCCGACGGCTGCGGCGGCACCTGCGGGACCTGCCCGCAAGGCCTCGTGTGCGAGGGGGGCTCGTGCGCGCCCGCGCCGCCCGAGCCGGACCCGGCGGACGTCGCCGTGCCGGACGCGCCCGGGGACGTGCCCGTACCCCCCGAGGCCGAGGAGCCCGCCGACGCCCCGATCGCGGACCAGGCCGCGGCGCCGGACGAGTCCGACGTCACCACCGCGGGCGACGAGGACCCGGACGCGGCGCACTCCGAGACCGGCGGGTCGATCCTGTTCGAGGCCCGCGCGGACCCGGGTCCGGACGAGACGGGTTCCGGCGGCGGAGGCTGCGGCGCGGGCGGGACTCCCGCGGGAGCGTGGGCGCTGATCGCGCTGTTCTCGCTGCTCCCGCTGCTCCCGCCGGCGTTGACGCGCCGCCGCGTCGCCTCCGGCATCGGGGCCGTACCAGGAAGTCTTCGCGAAGGAGGCGTGCCGGGTGGAGGCGCGTGACCGGATCATCGTGGCCCTCGACGTGCCGACGCTGGCCCGCGCGACCTCGGTCGTGCGCAGGCTCGCGGGCCGCGTCGGGGGCTTCAAGGTCGGCCTGGAGCTGCTGACCGCGGAAGGCGCGCCGGCCGTCGTGAAGGCCATCCACGACCTCGGCGGCCGCGTCTTCTTCGACGGCAAGTTCGCGGACATCCCGAACACGATCTCGGGCGCGGTGCGGTCGGTCGCGTCCATGGGCGTCTGGATGTTCGACGTCCACGCGTCCGCGGGTCCGGCCGCGATCGCCGCGGCCGCGGCCGAGCGGGGAACCAGCATCCTGCTCGCCGTGACCGTGCTCACGTCGCTCGACGACGCGGCCGCGCGCGCGGTGTTCGGGGCGCCCGCCCGGGACAAGGTCCTCGACTTCGCACGCATGGCGGTACGCCTGGGAGCGGGCGGAATCGTCTGCTCGCCGCAGGAGCTGCCCGTGATCCGCGCGGACCCGGCGCTCGCGGGCGTGGTCACGGTCGTCCCCGGCGTCCGCCCGGCCTGGGCGAGCACGGGCGACCAGGCGCGCGTCGCGACCCCGACGGAGGCCGTGCGCGCCGGAGCCACCCACATGGTCATCGGCCGGCCGATCCTGATGCCGCCCGCGCAGGTCGGGACGCCCGAGGCCGCAGTGGACCGGATCGTCGCCGAGATCGTCCACGCCACGTCGGCGCCGCCGCCACCGTCCGAGCCGCCGGTTCGACCGTCGGGCACGCGACGCGTGTCGTCCCCCATGCCGCGGACGGGCACATGAGCGCCGGCGACGACGTCCTCGACCTCCTCGCGGCGAACGACGCCGTGCTGACCGGCACGCACGTGGTCTTTACGTCGGGACGCCACGGATCCGCCTACGTGAACAAGGACGCCATCTACCCGCACACCGCGGCCGTCGCGCGGCTGTGCGCAGCCTTCGCGGACCGCTTCCGCGACGCGGGCGTCGAGGTCGTGTGCGGCCCGGTGCTCGGGGGGGTCGTCCTGGCGCAGTGGACCGCCCACCACCTGGCCGCGGCGGCCGGCCCCGGCGCGGCCGAGGTCCTCGCGGTCTATGCCGAGAGGGCGGACGACCGGAAGTTCGTGCTGCGGCGGGGCTACGACCGGATCGCGGCGGGCCGGCGCGTGCTGGTCGTCGAGGACGTCCTGACCACGGGCGGTTCCCTGCGCGACGCGGTCGCGGCCGTGCGCGCGGCGGGAGGCGAGGTCGTCGGGGCCGCGGCCCTCGTGAACCGGGGCGGGGTCACCGCGGAGCAGGTCGGGGCGCCGGTCCTCCACTCGCTGGCGACCATCGACCTGGACAGCTGGGACGAGGCTGCCTGCCCGCTCTGCCGGGACGGCGTCCCGGTCGAGACGCGGGTGGGGAAGGGAGCGGAGTTCCTCAGGCGGAGGGCTGTGGGCGATGCGTGAAGCGAGGCGGGGTGTCGCAGCGATCGCCGCTGTGTCGGCAGCGCTTGCGTCGGTCGCCTGCGGGTCCGACGGGGCCGAGTGCGTCCCGGACGAGCGTCACGTCCTACTGGGTCCCGAGCCCCCCGCGAGTGCGCCCGCCGGGACCGCGATTCCCGTCGAGTTGAAGTGGCCGCGCGGGTGCGAGGAGATGATCATCGAGGTGCGGGGTGGCGGCAGGATCGACCCGATCCCCGACCCCGACGCCGGCCACGCGAGCCTGACCTGGACGCTCGGCCCGGTGCCGATCCCGAACGCCCTGGTGCTGCCGTTCGCGCACCGGCTCGTGGTCGATGCCACGCTCGGCGTGCCCATCGTGCCCGAGCCGTTCGGCGACGTGGATGCGTTCCTGGCATCCGAAGGGGTCTCCGGATCCACCGAGGGGCTCGCGTTCGACCCCGCGCGCGACCGCATCGTGATGGGGGTCCCGGGGGGCCTGATCCAGGTGGACGCGGCCGGGAAGACCAGCCGCGTCGCGCTCTCCGGCGACCCCCTCGTGGCGCCGCTCGGGCTCGCGTTCGCCCCCGGCGGGACGCTATGGGTCGCGGACGGCCAGGGGGCCGCGGTGCGCAAGGTGACGCCGGCCGGGGAGGTCGTCACGGTCGCGGGGGCGGGCAGGGAGGTCGCGCCGATCTTCCCGAACTCGGTCGCGGTCGAGACGGACGGGGGAGTCGTGTTCACGGACACGTGCGGCGGCAAGGTCTGGTGGCTGGACGCCTCCGGGGCGCCCCGGGGCCAGGCCGGCTTCTGGGCGAAGCTGACGGGCGGGCCGAACGGCGTGGCCATCGACTCGCGAGGCGACTACTGGGTCACGACCGAGAACACGGCCCTGCTCTGCATGGACGGCACGGACCCGGCGGCGCGTGTCGCGAGCCTCTACGAGGTCTCGAAGGACGGGGGCAAGGACGCGCACGCGGAAGGGGTCGGGCACTACGGCGACGGCATCGCGGTGGATTCCGAGGACAACCTCTACGCCGTCTTCGACACGCTCGACGGGCTCGCGCTGGAGGAGAGCGCCGTCTTCGTCCTCCCGTACCGCGGGCGCGGCGTCCGCAAGGTGATGGCCACGACCGACCGGCTCATGGCGAACCCGGCGTTCGGCCGCGGCGCGTTCGGCGAGACCACTATGTACGTGGCCCTGATCGCGATCCCGCCGATCACGGACCCGTCCGCGCGCGGGCTGGTCCGGGCGGTCGTCGGGATGACCGGTCTGTGAGCCCCTCCGGCACGACCTGGCACCCCTTGCACTTCCCCGCCTTGAACCTGCCGCAGTTCGTGCAGAACAGCCCGCATGCCGCGACGTGCGCGTCCGGATCGGGCTCGGACAACGCCCTCGCCATGACCCTCCCGCCGGTTCAGAGTTTCGCGACCCACCCGGCCGGCGACTTGAACGTCGCCTCCGACAGCATCTTCACGAACCGCGACTTGACGTTGTCGCGCAGCAGGTAGCGGCGTGCCGGGGGCGCGTTCAGCGCCATGCCGACGAACGCGCCGAGCACGCGGTGCGAGAGCCGCGACGGGTCGTCGAACAGCAGGTGCTGGAGCTTCCCCCGCTCCAGCGCCTGGACCATCATCTTCTCCATCATGGTCTCGGGCGTCCGGACCCGCGCCGGAAGCCTGCGCATGGTCATGGACCCGCGCTTGCAGGCGCGCTTGCACACTCCGCAACCGAGGCACAGCTCGCCGCGGACCACCGCGCGCTTCTTCCGTTTCGGCTGCTCCCCGGAGGCGGTCGCGGGCACGACGTCGATCGCCTCTATCGGGCACGCGGAGGCGCACGCGCCGCACCCGTTGCACCCCTCGTCCGACGGCGACGCGACCCAGCCCGACGTCACGACCGCGTGGCGCATGTCCTTGAGCATCCGGATGCCGTGCAGCATCTCGCAGCAGCACCCGCAGCAGTTGCAGATGAAGGTCGGCTTGCGCTTCACGTTGTCGGCCATCATCACGAGGCCGTTGTCCCGCGAGTACGCGAGGACCTCGCGCGCCCGCGCCTTGTCGATGCGCTTCGCGATGCCCGCGCGGACGAGGTACTCCACACCCATGCCGAGCGCGAGGCAGTGCCCCTCCGGGTGGACGCACGGCCGGCCGGTGTGCCGCGCCACGTGACGGCAGTGGCACAGCCCCTCGGACCAGCGCCCCGCCGAATCGACCACCTCGCTCGCGCGGTCCTCGTCCAGGATCTCCGAGAACTGCTCCGGCGGCACCGCGTCCTGGTGGACGAGAGGCCGCGCGATGAACGTCGGCGCGTCGTTCAGCATCCGCAGGAACGCAAGCTCCGGGTCCTCGTAGAAGTACTCCTTCATCAGCCGCGCGACCTTCGCCTGGTCCACGTCGTCGCGGATCCGCATCATCGTGAACTCGAAGAACCCGATGACGGGGGGGTTCAGGAAGTAGTAGACGCCGCCCGACGGCTTGTGCAGATCGACCACGAGGCCCTTCCGGACGAGCACGTCCAGGACCTCGTTCACGCGCGCGACGCCCATGCCCGCGATCCCCGCGATGCGCTTCGCGGACGCCGGGCGCATCGGGATCGCGGCGGCGACCCGGCACTCCTCGGGCGTGAACAGCTCCTCCAGGATCGCGAAGAACGCGGGCCTGGCCGGCGCGCCGATCGGCGCCTTCTCGAGCCTGCGGTGGAGGTCCAGGTACTCCTGCTTGACCGTGTGGACGTGGGCCCCGTCGTGCATCGCGAGCGCTCCGCGGCAGGCGGGGGCATTGTACACCCGCAACGGACTCAGAACGGCGGCAGGCCGTGGCGGAACGCGGCCCTCAGGCGGTCGAACGCCGCGCGCAGCTCGGCGGCGGCGGGCTTCTCGGTCTCGCGGTCCATGCCGATCGCGCCCATGTTCCGGAGCCCCGGGACGTGGCGATGCCAGTCGAACGCGGCGCTCCAGACCACCCCGGCGAGGCGGCCGCCCCCCCCCAGGAACTCCTCGTACGCGGCGGCCGTCTCGCGCAGCACCTCGACCTGGAGCCCCTCCCACTCGGGGTGGCCCGTCGCGGGCGACGACCGGAGGCCGAACGCGGTCGCCATGACGGGCCGGTCCGGCAGCGCCTCCGCCGCGGCCCGCAGGAACGCCGCGGTCCCGTCGCGGCACGCGCCGTCCTGCGGGGTGCCGCAGTCGAACGTCCACCCGGCGAGGCCGCACTCGCGCTGCGAGGCGTCGTGCGCCCCCGGCCCGTCCACCGCGGCGCTCTGGATGACCATCCGGCCGTCGTCGTAGCGGGTCCTCAGGTCGTCCCGCAGCCGCACGATGTGCGCCGTGCGCGCGGCGGGGGGGTCCTCGCCGGCGCACTCGTTGCAGACGCTCCAGAACAGCACGCTCGGGCGGTTGCGGTCGCGCCACGTCATCTCGCGCCACGTCTGGAGCGCAAGCCGCCCGCCGTCCGCCTCGAACTCCTTCGGCCCGTGCCGCCACACCGGGATCTCGGCCGCGACCGCGAGCCCGACGCGATCGGCCAGGATCGCGGTCACCGGGTGGTTCGGGTAGTGGCCGGCGCGCAGGAAGTCGGCGCCGAGCCCCTTCACGAGCGCGAGGTCCCGCGCGACCTCGTCCGCCGTCACGGTGCGGCCGCGGGGCCCGTCCTCGTGGCGCGCGACGCCGCACAGGAACGTGGGCTTGCCGGTCAGCGCCAGGCGGCCGTCGCGCAGCCCGACCGTCCGGAGCCCGGTCTGGACCGACACGGTGTCGAGCACGCGGTCCCCGAGCAGCAGGTCGGCCCGCGCCACCACGAGGGCCGGGGCCTCCGGCGACCAGTAGGCGGGCGATGGCGCCGCCAGCCGCTCCGTGGCCACGCCGACGTCGCCGACGGCCGTCAGGCCCGCCTCCTTCGACGCGACCTCCGGCCCGCGGATCGCCTCGGCCGACGGGTCCGCGACCCCGCCCGCGTCGGCCCGCACGGCGTGGAGCGCGAGCCGGACGCGCGCCCCGGGCGGGAGGTCGCCGGAGGCCACCACGGTCAGGTCGAACCCGTCCCCGTCGGGGATCGCGTCCAGGCGATCGATCCGCGCCGGGGGGAGGGACTCGAGGTAGACTTCGTGCAGGATCCCCGCGTAGTTGCACCAGTCCGCGACCACCGCCGGCACGGTCGCCGGGTCGCTCCCCCAGGGGGGGTTGTGGACGCGCACGCGCAGGTCGTTGTCGCGTTCCAGCAGCCTGTCGGGCGGCAGCAGGAACGAGAACGGCGTGTAGCCGCCCTCGTGCCAGCCGAGGTACTCGCCGTTCAGGAAGACGTCCGCGACGCAGTTCACGCCCAGGAACACGAGCCGCGCCGGCGCGCCGCGGAACCCGGGCGGCGGGTCGAACCGGCGGGCGTACCAGGCCACCCCCTCGAAGCGCTCCGGGCTCGCCTCGGACCCCGGCTCGCACATCCGGTTCTCGGGGCCCGGCACGATTCGCGGCCGGTAGCCCGGCGCGGGCCACGGCGCGCCGGTGCGCGTGCCCTCCTCGATCGCCAATTCGCGCTTCACCGCGTCCGTGCGCGGCGCACCAGCCTCGACGCGCGGCCGGTCCACGCGCCGCCCCCACCACCCCCCCGCGAGGTCCAGCCGCGGACGCGTGACCTCGAACGACGGGAAGACCGCCCCACCCTGGTACGGCACGGCCACGCCGCGCACGTCCTTGATGTCGAAGGTGGGCTCGAGCCGCGTCGCGGCCCCGCCGCCCCCGAACAACCTCTTCAGAAGCCCCACGCGCTACTTCCTGAGCGGGTAGAACCAGAACGCCACGGCGCCGAGGAGCGCCATCGCGCCACCCGCGACGCCGGAGAATATGATGCCCCAGGGCTCCTCGGCCGAGAAGCCGAACGCGCCGAACAGCTCGCCGACGGCCCAGAACCCGACCGCCATCGCGATCTTCTGGATGAGCCCCTCCATGCCGTTGTACATGGCCTCGCGGCGGTAGCCCGTCCGCTCCGTGTCGAAGTCCATGATGTCGGCCAGGATCGCGCGGGGGATGACCAGTCCGATCGCGAGCGCGGGCGCGATGATCGCGCAGCAGATGATGACGTGCGGCAGCGCTGGGACCCCGAGGCGGCCGGCCAGGGTCGTGATCGGCAGCACGACGCCGAAGGTCACGAGCGCCGCCAGGAACAGGTCGCGCTTGCGGAACCGGCGCGCGAGCCGCTCCGCCATCGGGATTAGCGCGGCGGACAGCACGACGAGGCCGGTCAGGATGTAGCCCGCGACGTCGTCGCCCTTCCCGACCACCACCCTCACGAGGTACGGCATGGTCTGGACCACCAGCACCTGGGCCGCGCCGAGCAGGGATCCGGCGATGATGTAGGGCAGGAACGCGGGGTTGCGCAAGGTGACGACGGACGCCTCGATCAGGCCGAACGGGACCTCCTTCGAGGCGGCGTGCGGGGTCTCGCGGATCCACAGGAGCGTCGGGACCAGGAACGCGAACGTCACGATGCCGCAGACGACCGCGCCGATCTTGTAGCCGTCCGCGAGGTCGAGCCCGAGGAAGTCCGCGCCGGTCTCGAAGTTCGCGATCAGCATCCCGAGGACGCCGAACGCGAAGATCTGCGAGAGCGCGTTGAACGCGGTCATCCAGGCGGACGTGCGCACGCGGTCGCCCTCGTCGGTCCACAGCTCGGGCATCAGGGCGAGGTACGGGTTCACGACGACCGTGAAGGCGACGTGCACCGCGGTCAGCATGGCGGTCAGCCAGATGATGTTCGACAGCGACTCGTGCGTGACCGGGGGGAACCAGAGGAGCACGAACGACAGCGCCAGGAGCGGCGTGCCGACAAGGATGTACGGCATGCGGCGGCCGAGGCGGCTCCGGGTGCGGTCCGACACGAACCCGACCAGCGGGTCCGCGAGCGCGCCGATGATCAGCACCGGGATCGACAGCCGGCCGAAGTTCTCGGGCGAGACGAGCAGGCTGCGGCCGACCTCGTCCGGCGAGGGGCAGTAGAGCCGCATCAGCCAGGTCTCGAGGACGAGCAGCACGAGGCCCGCGGGGAAGTTCCCGGCCGCGTACGCGAGGACCTGCCCGAAGGTCGGGCGCTTCGCGGTCGCGGGCGGGGCGCCGGGAGCAGGAACGACCGGCCCTGTCCGAACGTCCATCCGTCCTCCGGCTACCAGCGCGGGTCGCACGCCTGGCGCGGCTTCACGATCAGCCTGCCGTCCTTGTCGGTCTCCCGCCTGGGCGGCGCGATCGGCAGGTACAGGTTCACGCCGATGTTCCAGCCGGGGTCCTTCCAGAGCGAATTGACCCCGCCGAACATCCAGTCGTACCCCCCCTTGATCACGATCGGGAGGTAGACGCCCATGAGCGCGCCGGTGCCGATGCCCACGTTCAGGTGGTGCTCGGTCGTGCCCGCCACGCCGCGTGCCTCGCCGACCACGGCCATCGCGGGGCGGGGGACGTCGCGGAGGACGGACGGCATCTGCGCGAAGTAGGCGTACTCGATGGTCAGCCCGACCACGTACAGGTCGAAGTTCGCCGCGGCCGAGGCGCCGAGCGACGTGCCGGGCAGGTGCGTGTACGAGGCGCCCGCGTAGCCGGACAGGTCCGGGAAGTACGTGTCGAGGTACCGCGCGACCTCCGGATCGGCCGCCTCGACCTGGCTCCGGTAGCCGTCGTCGGGCTTCAGGAACCCCGGAAGGCGGCGCTTCTGCGGCAGGGGCTGGTTCAGGTCCACCTGGAACGAGAACGTCAGGAAGTCGAACCAGCCCGGCGGGCGCACGTCGTAGCCCATGGACACGCCGAGCATCCAGGAGCCGGAGCCGCGGTCGATCTCCGGGCCGAGCCCCAGGTCGAGCCGGCCGTCCGGGTCCGCGACCCTGCCGGTCGGCGCGGTGACGCGCCCGGCCAGCGACATCGAGAAGTACCTGTTCCTGTAGGGATTCCACGACACGCCGAACGCGATGTCGTTCAGCTCGGGGACGTTGCCCGTCGAGAAGCGCCGCTTCGGGCGCGGCCGGCCGAGCCGCTCGAGGCTGCCGAGGAACTCGTCCGGCGAGCCGCCGAGCACGGCACGCGGGGTCGCGCCGCGCACCTGGTAGACGGGGTCGATCCACGTCTCCATCTCGATGAAGGGGACGTCGATGAACGCGTCGAGGTTGCCGAGGATGCCGTACTTGACCTGGATCTCGTGACGGCGGGCCCACCCGCCCGCACGGAAGTCCAGCCGCGCGCCGCCGGCCGCGCCGAGGTCCAGCTCCAGCGGGTCGAGCAGGCGGCCCGAGCGGTCGCCCTGCCCGTCGAAGAACCCGCCCGCGCCGACCGACTCGAACCGGTAGCCGACCGACAGGTACCCCTTCGGCAGGTGCGAGGTCACGGCGCCCCAGAAGTCGGCGCGGCCGACATAGTCCATCTCGCGGTCGAACATGTCGAGGTACCTGTGGAACAGGTTCCGATCCTTGTTCGGCGGGGCGGCGCCGTCGGACCCGATCGGCTTCAGGCCGGGCGTCGCGTCGAAGTGGGGCTTGCCCGCCGGCGGGAGCGGCGCGGCCTTGCCGGCGCCGGGCACCGCGGCGTCGGACACCGTGGCGTCGGGATCGGCGGGCGCCGGGGCGCTCGGGGGCGGGGATGCGGGGGCGGGCTCCTGCGCCAGTGCGGACGAGCCGAGGAGGACCGTCACCGCCGCCGCCAGACACCGCACTTCCCGCCTCCGCCAGTGCCCCCTGGACCGCACCGCACCGCGG
>Ga0194127_10007682_pt1 | contig 11789 bp, 10 predicted proteins | sample TA2KigC100mmetaG_FD_148624 | JGI IMG/M metagenome (GOLD analysis project Ga0194127, IMG submission 148624) | Freshwater microbial communities from Lake Tanganyika, Tanzania - TA2015036 Kigoma Deep Cast 100m | ecosystem: Environmental > Aquatic > Freshwater > Lake | place: Tanzania: Lake...
TGGCCGTGCGCGAGGTCGGGCTCGCGGCCGGCGAACCGCCGACGCTGCGCGGCTACCCGCCGTCCTTGTTCGCGTCGCTGCCGCGGCTCGTCGAGCGGCTCGGCAACGACGAGCGGGGGTCGATCACGGGCCTGTTCACGGTGCTGGTCGACGGCGACGACCTGAACGAACCGGTGTCGGACGCGCTGCGCGGCTACCTCGACGGGCACATCGTGCTGAGCCGCCGCATCGCCGAGCGCGGGCGCTACCCGGCGATCGACGTGCTCGCGTCGATCAGCCGCCTGATGCCGAAGGTGACGGGCGCCGACCAGCAGCGCCGCGCGCGGCGGCTGCGCGAGCTGCTCGCGCACTACGAGGAGAACCGCGACCTGGTCGCGGTCGGGGCCTACCGCAAGGGCGCCGACCCGCTGCTCGACCAGGCGCTCGGCAAGCTGCCGGCGATCGAGAACCTGCTGTTCCACGGCGCCGAGCTGCGGCCGGCGGCGGAGACGCAGCGGTTGCTGCAGCAGATCGCGGGGGCGTGAGGGGCGGGGATTCGCTCAGCATCCCCCATGCCACGGCCGATAGGGCCGACATGCGCCGGTTCCGCTTCCGCCTCGCCCCGCTGCTGCGGCTGCGCACCCAGTTCGAGCGCAGCAGCAAGCGCGAGCTCGCCGCGGCGATGGCCGCCGTCGCCGCGGTCGAACAGCGGCTGCGCGCGGCCGCGCAGGGACTCGCCGACTGTGCTGCGCAGGCCGGCGGCACCGGGCCGGTCGCGCAACTCGCGCGCGCGCTCGAGACCGGCCTGCGGCGCCACCAGTGGCGGCTCGGCGCGGAGCTGCAGCGGGCGCAGCAGAAGCTCGACGCGGCGCGCGCCGACTACCTGCAGAAGGCGCGCGAGCTGAAGCAGATGCAGAACCTGCGCGACGCGGCGCACGCCGAGTGGCAACGGACCGCGCAGCACGCCGAACAGGCGGAACTCGACGAACTGGCCCGGCTCGGCCGGGCCGCGCTCGCTCGCGCGGCGCACGGAGCGGAAGCATGAAGAAGCTGATCCTCAACGCGGTGGTCGGAGCGACCCTGTTCGCCGGTGCCCTGATCGGCGGCCTCGCCGCCACCGGGCGACTGAACCACGCGGGCACCGCGAACATCCCGCTGCTCGGCGCGCTGTTCCCGGCCCCGCCGGAGCCCGCCGCGGCACCGGGCGACGCCGCTGGCCCCGGGACCGGCGGCGCGCCGGCCGGCACGGCCGTCGACGGCACGCTGCACGGCGGCGGCGGCGTGCCGGCGGACGCCGCGGCGCAGGGCGAGCCGGGCGCGGACCGGCCGCGCCGCCAGAAGGACGGCCGGTCGGTGGTGAAGCCGGACGGGAAGGCGGCCGGCGGCAACGGCGAGGCGCCCGCGGCGGACGGCCAGGGCGACGCGAAGCCGGCAGCCGAGCAGGGCACGCCGCCCGCGCCGGGCCCCGAGACGGCCGCGACCGGCGGAGCGCCGGCAGTCCCGGGCCGTGCGCCGGAACGCGACTTCGCGAAGCTGCAGGAGTCGCTGGAGGGCCAGCGCAAGAGCCCGTACAAGCCGGGCGACTACTTCACGTTCCAGGGCATGCCCGCGGGCCTGACGGCGGAGCAGCTCAACGAGGCGTGGGAGCGCGTGCGCGTCGCGCAGGCGGACCTCGAGAAGCGCAAGCAGGCGCTCGACCTGCGCGAGCAGGAGCTGCAGACGCTCGCCGACGACGTCGGCAAGCGGATCCGGCAGATCGCGCAACAGCGCCTCGAGATCGAGGACCTCGGGCGCAAGCTCGACGAGCGCGTCGCGCGGTTCCAGGAGCAGATCAAGCTCGTGCGCACCGACGAGGTGGCGGCGCTGCGGCGCAACGCGCAGACGCTCGCCGCCTTCGAGCCGAGCAAGGCGGCGGAGCTGGTGACCGAGCAGTGGCGCACCGACAAGGGGCAGGAGGAGGTGCTGAAGACCCTCGAGTTCATGGACAAGGACGCCGTGAACCGGATCCTCGAAGCGCTGCCGAACCCGATGGTGCAGGACCTGCTCGAGAAGCGCAAGCGCGTCAGCAAGGAATCGGCGGCACCGGCGGCTCCGCGCCGCTAGGGCCGGCGTCCCGGTGCTGCGTCGAGCGCTTCAACACGCGCGGCCGGAACGGCCGATACGGGCGGCGGCAGGGATCGGCATCGCGGAGTGACCACGTGGCGGAAGAGAAGAAGAAAGAAGGTGATGGCAAGGCGGACCAGGCCAGGAAGAAGGGCCTGCCCGCGATCGTGATGATCGCCGTCGGCGCGATCGCCGGCGGGGCCGGCGTCGTGTTCGCGGTGCCGCCCAAGGAGAAGGTCGTGATCGTCGCCGAGAAGCCGCCGGAGCTGATCGACGTGCGCCATCCCGACGAGATCCAGCACGAGTTCAACCCGAAGTCGGACGCCGGCCGCCGCATCGCGCGCGTCAACTTCAAGTTCGTCTACACGGTGCTCGAGACGCGCGAGAAGGAGGCGTTCGAGCTGCTCCAGAGGCACTGGGAGGAGGCCAAGGCCGCCACGCTCGAGGTGCTCGCGAACCGCGCGATCGACGAGCTGTCCAGCGAGACCGGCCGGCGCCTGCTCGAGAAGGACCTCGTCGACGAGCTCGACCGCACGCTGTTCCCGGGCCGCAAGGAGGCCAAGGTCGCGCGCGTGACCCGCGTCTACTTCCTGAATCGCCTGTTCCAGTGAACGAGGCCCCGCCGCCGTGAACGAGATCCTCACCAACGACGAGATCGACACCCTGCTGCAGATGTTCCGCGCGGAGGGTGGGGCGGCGGATGTCGAGCCGCCGCCGCGCTCGCCGGCGGCCCCGGCGGCGGCGGTCGACGAGCGCGTGGTGAGCCCGATCGACCTGCTGAAGCCCAACCGGCTCGGTCGCGAGCAGCTGCGCGGCATCGAGCGCTACTTCGAGAGCGCGGGCAAGCTGCTGTCGGCGACGATCAGCGACAAGCTGCGCCTCGATACGCGCTGCGACTGCGTCGCGCTCGAACAGCAGCGTTTCGGCACCTGGCTCGACCAGCTGCCCGGGCCGGTGGTCATCTACGTGCTGAAGATGGAGCCGTGGCAGCAGCCCGTGCTGTTCACGGCGAGCACGAGCCTGCTCTACGGCGCGGTCGACCGCATTCTCGGCGGCTCCGGCAGGGTCAACAAGGTGCCGAAGGAGTTCACCACGGCGGAGCACACGGTCGCCGAGGCGCTGGTCGGGCCGTGCCTCGATCGCATCGTCGAGAGCCTGGCCGAGGTCGTGAAGTTGAAGTGGACGGTGCTGAACCGCTTCTGCAACCCGTCGCTCGCGCAGATCCTGCCGTCGCAGGACGTCGTGCTGTCGGTCTACTTCCAGGCCGCCGGCGACTTCCTGCTGGGCGACCTGCGGCTCGCGTTGCCGTTCGCCGCGATCGAGCCGCTGCTCGAGCGCTTCGTGCGCGACTCCGGTGCAGCGACGGCGCCGGGCTCGCTGCGCGAGAAGGTCGCGGCCACCGTGCGCACCGTGCCGCTGGATCTCGCCGTGCAGCTCGGCGGCGCCCGCATCCGGCTGCGGCAGCTGCTCGACCTGCAGCGCGGCGACGTGGTCCAGCTGCAGGCGCGGCTCGGCGACCCGGCCGTCGTGCCCGTGCAGGGCGTGCCGAAGTTCACGGCCCACGTCGGCAGGATCGGCAACAGGTTGGGCATCCAGGTTGCCGATGTGATGGGCAACTAGCGCATGAGCGGCAAGCAGGACTTCCCGGCCGGCGACTGGAACCAGGCAGACGTCGCCCAGGCAGGGACGGCGCTCGCGGCGGCCGCCGTGCAACCGGTCGGGTTCGGCCAGCTGCCGGCCGGTGCCAGGCCCGGCGAGAGCAGGAACCTCGATCTGCTGCTCGACGTCGAGATCCCGATCGCGGTCGAGGTCGGCCGCGCGCAGATGAGCCTCGAGGACGTGCTGAAGCTGGTGCCGGGCAGCGTGGTCGCGCTCGACAAGAAGGCCGAGGAGCCGGTCGACCTGCGCGTCAACGGCAAGCTCGTCGCGCGCGGCGAGGTCGTGCTCGTCGACGACAGCTACGGCCTGCGCATCACGCAGATCGTCGACGCGGCGGGGCGGATCGAGAGTCTGCGCTGAGCGTACGGCGGCGGTCGGAGCCGCTGGCCTGCCCGCCTCGGCGATCGGGGCGGGTCCCGCTCGCGCGATCCCACCCGGTATCGCACGCGCTTCCCGACGGTCGACGTGCTGGCCCCGTGACGAACGCTGCCGCCCTCACGCCGTCATGCCGAACCGCCGCCGCAGCCAACGTTCCACCGGCCCGAACAGGATCTGCTCGGCGAGCAGGCCGATCGCGACGATCACGGTCATCACGCCGAGCACCTGGTCCATCGCGTGCAGTTCGCGGCCGTAGTGCAGCAGCTGGCCGAGCCCGAAGCCGGTCAGGATCGTGATGAAGATCTCGGCCGCCATCAGCGAACGCCACGCGAACGCCCAGCCCTGCTTGAGCCCCGACACGATCGCGGGCAGCGCGCCCGGCAGCAGCACGTGCAGCACCGTGTGCAGGCGCCGCGAGCCCATCGTGCGCGCCGCGCGCAACCACAGCGGCGGGATCGCGCGCACGCCGTCGGCCGTCGCGAGCAGGATCGACCACGTCGTGCCCATCACGACGACGAACGTCATCGCCGCCTCGGTCTGGCCGAACCAGAGCAGCGCGAGCGGCGCCCAGCACACGCTCGGCAGGGTCTGCAGGCCGAGCGCCAGCACGCCGATCGTGTCGCGCGCGGACTGGAAACGCGAACACAGGAGGCCGAGCGGCAGCCCGGCGAGCATGCCCGCCAGGTAGCCGACGCCGAGCCGGCGCGCGGTGACCGCCGCCGCGTCGAGCAGCGTGCCGTCGAGCAGCGCACCAGAGAGGTAGGCGAGCACCGTGGACGGGGCCGGCAGCAGCACCGTGTTCCACAGTTCCGCGCGCACGAGCGCTTCCCAGGCCGCGAGCAGCAGCAGCACGAACACGGCGAAGTCGAGCACCCGCTTCGTCATCGCGCCGGCTCCTGCGGCTCCTCGGCGCGCAGCGTCGCGGTGATGCGCGTCGCGAGCGTGGCGATGCCGATGCCGTTGATGTCGCGCGGCCGCGGCAGGTCGACGCGGAACTCGCCGTGGATGCGGCCCGGGCGCGGCGTCATCACGACCACGCGGTCGCCGAGCACGCAGGCCTCGCGCACGTTGTGCGTGACGAACAGCACGGTCTTCTTGCGCTTCCGACAGATCTCCTGCAGGTCGCCGTAGAGCCGTTCGCGCGTCATCGCGTCGAGCGCCGCGAACGGCTCGTCCATCAGCAGCACCTGCGGGTTCGGCGCCAGCGCGCGCGCGAGTGCGACGCGCTGCTTCATGCCGCCCGACAGCTCGTGCACGGCGGCGTGCGCGAACTTCGTGAGGCCGACCAGCTCGAGGTAGTAGCGCGCCACCTCGATGCGCGACTTGCGCGGCAGGCCGGGCTTCAGCTCGAGCCCGAACAGCACGTTGCCGAGCACGGTGCGCCACGGGAACAGCGCGTGCTCCTGGAACATCACCATGCGGTCCCGGCCCGGTCCCGTGACCGGCTGGCCGTGCGCGAGGATCTCGCCCTCGTCGGGCCGCTCGAGGCCCGCGACCAGCGCCAGCAGCGTCGACTTGCCGCAGCCGCTCGCGCCGAGCAGGCACACGAACTCGCCCTCGGCGACCTCGAGGTCGACGGCCGCCAGCGCGGTGACCGCGCCGTTGGCGCCGCGGAAGGTCTTCGACACGCCGCGCAGCGTCAGCTTCGCGGCGGTCTCCTCCCCGTTCGGTGCCGCGGCCTCGGTCATCGCTGCGTCGCGCCCGGTGGCTGGTAGAACAGCTTGCCGAGGTCCGGCGACTCGTTCGCCAGGCCCGCCGCGCGCGCCTTGTCGACGAACGACTGGAACGCCGCCAGCTCCACCGTGTCGGTGAAGTGCAGGCGCGGCCAGCACCGGTCGACGAGTTCCTGCTTCATCGGCCGCCTGGTCAGCGCCTCGAGTTCGCCGCGCACGAGCGCCTTGGCCTCGTCGGGGTGCGCCGCGATCCACTGCGTCAGTTCGGCGTGGGCGGCGCGCAGCTTCTCGACCACCGCGGGCCGCTCGGCGACGAACTTCGCGCGGCCGACGAAGATCGTCGTCAGCGAGTCGCGCTCCTCGAGGAACACCTTGCCGCCGCCTTCCATCTCGAGGCGGGAGACCCACGGCTCGACGGTCCACGCCGCGTCCAGCGCGCCGCTCTGGAACAGCGAGAGCTGGTCGGGGTTGTCGGTCGGCACGACCTGCACGTCGCCGCCGGTCAGCGTGACCTTCATGCCCTGTTCGCCGAGCCAGGCGCGGCACACGACGTCCTGCGTGTTGCCGAGCTGCGGCGTGGCGATGCGCCGGCCGCGGAACTGCTCCGGCTTCTCGATGCCCGCCGCCTGGCGCACGACGAGCGCGGACCCGCCGTTGGTCGCGCCGCCGAGCACGCGCACCTCGGCGCCCTTGGTCTTCGTGTAGGCGTTCAGCGCCGGGTTCGGGCCGACGTAGGTCGCGTCGAGCCCGCCCGTCATCAGCGACTCCATCGCGCTCGGGCCCGCGTTGAACACGTACCACTCGACCACGGCGCCTTGGCCGAGGTGCTTCTCGAACACCCCCTTCTGCTGCCGCGACAGCGCGTGCGCGACGAGGCCGTGGGTGTGGGTCACGTTCGGGAAGTGGCCGATGCGCACGGTGGCCGGCGCGGCGGGCGCTGCGCCCGGACCCGGCTGCGGGCCGGCGGCCGGCTCGCTGCCGCCGCAGGCGGCGAGCGCCGCCGCGGACAGGCACGCGATCGCGTGCCGCAGGAACTTCCAGGGGTGCGGGGATTCCCGGCATGCCCTCGCGGAGGCTGGCCGGCGGACGGACTGTGGGTTCACGGTCTCTCGGCGGGTCAGGTGCTGCCGTGCCCGACATCGGAGCCGGGCGCGGTGGAACTGGGACTCGAAACGAGACGATCGTCGCCTGCCCGAACCCGCCGGGCGAAGGGTTACCCGCGGATCTGGAACACGAACGGAACCTCGACCGCACCGGGGCCATGGGCGAACCGCCAGCGCTTCGCCGCCGTGAGCGCCGCGAGATCGAGGCTCGTGCACCCGCTGCCCGCCACCAAGGTGCAGCGCAGCGCCGCGCCGTCGGCGTCGACGTCGATGCGCACGAGCACGGTTCCTTCGATGTTGCGCCGCCGCGCGTAGGGCGGGTAGTCGGGGTGCGGGTTGTGGCCCGGGATCGGCACCGGCACCTCGGGGCGGGCGACCTGGGCGGCGGTGGCGTCGGCGACGATCGGGCGCACGGGTTCCAGGCGCGCCAGCACGGGTTCCTCGGGCTCCGCGGCGGGGGGCTGCAGCGAGGTGCGCGCGTTGCGCCGCAGGCGTTCCTCGTCGCGCGCGAACTCGACCGGCGGCTCCGGCGCCGGGACCGCCGACACGAACGGTTCGGGCGGCGGTTCCAGCAGCTCGGCCAGCGGCGTCGCCTCGCGTGGGACCTCGACGATCACCGGCGGCGTCTCCGGGAGCGGGGGCCCGGCCGCCGGGCTCGCCTCGTGGCTCAGCAGGGATCGCTCGACCGCGAAGGCGACCGGGTGGCGGTCCGGCGCGGCGACCGCCGCGCGCCACGTGGAACCGGCGGCCAGCGCCAGCACGTGCACCGCCAGCGAGAGCAGGAGGCTCCTCTGGAACTCGCGCGGTCGCCATGGCGGCGCGGCGGGGGGGGAGTCCGATCGGCAGGCCTTCTGGGTGGCGCGGTGCATCCGGCGGGGGCTTGCAAGCAGCGTGCCCACCGGAACCGACCGCGGAGCCCGGGTTTGCCTGGGCCGCGGCGGCTGCTCCGGGTCACCGGTCGCGCGGCATCCCGCTGGCCTGTGGCTGCTTCGTAGCAGGCTGTCGTACCGATGCGACGGCGCGCGGCAGGTTCGCCTGGCGATCCAGCCGGTGGCCGGTGCAGGCCTGGAGTGCCGGTGCCCGCGACAGGTTGCGGCGCGGGGAGGCCGGCGGGCGCGGCGGCGCCCCGGCGGCGATTGCGGCACGTTGGTTGCCTTGCGGCGCGGACCACTGCCTTCGACCCGAGCTCTCCCCGATGTCCGCACCGACCCGACCCGGTTCCTCGTGGCGCCGTTCCCTGCTCACCACCGTCGCCGGCGCGATCGTGTCCTCGACCGTCGCGCTGGCCCAGTCGCCGGCCGGCCAGCAACCGGTCGGCGGCGCCGCGCCGCAGGAACCGCAGCCGGCCCGGCAGCAGCCGCAACAGCCCGCGCGCCTGCCCGACGTCGTGATCACCGAGTCGCCCTACGGCGGCGAGGGCGACTTCCAGCGCGTGCCGCTCGACAACCCCGCGGCGCGCGACGTGATCTCGCCGCAGCAGGTGCGCGAATCGACGGCGCTGAACATCCAGGGCGCGCTGCAGCGGTCGCCGAACATCTTCGTCACCGACGAGACCGGCTCCGACTCGCTGCCGAACATCGCGGTGCGCGGCCTGACCGGCAACGAGGGCGCCTACCGCTCGATCAACCTGACGATGCTCGCGGACGGCATCCCGCTGGCGCCCGCACCCTACGCGCAGCCGGGCAACTCGCTGTTCCCGTTCGCCCTCGAGCGCGTCTACGCGGTCGACGTGCAGCGCGGCGGCGCGGCGGTCCGCTACGGCCCGAACAACGTCGCCGGCGTGATCAACTTCCTGACGCGGCCGATCCCGGCGCGGCCGACCGTCGCGGGCCGCCTGCGCTACGACACGTTCGACAACGCGTCCTACTACCTCGCGGCGGGCGCGACGACGGGCCCGTTCGGCGCGCTGTTCGAGGCGGTCTACAAGGACGGCAAGACGTTCCGCGACCACGGCGACTACACGCTGCAGAACTACGCGTTGAAGACGAGCTACCAGCTCAGCCAGCAGATGCGGCTGTTGGCGCAGGTCGAGTCGTTCGACGACGACAGCGACCTCAGCGACGGCCTGAGCCTCGCGGCCTACCGCGCCGACCCCGGGCAGTCGTTGTCGCCGCGGAACCGGTTCACGGGCGAGCAGCAGCGCGCGAACGTGAAGCTCGAGTGGCAGGTTTCGCCGGACACGCTGTGCGAGGTGATCACCTACTGGTTCGACGGCGTGCGCACGTTCCACCTCGGCAGCCCGCTGCAGTACGGCGCGACCACGCCCAACTTCGTCCAGGCGACACCGCGCGACATCCGCACGGTCGCGGTGCAACCGCAGGTCACGCACACCTACTCGCTCGGCTCCGCCAAGGGCGAACTGCTGGTCGGCCTGCGTTACCTGCAGGAGGACGCGGTGCGCAACGTGACGCGCTACCTCGCGAACGGCACGACGCAGCGGCGGTCGGAGGAGCAGTACGACTACTACACGGCGTCGGCGTTCGTCGAGAACGAGTTCGAGATCGACCGTTGGACGCTGACCCCGGGCGTGCGCTTCGAGTACGTGCAGATGGACGGCCGCGACCGCATCGGCGGCATCGGCGTCGAGAAGGACTTCACCGAGGTGCTGCCCGCGATCAGCGCGAGCTACCGCCTCGACGACGACTGGGCGCTCTACGGCAACGTGCAGAGCACGTTCGCCGCGCCGCAGGCGCCGCAGATCGAGATCGGCAACGACCCGCAGGACATCAGCGCGCAGTACGCGTGGGTCTACGAACTCGGCTCGCGCGCGCGCTGGTGGGACGGCCTGCTCGGCGCCGACCTCTGCCTCTACGACATCGACTACCGGGACCGGCTCGAGCCGGATCCCGACCAGTTCGACGTGTTCCTGAACACCGGCAGGTCGCGGCACCGCGGCGTCGAGCTGAAGCTCGACAGCGACCTGCACGGCGCCGGGCTGCCGGGCCTCTCGGCGTGGCTCTCGGCCGCCTACAACGACTCCGAGTACCGCAACGGCGACTACGCCGGCAACCGGCTGCCGGCGAGCCCGATGTACCTCGCCTCGTACGGAGTCCGCTACGCGCACGAACGCACGGGTCTGTGGGGCAGCATCGACGGCTTCTACGTCGACAAGGCCTACTCCGACCGCGAGAACACCGTCGACGTCAACGCCCAGGGCACGCGCGGCGTGCGGCCGTCCTACCGCGTGTTGAACCTCAGCGCCGGCTGGCACCACGCCTTCGACGGGAACTCCGAGCTGTCGTGCCTGGTCGGCGCCCGGAACGTGCTCGACGAGGAGTACTTCGAGATCCGCTCCGGCCGCGGTATCTACCCCGGCGCGCCGTTCAGCATGGTGTTCGAGGTCGGCTACACGCACCGCTTCTGATCCCGAGCAGCCCGAGACCCCCATGAAGATCCACCGCTCCGTGCCGGCGTTCGCCCCGGCCCTCCTGCTGTTCGCGGCCGCGGCGTGCGCCCAGACCCTGGCCCCGGGCGGCGCGCTCCCGGCCCCTCCACTGGCCGACCCGACGCGCGAGTTCGAGATCCGCGGCGACCGCGCGTTCCTCGGCGGCCACGAGGTCGACCTCTGGGGCCTGCGCTGCGGCAACGCGCTGCACAGCTGGACCGTCACCGAGCGGCACGTGCGCGCGCTCGACACGATGGTCGCGCACGGCATCAACGCGATCGCGGTCTACCTGCAGGGCAGCCACGCCGGGTACCCCGACCCCGAGGCCGGGCTCAACGGCTTCCTGCGCGACGGCACGCTGAAGGCCGACGTCGGCCGCCGCCTCGAGTGGCTGGTCCGCGAGGCCGACCGGCGCGGCATGGTCGTGCTGGTCGGCGTGTTCTCGCCGCGCAAGGACCAGGAGCTGCTCGGCGACGGCGCGATCCAGAAGGCGATCGAGCAGACCGCGCAGTTCCTGCAGCAGAAGGGCCTGCGCAACGTGATGGTCGACCTGATGCACGAGTTCGACCACACCGAGCGCGCCGACCAGGAGTCGCTGCGCGAGCCGTTCGGCGAGCGCAAGAAGGAGCGGCTCACGAAGTGGTGGAAGGCCGCCTGCACCGGCCTCGAGGTCGGCGTCTGCCCGTACGAGAAGTCGCCGACCACCGACAGCTATCCGGGCATGGACGTGCGCATCATCCAGAAGAGCATGCCGATCCCCGAGCAGGGTTTCGTCGTCAACGTCGAGACGCAGAAGCAGGACGCCTACGAGAACGACGGCGTGTTCGGGCCGGGCCACAAGGCCGCGATCTTCGCCGACTGCGAGCGCTTCCTGGCCAGCAGGAACGCGGTGATGTTCTTCCACGCGGCCTACGTGCAGGGCATCACGGGCTTCAGCGGCACGGCGCCGCATCCCGAACCCGGCGGCCAGGGCGACACGGCCGGCGACCGCGGCGTGCGCTTCTACTTCGAGTGGGTGCGCGACCATGTCGGGAGCTGGGTCTACCCGCGCCACGTGCCGGTCGCGCCGCCGGAGACCGCCGGAGCGCCGCCGCCGACGCGCGAGTTCGCGCTGGACGGCGACCGCCCGACGCTCGGCGGCCAGCCGGTCGAACTCTGGGGCCTGCGCTGCAACAACTCGCTGCTGGACCCGGCCACGGCCGAGCGGCTCGTCAACAACCTCGACAACATGGCGGCGCACGGCATCAACCTGGTCAGCGTGGCGCTGCAGGGCACCAACGGCGGTTTCCCCGACGTCGACGCGGGGCCCTGCGCGTTTACGTCCGACGGCAAGCTGATCCCGTCGTTCGGCAGGCGCCTCGAGCGGATCGTGCGCGAGGCCGACCGCCGCGGCATGGTCGTGCTGGTCACGCTGATGATGCCGCGCAAGGACCAGCTGCTGCGCGACGAGGCGGCGATCCAGCGCGCGATCGTGGAGTCGGCGACGTTCCTCGTCGCGCGCGGCCTTTT
>Ga0194127_10007685_pt1 | contig 11785 bp, 10 predicted proteins | sample TA2KigC100mmetaG_FD_148624 | JGI IMG/M metagenome (GOLD analysis project Ga0194127, IMG submission 148624) | Freshwater microbial communities from Lake Tanganyika, Tanzania - TA2015036 Kigoma Deep Cast 100m | ecosystem: Environmental > Aquatic > Freshwater > Lake | place: Tanzania: Lake...
TGAACCTGCGTAATGTTTTGATCTTTCAAGACCTGCTTCGGAATCACCTGAATCGAGACAGGCAACTCTCGAATCGGGATGTCGACCTTGGTCGCGGTCGACGCCTCGCGAACGACATAGCCCTGCGTCGGCGTCTTCGGCTCGCTGGCGAAGCGGGACGCGACGGAGGGGCCGTCAGCCGGCGCCGGCGAGGCCTGTCGAGCAGCGGCCCCGCCGCGACCTGACGGCGCGCTGCGCGCCGCTCCACCCCGGGGTTGGGCGCCGCCGACGTCGATGGTGGGCAAGGTCTGCTGCGCGGCGGCGAGCGAGGTGAGTGCGAGGGTCATAGCGCCGGCGGAAACGCTGCGCGCGAGTAGGTTGCGGAACATTGTGGAGTCTCCTGACGCGGCGTCGACGCCGACGTGATCGAGTGGGATGCTAGAGCGGCGGCCGGGGTCGGCCGGGATCGATCAGGAGAAGAGCGGCGGCGCCTGCGATGACCAGGAGGTCGCCCAGCCGGTCGGCGGTTTGTGAGGGATGTCGTAGGATAGCGCGCCGAAGGAAACGGGCGCCTTCGGAAGCGGGATGGCCGCGACGCCGTCCCCGGCCGCATCGGAGATCGGCAGTCCGCCGAGAGCCGAAGTCAGACAGAAGACGCAGCACGGCGGACGGCCATCTTCGTCTTGGCGTCCGGACTCTCCGGCGGGGCCGCCCGCGGCGCAGGGCCCGTCGACCGTCGAGGAGGAGGCAAGTCCCGCTTCGACGCCGGCGGGGCCTCGATGCGCATACGAAACGCCCAGCGTGGCGAGCGTTTGCAAGAGCAGGACGAATGCGACGAAGCCGGCGGCGAGCGGGCGAATCGTCGCCCTCCGCCAACAGCTTCCTTCCCGCGATTCGATCATCGTTCCGCTCCGCGCCTCGGCCCCATGGTTGGACCAAGGCTCCTTCCTGCCGTCGTCGCTCTACCGTTCGTGGAGCGCTCGACGAATAGAGTTAAAGATGAAAGGTCGCGGGAACCTCGCAAAGCGCAAGCGGCGCGCAAAAAGACGCCAGTGTTGCCTCGGCGCCACAAGGGCGGTGGAACGGCAGGCCGCTCGCGCTTGCCAGTTGCGTGTGCTCGGCTATGAAATAGCGCGGCGATCGGGGCGGGGCCAACGCTGCGCCGATCGGCCTGCGAAGCAAGCGGGGAGCGGCGCCCATGCGAATTCTACTGGTCGAAGATCAAGCGAGCCTGGCGCGTCAAGTCGCGGCGAGAATCGAACGCGCGGGCTATGGCGTCGATCAGGTCGACACCATCGAGGGCGCCATTCATGCGCTCGATCGCTGCGCCTATGCGCTTGCTCTGCTTGACCGACGATTGCCCGACGGCGACGGCGTCTCTCTTGTGCCACGCATCCGCAAGAAGCAACCCGAGATACGCATCCTCATGCTCACCGCGCTCGACGCCGTCGACGACAGAATTGAAGGACTCGAGGCCGGCGCTGACGACTATCTGACGAAGCCGTTCAATCTCGACGAAATGATCGCGCGCATTCGCGCGAATTTAAGAAAGCACGACGGGCGCGCGACGCCGCCGGTCGTGATCGGCGCGATGTCGTTCGATCTTGTTCGGCGCGCGGTCGCCGTCGCCGGCGAACCGGTCCTCTTCACGCATCGCGAACTCATCTTGCTCGAAGCTCTCGTCAGACGCGCCAATTGCGTCGTCTCGCGCGAAACGCTGAACGCCGAACTCTATGGATATGGAGAAGAAGTTCAGGATCACGCCTTGACGTCGGTCGTCTCCCGCGTGCGCGCGCGCCTCGCGGCGCTCGACGCGGGGGCCGAAATCTATTCCGCGCGATCGCTCGGCTATATTTTGAGAGAGGCCAAGGAAAGCGGGACGGAGGCGTGACTCGGGGATCGTCGCTCGCGCGCCGGACGGTCGGTTATCTCATGCTGGCGCAGATTTTCGCCTTCGTTCTCGCCTGGGCGATCACGCTCGGTCTCGGTCTTGCCGGCGTCGAGAGATTCACCCAGTCATGGGACGAACTCGCGGCCTACCGCGTCGCCAATCTCGTGATCGACTCACTCAAACCCGACGAAGGCGGCGATATCCATATTGTTCCTTCGGCGCAGCTTGAAGCCGAGTTGACGCGAATCTCGGGATTCAAATATGCGGCCTTTGACTTCAGGACGAAGACGCCTGTCCCAGGCTCCGCGCCGGAACTCGTCGCCAGGCTTAAGAATATTATTGAAGTAAGCCCGACGCACTCACATTTCGTCCTGCCGGGCGATCCGGATTCGCCGACTCTGGGTTTCATGGGCCCGTATTGGACGCCCTATGGCCGGTTCCACATCGCGAGCTATCGGGCGAAATTCCGATGGGACGATACTTTCCTCTCGATGCGAGAAGATTTCTGGAATTTTGCGGCCTATGTCGTCGTCGCGGCGTTGCTCTCCGGGGCGACGGCGTGGTTCGCTGTGCGACAGGGCTTGACGCCTTTGCGCAGCGCGGCCGCCGAAGTGGCGCATATCGACATGAACTCCTTGGACAAACGATTGCTGTCCGACGACGTGCCCGTCGAAGTCGCGCCTTTCGTCGAAGCGGTGAACGAAGCGCTGATGCGGCTCGACGCCTGGGCGGCGCGTCAGCGGCGCTTCACCGCCAACGCCGCGCATGAATTGCGCACCCCGCTGGCGATCATGCGTGCGCGACTGGAGAATGCGAAAGCTTCGTCGCTCAAAAGCGAACTGCTCGGCGATGCGAGCCAGCTCCGATCGATTGTGGAGGAAATGCTGGCTGCCGCCAGACTGACCGAGGGTCAGGCGCCGCTTGATCAACGCGTGGATCTGTCGGACGCCGCCCGTCGGGTCGTCTCGGACTTGTTGCCTCTCGCGATCGACCGCGACCGCTTCATCGATTTTGACTGCGTGGCGAGCGCGAAAACGCGTGGCAATCAGCGCGCCATCGAATGCGTCCTAACCAATCTCGTCGACAACGCGTTGCGCGCCGAGCCATCCAAGGGGTCGGTTGCGGTTCGACTGGACGGCGGCGGCGTGATAAAGGTCATCGATCATGGCGAAGGAATCGCCGAAGCCGACCGCGAAATGATCTTCGAACCTTTTTGGCGGAAGAACGAAGCCAATCCCGGCAGCGGTCTTGGCCTCGCCATCGCCAAGGAAATCGTCGACGCGCATGGCGGCCGCATCTGGGTCGAGGAAACGCCCGGCGGCGGCGCGACGTTCAAGGTCGCATTTCCCTTGCACGCATGACTGGAGGCGCCGGGCGGAAGGCATGCGCAAAACGAGTCTCTACGGCGCAGCTACGCGGCTGAGAGGCTTGGTGGGCGCACAAGGGCTCGAACCTTGGACCCGCTGATTAAGAGTCAAAAAAAGCCGCCTATCCAGAACTATCCGATGCTTCGCCATAGCGGAATATATCATTGAATAGAATTGACATTCTCTCCGCCATGATTTCTGATCGCCGCCAACGACTTTCGTTCACTTGGTCACCATGTGGTCACCATAGGAGACGGCATGAGCGAGCGGATCGCCAAGCTGACCAAGCGCGTCGTCGACGCGGCCCAGCCCAAAGACGAGCGTTACGTCATTTGGGATAGCGCGCTGAAGGGGTTCGGCCTCAGGGTCGAGGCGTCGGGCACGAAGACGTTTTTGGTCCGCTACCGGGTTGCCGGCCGAAAACGCTTCGTTGCGATCGGGCGCCTTGGTCCACTGACCCCGGAACAAGCTCGTGCACTGGCTCAGGCGACGCTGGCCGATGTACGCGCGGGCCATGATCCGGCGGAGGAGCGCCGCCGCGAGCGCGCCGCCATCACAGTCGCAGAGCTGGCACGACGGTTTCTGGCCGAGCATGTCACGCCGAAACGCAAGGGCTCGACGGCTATTCACTATCGGTGCCTTATTGAACGCTATCTCATTCCTCGGCATGGGGCTCGCAAGGCTTATGACCTGACACGTCCAGAGCTCGCGCGCCTTCATTTATCCATGCAGAAGCAACCGTATCAGGCCAACAGACTGCTCGCGGTGGTCGCAAGCATGTATTCGTTTGGCGAACGGATGGGACTGACGCCGGAGGCTTGTAACCCAGCGAGCCGGATCGAACGATTCCCTGAAAGCCGTCGAGAGCGGTTCCTGAGTAAAGAGGAGCTGGCGCGCCTTGGAGAAGCGTTTCGGCGTTTCGAGAGCGACGGACGCTTCAAGGAAGGGATCGCGGCCCTGAGATTGCTGTTGTTCACCGGCGCGCGTCTGCGAGAAATTCTTCATCTGCGCTGGGAGCATGTCGACCTCGAACGTGGGCTTTTGTTTCTGCCCGACTCAAAGACAGGCAAGAAGACGATCACGCTCAACGCGCCGGCAATGCTGGTGCTGCGCTCAATGGATCGATTTGGCGCCTGCGTCATTCCCGGCGCTAATCCCGAACTCCCGCGCGCCGATTTGAAGAAGCCCTGGATGGCCGTCACGGCCGCTGCGGCTCTTGAAGGATTACGCATTCACGATTTGCGCCACTCTTTCGCCAGCGTCGGCGCCGGGGCAGGACTTGGGCTCCCAATTGTCGGCAAGCTGCTGGGCCATACACAGGCCGCGACAACGCAGCGCTACGCACATCTCGACGCTGATCCAATACGTCTGGCCGCGGACAGGATCGGCGCGACCATAGCGGCGGCGCTCGACAGCCGACCTGCACCAGCGGCCCGCGATTGATCGGACGCACTTGCGGGCTGGCGCTCGTGGAAGAGAGCCGAGTACCTTTAAAGCTGCCTGCGAAGCGGCTCCAAAGGTGCGCCTCAGTTTTCGCCCGCTGGGTCGCTCGCCGCTAAGAGCGCTTCATCGGCATTGTCCAGCAGCGCGACCGTTTTGGCGACGACTCGGCGCGCATTGAGGGCCGCATGATGGGCGCGTTCGCATTCCTCGAGGAGTTCAGCGATGGTGGGCGGATAGCGGTCCTTGCGCCAGATGCGGAGGATTGCGGCGGCAAGGGTCTCGGGCGAGCGGACTGTGTCGCCAAACGCCAGAATTGCTGCGTCGACATAGGTCTGGACGTTCGGAACCATTCCGCGCGGAAAGCCGTCGAGCATGACCGTCAGCAGCAGGGAGAGCGCTTTCCGGTCTGCCTTGCCGTCCAGCGCATGGCACAGATCGTCGTCCCATGCGTGGAGGTTTTCTCTCGCCGGCAATTGTGCGCGACGGGTGAGGGCGTGCTGACGCACGGCGCCTGGATGACGAAGATCGAGTAATTTGATGCGCATCCACGCGCCAAGCCCTGCGTCGACGATATGGCGCAGGATTTTCTCGTGACCGACAAGCGGCTCGAATAGCGCCAGCGGTCGATGATCGCCCCGTTCGCCGGGGCGCAGGCCAGCGTCTGCATGCATCGATCCGATGAGCGTGAGTTCTTCCATGGTCAGCCTCGATTCGCTCTTCGTTGCAGGACGCGCGCAAGAACCTCGTCGAAATCCGCTTCGTCATGAAGCTGTCCGACCGCCGATCGATCGAACAGGCTCGATTGACGGAGACCGGCCGTTGGGAATGGCGCGCTGCGCGAGGCCGCATTTGTCCAACACGAATTGGCGCGCCAGGCGGCGGAATTTGTCGAGTGCCGAGGAACGTCGCCGTCTCGGTTGCCGGCATGATGCACTGAAGCGCGAGCTTCGAATCGGTCGGCGGCCTTCGAGCGGCGTTTTCAGACGATGATCGATACAATGGATCGTAGATTGATTCATTAGATTGGGTTGGGTGAACGGCGGTTCGCCCTTTCTGGAACGGCTGTTCACCCTTTTCGGAACCGTGGTTTACCCTTTGCGACGGATTAGGGTGAACCGGCGTTCGCCCTTTCCTGGATGAAAGGCTTCCCTGAGTTTCATTTTCGGGAAGCTGTGTGCGCATCGTGTCGGCTGCTTGACGCTCGCCTCTGTGCGCGCTCTCGGGATCTTTGATGATCCAGCGATAGTGATTGGTCTCGCGTCGGCCTTGTCCGAGTTCCACGGAGAGATGACCGCATTCGACAAGTCGGCGAATGATCTTTTGAACCCCGCGCTCGGTCACGCGACACTCCGAGGCGAGCCGGGCAATGCTGGGCCAGGCGTATCCCCTCTGTGCATTGACGAGGTCTGCGAGCACATAGGCGAGGAGGAAGGCGAGCGGCGTCAGCTCCGGATCGGCGCGCAGCTGATCGAGCCAACGAAATTTTTCGCGATGAAACGAAACGGCGTCGTCACTTGGCACCTTCTGTTCGCGGTTCGGGTCATGCGGATCGCCAAGCTGTTGCGGCTTCCGTTCTGGCGAATGCGGGGGCGAACGATCTTTGATCATGCGGCAAAGATCGGACGAGTCGCGCGCGATCAAAACGGTGGAAATCGTCTGCTGCGTCTCTGGCGCGTCTCGTCGCGCAAAGACTGGCGATCGGCGATCCTTGCGCGCGAGCTTGTCTCGAATGCCATCGTGGCGCGATGCTCCCCGCACAATTGATCCGAGCCATGTGTCCAGTTGCCAAACGCACAAAGCGCGCATAATCGTGAATTCCCCAACAAAATCGTGCTGTGGAGGGGTGGCCATGAACGTTTTGATCGGCGGGCGCGCAATGCCGTACGTGCTATTTGGAGCGCCGGCATGCTGAAAATAACCGAAGGAAACCAAACGCTTACGCGACGCGCTTTGCGTGCGGCGATCTATGACTGCTGTCCACAGCTCTCGTGCGCCAAAGCGCGAGATATTTTCGACGCGACCTTTGAAGAGCTTGCCGGCGCCATCCTGCGCGGCGAACCGGTCAAGTTGCGAAACTTTGGAACCTTCAGCGCGCGCGACAAGCGCGAACGCATCGGCCGCAACCCCAAGACCGGCGTCGAGGCCGTGATCCGTGCGCGGAAAGTCCTGACCTTCCATCCGTCACCGGCTCTTGTGGCTCGGGTAAATGGAGAAACGTCTGAACGGTTAGACGACTGACCCGTTTTCTGCGCCGCGTTCGATGCGGTCGTGGGGCGGTCGCGCCACGCTTCTCTCGAACGACCCTGGGTTTGTGATGCTTCACGGGATCGAATTGAGCTCGGGCTATTCACAGTCCGAGGCCACGCTTTCGACCAAAGCTCCATTCGACGCCGCTGTCTCGCATGACGCCGGAGATGTGCTGGTCGATGCGCTTGTCGAGGACGGGCTGCCATGGGACGAGGCTGAAGCCGAGTCCGTCGTCGATCATCGCGAAGCGTCCACTGGCGAGCTGCGTTGCGCCAACCAGTTTGCCGCTGACATAGCCTCCCGGTTGCGGCTCCCTGAAGGTGAGCCCGCGCGCGGCGGCGAGACGTTGTCCGACGCTAGAAACTTCCGCACGTTCGAGGCGCGCCAGGGTGTCGGCTCCGAATTGGAAGCGTCCGTCTGAAAGGTGCCTTGCGAAGCCCTGAGTCACCAGCACATTGCTGCGCCGCTGCAGCGCATCGGCAACGTCGCGGCCAAAGCCCGCGCGAGTTAGTGGCGTTCGACTCTGCGAGGTGAGTTCCCGATCGAGCCACGTGGCGCCATCGCTGTCGATCTGGCCTTCGAGGTCGAGCGTCGACAGGATGCGGATAGTAAGTCCGTCGCCGCCACGGCCAAGATCGTAGCGCATGCCTCGTTCCGCGATGTCGGACGGAACGCGCCAGTTGTCGGCGTCGAGCCGCTCGACATGGCCGGCCCGGCGCAGCGCCTCCAGACGCCGGACATGGAACCGGACGAAGGCGTCAGGGTCTTTGCCCTGCCGCTCGAAACTCTCGCGGATGAGGTCGCGATGACGCCCGGGTTGGTAGATGCCGCCGTCGCCCTCGGCGACGATGGCGATGTTGCGATCCGCCGCTCTTGGCTCGGCGACAACCGGCTTCGCCTCGACGATCGTTCCACGGCGAATATCGTCGAGGCGCTCCGGCTTGGCGAACTCGACGTGATGGACACGCCCGTCGACGCCATCGACGATCAGATAGACCTTGTCCCCCATCTCGTCGCCGGCGAGTCCCTTGCCAAGGACGCGGCCGACGATCGGCGCGCCGGCGCGCGCGCCGTGAAGAAGATATTGGTCGGCACCCCGCTCCTCGGCGAGGCCATGATCGGCGAGCGCCCGGTGCATGGTCTTGATGATGTCGTTTCGCTGGCCGAGCTGCTTCAAGGTCGCCTCAGCTTTGTCGGCCACAAGCCAGCGTCCGGGCTCCGTCTCGGTGGCGAGACCATAACGCTCCAGCCGCTTCGCCCGGCTGATCAAAAGATGCCGGTTCTCGCGGACCGGATAGGAGCCGCCTTGGCCCGGCCGCAGATCGACGACGCCCTCGGCCCGCTGCTCGGCGAGCAGCATCTTATCGAGCCGGGTCAGGCGCTCGGCGTTGACTTCGCTTGCGAGTTTCCGGGCGATTTCGATCTCGCTCTGATGTCCGAGTTCCCGGGTGACGAGTTCGTTCGCCCGCTGGCGGACGCCATGCGCGATGTAGTCGCCCGCGATGTTCAGAATCTTTCCGTCGTCGGTGACGCCCCGGATAATGACATGGGTGTGAGGATGGCCAGTGTTGTGGTGGTCGACGGCGACCCAGTCGAGGCGCGTGTCGAGATCCTTCTCCATCTGCCGCATGAGGTCTCGGGTAAAGCGGCGCAGGTCGGCCATCTCTTCCGCATCCTCCGGCGCAACGATGAAGCGGAATTGATGCCGGTCCTCACGCCCCCGTTCGATGAAGGCGCGGCCGTCGGCTTCATTCTCGATCGCCGAATAGGCGCGGCCCTTCTCCCCTTCACGGGTCACGCCGTCGCGTTCGAGATAGCGCAGATGCGCGTCGACCGCTCGGCTCGGGGCGCCCCGGATTTTTGGACCTGACTTCCCGGCGCGGCGTTGCGGGTTCAGCTTCACCGCTCGCGCCTTCACGATGACGCGGCGCGCGCGAAAGCGGCCTCCAGAATCGCGGCGCCATTCGCCGCTCTCCCCGGCAAGGGTCGCCGCCGCCTTCGCGCCGCGACCGCGCGCATTGAAGCGCCCGTTCTTCTTTCCGGTCCCCCCGCCAATCCTTTTCGGATCGCCGCCTGCCTTGCGAACGGCGGACTCGACCCGCTTGACGAAGGTTTGCGGCCTGCTGCCGGCGCGCGTTCCGCCGCTACGTGAACGTCCGGGACGGATGTGAAAATCGTCGGCGTCGTCGCTCGTCATATCGAGAGGATTGAACGCCAATATAGCCATCGCAATGGGCGAAAAGCGTGCGTCGCGCCAAATCGAAGGAAAGCGCGCTAAAGCGCATGTGATGCGGAAGCGCCACAGCGCCACATCGTTCATGGCCAAACGCATCTCACTGAAACCAAAATCAAAAATCGCGACCGGCGTGCCGTTCGCACCTCGCATGGCCCTGAATTGGTGCCGTTGCGATGTGCAAAAAACAATGTGCAGACAACCACTTCGTGAGCGCAGCGATCCAAGAGCGCAAGCTCGCTTTATCTTGCCCTCTTAATCGGGCGCATTTTCGTCGACTGCTTCGACATCGTCGTCTCCTCGATCTTGCGCGAAAATCCACTCTAAACTTTTCAGCCGCAAGCAGCTCTTTGACAGGCAAGTGTTCTGGCGCGCCGTGCACTCTTCCGCGCTCATTGACGGCTCGATTTTCGTCGCTCGGCCACAACAGCCAAACGACATCGGATCGGTCGCGGCGCATATTGCCAACGGATTCACGGGGCAGCGTCACAGGCAATCCGGCGTGGTCCGGTTGACCGGCCACAGGCAAGATAGCGTGCTTCCCGTCGTCCTTGGTCTGCACCAGTTCTCATCCGCTTGCGCGGAGCTCCTTGCTCAAAAGACGATCGCGTTTTGCGTGATCGTCTGCAATATGTTTGCGCGTCGCGGCGTCATGCGTGTGCGCCGAGAAGCTTGCGGTTTTTGACGGCCGCCCGCGCGGCGACGTCGGCTTCGCGCGCCGCGGCGTCGCCGACATAGACGGCGCCGTCGCGCCACATCGCATGCATGACGACCGCCATTTTGCGCGCGACAGCGACGGTCGCCTTGCGATGACAGCCGCGTTTCGCCAGCGTCAATCCCCATGATTTGAGCTTGCCCTTATCTGGCATGATCGCGCGTGACGTCCCGATCTCTATGCAACCACAATGGTTCGTATATGGTGAGACCATTCGGGATGCGGGGCGTCGGGAGCACGTGAGTGCGGGCAGACCGAGCAAAGACATGGGCTGCGAGCCCGAGCCTTTATATGGTCGCCCCTGCCGTTTGCCACGCGGTCACCCGTGAGCAAGCGGAAAATATCACAAACTTTGAAAAAAGGGCTTAACGATCTCATCCGTGCCCTCGAAGCGCGTCAGCATGACGCCCGCCGCTTCGAAAAGCGCGCGTCGCATCTGGGGATCGCCGGCCTTGCTGATGCGGTCCTGAACGTCGATCGACGCGCCCGACTGACGCCGTTTCGACGTCAAGCCAAAATAGGCCGCGACGTCACGCGAGCGCCGGAATCGCGACGGATCGTCGATCGCCGTCATGAAGCTCAACGCTGTCACTGGACCGACGCCCGGGATCGCCATGAAGCGCCGGCAGAGTTCGCTGCGGGAGACGAACTTCACGACCAGATCGTGCAGCTTACAATACTGCTTCCATAACGCCGCGCGCGCCATCAGCAATCAGCATCGTTTCCATCAACTCGCTGGTCAGCGGATCATTGGCTGACTGACTCGCGCACGGCCTGCTCAACTCGCCTCGCGACGTTCCCTTCAATCGTACGCCGAAGGCTTTGAGCGAGTGGCGGATCGTGATCTCGATATCGAGGAATTTGCGTTTGAGATTGCGCCGCTGCGTCAGCAAAAGCCGCATGCGATAGCAGGGCTCGCTCTTGATGAAAGCGGCCTTGAACCAGCCGGTGCGCACAATATGCGCGATGCCGAGCGCGTCTGTCGCATCCGTTTTGTTGCGCTGCGCCGACATCGCCGCGTGCACGTGGCGCGTCTCCAGACACACCGCCGGCAGCCCGAGCGCCGTGAGCTCCGGATGCAGCCCCCGCGACAAGGAACCGGCTTCATGGCCGACGCGCCGCAGCCGCGACAAAAAGGGTTTTAGCGCCTCCATGATCGTGCCCGCATCGGTCGCGACCGATGTTTGAAGATGCACCGCGCCCTTGTCGTCGACGACGCAAACCGCCGTCTCATCGATCGACACGTAGAGCGTGCACCTCGTTGGGATGGCGGCCTGTCCCGACTACGGCGGGCCCGCCTGACTGGGCATCGTCCCGGGACTTTCTTCCCTATATCTTCCTTTACTAATTGCTCGAAGGCGCGCGTTGTCGTTCGATGGCGCAGACGATTGGCCTCGTTGTGTCAGTTAGCCTCCGGCGTCGAACGTAGCTCTGAAGCGCCATGCACTCCTCCGTGCTCTGCGGCGTCGCAAGAGCGCCGCGGCACATGTTTGAACGCTTGCATGGATGTCGAAAATTGGGTTTCAATTGTCCATTTATCGACTGATCCAGATAGCTCAACACTCGTATATAATGCATGGTATTTAAGCCTAGAAGCACAAAAGCCTGAGCCGACACGGCAAGGCATCGAAGGGAATACGGTCATGCTTCGTCATCCTATCCTCTTTGTGGTCTATGCATGGAATTACGTCTTCAATCATAAAGTTAGCCCGGTTAGAAGCATTCCGGATATTGCTGTTCGGCATTATATTTTACAAACTTTAGGTATAATTTGGGCGTTTAGCCCGTCTTATTCACCGAGGGCCTGATTTTGGGCTGGCGAGTGTGGTGTAAGATACTGATTTAGTGTATGGATTGGTTGCTGACGCCGATCCGTTCACGCCATCGCATCGAAGCCACACCCGCCATGC
>Ga0194127_10007686_pt1 | contig 11785 bp, 8 predicted proteins | sample TA2KigC100mmetaG_FD_148624 | JGI IMG/M metagenome (GOLD analysis project Ga0194127, IMG submission 148624) | Freshwater microbial communities from Lake Tanganyika, Tanzania - TA2015036 Kigoma Deep Cast 100m | ecosystem: Environmental > Aquatic > Freshwater > Lake | place: Tanzania: Lake...
ACATCGGCCAGGAGGCCGTCGCCACGGGCGTCTGCTCTGTCCTGCGCAAGGACGACTGGGTCGTCGGCACGCACCGGCCCCACGGCCATGCGCTGGCCAAGGGGGTCAGCCCGCGTATCATCATGGCCGAGCTCATGGCCAAGGTGACCGGATGCTGCCGCGGCAAGGGCGGCTCCATGCATGTCGGCGACGTGCGCGAGGGAGCGTTTCCCGCCATCGCCATCGTGGGGGCCGGACTGCCGATAGCCGCAGGCGCGGCGCTCTCGGCGAAGATGCGCGGCACGGACCAGGTCGCGGTCGGATTCCATGGCGAGGGCGCAGCCAATGAGGGCGACTGGCACGAGGCGCTGAACATGGCCGCCATCTGGAAGCTGCCGGTCCTCTTCGTCTGCGAGAACAACCTCTACGGCGCCTCGACGCACTTCACGAAGGCCTTCGCGGTTGCGCATGTGGCCGACCGGGCGGCGGCCTATGGCATGCCGGGCGAGGTGGTGGACGGCTCAGACGTTGTCGCCGTCCGAGGTGCTGCCGACCGGGCCGTCCAGCGTGCGCGGAGCGGAGAAGGCCCGACGCTCCTCGAGTGCCTGACCTATCGCCAGTGCGGCCACTCCCGCAGCGACGCCTGCGACTACAGGCCCGATGACGAAGAAGCCTCCTGGAAAGAGCGCGATCCCATCAAGGTAACCGCCGACCGCCTCCTTGCATTGGTCCCATCCGTCCCATTCGTCCCATCGGACTTGGAAGCCGACGTCGCCGCCGAGATAGACGACGCCGTCGCCTTCGCCGAGGCGAGCCCCGCGCCCACGCCGGACGACCTCATGCGACACGTGTACTGGGAGGGCGACTGACATGGCGACCATGGGCATTGCCGAGGCCCTCCGCGAGGGCATCCGCGAGGAGATGCGCCGTGACCCGACCGTGTTCTGCCTGGGCGAGGACATCGGCGTCAAGGGAGGTTGGGGCGGCGCGTTCACCGTGACGCTCGGGCTCGTGGACGAGTTCGGGCCCGAACGAATCATGGACACGCCGATCTCGGAATCGGGCTTTTGCGGCATCGCCATCGGCGCGGGGGTGACCGGCATGCGGCCCATCGCCGACGTGCAGTACGGCGACTTCCTCTTCTGCATGATGGACCAACTCGCCAATCAGGCAGCCAAGATGACCTACATGGCCGGAGGCGCTGTGAAGGTCCCCATGGTGATGCGCGCTCCGGTCGGCTCGACGCGGCGCGGCGCGCAGCATGCCCAGACGCTGGAAGTCTTCTTCACTCACGTGCCGGGGCTCAAGGTGGTCGCTCCGAGCACGGCCTACGATGCCAAGGGGCTGCTAAAGGCGGCCGTCCGCGATGACAACCCGGTGCTCATGTTCGAGCACAAGCTGCTCTATGGCAGCAAAGGTGGCCGCGCCGAAAAGGGGGCTATCAGTCCGGTCGGGGAAGTGCCCGACGAGGACTACATCGTGCCCATCGGCAAGGGGGCCATACGGCGCGAGGGCAGGGACGTCACCATAGTAGGGAAGCTCCTGACCGTCTATCGCGCGCTGGCTGCAACCGATCGGCTCGCCGAGGAAGGCATCGAAGCCGAGGTCATTGATCCTCGCACGCTGATACCCCTCGACAAGGAGATGATCCTCGAATCGGTGCGCAAGACCCATCGGTTCGTCGTGGTCGAGGAGGACAACCGCACGCACGGATGGGGCGCCGAGATCGCGGCTATGGTCGCGGAGGAGGCGTTCTGGTGGCTCGACGCGCCTCCGGTCCGCGTGTCCGCTCCCGATGTGCCGCCCCCGTTCGCGCCCGGATTGGAGGAGTTGTACGTGCCGAGCGTCGAGCGGGTGGTCGAAGCCGTGTGCCGGCTCGTGGCGTAGGATCATGGCAACACCCGTCGTCGTCCCACCCCTCGGCACCAACGTGGACACGGGGGCGCTCGTCACCTGGCACAAACGCGAAGGCGACTCCGTCACGACCGGCGAGCCGCTGTTTGCTGTGGAGACCGACAAGGCGATCCTCGATGTCGAAGCCCCCGCGAGCGGTATCCTGCGCGGCGTTTCGGCATCCGAAGGCGACGAAGTTCCCGCTCTAAGCGAGATCGCCTGGCTGTGCGCCGAAGGCGAGACACCCACGGTCCAGTCCTCTCAGCAGCCCGTCCGTCAAGTCCATCCCGTCCATCCTGTCCATCAACCCAACTCCCAGGCGCCGGTCCACCGCTTCGCCTCGCCGTGGGCGCGCACGCTGGCCCGTGAGCGCGAACTCGAGTGGACGATCCTGCAAGGCTCCGGCCCGATGGGCGCGGTGCTTGCGCGCGATGTGGAGGCGGCCCGCCCGTCGCCACGCTCACCGGTAACGCCGCTCGCTCGCCGTATCGCGCATGAAACCGACGCCGACATCAGCCGTATGACGGGCACGGGCCACCTGGGCCGGATTACGCGCGACGACGTGACTTCGCCGAACGATCCACGCGAGCCCGTCGAGACGTTGGCGCTCACGGGCATTCGGGGCCGGATCGCCGAGCGGATGTTCCGGGGCGCTCACGAAACGGCGCCGGTAACGCTCACGACCGAGGTGGATGCCACGAGCTTCGTCGAAGCGCGCAAATGCATCGTTGCCGATGGCCTGCGCGTGACCTACAACGACATGCTTCTCCAAGTCGTGTCGCGAGCGCTGCGGGAGCACCCTCGCATGAACGCCACCTATGAGGGCGATCGCGCAGTGGTCCGACGCGAAACCGACATCGCCCTGGCGGTGGATACCGACCGCGGTCTGCTGGCTCCGGTGGTACGGGGCGTGCAGGCGCTCGCCCTGCCCGAGATCGCGGCCGCGACTGCCTCGATCATCGAGCGCGCCAGAAACGGCCAGATCACGCCCGACGAGCTGCACGGAAGCACCTTCACCATCACCAACCTGGGCATGTTCGGCATTGACGCGTTCACGCCCATCATCAACGTGCCCGAGTGCGCCATCCTCGGCGTGGGGCGCATCAAGCCCACTCCGTGGGTGGTGGGCGACTGCATCGGCATCCGCCAGGCCATGTGGCTGAGCCTCACATTCGACCACCGGCTCGTGGACGGCGGCCCCGCAGCGCGGTTCCTGCATGCCGTGGCCCAGGCGATAGAGGGAGACCGATGATCAGAGCAGCGGCGCTGGCGGCTTGTCTGTTCGTGGTGGGATCGGCGTCGGACCTGTCGGACCGGTCTGACGGGTCAGACAAGTCGGACAGACCGCCCATCGGCTGGTGCTGCTTCTTCCCCTTCGTGGATGTCGGAATGGATCAGCTTCCGAAGTCGCGGGCATCGGTGCTGTCCGTGTGTTCGGGCGGATGGGGCATGGGGCATGTCGAGGGCAAGGTGGACTTCGGGCCGTTCGATGCTCAGCTTGCCTATGCCGAGAAGCACAACCTGAAGCTCGCCATCATCCAGGAGATCAACCCCTTCTACACGCCTGTCTGGTTGCGCGAGAAGGTCAAGGCGGCAGGCGAGTCGGCCCACGACCCGCAGGGAAGCGCGCTCTCGATCCCGTCCATCTCGTCGCCGCTCTTCCGCGCGGAGCAGGAGAAGCTGCTCGACGCCTTCGTCCAGCACGTTAAGGAGCGCGACACGACTCGCCGCGTCGCGTTCTACCATCCCGGCGCCGAATGGTGGTTCCCGCTCCCTGAGCGGGGCAACCCGCTCGATGTTGCCGCGTTCCGGCGATGGCTCGCGCGCAAGTACGGCTCCATCGCGACCCTGAACCGCGTATGGAAGTCCTCCTTCGCGGGGTTCGATCAGGTGGACGCCCCGAGGATGGAGATGATGGGCGGCGGCAAGGGGCAGAAGGGACTCGCGCAGACGGTGGACGTGGGCCATGGCCCGCAGCACTGCTCGTGGAGCGCTCCGAGCGCCATGGACGCTGCCGCCAAGCCCGGCCAGGACACGTACGCGGCGGTCACCCCCGGCAAGCGCTACCGCATGTCGGTGTGGGTGTTCATCGAGAGCCTCACCGGCGCAGGGGTATTCCCGGAAGTCGCGTGGGTCGCGCCGAACGGCGGCCCACCGGTGGCGATCGAACAAGGGCGCGCCGTACGCGGGCCTGTGGGCCGATGGCAGCGCCTTGAGGCCACGTTCACGGCTCCGGCGAATGCCGGGCGCGCGTGGCTGCTCCTGAAGTTCATGGGCCTCGGAGCGGCTCGCTACGACGATATCGGCTTCGTCGAGGAGGGCGGCGGACCGGAGCTTGCGCCCAACCCGGCCGTCGAGGGCGGCGGCGCGGCGGGTCCGGCGGCATGGAGCTTCCAGAACTGGACCGGCGGTGCGCACGCGAAGGCAGAATGGCTCCGGACAGGCGGGCGCGTCGCCACCATTCCCTCCCCCGGCGCGCGGGATGGGATGGTGGGGGGCGGATCGTGCCTCCGGATCGAGGTGCGGCTCCCGGCGAACCTGAAGCCGAGCGTCGGCAACTCCACGGCGGCGTTCCACGATTGGAGCACGTACTGGTTTGAGGCCGGGGCCGACTACATCAACGCCATGTCGGAGATGATGAAGAAGCGCGACCCCACGCGGCCCACGGTGACCTATCTGACCATTTTTTGGGCCGCTCCCTCCGAGTGGGATGAGATGCAGCGCAGCGCCATCGCGCCGGACGTTGTGGGCATGCGCGGCAAGCACATTGACGCGTTCGGCATGCAGCTTTGCTCCGCCGATCGAGACCCGTACCGAGTGACCGCCTGCCTGGATCTCATGCGCAAATACGCCAAGCCCATGTGGGCAGTGGACCTGGTGGACTTCACGGCGGGCGTGCACATCGGGCCGAACGCGATGGATCAGATCACGCAGGCGACGATCCAGCACGGCGCGGCGGGCATCATCTACTGCGCGTGGCACATCCCGTCGGTGCTCGACTACAGCTACCACCCGTATCACACAACCGACGACCACGCGCGGATGATCGGGCGCGCCATGAAAGGCGTCGAGGCCATGGCCGGCATGCGGGTGAAGCCCCACGGTGCGCTGATCATGCCCATGCTCCCCGCGACTCCCGCCGACCAAGACGGCGTCCGCAACGATTGGCGCAGCTTCGTTGGATGGTACAAACTGCTGGAGCGCATGCACTACACAGTGGACGTGGTGACCCTGCGTGAGTTGGACGCTGGGGCTGACCTCAAGCGGTACCCGTGGGTCGTCGTGCCCGATTGCCGCGATATCTCCGATGCGGCGCTTCGGAGCTTGCGCAGCTATTCCGCTCAGTGCGGCCGGCTGATCGTGGCCGGACGCTTCGCCGAGCGGGACGATCGCGGGCGGCAGAGGCCGATCACGGTTCGGGTTAGGCGCGCTCCGGACCTCGGACGCCTGTATGCCGGCGATCCTGTTCGCGACACGCACGCGGGCAACACGCCGCCGTTGTTCCTATGGAAGACCGACACCCCCGTGGCGAAGGCGGCCCTAAGACGAGCGGCTCGTAGCGCCGGCGTCTCGCCGGCAACCGCCGCAGTTCGAAGCGCCGGCGTCGCGCCGGCATCGGGCACGGTACCCGAAGGCGTCCGCATCGTCCGTTGGGGCGGCTCAGGGCGCGAGGCGCTCTACCTTGTCAACCACTCCGATCGTGCGGCCCGCAACATCCGCGTGCGCCTCGCGCCCGGCGCAACCTCGTCGGTCCGGGTCCTGGCCGATCTCAGCCCCGCGAAGCCGATCCACGTGACCTCCGACCGGTCCGGCCTGAACGTCACGCTTCCCGAGTTTCGAGTGAGCTGCATCGTTCAGGCCACCCAGCGACGCAAGTAGCGGGCCGCGTCGCTGCGCGCGGCCCGCCGATCGCCTCCAGCCATCGGTCCCATCCGCAGGGCGAGAGCGCCGCATCACCCCGAGCGCCCTGATACCGTGGGTCGCTCTAACGATTGCCTGCAGCAAGCCCCTTCGAGGTCAGGTACTCGTAGCTCGTCGCCACATCGGCCAGCATGTCGCCGTCGGACTGGTCCTGCTCGACGATGAGCCACTCGGTGATGGCAGGATCGAGGGCGCCGATCGCGGCCGGAAGATCAACCTGACCGGTTCCGAGGGCCTTGAAGTGGGCTGTGTCGCCGAGCATGCCGTCCTTGACATGGGCGAGAACGACGCGCTTGCCGATGCGCCCGAGCACCTCGACGGGATCGGCCTTGCCGAAGGCCACCCAGTAGAGGTCAAGCTGGCTCATGACGGAGGGCGCCGCTTCGAGCATCACGTCCAGCGCATAGCGTCCGTCCTCGACACGGTGAAACTCCCAGTAGTGGTTGTGGACATGCACCGATATGCCATGGGGCGCCAGCATCTCGGCGGCGGCCTGCAGCTTTGCCGCGGAGGCTTTGCAGCCCTCGATGGTCTTCAGGTCGTCGGGACCAAACCCGCCCACGAGCTTCGTCGAACCTATGCCCTGCTGGTACTCGATGACTTCGTCGAGAGTGTCGGCCGTTGGAAGCCTGCCATGGTTGCTGCAGACCACCATACCGAGGTCTGCCACGGCCTTCGCGATCTGGTCGGGCGTTTGGCCGTAGGCCCCCGATATCTCGGCGCCCTTGTAGCCGATATCGGCCACGGCCTTCAGCGTGCCGTGAAAGTCCTTCTCGAACGCGTCGCGAAGCGTGTACGTCTGTAGTGCGATGGGTTTCACTCTGTTCCTCCGGAGATCGGACTATGCGCCCGGTTTACCGGTAGGACAGTTTGGCATCGGCCAGGCCGGTTCCTGCATGGAAATCGGGTTGACGTGCGCGCTTCTGTAATCGGAGGGCATCTGCCAGGAATCGTCGTGCCTGTGCGCCGCTGCGCTCGTCGCCGAGCCCTCGGCTCAATCTCAGCCGAGGGCGGGGCGGTACCGATCACTCCGACTTGAGGGACGCCATGTCAATGCTGAAACGGTACTTCACGTCGGACTTCACCATGCGGTCGTAGGCTTCGTTGACGCGCTGGATCGGGATAACCTCGACATCCGCGGTGATGCCATGCTTGCCGCAGAAGTCGAGCATCTCCTGCGTCTCGGCGAGGCCCCCGATGAGCGAGCCGGAGAAGCTGCGTCGGCCGAACAGGAGGCCGAATACGGCGACGGGCAGGGGCTTGTCGGGCGCGCCGACCATCGTCAGGTTGCCGTCGCGGGCGAGCAGGCCGATGTAGGCGTTGACGTCATGCTGGGCGGCCACGCAGTCGAGGATGAAATCGAAGCTGCCGGCGTGCTTGCCCATCTCGTCGGCGTTCTTCGACACCACCACCTCGTCGGCCCCGAGCCTCTTCGCGTCCTCGGCCTTCCCCGGCGACGTGGTGAAGACGACTGTGTGTGCTCCCAGGGCGTGGGCGAACTTCACCCCCATGTGGCCCAGTCCTCCAAGGCCGACCACGCCCACCTTCTTCCCCGCCCCCACATTCCAGTGCCGCATGGGCGAGTAGGTGGTGATGCCGGCGCATAGGAGCGGCGCCGCTCCGGCGAGGTGCAGGTTCGACGGGATCCGGAGCACGAACCGCTCGTCCACGATGATCGAATCGGAGTATCCGCCGTAGGTGACCGGCGCCGTGCCGTGTCGGTCCGGCGAGCCGTAGGTGAGCACCATTCCCGGGCAGAACTGCTCCAGCCCCTCCTGGCAGTGGCGACAGGTGCGGTCGGAGTCCACCAGGCAGCCGACCCCGACGACGTCACCGGCCTTGTACTTGGTGACGGCCGGCCCGACCTCTGTGACGCGGCCCACGATCTCGTGGCCGGGCACGCATGGGTACACCGCCGGCATGACCTCGTGCCATTCGTCCCGAGCGTAGTGCAGGTCGGAGTGGCAGATGCCGCAGAAGAGGATCTCGATGCACACGTCATTGGCGGTCGGGTCACGCCGCGGAATGGAAGCAGGAGCCAGCGGGGATGTCTTGCCGGCGGTAGAGTAGGCCTTCGAATGGAACATGGTGTGGTTCTCCCAGTTATCGAGTGTTCGGTCTCACTGCGCAGCCTGTCCGACGTATACTCCTGCGTGCAGACCAGGTTGCCTCGGACTCCCTATACGGCTGAACCGGGCGGTTGATTGGGGGGTATGGACTCGCCGACACCCAAAAGCGGCACAGATAGAAGCCCCGCGATCCAGCGCCGCGAACCGGCCCCGTCGTGCCACTTCGTTGTACCGCCTACCTCCGCGCATGGCGCCGCTGGTGGACTGGCTCGGCAGTCATCAGGCAGGACGTGTTCGTGACGCCACGTGTCCTAGTCGCCCTCGAGTCTGTTCACCGTATCGTCCCATGCGCCGTCCCAGTGACTGCCCTCCATGAGGTTTGCCGGTTCTCCTCGTGCGCGCGGGCGCCTTGGGCCAGAGGCGACATCATTCACAATGCCTGTATGTCACCCCAGAGATGACTTCGCATCACGAAGTCCACTGTCTTCGGACCTACGCCGGGTATCGGAAGCAGTTCCTCACGTGATGCGGACTCCAGACGACGGCGGTGCCCAAGCAGTCCGATAGTGGCCGATCCGCGCCTGGCGGCAAGTCCCGGGTTTGTGTGGCGGACACACTGCTGAGATCGAAACACGCGTTCGACGATCGCCTCGTTGTCCATCGTCCTTTCCATTGTATGACCTCGTCGCGCACATGGGCGGCGCCAACGCGAAACGCCGCGATCAGCGCCGCTATGAGTGTGTCTGCGCTCGCGACGCTACCGGGCACGCGGGCGACGACATCAACGTCCTGAGCGAAGCGCGGCTCACGATAGTGGAAGGCTGCGAGCCCGCCGGTAGTGGCGTACGTCGCACCCGCGGCCGTCCGCGCTTCCCACACGCTCTGGGCCGTCGCCAACAGGTCGTTCAATCCGCCTCGATCATGTCGAGCAGGGCTAGAGTGCGCTGATCCGTGATGTATAGGATGCGGGCAACTCGGAGGCGCACTGCCCGATCGCTCGCGTTCGGGTCTGCCTGTTTGCCCTGGTGCTCCAGACACATGTGAACGTGCTCGTACAGCGAGAGTGCCCTCCGCACGCGCTCCTGGCCCGTCATCTTGTCCATAGCACGCCATCGGTGCTTCTCGATCGCTGTCACGGTGATGGCCTAAGCACCGTGCGGACGGCGCCGACAAGCGCGGTATACAACTGCGCAGGCCCGCCGGGGACATGCGCTCTGATCAGGACCCGGCCTCCGACAGGCGTGCCGCGAACGCGGTCAGGCGCACGATCCTCGCCCGTCCGTAAGATCCCAGGTCGAGCAGGTGATGGTCGCCAGTCACGATCAGCTCCGCTGCGCCCGATTCGGCGCACTCCAGAATGCGATTGTCCGGCTCGTGCGCGAGCACAGACACGGAGCGTTCCGGCGCGACTACTACAGCCGCCTTGGCCGCGAACGAGACCGCATCGAGGGCATCCTGCCGGCTCCACCTCAGCTTCTCATGGAGTACCCGCGCGAGCTCGCCAAAGATGGGGGCGGACCCGAGGAGCGTGTAGCGGCCGTCAATGGCCGCCCGAAGCGCCTGGTCTCCGTTACCTCCCGGGGACAGGAACGCCGAGACGTAGACGTTGGTGTCGAGCACGACGCGCACGGCTAGCGGTCGCCGAACACGAGCGCTTCAACCTCCTCGTCGCTGATGCGGGGGCCGGAGTGCGCGGCCTGCAGGCGGTCGAGATCGGTGTGCAGTCTCTGGCGCCTGTAGGCGGCGAACATCTCGCGAAACAGGCCGCTGGCGGTGACGCCGCGTTCTCGTGCGAGGGCGCGGTACGCTTCGGCCATGTCGCCGGGTACCGATAGGTTCAGCGCCGTTCTTCCAACCGCCATGCGATCACCCCCTGATGTTACATTGTAACACACAGAGGCTTGCGGCACGTGCGCTGCGTCAGCCCTTCCGTACGAGGATCACGCGCTCGACGCAGATGGCGTCCGTCTGGCCCGGTCTCGCGTGCGGAAAGCGCGGTCCCTCGAGCTTCACGCGCGCCCATACCTCGAACTGCGCAGACGGCGCCTTGGGGTCTGCGGCGTTTTCGATATCCACCTGGATGATCCAGCTCCAGAAGAACCACACGTACGTTGATGGCGCGACAGGGAACTCGCCGAGCTTGTACCAGTGGTAGCCCGGGCCGTGGATATCGCTCGCCTTGATCGGAGGTGCATCGAGGGCACGCTTCTGGTCGGGGATGTAGAGCCCCCAGGGCATGGGCAGGACGTAGCGCTCCGGGCGCTCCACATCGGGGGCCGTCAGGTCGAGCCGATTCGTGATGCCTGTCTCGGCCTCCGGGTCCTTCACCACCTTCACGACGTTGTTCCAGTTTCGCGTCATGGCGGCGGTGTAGTCCACGACGGAGCCCTTGGGGCGCCCTCGGAACTGCGTGGGAAGACCGGTCTTCGCCGGGGCGAGCGTCAGCCGCTGAATCTCGCCCTCGGCACCGAGCCGTTCCGCGGGGCGGCGGCCCACAGGTATGCGTCGGTCAATCTCGTGAAGCCATGCTGCCAGCGCCCTGCGCCCAACGGCATCCCGGTCCAGCCCCGGCAGGGCGTCTTGCAGCTTGGGCCAGAGCATCAGCGTAGCCCGGTCGAGCGGAAGCCGGGCATGCGCGACGCGCCGGGCCAGTTCGGGATCGTGGGCCGCCGCCTTCTCGGCGTGCGCGAAGATGCGCTGTGCGCGAGAGATGAACTCCGCCGTGAGGTAGCTGAGCCGCGCCGCCGATCCCTGCCAGCACGTACTGCTCGCCTTGCGCAGCGCCGCCTCTGCTTCGAGTGCGCGCACGTAGCGCTTCACCCAGACGCCCGCAGGCCCGTAGAAGCCCTTCATGAACGTGTCGGTGAGCTTGCCGAGGTCGGCCGCGGGGTCTTCGAGCGTCTTCATCAGCGTCCAGACCTTGAAGTCGCGCATGTCGGCGAGGACCTCATACTCGAGCTCGGTGAAGACGCCCTCGACGTTGTGCGCCGCGTAGTAGCGCAGATCGGGGCCGAACGTGTGCACGGTCGGGAGCGGCGTGCCGGGCGTGCCGTATGTCACGGCGTAGTCCCAGACGCGCAGGTTCTTAGCGATGCGCGCCCAAGAGAGGATGTGCTCGCGGAACGCCCTGTTCTGCGGCGCCGTGATCGGGGCGATCATGTCCGCCTCGGTGTCGCAGAGGCGGATAATCACGTTGTCGCGGGGCCGGATGGTCTTCGGGGCCGTCTGGGTGTACTGGTACGCCAGCGTGTCCAGGAACACCTCGGGCCGTTCCGCCTTAACGGCGTCGGCCATGGCGTTCACGAAGTCGAGCAAGGGCCCGGCCTCCGAGCCTTCCGACTTCGCGAGCGCCTGGCAGCGTTCGCACTGGCAAGCGCCGTAGCAGTCGTTCTGCGACACGCTGAAGACGAGCGGCGGCTCTTCTCCTGCGGCCCGGGCATCGGCCCACGACTTCCGGATGGTCTCCAGCAGCTTCGATCGGAACGCATCCCGGAGGCCCGGGTCGGTCCAACAGAGCTGCGCGTTCTCGGACGTGCGCTTGCCGTTGATGAGCGAGTACCACTCGGGGTGCTGCGCGAAGTGGTCCCTGGGCGGGAAGAACGAGTACGCGGTGTGGACGTGATAGGGCGGCCCGTAGGCCATCGAGCCGCCGTAGCGCGCGTGGATCGGGGAGTCGCCGTCGCGGTTCAGCCGGTTGCGCGCGGCGAATCTGCCCTCGTCCGAGCCGAAGAGCATGTAGATGTCGCGGTACCGGAACGCGGGTTTGCCGTGAAGGCTGATCTTGCCCACCCGCACCGACTGCCTCTTCGGCGCGCTCTCGTCCCACGGCGTCCACCAGTGCACGCCGACCACATCCTCGAGGAAATGATAAGCGGCGTACAGCGTGCCTCGCGGCCTGCCGCCGACGACATACAGGTCGGCTC
>Ga0194127_10007692_pt1 | contig 11779 bp, 9 predicted proteins | sample TA2KigC100mmetaG_FD_148624 | JGI IMG/M metagenome (GOLD analysis project Ga0194127, IMG submission 148624) | Freshwater microbial communities from Lake Tanganyika, Tanzania - TA2015036 Kigoma Deep Cast 100m | ecosystem: Environmental > Aquatic > Freshwater > Lake | place: Tanzania: Lake...
GGGGGCCGCTGCGTGGCGATCGTCGACGACAAGGATTATGCCGAAATGATGAAGAAGAAAGCCGGCATGCCCAAGACGAAATTCGGCGATGCCTACCAACCCGCGCATGTCGAGAGCCTCAACAAATTGAGCAAGGAAAACATGAAGTAATGAAAGGCGAGGAAACCCCCAGAGCCATCCGCTCCGGGCGGGAAATCGTATTTCGACTGGAGACAAAATAATGCCCGTAGATTTAGAACTTGAGGCCGTCCTGCGGCCGATCCAATATCCGATGGTCCCATACCCGCCGAAAGTCATCACGCTGGCCAATGGCAAGAAAATGGTCGTGCGGCAGGCGGTGCGCGAGGATGTTCCGGAGATCCTGAAATCCGTCCATCCCTGCCTGTTTATCGAGAGGGATTACTACGATATCGTCAGCGCCCGTTTATACGGGGAGCTGCTGGCCTGGTATCGCTATCGGGTGAAGAGCGAATATTGCCTGATGGGACAGGTGGATGGATTCCTGGTGGGCGTCGTCAACGGCCGGATGGAGAACGAAAAGGTGGGGATGAGTTATCACACCCTTGCCATCGACCGCGGCCTGCGCATTGGCTCGCACCTGTTCGCGGCCAAGATGGAATACCACATGGAGTACCTGAACCAGGAGGAGGTGTTGATCGTCGCCGAAAGCCCCATCGGATTCCGCCGCTGGATGATCGAGTATCCCCTCGAGAAGACGACCATCCCGCACGAACTGGGCGGCGGGGATTCCTACCGACTGACGCGGGAGATCTATTTCAATGCCAAGCCGAGGCTGGTGGTGGGCGATCGCCCGGTGCCGCAGGAATTGATGGATGAGGCTACGACTGCGATCAAGTTTGCCGATGACGACACGATCCGGGAGCGAATCGCCGGTCTGAAAGGGAGATGAGCCATGAGAGACGTTGCAATCATCGGTGTCGGCATGATCCCCTTCGGCAGGCGGGACGAAGATACCCTGATGGACATGCTGGCCTATGCATCCCTGAAGGCATTGGACGATGCGCGTCTCGGCGAAAAATCCGTGGACGCGGTATACGTTGCCAACATGGGCGGCGGGATTTTGCAGCGCCAGACCGCGATCGCCAGTTCGCTGGTGGACCGGCTCAGCCTGCTCCCCGCGGCGGCGGAAACCATCGAGAATGGACCCGCTTCTGGAGCCTCGGCGATTAAGAACGGCATGCTGGGGATCGCCGCCGGCTTCTATGAAACCGTGCTGGTGGTCGGTGGCGAGAAAATGCGCGAGGTTACGGGTTGGCGCGCCACTGATTTTGTAGCCAGCATGACCCATCCACAGGCGGAATATCCGTATGGCATCACGTTGCCCGGCATGGCCGGAATGTTCACACGCCTGGGGATGGAAAAGCATGGCGTGACTCGCGAACATCTGCTGGCCGTCTCCCTGAAGAACCAGGAGATGGGAACGTTGAATCCTTATGCGCACGTCGAGATGGCGCTGGACCGAGATGGAATCTTCGACAGCCCGCATGCAGTGGTCAACAACCCCACCTCCGCCGACCCGCTGCATCTGTACGACCTGTGTCCGGTCAGCGACGGGGCCGCAGCCATAGTTCTGAGTTCAGTGGATTTCGCCAAGAAACTTGGCAAACCATACGCCGTCATCGCCGGGTTCGGTCAGGCGACGGACACCCACACGCTGGCCGAGCGCGAAGACCCGACCGATCTAAAAGCCGTCACATTGGCGGCGCAGCAGGCCTTCGCCATGGCCAAGATCAAGCCGGCGGACATCGATGTGGGGATGTGGCCGAATTACACGATGCCTTTACCATCCTCGAAATCGCCGAGAGTGAACATGTCGGTTTTTTCAAGAAGGGGGAGGGCGGCAAAGCCGCCGCAGCCGGTAAGACTCGTCTCGGTGGTCAGATCCCGATCAACCTCTCCGGCGGCTTGAAAGCGCGCGGCCATCCGGTCGGTGGCACCGGCGTGGCGCAGGTGGTGGACCTCGTCTGGCAGTTGCGCCACGAGCTGCCCGAGAACCGGCAGGTGAAAAACGCCGAATACGGCCTGACGGTCAATTTTGGTGGATTTGGAAATAACGTCTTGTGCTTTATCCTCCGGAGGGTGCAGGCATGAAAAAAGAGATCGCCATCACCGCCTACAAATGCAGGAAGTGCGGAAAGCTGCATTACCCATTCCACGACCGCTGCCTCGAGTGCAAAGGGCGTGAATTTGAAAAAATCAAACCGCAGGGAAACGCGAAGCTGCTCACCTACACGGCGATCTTCAACCTGCCGTGGGGTTTTGATCAGCGCTTCCTCATCATCGGTGTGGCTGAATTTGAAAACAAGGTCAAGGCTATGGGGCAGATCAAGGCGGATTCGGTCGACCAGCTGAAGGTCGGGATGAAAGTCAAACCCAGCTGGGAGCCGGTGCGCGTTCAATACGGTGAGGACGTGTATGGCTTGAAGTTCGAGCCGATGAAATAGTCAGCGGGCAATCCACATACAATCAGGAGGTGACAGCCGCTTCTTAGGTGGCTGTCACCTTTCTACACAAAATACCCGTATGCATCTTCTCGGGGAGAGTATCATCTGCCGGGATGGTGTCTTTTGCTGTGGTTCCCTGGTCGTGATTTGCATCACACCAGCCGCTCCTGGCGGAGTCGTGTCGGCGAAAATCAAAACCCCGCAAATGCCGTTCATCCCGACCTCTCAGCGGCATGTATTGTTGGCTGCAAAAGGTATTCAAGGATGGACAGTCGACCGTCGGCTGCCATCAATCGACCATATTCCATTGCTTCTTGTCCATGATCCATCACCCTTGATCAATCCACGAAGGAATAAAATCCATGGCAAAAAAACCATCAAAAACAAGATCCAAGGCGCGACAGGATGATCCCGAAGAACCCGTCTGGACCTATCGCGGCTACCATCTCCAGACCGGCGAGTTCGTCACTGCAATGGTGCATTTATTTCGGGCGGAGATACAGCGCGCAAACGTCTGGAGGCAGAGACTGGATACCACCACCAACTGGGCAGTGGTTGCCACGGGTGCGACCCTCTCTATCGCTTTCAGCCAATCCAACGTCCATCATGCCATCATTCTATTGAATACCCTGCTGGTCCTGTGGTTCCTCTTCATAGAAGCCCGTCGGTATCGGTATTATGAATTGTGGAGTTATCGTGTACGGTTGATGGAAACGGATTTTTACGCAGCCATGTTGGTCCCTCCATTTCACCCCTCGCCGGAGTGGGCCGAGAACCTGGCGGAAAGCCTGCTCACCCCGAGTTTTCCGATATCCGTATGGGAAGCCTTCGGCCGGCGATTGCGCCGGAATTACCTCTGGATCTTTTTCATTTTATTTGCCGCGTGGATCGCGAAATTGTGGTTGTTCCCTGCCTCCCCCGCGAACATGGAGGAATTCCTTCAGCGTGCCGCCATCGGGCCGGTATCCGGCGGAGGGCTGCTCGCGCTTGTAGTTTCATTTCACATCTTCCTGACTCTGGTCGCCATTGGCACGATCACCATGACCCGCGCCACAGGCGAGGTGCTGCCGCGCTTTGGTGAGGATTCGGCGACAGTTGCTCCTTCTGCGGGGGGGAAAACGAAAGGATTGCGCGCCTGGATCGCTGCGCGCCAACGCCGCCGCCAGCTTTTGGCCCTGATCATCACCGCCAAGGCACAAGCGGTTTCTAATCGTATTCTCTCCGATCTTGGACGCGGGGTCACGGCCATCAGCGGAAAGGGCATGTACACGGGCGGGGATCGCACCGTGCTCATGTGCGCGCTGACAGTTACCGAAGTGCATAACCTCAAGACCGCCGTTTCCAGGGAAGACCCACAAGCTTTTGTGATCGTATCGCCCGCGCAGGAGATCCTGGGGCGCGGATTCAAACCACTGGAGGAGGAGTGAATGCAGGTATTCGGCTCAATTCTTGGAGTTCCCGAGAAGAAAGTTCAGGCAATGATGGGGGCAACAACTAGTATTAAAGCGCAAAGTTCGACACCAGAGGGCATCTCTTACGTTGAGATGCACAGGCGGACGCTCTCTAACGTCTGCCCACCTTGCGCTGTAATGCTAGGAAGCACTGCAAATGAATAATCCGCCGGCCGGGCCGGATTGCCATCGGAAAAGAAGGCGGGGACGAGATCGTAAACGGGTTCGAAGTATCCAAGGGCAATTGCGATTCTCTTCTTGGCGTTGATTGGCCGTCAGGTGAAAGAAGAAGGACACCGGGATCGACCCAACCGCAGCCGAGCGCACTTTCACAACAACCGTGCCGCCTCCCCAACCAGCCTGGACACATACTCAAACAATTCTCTCTCCAGGAATACCCTATATGATCCTGGGATCTCGCTCGGCTCGGGAGCCCTGAATGTGGCCGGCAGGTGATCGACAGCCTTGAGTTTGCCCTTCCATTCAAGCACCTTCTGCCATGTACCCGGCTGCCCAACACATCGATAGCGTGCGAACTTCGCCTCGGCGGAACCGCCTTCCAGATTCGCTTCCAAAAGGACATCTTTTCCCTTATCGGATATATCCTGCCAGGCCGTGATCAAGGCGCCGAGTTCCCTTGCCAGGCTGGCGGTGGAATTCCGCACTTCATCTGTATCCCCATGTAATACTTTATTCCTTGCCGTGGAATTCAGCCGGGATACGCAATCCTCGGGAACCGGGCGTGGATTCGCACGTTGATTCGTGTGAGAATCGTAAAGCGTGGCATCCAAACGCTTGAGTTTCCATCGGCCCGGTTTGAATTCGATCCCCTCCCTGCGAGTAATATACGCGGATGGATGACAATTCTTCGGCAACTCCTGCGCCTGGGCTTGACTTTGCCAGGTCAGCTTCAAACTGGCATTGCGCAATACCCATACTGCAGCCAGGAGAACGCCGCCGCCGATCCCCAGACCTCCCAAGAAAACAAGAAGAATCAGAAGGATTGGAATGCCGTTGTCACCCTCTGCCGGCGGAGGTTCGAACGGTGGCTCTTCGGGCGGAACCTCCCCGGGCGGCGGCTCTGCCGGCGGCAGGGTTGGCAACTCCCCTTCATGGACGAAAAAACCTCCCTCCAGAAATGCGGTGACTGGTTCATTCTGCCCGAGCGATGCGATGACTGCGATTCCGCGCGGCCCTGCAGGAGTATTTTCGGGAATGAAGATGGAGACGACTATTTTCTCATTTGATTCCACCCTGATATCCCGCACTTCAACGCCTTCGATTTCCACCCCCACTACTTTTACCCGATGAAATCCCTCTCCATATATCACCAGTTCCATTTGCGCGCCAGGCCAGCCCTCCGGCGGTTCCACCGCATATAAATTGAAAGGGATTTCCTGTGCCGCAACATTTCCCCCGAAGGCGAGATAAACCAAAATGGAAACGAATGCTGCAGTTAATCTTGCGGTCCGCATATACGCCTCCTTCCCCGGCCTTAAAAAGGACCTGAACCATGGATTATCATCCCCTCGAATCTTTTAAGACGACCATTTCACCAGCGGCAGATTGCACCCGCGCGCGGACATAGTACCATGATTCCGAGGCTGGATGATCGATCCGGAGGTGATCACATCCCCCTGCCTCAGCCACCCGCCAACCTGTGCGAACCGACCGGCAATATAAACCACAATATCCAGAAAGTCTCCTGTCAGGGCTTGCGGGTCAGTCACTGGCGGCAATCCCTCTCCTTGCCCTGACCAGCTCGCGCGGAGGTGGAGGTTTTGATCCTCGAAGGTGTCGGCAACCTCGCCCGCTGAACCAACCTGCTTGTTATCATTCGGATAGCACATTTGTTCGCTCGAAATGCGTTCGTTACAAGCTCAACGGGATGAGGGCTCCGTTCGCTGATCCTGAACTTCTTCTGGTGAAATCATGCCATTCGTCCACACACCTTTATGGTAAAAATCGTTGGAGGCAAAACCGATGAAATCCCATTATGAAATCCTGAATCATCTGATGACAGAAAAGATCGTTGCCATCGTGCGCCTGGACGAAGCGGACCAATTGGTACGGGTGGCGGAAGCCCTCAAGGCGGGCGGAATCACCATCATCGAATTTACATGCTCGACGCCGGGCGCCCTGGACATGGTGCGGGAGGCCTCCGCACATTTTGGCAATCAGGTACTGATGGGCGCCGGCACCGTGCTGGACCCCGAAACCGCGCGAGCCGCGATACTCGCCGGCGCGCAATTCATCGTCAACCCGACCGTCAACCTGGACACGATCGAGTTGTGCAAACGGTACGGGAAGCCCATCATCTCCGGCGCCATGACGCCAACGGAAATTCTCAACGTCTGGGAGGCAGGTGCAGACCTGGTAAAGGTCTTTCCCATCAGCGCAGTGGGCGGGCCGGAATACATCAAAGCTGTGCTCGCGCCATTGCCGCAATTGAGGCTGGTTCCAACCGGTGGAGTCACTACCGAAAACTCCGCAGCCTATCTTAGAGCAGGCGCGGTTGCTGTGGCGGTCGGCGGCGGACTGGTGGATAAAAAAGCCGTCGCCAGGGGGGATTGGGCTGCGATCACTAAAGAGGCCGAGCGGCTTGTGGCTGTGATCCGGTCCGCCTAGCACAGGTAGTGGCGCGCCTCATGATTCAGAAGGGGCATGGGAAGATCATCAAGCTCGCCTCCATGCTTTCCTTTCAGGGGGAATCACCGTTCCGGCCTACACCGCCTCCAAGAGCGGCCTGGCCGGGATCACGCGTGCCTTGGCCAACGAGTGGGCGAAACACGGGATCAACGTCAACGCGATTGCGCCCGGCTACATGGCCACGGAGAACACCGCCGCCCTGTGAGCGGACGCGGTCCGCTCGGCCTCGATCCTCGAGCGCATCCCCGCTGGTCGCTGGGGGATGCCGGAGGATTTGCAGGGCGCGGTGGTTTTCCTCGCCTCCGCCGCCTCCGATTACATGCACGGATCCATCCTCACCGTGGATGGGGGCTGGCTCTCCCGCTGAGGGAAGAGGGGTACTCCACCGGCGCCGGGACTGACGCGTAACTGAAATATTCAAGCGGGCGGGATTCAGTAGTATTAAGTGATATGCAGTCCAATTCGCTAATTTCCAGGCTCATCGAAAAAGCCGCGAACAGGCGGCCTAATCCCTCCCAGCTTTGGATTCTGCTCGGACTGTCCTCCCTTTACGTAATCACCTACCCCTTTCTCAAAATTCCTCTGCTGATTTCTTTCCCCGCTGCTCTGGCAGGTTGGTTCTACCATCGCAGGGGCGGATTCGCCGCAGGGATTCTTGCGCTCCCAATCAACCTGGTCCTGTACGACATGTTTACAGACCAAGTAAGCTGGAGTTTTCTTGTCACGCTCGAGAACGGATTTCTGATCGGACACTTCCTGACGTGGCTGATATGCATTGGGGTTGGCTATCTGAGCACGGAGGTCGAAAACCAAGCCCGCATCAACCAGAGATTGTATGCACGCGAGCGATTCCTCACACTGATCAACCAGGTTACCCGCGCCGTCATTGAAAGCAGGGATCCGGACGCGGCCCACGAGTCGATGATCTCCCATCTTCTTCAGTCATTCACTGCCGATCACGCGCACCTGGTCCGTTGGGACGGCGATTTACAGCAGATGGATTTGATCCTTTATTCCCATTCCGATGATTTCCTTCAGGTGGACCACATGGTGGCCCGGGAGGAGGAACAGCCGGCCCGGGAGTTACTGCAGGTGATGCGGGTGACCCAGCTCAACGACCTGCAGATGTCGCATCAGAATCCCTACCCGCCTCAGCTGAGTGAAATTTCGCAGGGTACGCGTTCAGCCTTGGTTATTCCATTGACCACCGGCGAGTACAAATTCGGCACGCTGGTCCTTGGATTCAAGTCCGCCCGCAGCTTCTCTTCGGATGAGATCGAATTGGTGGAACTGGCCAGTTCCCAGTTCGCCATGGGCTTGCGTACCATCCAACAGGAATACCGTCTCGGGAGGCAGTTGCGGGAGGCAAATTCGCTCGCCGCCATCGAACAAGCCCTGAGCGAAAGCGAGCGGGTGGATCTGGAGACCGTGCTGCAATTGATCGTCGATTCGGCCAGGGAGTTGATCCCCAAGACCACCCATGTCGTTCTGCATCTGCTGGACGAGGACCACAAGCAGCTGATCCCGCGCGCGGTGGCGGGGTTTACATCCAGTACCAGATCGAGCCTGCGCATGCGCATTGGTGAGGGAGTGGCCGGGCAGGTGCTCGCAACGGGAGATACCATCGCCATTCCGGATATCCGAAGCGATCCGCGCTTCCTCGACCAGACTGGGCCGGTCTCCTTCCGCTCCCTGATCGTGGCTCCGGTCGGCAGCAGCCAGAAGCGCGTGGGGACGATCAGCCTGCACAGTTACGATATGGGAGTCTTCCATCCGGCCGACATTCGCCTGTTGAGTGCCCTCGGCACGCAGGCAGCCATCGCGATCGAGAACGCCGACCTGCTGGAAACCACGCGGCAGGACTATAAGGAAATGAACGTCCTGTATCACATCTCCCGCACGCTCTCCACCTCCTTGAACTCGGAGACGATCCTGCGGGATGCGGTCGAATTCCTTCAAAATACCTTTCATTTTTACTACATCCAGGTCTATGTGATCGAGCCAGGCAGCGGTGTTCTGCGAGCGCGGTATGGAGCGGGCCATGCACTCAGCCAATCGAACGGGCAGGAACATACCCTTCCCTTGGGGACGGGTATCCCCGGGCACGTGGCGGAAACGGGAGAATCCTTTTTCACGAATAACGTGGATCGTGTGATCTTCCACCACGCGGATCCGCGACTGCCCGAAACCCGCTCCGAGATGGCTCTGCCGATTAAGAGCGAAAACCGGGTGCTGGGAGTGCTGGATGTTCACCAGACCAGCTCGGAACCTATAACGCTTCGGCAGATGAAAGTGATGAGCACTATTACTCATCAACTTGCGCTCGCCCTTCAGCAGGCGGAGATGTATTCGGATTTGCAGGATTCGCTCAAGGTGGAAAAGCAGATGCGCGACAAGTTGATCCAGGCGGAAAAGCTGGCGGTGGCCGGACAGCTGCTGGCTTCGGTTTCGCACGAATTGAACAATCCGCTTCAAGCCATCGAAAACGCACTGTTCCTTTTGCGTGATGAGAAAAACCTCTCACGTCAGGCACTTCAGGACCTCGAGACCATTCTCTCGGAAACCGATCGCATGACAACGATCCTAAGCCGCCTGCGGACCACCTACCGCCCCCCCCAGGCAGAGGATTTCGAGGAAGTTCAATTGAATACCATCATTGAGTCCACCTATGCGCTGACCGCCACGCTGCTGCGCCACAAGGGCGTACAATTTCATTTTGCAGCCGATCCACACCTGCCGGCCGTATCTTGCATCCCGGATCAGATCCGTCAGGTGATGCTCAACCTTTTCATGAACGCGGTTGAAGCCATGCCGGGCGGCGGAAACCTTTCGCTGCAGACGTGTCTCGACCCGGGTTCAGACCGCATATTGATCTCCGTCCGCGACAGCGGGATTGGTATTTCGCCCGAAATTCAATCCCACATGTTCGAGCCCTTCTTCACCAGCAAGGAAACCGGATCCGGATTGGGATTATCCATCACGCGCGATATTGTGCAGCAGCACCAGGGGGATATACTGGCAGAGAATCACCTAGGCGGCGGAGCCATCATCAAGATCTGGCTTCCGATCAGGAGAGCGGCATGACGTTATCCGGCAGGATTTTGATCATCGACGATGAGGAATCCCTGCGCCACACGCTGGCGCGCATTCTGCAGGGAGCCGGACACGAGGTCACCACCGCCGGGAATGGAATGGAGGGTCTGGCTTATCTTTCCGGTGCGTCCTTCGAGCTGGTTTATCTCGACATTCCCATGCCGGATATGAGCGGTCTGGAGGTATTGAAGGCCATTCACCAAAAACACCCGGATACGCCCGTGGTGCTGTTCACCGCCCAGCCGGATATGAATTCTGCCATCCAGGCTGTGCGTGAAGGCGCCTCGGACTATTTGCTAAAACCGCTGCAGCCGCAGACGATCATTGATCGCACTCAGGCGATCCTGGTCAAGCAGGAAAAAGAACAGCGCCGGCGCACCATCCAATCCCAGATCGAAGCTCTGCAGACGGAATTGCACGGCATCGAAAGCGCTGAGGGGGGTCCGGCCGGCGAACAGGGCTCGATCGCAACGGGTGAGGATCGGTTCTTCGTGCGCGGCAAACTTCGGCTGGACTTGCACGCCCGAAAGGTGACGATCGGAGATCGAAGCGTAAGCCTGCCGCCCACATCCTTCGATTACCTGCTGGTCCTGGCGCGGCATTCCCCCAATGTGGTGGATTACCGCACGTTGGTCGTCGAAGCGCAAGGGTATAAAGCCGATGCTCGCGAGGCGCAGGAACTGGCCAAGTGGCACATCCATCACATCCGCCAGGCGATCGAGCCGGATGCCTCAAATCCATCCCACGTAATCAATGTGCGCGGCTCGGGGTACCGCTTGGTGGTCGATTAATAATTGCTTTTACGCAGCTACATTGGTCATGACCACAGAGTCGAAAAGTACAGAGAGAATAACTCAGCGAACTCAGTGTCTCTGCGATCGGAATCAAGTAAGGTCACTTAGTAACTCACCTTACGAAGTGTCATTCTGAGCGAAGCGAAGAATCTATGGTTTCACGGTGGAGACCCTCACTTGCACCGCACCCCCACTCGCTTCGCTCGGAGACTTCGTGCGTACGTTGCAGCGCAGGTACGGTGTGTCCCCGTCTCGGGCGAGCGCCCGCGCGGGGCGAACGGCCTTCGGGAGGGAAACACGGCGAGGGTCACGGAAAAGTGCGTAAGGTGAGTTAGCAAGGTAGACTTGCCTGGACAAATTAATTAAGGGTGGAGATTTAGATCCACTTCCCAACTTTTCCCAACTTTTTTATCTCCATCCCTAACGGAGGCTTCCCCAATTCCGAGGAAAATGAGTGCATAGATCATGACTACACTCGCTCCAACACCCTCACCTACCCGAACACGCGTCCTGGTCGTGGACGACCACCCGGGCATGGCAGATACCCTGGCTCGAGCCGTCTCCCAGCTGGGTCCGGAGATCGAAGCCATCCCGGCCATGCGCGGCAAACAGGCGCTGGACATCGTCAATGAAAGCCCGGTGGACATCCTGATCACGGATTTGATGATGCCGGATATGACCGGGCTGCAATTGATCGAAGCCTTGCAGGCCCATCCGACAGGCCGGCCGACCTACATCATTCTGATCACGGCCTACGACGTGCCCGGACTTAAGGAAACCGCCCGGCGCCTCAAATTGCACGAAACCGTGATCAAGCCCTTCCGTCCGGAGAAGATCAGCCAGATCGTTTCCCGGGTGCTCGAAGAAATGGGACGGTCAATACCCGCACAGGCCGCGTCTGTCGCACGCCAACCGTTCAAGATCCTGATCGCAGACGACGTGCCGGACAATATTGCCCTGCTGGCACGATACCTTCAAAACGAAGGATGCACATTTGTCTCCGCGGCGACCGGGATCGAAGCCCTGGAAAAAGCGAAGTCTGAAAACCCGGATTTGATCCTGCTGGATATTAACATGCCGGGGATGGATGGTTTCGAGGTGCTCAAGCGCATTCGCGCGGATCAGGCGCTCGCCCATTTGCCGGTGATCTTCCTGACCGCCGCACGCCCGGACCCGGTGGACGTGCAGACCGGCCTGAACCTGGGCGCCGACGATTACGTGATCAAGCCCTTCGACCGCCGCGAGTTGATGGCGCGCATTCACACCAAGCTGCGTGTGAAGGAGTCGGAGGATGCGATCCGCCGCCGCAACCGCGAAATGAACATAA
>Ga0194127_10007693_pt1 | contig 11778 bp, 9 predicted proteins | sample TA2KigC100mmetaG_FD_148624 | JGI IMG/M metagenome (GOLD analysis project Ga0194127, IMG submission 148624) | Freshwater microbial communities from Lake Tanganyika, Tanzania - TA2015036 Kigoma Deep Cast 100m | ecosystem: Environmental > Aquatic > Freshwater > Lake | place: Tanzania: Lake...
ACGATTTGAGAAAATTCCAAAAATTCTTGAGACGCCTAAAGGTCCGGAAATGCTTGAAGATGTGAGGAATATGAGAGTGTTGAGAAAACTAGTGAAAAATTGATTGATTGATTTCAATTGCGGAGTGTGGAGAAAATAGCTTTGGACGGTATGAATTTTTTCCTGGTAGGATAAGCTATTTCAACAGTTAAAATTGTTTAAGAATGCTGATTACATTTTTTGATTTTATTTATAAAAAAAATCAGTAATGATTTAAACTCCACAATCCCTTTGAATTCTCAATTGCATATTGCTGTAATAACATAAATTTATCTTGATATTTAATGTTGGGTGGAATAGTCATGACTTGAGCATATCCTTCTTTCAATAGAATTTCATTTATCATTTCACCATTCATTAAGTAAACATAAGCTAATATTCTTCCATATCGATCAAATTTTTGAATATCTAATTCAAGCCTTATACTGTCACCTTCACTTATGTAATTTTTAAGAAATAATGTAGCTATTTTACCTATCTCAATAATTTGATTACTTTTAACTCCCTTTCGTTTTGCATCTGATTTAGTTTTAAAGCTGCGTGAAGCTTCAGGAGTATCTACACCAATAAGTCTTACTTTGAATTCAAATTTATCTATAATGATTTTATAAGTGTCCCCATCAATGATTTCAGAAACTTGATAGATTTTTTTCCTGTCTTTTTCCAGATAAGAAGATACATCAAATTCTGATATATTTGGTTTATCTTTATTTAAACCGCAACTAAAGACGATGACATTAAACAATATTAAAAGTAATGTATTAATGCCTAGTTTTAAGTATCTCACTTAACATCTCATCAAATTTAGGTACAACCCTAATTTCAACCCGGCGATTAGATTCATTAGAAACTTCATCTTTAGTATAAGTATATAATCTATTTTCACCATAACCTGCCGGAAAAATATCAAGAAGTGAATCTGTTTCTACACCAAATTTTAACCACCTTTGCCAAAAATCTGTAACCTCTTTTGCTCTTCTAAAAGATAGATCGAGGTTAAACTCTGATGATGCTTTTGTATCAGTATGCCCTTCTACAATAACTGAAAATTTTCTTTTTCGTTCTTGTCTAAGAAAGTCGCGAAGAATTTTACCTATATTTTCTACAGTATATTTTCCTTTTACTGTCAAAATATGTTGACCTGGGCTAAACAATACTTTTTCGCCGATTGTAATTCTTCCATCGCTATTTACTCTAACGCCTTCGATCTCTTTTTGTGATACCAAATTTCTTAACTCAATAAGATCATTCTCTCCTTTACTAACAAGATATGAGAGATATTGTTGTGAAAGAAACAGAATAAAAAAGATAATAAGTATAACAATAAAAATTGAACTCATTAAATCTACAAAACTCGGCCAATAATTTAATTCATTATCAGAGGATACCATGATTAATCTTTATCAACTTTATAACTATTAAGCTTATCAGCGCTTATAACTACACTATAATTTTGATGTTTTTCATTAGTGTGATCTCCGAACCATCTTCTCAAGCTAAAAAAGGGTGGTTTGATTAGGGACTTTGAAACATTATTCAATACTGACTCTAAATTTATTAACATAGAGACAACATTATTAAATATTTCATTTTGTTTTGATATAGCACCTTCAATTCCTTTATATGTTTGCATTCCAGTATCACTAATATTAATGGCGATGTTTTGTCTCTGTGATAAATCTATAAATAAATTATTTAACTGATCATTTATACTTTCTACTAATAAACGGCTTGCGTTTTTGAGATCTATCGAATATGAACTTAAGTTCTCAACAGACTTATCCATTTTTCTAAGTAGCATGTCGATGCTTTCTAAAAATAATTTTCTTTTCTCTTCAGACTCAGCAATATTATCCAATTTAGTACCTACGTTAGATTCAAGTGAACTAGCATAAGTATTTAATTCCTCCATTAAAGAAGTATTTTTTATTTGAAGTTCATTAATTGATTTAACTAGATTTTCAAAATTAGTTTTTAATTGCAAGTTTGTTGCCTTAAAAGGCTCATTTAGTTCCACCGACTTATTTAAAACTGACTCATATTTTAATCTTAAATTTTCTAGTGGACTGATAAAATTTGAAATTTGTTCTACTATTTTTTGATTATCTTCAGATAAATTTCTAACTGCGTGTTCAATCTTTTCTGTATTGTCAATTTGAGTTGAGGTAACTTCCTGAACCTGCCCGACTAGATTACTAAAATGCTCCATAAGTTCTAAAGATTTTTCACTTATCTCACGATAGTTATCACATGCCTTGCCAATCTGCTCAGACGAGGTATTCAAAGATGCTGTAATGTTGTTCCATAAGTAACTCAGGTTTGTGATTATATTATCTTGAATGTCGGTTAAACTTTTAATTCTTTCATCAAATTGCCTCACTTGATTTTGTGAATTTTTAGAGTAATTCTCAACTATTTGATTTAGAGAGCTTTCAATATCATTTGAAAGTTTAGAGACTCTTTTTGAAAATAGAGTAACAGATTTTGCAATTTTATCAGCGGGGCCTACTGGTCTAATGTATTCCATTAACTCAGTAGAAAAATAATTTTGAAAAGCCATGATCGCATTTTTTGAAAGGCTAATAACAAATTCAGATGATATTCTCAATATTAAAGCAAGAATTAATGCAACAACTGTAGTGTAAAAGGCTAATTTAATTCCATCTAGAAAAGGATTGAGAGAAGCTAAATTTTTTTCTATTGTTTTAAATATTTGGCTTAGATCAGATGAAAAAGATAGTTGATATACTGCGATTGAAATACCAATAAAGGTTCCTATCAATCCAACAACTGGAAGAATGTTAATCGAAGTTTTGACAAATGAATATCTTTTGTTCAATTCAAATGTTAATAATCTATCAACATTATCACGATCAACCCCCAATTCACCCTCCTTTGATTTCGAAAACAAATTAAATAAGCTTAAAATCAGATTATTAGCATTTTTCGTGTTAGTATTATTTTGTTGAACTGTATTATTTATTTCTGATTCTTTGTTCTCTAACAAATGCTTTAATATTTCACCAGCATTTTTTATATCTGAAATACTCCTATAGCACTTATATAACTGTACAGCACCAAAAAAGAAAATCAATAATTCAAATATGAAAAATGGCATAAATAATGAGCTTGATAAAAGTCCAATAAAAAGAATCATGCAAATCATTGATATTCAACTTCTCCTTTGGTAACTAAGAACCCCTTGTTTAATGAGAGATCGTATCTATATATAGGTTTTTTTACAATACGCATGGGTTTATTATTAGCGTCTTTTGGATTCAATATTTTATAACTGTATTGTAATTGCTCTAGGTGTATGGCGGTTCCATAGGTTTCTGAATCTGAGACTAATTCATAATATTCATTATCTGCTTCTACTAAATACATATCACTTGTTTCATCTTTTTTGACAGTTCCATTTTTTTCTTCGAATGAAAAACTAACAGTATATTTTTTAATCCTTGATACTTCTTTTTCTAGTGCTTCGGAGTAATATGTTGAATCATTATATTTTGGGTGTTGGTTACTTTTATTTACAAAAGAATCGAATCGAGGACTACATATATCTCCAAATTTATCCATATAGAGTTTTAATTTTGATTTAAGATCCTCGTTCTCTATTTCAAATTTTTTGTTTACAGATTTAAGATTTCGAATTTCTGTTTCTAAATTTGATAATCTGATATTGAGAGAATTCAAATCATAATCAGACCTTTTTATTGTATAGTTGGCTCCTCTCGTATTTTTCTGGTTATTAATTCTCTTAGGAAAGTAATATCTTTTATTATCATTAACTGAGTTTTTTAAATAAATAGCTACAAAAAGGATTAATATTAGAATTATTATTCCTATAATAATAAATATCCAAAAGTTTTCATGTGGTTCTACATCGTTATAGAATAATTCAAATAGCGTCATATTATTTCATTTCATTGCTTATTATCTTTAACATTTGCTGGAGGCAACCTTTCGCAACCAAAATGAAAAGCGAAACGTTAATACCCCCTGTCGTTATAAAAAGTTCATGTGTATTATCCCTTAATAGTGAGTCAAGTGTTGTTTTACTAAGTAATTCTTTCTGGATCTTCGAGAAAGATGCTGATATAATCTTCTCCTTATTTAGTTCAATAAGTTTTGATGAATTTACGCTGTCAAAAAATATTTTGTTGAATCTATAAATGTTTGAATTATTAAAATCGAGTATCTCCATTTTAGTAAAATCGATTGAACTAGTAGATTCTCCTAAAATTGAATTTATAGGATCATCCCATCTATATTTTTTCTCACTCAACAAAATATTCTCTGCTAGGATTTTATATTTTGATGTATCACTATTTTGTGTTTCAGTAGTATCAGCTACAGCATAACAAGCACCTACAGCAACTTCGGTCTTTGGTTCAGGTGAAAGAATTATTTTAAAAGATTTACCGTTTGCAATTCCCAAAGCACCCTTCAAAATTATATTAAAGAATTTTATATTTTCATTATCTTCATGCCAACCCCCATAGTTAAGCCATTTTAGAAATCTTGAACCATTACCACCAAAGAAAAATTTTTCAGGATAAAGAGACTTATCTATTTTTAAGAGTTTTAGACCTATTTCATAAAATAGAATCGAGTAAAAGTATAGTAAAATGAATCTGCCAAAATTAAAGTCATCACCACATATCAAATCGTTAAGCTTTTCATCTTTAAGTTCTTTCTTTATTATGTAATTAAATTTTATTCTAAGGGTAGGGATTTCGGTAAACTCAACTTGTTCTAAGAATTTTCTATCGAAAAATAAATTGCTCCCACGATCATGTTCTGCTTTCTTTATCAGAAATTTATAAATAGGTGAATTATCCTCTTTATCTCCAACTAAATCATTCCCACCAATCAAAGCTGAAGTATAGAGTATGTTTTGGTTTGCTTTATGAATAGATATATCAGATGTGCCGCCTCCTATATCAATAGTAGCCTTTAGGGTATCCTTATAAGGAGCAAAGCTATGTTCCTTAATAAAATAAGTTAATGAAGCCCTGCTTTCATCTATTTCCTTAATTTGATAATGACTACCTTTCAAGAGACTTTCCCATGAGGTTTTTAGATTTTCTATTTGTGTTTCACTGAACGATCGTGGATAACTCCAAATTAGCGTAACATTTTTGTTTTCAATACCATTTTTTATTAAAAATAACTTTGTAAATTTTAGCAATTGTCCTATATAAAGTTGAGTCAATTCTCTTGCTATATCACTAGTTAGCCACTTAAGATCTCCTATCAGTTCTAATTCCTTAGATGCCCAAGATAAGTAGAATGGTATGTTCGCCCTTAATACTATATAGTTTTTATGTACTGAGTTATCATAACTAACTAAAGATGAAAATGGTATATTAGCTTCATTCTTATTAATATTAGCATTATAACAAAAATATTGTGGGAAAAAGAAATAGTTCAAAGAATTTTTAAACAAGTTTAATTGAGCATTCATTTCATCCGGAAAAGAAAATAAATATACAAAGTCCAAGTAGTTAAAGATTTTTTCTTTTTCTGATATATTTTTTGTTTCAAATATTGATGTCCTAGGATTAATACCAATTATTTGATATCCCACTATAGTATTTGACGTACCAAAATCGAAACTAATAATAGCCTTTTTATTCTGATCAATAGTAATTGAACTGAAATTATTTTTATCAAGTATAAATAAACCTTTGAATAATTTATCCCTTTGTTTTATTTGCAATTGGATAATATCGGGAAAGTAATTAAAACTATACGTGTTAGTTTGTACTCCTTTTTTCTGTCTAATAATAGCTTTTTTCTTGTTAACTTTATCATCGCTCATTTCAGGGGAAATAATATCTATCTTATCACCATTATTATCAAAAAAGCCCATTATTGTATTAGGTTTAGATAAATATTCAATCATAAAGTATTTATCTTTCCATTGTTCAGGTTTGATCTTGGGCCAAAAGGATAAATATGGTATATCATCTTGTTTAGCTTCTATGATTTGTTCCGATCCGAAAAAAGATTTTTTTATTTCTACATCAACATTACCTTCTGTTGGTATTCTTAAAGTAATGTTTACTCTTCCCAAATTTTCTTCAATCGTTAAATAATTTTTGACATCTGACGGGTCAAAAAATTCAAAATAACGGTTCTTAAGCGGAATTAAGTACCTTAAACTTCTTCTGCTCTCAACTGAACTAAGCCTCCCCAATATTAATACATCATCGTTTGTATCATAAGGTACTTTTATAATATGGTCTTCAAGAAAATCCTCTTCTGGAGAAATCCATGGATACTTTATTATTTCACCCGGGAGTATTTCTCTATCCGTAAAAGCTGTTAGATCTTTTATTTCTTCTGGAAAAAGGTAATTGTTATAATATATACCTCTGTAGTTATTTTTGATAACAATTGGAGAATTTGATTTTACTTCTTTAGACTTTATCTTTAAAGCACTTTCAACATAATCAACCTTTAAAGAATGTATAGGAATTCCGCATTCTACGGTGAATTCCTCACAATTTTCAAGTATTTCCATATCTACATCGTTAAACTTAATCATACTGCTTCCCTCAATATTGTCAGCATCAATCAATAAGTCATTTAATGCTTTAAGATTACTCTTCCCACTGTTAACGGCGCTCTGTACAGTTTTAAATAGTTGTTTTAGATATTTTCTGAAATATTCAGGTCTATCACTAATGCCTCTAATATTATTAAAATATCTTTTGATTTTTGGATTTTTATCTTCTGGTGTAAAGAAGAGGGAATATGGTGAAGAACCAGCTAATAATATTGGTTTATCAACCCCTTTCTCTTCAAGATAGTATATTATAATTCTCTTGAAATTGTTTGTTTCTAAATTTAAATCACATATAATAGATTTGAACTCACTACTTGTTTCATTGATTGATAAACCAATTTCTTTCGAACTTAATGTATACTTTAGACTATTTTTAAAGAAAATAATTTCTAAAACATCCAATAACTCAGAGAATAATTTACTATGCAACCTATGATTAGGATTTAATGCATCACGAAATAACATCATCCTTGCCCAAGGTGATGGAATAGATGTAATATGTTCTTGAGTAGTTGAAGGGATTTCTAATTTGTTAGGAAGTTCAGAAAAATCTCTGCTAAAATCTTTCCACGCCCCTATTTTATAATCTGGTGTTCCCAAGTTATTTTTTGGTAGTAATAATCTTCCTGACATATGATTCCTCATTTATTATTTAGTAAATACTTGTTAATGCCAGCATTCATCGTTGATAGTATTTTCTGGGAAATTGAAGTTTTTTGAGTATCACAATACTTTAAATAATATCTGTCTAATTCATCTTCCAATTTTCCTTCAAGAGTGCTTTCAGCACTAAGTAATATATGCTGAAATTCGAATTCCTCATGGAACAATTTCAATGAGGGGGTATTTTGGCTCATTTGTCGGTTCCAAATGATAAATTTTTCAAGATATGCGTAAATATCTTTTAAATCCTTCTTGGTTTCGTTCATTTGGTTTTTGCTAATCTTTAGTTTACTGTTCAGCCAACCTAATAAAAAAAGAACTTCATCTAATTCATTTTCATTAACGCTTTTAAAAATGACTCTAAAAGAATTTACAAATAATCCAAACTTTCGCAGAAGATGTTTGCCATTTTTGTCTATCGGTAAATCGTTCAATGAGATAGAAAAATCTTTACTTCCATCAGTTATTGGTGTGGATACTTTTAATGCTGAATATCTGTTTAGGTTATCTCCATGTTTACTGAAAGATAGAGAGGCCAACGCAGCAATCAATTCAATGAAGTGTGAATCATTTAACTGCTCTCTACCACCTAAACTATACTTAGGTATTGGTTCAGTCTCCATATCGCCAATTACATAATTAGTATCACTTTTAATATCCCTAATGTAGAAAGGTATTGCACCAATTGTATTTAGAATAAATGTTGAAGAATCAGGTTTTATAGTCTCATCTATGTTATGAGGAGACTTTAAATAAAAATATGGCATAAGAATAACCCCCCCTATTTTATTCTTGATATCTTGGAGTTTTAACAATTGAGTGATCACGGGATAGCCAGATGCGCCAGTACCTCCAAAGATGGAAGCAAAAACAAATCCTTTATTTGATTCATTTGATTTTAGATTATGCAATGTCTCCTTGTAAAAATCCTGTTTCTTTATTTGATGTAATACCACAGACCCAATCGAGGGAACTCCTCTAAATCCAAATTTTAGATTAAGTTTTCTTTGGTCTTTTTTTAAAAGCAATTCTGATAATAATTTTTCTTCTTGATTAATTGTTGTATAGCCAATAACATCTTCAAGGTTTTTTGACTTATCAGAATAGTTTTCATCTTCTTTTTTCTGAACCTTTTTAGAAAGAGGGTTCCAGTATATTAGTTTTTTTATATCAGTATAAAAGAAAGAACCCTCTTCTGGATTTTTTAATTTCTCTCTAATCTTTTCATATAACAAAATCAAACTTGAAGTTCTGTCTAAGTTACCATTCTCTTGATCAGGATCAATTAAAACAGGATGAACTTCTTTTGGGCCTAATCCCACGGCACATAGATGTACAAGTGATTCTAGACATTTAGCCCCTGAACCTCCAATTGAAAAAATATAAAGATTATCCACATTGTCCTCCTATTGATTACTTTGTAAATGCAGTTTTCATTTTACGTAAAACAAAATTTTTACGTAGTGGCGTAGTAAATCCATAAACTCCGTACACAATGTATGATAAAACAAATGATAAAATTAGTCCATTCAAGAGAAATCTAATCCATGCACTCGTTCCACCTTCTTGTTCGATAAAATAGGTATTTAAATATCCTATTATAATAGCAAGCAAAAAATTGATCCCTACTGAAATCCAAAAAATCACAGTGTGCCAGAATAATTCTTTTTCACGCCTGTACTTTCGAATTAAATTAAGACCAACAATAACTATTAAACTGAATATTATCATTCCATAGACAATTGTATCTAATTCACCTTTCCAATGAACTAAATTTCTCTTTGGATTAAAGATAAAAAATAAAATTAAGCCCATTTTTACCTCCTAATGTAAATATATTTATGAAAAACTGTTTTCAATTTCCTATCAATGTCTTGAAAGATATATTTGTCTATCCATCTATTTAATTGATACACTTTTTTGGCTTCATTTTCCGAATTATCACAATTCGTGCTCCAAGTGTTTATCCAATCAGGTATTTTTTGTAAAAAACTAATCTTTAAGAATAAATCTTCGCTCGGTTTCTGAAAAAATTTTATCTTTATGAAATATTCAGTGCCCTTATCAAGTTTGATGACACTATCCAATTGAATTTTGAAATTTTTAAATTCTTTTATCTGAATTATACTGTTGAATTTGACATAAAAAGCTTCACATCCCAATTCCAGGCTATAATCAAATTTAAAATCATCGTTTGTTTTAATGCTGAAATTTATTGAGTCAGATACTAACTCTATAATAGCTGTATTGAGTGTATCGTGTTCCGGTGTAAAATCTTTAAATCCCTCAAATCTCTTGTCATAAATAAACTTCGAATTTAATTTTTCATCAGCTCCAATAATAATTTCCTTATCATAAAATGGTTCAAGATATTTTTTAAGAAATTCACTATGCTTTTTACTCCCAAAGACGATGCAGAAAAATGGTCTGCTTGAATTAATCAAATTAATTGTGGAAGGTTTTTTGCATTCGATAAAATATATTCCTGAAAAAGGAATTTCTTTTCCGAAAATTCCAAACAATCCATTTTTTTCTATAAATTCTCGTAAGTCCCTAGAAAATACCACCATTTGATTTGCTATTAGATCATCTTTCATAGAATGGATCCAATCTGAAAAAACAAAAGTCAGGTTTTCAGTGTCCTTTATTTCTTTGTTACTTAGCAGAGTAGCAATATTTGTTTGTACCCCTATATAATATGAAGATTGACTCACTCTGTTCAGAGATGAAAGTATATCAAGATTCACAGGCCTAATATGTGAGTTTAACTCGAAGAAATTAATTTTTATAGTTTTTGGAATATTTTGAACAATATCCTGAATTGTTCTGATAAACTGATTATCATTTACGGTAATAAAACCTCTAACAGATGCACTTCTATCTACAACAAAATTAACTATCTTTGGACTTGAACTCATTGTGGTAGTCACCGAATCAGTGAAACAAATTTTTTTTAATTCATGGATATTATTGTTTGAGTGGCAGGATATTAGGAATATTGTTGAAGTTATTACCAAGCTTTTTATAACTAACGATTTTAACGTATTATGCCATACTATTGTTTTAATTGTTTCGTAAGTATGATTTTTTAACATTTTTTTCTCTCCTTTAAAACTAAAAAGGACGCAACATTCATTATATCCTGAACCAAGGTACTGGCATACCTTCACACCAAGACATAAGAAAGTGCGTCCATTTCTGGACGCAGCCTTCTCGCTTGTTCTGGTGTGGTTAAAATTTGCCAGTTGATGGTTCAGAACATAGCCAAAGACTACGTTAATATTTTGTATTTATTTTTCTTTAACTCAATTTTACTCCTGTGCTTTCGATAAATATTTATTACTAGTAAGTATCACTTTTTACAATAAATTAAAATTCTTCAATATAGCGGCGACTTTTTTGTCTTCTTTTGCTAACTCTCGAAGTGCATCAATAATGTTTTTAGTTGGTCCCTCTGAATCTATTTTTTCAATTGTCTTTTTAACTGCCGTATCAATGATAGTCCTTCTATCCCAGAAAAGTAATCCTGTGAAGGAAATAAACATGGCAGTAAAAATCCCTGCTAAAATCCACATGAATGTATATAAGTTATCGATTCGTTCATCAAGCATCTCAAATCGCAGGTCAATTGCTTTGAACCTTTCCTCAATAGCTTTGAATCTTTCCTCAGTTCTTGCTTCAAAGATTTTAAGCTCGCGATAAATCTGTTCATTTGTAATTCTTTCTTCTCCGCTCATTTCGCTGGACTGACGCTGGCGGGAAGTCTGAGCCCAAATATCAGTTGTACAGCTGAAAACTAATATGAGTAAAATTAATAAGAATTTGCTGAACATTAGCTTTTTACTTTTTTAATCTCTGTTTATTATAAGATATAAAGATTGAAATGTCAACTAACTTGGATCACTTGCTGATTCACTAGCTAAAACGCCGATATGCAGCTCATTCAATCAATCTCGCAACCATAATTCCCCTAACTAACTTACTGTTCTTAATATATTCATACAAAGGTTTGTTCGTGATTTGAACTTCAGTACCAGGTTTTGGCGCATGCAGCAGATGAATATTATTATTCTTTTTTACTGCAATAGCAGTGTGCGTAACATCAAGAGTTGTATCTGAGGCAACAAAAGCAATTATATCGCCATCCTCGATTTTGTTTATCATAGATTTCGATGTTAACTGATTTTTTTCAATATAAAACACTTCGCGGGAGTTTAATTGACTTTCGATCTGCTTCAATCTTACAAGATCTTCATTCGATTTTAATTTAGGATAGAGCTTAGGATTGTTTGACATGAAAGAAATTGCCTGCGTTAATAATTTATCGTCGCCCACATCATTACTAACATTTTTCAGAATACCTTTTTTCTCATTGTTCTCTATCCACTCGCTGAAGTAATGCAAGCGGCTCAAGTAGTCATCTTTAATACCATCTCGATACCGAATATACTCAAGCTCTTTGATATAGCTTTCGAAACTTGAATCACCTCGTTTGA
>Ga0194127_10007696_pt1 | contig 11774 bp, 9 predicted proteins | sample TA2KigC100mmetaG_FD_148624 | JGI IMG/M metagenome (GOLD analysis project Ga0194127, IMG submission 148624) | Freshwater microbial communities from Lake Tanganyika, Tanzania - TA2015036 Kigoma Deep Cast 100m | ecosystem: Environmental > Aquatic > Freshwater > Lake | place: Tanzania: Lake...
GGGGTCCGGCCCGGACGAGCTGGAGGATGGCCTCCGGCCGATCGATCTCCATCAGCACGGGATAGGGCAGGTCCGCGGCTGCGAAGGCGGCCTCGATGAGTCCGCGGCTCACCGAGCGGCGCGGGTAACTGATCCAGCCGAGCTCGGCGATGGCGGCCGGGGTGGGTCGGGGCCCCAGGCTCGCCAGCAGCTCGGCCGGCGCGACCACGGCGAGGGGGTCGTCGCGGAAGGGGCGGCCCTGCAGCCCCGCGGGCGTCTCGGCGGCGAGCACGAAGGCCAGATCGAGCGTCCCCTCCCGCAGCGCCGCGGTCAGGGCGCGGCTGCCGTCCACGCGCACGGAGATCGCCAGCGCCGGGTGGGCGCGCTTGAAGGCGCGCAGCGGGTCGGGCAGGTGGTAGACGGCCGCCACGTCGACGGCGCCGATGGCCAGGCGCCCGCTCAGCAGTCCGCGCAGCTCGACGATCGCCTGCCGGCCCTCGGCGAAGCGCCGCAGGATGTCCCGCGCGATGGGCAGCAGCAGCTGCCCCGCCGCGCTGAGCTGAAGCTGCCCGCTGCGGCCGGCGGCCGGCCGGTGCAGCAGCGGCTCGCCCAGCTCCTCCTCCAGCGCCTTCAGGGCCTGGCTCACGGCGGACTGGGTGACGAAGAGCCGCCCTGCCGCAGCATGGAAGCTGCCCGCCTCCACGACGGCCAGGAAGCACTCGAGTTGGCGTCTTTCCATGGGCAAGCCCCGATTAGCAGGTCTTATGTTGTCGATTACTACAATGAGTTGGAGTGATTGGTCAAGAGGCGCTATCCTGGCCCTCGTCCCTTTCCGGAGGTGATCCGCAATGAGCACGAGCCCCCGCTCGATCCAGCCCGCCCGCGGCAAGCTGGGCGTTCTCACGCCCGGCATGGGCGCCGTGGCGACCACCTTCTACGCCGGCGTCGAGCTGGCCCGCCGCGGCAAGGGGCGTCCCTTCGGCAGCCTGACGCAGATGGCGCACATCCGCCTGGGCAAGCGCACCGAGAACCGCAGCCCGCTGATCAGGGACTTCGTGCCGCTGGCGGCGATGGAGGACCTCGTCTTCGGGGGTTGGGACATCTTCCCCGACAACGCCTACGAAGCCGCGCTCAAGGCCGGGGTGCTGCCGAACGAGCAGATCGAGGCCGTGAAGGACTTCCTGATCGGCATCAAGCCGATGCCGGCGGTCTTCGACCAGAAGTGGGTGAAGAAGATCGATGGCCCGAACAAGAAGAAAGGCGCGAGCTGGATGGAGCTGGCCGAGCAGCTGCGCGCCGACCTGCGGGCCTTCAAGCAGGAGCACGGCTGCGATCGCCTCGTGATGGTCTGGTGCGCGAGCACGGAGGTCTTCCTCAAGCCCGGCCCGGCGCACGAGAGCATCGCCAGCCTCGAGCAGGCGATGCGGCAGAACGATCCCACGATCGCGCCGAGCATGGTCTACGCCTATGCGGCGATCATGGAGGGCGTGCCCTTCGCCAATGGCGCGCCCAATCTCACGGTCGACATCCCGGCGCTGGTCGAGCTGGCCCGCCGCGAGGGCGTGCCCATCGGCGGCAAGGACTTCAAGACCGGCCAGACCCTGATGAAGACGATCCTCGCGCCCGGCTTCAAGAGCCGCATGCTCGGCGTCAGCGGCTGGTTCAGCACGAACATCCTCGGCAACCGCGACGGCGAGGTGCTGGACGATCCCGACTCCTTCAAGACGAAGGAAGAGAGCAAGCTCTCCGTGCTCGACACCGTCCTGCAGCCGCAGCTCTACCCCGAACTCTACGGCGACCTCTATCACAAGGTCCGCATCAACTACTACCCGCCGCGCGCCGACAACAAGGAGAGCTGGGACAACATCGACATCTTCGGCTGGCTGGGCCTGCCGATGCAGATCAAGGTCAACTTCCTGTGCCGCGACTCCATCCTCGCGGCGCCGATCGTGCTCGACCTCGCGCTCTTCATGGACATGGCGAAGCGGGCCGGCCTGAAGGGTATCCAGGAATGGCTGAGCTTCTACTTCAAGAGCCCGCAGGCGGCCGCCGGCCTCTACCCGGAGCATGACCTGTTCATCCAGCTGATGAAGCTGAAGAACAACCTGCGCCACCTGATGGGCGAGGACCTGATCACCCACCTCGGCACCGAGTACTACGACTAGGCCCTGCGTGCGGCAATCGCAAGGGTGAGAGGGCCCCGGGGGACGACTCCCCGGGGCCTATCCCGTCGTCGCCAGCCGGCCGCCGGACCTTGACGGCCGCTGGCGGGCCCCGCTAGCTTGCGCGCATGGACCGTCGCCGCCTCCACCCGGCCGCCGCCGCCCTGGCGCTGGCCCTTGCTGACGCCCCCGGCCGCGCCGCCGAAGCGCCGCCCCGTATCGTCTTCACCGAGACCAGCCACGACTTCGGCGAGGTCGAAGAGGGCGCGCAGCTCACCCATGTCTTCCGCTTCCGCAACGAGGGCAGCGGCGTGCTCGAAGCGAAGGGCGGCTGAGCCTGCCCGGCCGTGCTGGTCAGCGCGGTGGACGATGCGGCCAGCGGCGGCGAATGGATCCCGGGCCCCGTGCGCCTCGGGCCGGGCGAGGAGGGCGAGGCGCTCGTCACGCTGACGCCGCTCGGCTTCGGCCGCTGGGCGAAGGTGCTCACGGTCGCCAGCAACGATCCCGGCCGACCCAAGACGCGCCTGAGCCTCTCCGCCACGGTCCGCAGTCGCTTTCTCGTCGAGCCGCGGGTGTTCTCCCTCGGCGAGCTGACGGCGGGCACCGACACCCTGCTCGTGGCGACGGTCGCGCCCCGGCCACCGCAGGCCCTGCGCCTGCTCGCGGCCGCGATCAATCCGGCGCCCGGCGCCGATCCGGGCGAGGAGGCGGCGCGTTCCGGGGCGCCGGCGGGGCGGGGCGAGGCCTCGCTCGCCGTGCGCCTCTTGCCGCCGCCCGCGGCCGCTGCCGTCGACAGCGGCGCCTGGCGCGTCGAGATCCGGCTCCTGCCCGAGGCAGCGCCGGGTCCCCTGAACGAGAGGGTCGTGCTGAGCACGGACGACCCGCAGGTGCCGGCCATCGAGCTGGCCGTGCTCGGCGAACTCCTGCCCGGGCTCGCCTGCCCCGCACGGCTGGAGATCGACGCGCGCTACCACGGCATCGGCGCCTCCGGCAGCCTCGAGATCCGCCGCCGCAGCGGCCCGCCCTTCCGGATCACCGCCCTCCACCTCGAGGATCCCTACCTGCGGGCCGAACTCAGCACCCTGACGCCGGGGGAGGTCTACGCCATCACCGTCACGGTGCCGCCGGACATGCCGGCGGGCGTCTACCGCCCCTGGCTGCGCGTGGAGACCGACCGGCCGGATCAGCCCCTGCTGCGCATCCAGACCGAGGTCCGCATCGGCCAGCCGGGGCGCGGCGGGGGCCGCGCGCCCGGCGCCGGGGACTACTAGGCGGGAGTCGCGCGGCGGGAAAGCCGCTCCTGGGGCCGAAAAACGGGCCTTGCGGCCGCATTTCCGCTTCCAATCGCGGCCCGGCGCGCTATGATCGGCGCCGTGACGGAAGCGGCTTGTCCTTCCGCGAAAACGCCAAGGAGACCATTGCAATGGCAGTCAAGAAGACGACGAAGAAAGCAGCCGCGCCCGCGGGGATCAAGCCGCCGACGCGGAACGAAGTCTACCGCAGCGTCGCCGAGAAGACCGGCATGACGCGCAAGGACGTGGTGCTGGTCTGCGACGCGCTGACCGACGTGATGTTGAAGTCCGTCAAGAAGCACGGCACCTTCAATTTCCTCGGCCTCATGAAGATGACCCTCGTGAAGAAGGCCGCCGTCAAGGGCGGCAACCTCATCCGCAATCCCTTCACGGGCGAGATGGTGCCCCAGAAGGCCAAGCCGGCGTCGCGCACCGTGCGCATCCGCCCGCTCAAGGCCGTCAAGGACATGCTCTAGTCTCTCGCCTCGTGCGAGGATGCTGCGACCCCCGGCGCTCCTGAGGCGGTGCCGGGGGTCGTCGTTTCCACCCCGCCGGATCGCGGCTATACTGAGGGCGGCCGTGGAGGTGTCCAATGCGCGCTACGCTGCGCCGACTGGCACTGCTCGTCGTTCTGCCCTTTCTGCCCGGGCCCGCGCGGGGCGAAGCGCCGCCGGCGCCGACGGCCGATCCCACTGCGCGCGAACGCGCGGAGATGGTCCGCCGGCAGATCGAAGCGCGCGGCGTGCGGGATCCGGCGGTCCTGGCCGCGCTGCGGACCGTCCCTCGCCACCGCTTCGTTCCCGCCAGGCTCGCCGACGAGGCCTACGCCGACCATCCCCTGCCGATCGGCGCGGGCCAGACGATCTCCCAGCCCTACATCGTCGCCCTGATGACCGAACTCCTCCGCGTGAGGCCCGGCGATCGCGTCCTCGAGGTGGGGACGGGCTCGGGCTACCAGGCCGCCGTCCTGGCTGCGCTCGGCGTCGAGGTCTACAGCATCGAGATCATCGCGAGCCTCGGCCGCCAGGCCGCCGAGCGCCTGAGCGCCCTGGGCTACGAGCGAGTCCAGGTGCGGATCGGCGACGGCTATCGCGGCTGGCCCGAGGCAGCGCCCTTCGCAGGCATCCTGGTGACGGCGGCGCCGGACCACGTGCCGCAGCCGCTGCTCGACCAGCTTTTGCCCGGCGGCCGCCTCGTGATTCCGGTCGGCGAGGGCATCCAGGAGCTCCAGGTGCACCGCCGGGCGCTCCAGGATGGGCCCACGGGCCCCGTCTTCGAGCGGGAGAGCGTCCTGCCCGTGCGCTTCGTGCCGATGACCGGGGAGGCCGAGCAGCGCTAGGGTCGCGCGGCGGGCGGCCGCCGGCCGAGTAGCGCGGTGGCTTGCGTCCGCGCCGCTGGCGGTCTTATCTATCGAGGCACGACCGCCGACGCGAGGAGGACGACATGTCGCGCTCCCGGCGCATCGCAGTGGCTCTGGCGCTGAGCCTGGCTGCGCTCGGCGCCGCCAAATCCACACCCGAACCGGTCGAGGATGCCGACGTGAAGTACAACGCACTCACCGAGCAAGAAGCCCGGGTGATCCTCCACAAGGGCACGGAGCGCCCGGGCAGCGGCGTCTACGAGGACTTCTGGCAGGCGGGCAGCTACCTCTGCAAGCGCTGCAACGCGCCGCTCTATCGCGCGAGCAGCAAGTTCGACGCCGGCTGCGGTTGGCCGAGCTTCGACGACGAACTCCCCGGCGCCGTCCGCCGAGAAACCGACGCCGACGGCCGGCGCACGGAGATCCTCTGCGCGAACTGCGGCGGGCACCTCGGCCACGTCTTCCTCGGCGAGGGCTTCACGGCCAAGAACACCCGGCACTGCGTCAACTCGCTCTCGCTGCAGTTCGTGCGTGAGGGCGAGGAGCTGCCGCCGGTAATCACGGCGGAGACGCGGGCCCCTTGAAACGCCGCGAACTAGCCCCAATCCGGCAAAGCCGGCGAGCTTCACCGAGCGCATCGCGCCGGTTGCCGAGCAGCTGCGCGCCGCCCTGCTGCCCCTCGTCGACGCCATCACGGTAGGCATCCAGCGGCCGAGCCGGCTGACCCGCGAACTCGGCATCGCCAAGAGCCTCGCGAGCCGCCTGGTCCAGGCGCTTCGCTGCAGCGAGGCCCCCACGGACTACCTGCTCGCGGGCTCGGCAGCGCTCGCCGCCGAGGGCGTCGAGATCGTCCGCCGCGGCCAGCACACGATCTCCACGCTGGCCGAGAGCCATGCCGCGATCGCCGAGGCTCTGGACCTGAACTCCGGGAGAATCCTCCGCCGCGGATGGCGACGGCGCGCGAACGCGCTTCAGAACGAGTCGCGGGCCAACCTGTTGAACTTCCCGGTTCGCCTGCTCGTGCGCGACCAGCCGGCTTACGGTCGCCAGCTCGCTGCGATCTTCGCGCGCCTTGGCTGGGACCCCGAGGAATTCCGCGGCTACCGGAGCCAGATGCTCTACCCGGTACCGATGATCACCATGACCTGGTGGTTCCCGCTGCCGCCGGCCTAGCGTTCGCCCCGAAACCGCGCGAGCTGCTCCTTGAGATAGGCGTCCTCTGGGTTCAGCTCCAGCGCGCGCGTCTCCACCTCGATCGCCTTGGCGGTCTCGCCCCGCCGGAACAGCACCTCGGCGAGGGTGTCGAGGATGTTGCTGTCCTTCGGCTCGAGCGCGACGGCCCGCTGCGCGGCGATGAGCGCCGCCTCGAGGTGGAGGTCGTGGGTGGCCGCGAACCAGGCGAGCGCGTTGAGGGTGCCGGCGTCGGCGTCCGGGCGCTCGACGGTGCGCAGGAGCAGGAGGCCGACGCGCTCGCTCTCGCGCCGCGCACCGGCGGCGTCGCCCTTGGCCTGGAGCCACTCGGAGAAGCGCAGATGCGCCTGCACCAGTCCCTGCGCCTCGTAGAGCGTGAACAGGCGCCGCAGCTCGGCGATGGGCAGCGGGTGGTCCTCGACCCGGATGTCGATGTAGCGCTCGGCGTACTCGGGATAGTCCGGGTGGACGCGCGTCACGAGCAGGGCCGCCGACTGCTGGCCGCGCGAGTCGCCGCCGGCCGCCTGGCCGGCTTCGAGCGCCGCGATCAGGCGGTCGCCCAGCTCCCGGCCCTTGCTCTCGCTGAAGGCCCGCGCCATCTCGGCGACCACGGCCGGGCCGACGAGGATGTTGCCCTGGCAGCTGAAGGAGACGCCCTGGGCGTCTCCCGCCCAGTGGCTGCAGCCGGGACCCGTCCAGGCGGCGACCCCGCCCGTCGCGTCGACGATGGCGAGCTGCCGCAGATCGCGCCCCGCGTCCCGCGCGATCAGCGTGTCGCGCGCGGCGGTGGCGTCCAGACCGGCGGCGAGCAGGCGCAGCCCCTCTGGGCCGAAGGACTCGTTCGACTGGGCCTGGGTGGCGATGGCACCCACGCCGCCCCGGGCCCAGGCCACCCGCGGCCCGACGCCGAAGACCTTCGACTGCACGGCGACGCCCAGCTCGCCCGTTTCCGGGTCGTAGGCGACGATCGAGAAGGTGGCCGCCGCGGGGACGGCGAGGGCGAGCAGGGCGAGGGCGAGAACGAAGCGGCGCATGGCGACCTCCGGGCCTGAGTGCGCCGAGCAGAGCACGGAGTGCCATCTCCTCGCAAGCGATGGTCCGGTTGCTGCGGCACTTCCTGCCAGCTCAGGGTGACTCGCCGGTAGTCGCCGGCAGTACGGTGAAGACCCGACCGCGTCCTGCTCGCGCCCGCGCCGGATCGATGCTCCAGAGCCGGCGCTCCTCATCGAGAACTTCAACGCTCAGCCGGTAGTCGCCGGGGTCGAGCTCGCCGGTGTCCAGGACGAGAGAGATCTCCGCGCGGTCGCCGTGCCCCAGCTGGCTGAGTGTCGTCGCCGCCGAGGCCCGGCCGCGTGCCTGGATGGCGGTTCGCAGTGCGAAGCGATGCTCGCGACCCGGCCCCTGGCCGAGCCCATAGATCTCGCAGACGAGGGCGATCGCCTCGCCCTGCCGGAAGCGGCGGGAAGGCGCGGGGCGTCCGGGTTGCAGCTGCTGGTCACCACCGGTGTCGACGCGGAAGAGCGACAAGTCGCTGATTGCGAGCGAATCGGGTGGGAAGGTGGGGACGCGCAGCGAGTCCTGGTGAATCGCCTCCGCCGGGCCGCCACGGTCGAGGACCTGAACCGTCAGGAGGTAGTCCCCCGGCGACACGCAGCGCTCGATCAGGCCGGTGATCGAGCTCTGCTCCCGCCAGGCAGGCACGGGCAGCTCCCAATCGCGGGAGCTGCTCGCACGGATCCGCCGCTCACGCGGATCGACGAGGGCACAGGCCTCCCGGAATTGCCAGCGGCGATCCCCGGCGACACTGTCGACGAGCGCCGCGAGGCCTTCACCGGGGAAGGCATAGTAGAGGCGAAGCAAAATGCCGCCGCCGCGCTCCTCAGGCGCACGATAGAAGTCCGCGCTGACCGCGATGGGCACGCGCGGTCCGGGCGGCTGGTACTCGTAGCGCTCGAGCTGGGTGCGGTCGCTGGCGTCTTCAGCGCGCGCGAGCATCTCCGCCATCGTGGCTTGGCTCCCCGACAGCGCGAGGAATAGCCCTTCGCGAGACGCATCCATGCCGCTCGGGGTGAAGAGGCCGCTGTTGCTGAAGCTCTGGAAGGCGAAAAGTCGGTCGTCCATCCGCCAGACCTCGACGGGTGGCTGGTAGCCTTCCTCGCTGACATCCGCTTCGCCGATGAGGGCGCCATCCGGTTCACCGCCCAGGACGAGCAAGCGACCGCGTGCGTCGTAATAGGGTGGCTTCGGACTCGCGAAGCGCCGACGGGCCTCGGCGAGGCGTCGCACGTGCTCGAGTCGTCGCTCGTTCTCGGGTGTGGTCGGCACCGGATCGCGTTGCGCCCAGAATGCCGACTGCCAGCCGTCGAGCGCCGCCCAGCTCTTGAGGCGCCCCAGGGCCTCCAGATCCGCCGGCGACAACAGCGCCTCGAGGTCGTTCCAGGTTGCCTGCAGCGCGAGGCGCAGCGAGTCGGGCGCGCCATCGTCCGGGAATGCCGGGTGCACGATCGGCGGCCGGTAGGGCAGGCCCTCCCGCACGGCCAGATTCAGCTCGCGAATGTCCGGTCCGCAGGTGACGCCTGCCAAGACGAGCAGGAGACCCACGCAGCTTCCCACCGCACGCATCCCCAACCTCGTTTCCGGGGCGGGCGAAATCTACCCCGCGCGGTCCGCCGAGGCAAGTGCGACGCGATGATGGCTCGCCGGCCGCGGCGGCCATCGCCTACTTCAGCAGTAGTAAGCGCTGCCTGTCGCGGCGCCCCGCGGCCTCGAGCCGCGCCAGGTAAACGCCCGCCGCGACCTCGCGGCCCGCCGCATCGCGGCCGTCCCAGTCCACCTGCTGACGGCCGGCCGGCTGCAGCCCGTCGACGAGGCTGCGCAGCTCGCGCCCGGCGACGTCGTAGATCGCCAGCCGTGCGCGCCCCGCGGCGGGCAGGTCGAAGGCGATCGTGGTCTTCGGGTTGAAGGGGTTGGGGAAGTTGCCGGCGAGGCCGAAGGCCGCGAGCGGCGTCTCGCCCGGCGCGCCCGTGGTCGTCCAGGGCTCGCCGAAGAAATGCTCGAGGACGAAGTCGACGTTCGTGCGCAGGGCGCCGAAGTCCATCCGGTATGGCCGCCCGGCGAGATAGACGAACCGCCCGCCCTCGGGGCGATGCGAGCCGCCGCCCGGCGGCTGGGCGTGCACGCCGACGCCGCGGGCGCTGCCGAAGCCCGAGGTCACCCGGAAGAGCAGCGTGCTGTTCGGACCCACGGCGGTCGAGAAGACATCGACGAAGCTCTGCGTGCCCGTGAGCGGAATGTTGATGAGCCCGGGGTAGACGGCCAGGTAGTTGCCCAGGGTGCCGCTCCCGTTGAAGGTGATGCCGAGGTAGTTCGCGAGGGCGCCGCTCAGGAAATCCTCGCCCATGCGGCTGATGAGCAGCACGTTGCCGCCCACCTCGAGGTAGGAGAGGATGGGCGTCTCCTGCCATTTGGGCAGATCGCCGTTGAAGTTGTTGCCCACCCAGACGACCGTCGAGTACTGGCCGATCACTTCGGCCGGCACGCTGCCGTGCCCGAGCGGTGGCGGGAGACTCACGGGATAGCCGCCTGCCGGCGCGGGGAAGGTGTCCCAGAAGTCGAACGCGTTGTCGCCCCAGAAGGCGCCGGCCAGGTAGGCGTTCTGGATGTCGGGCGAGTAGGTCGCCCAGTCGACGCCGTTGACCACCAGGATGCCCGCCGCGAAGGTCGGGTTGTTCACCGTGGTCTGCACCTGGCGCAGGATCCAGTGATCGGGGTCGAGCGCGACGCTCTCGACGGTGCCGGCCACGTCGAGCGCGTAGCTCTGGCTGGCCAGGCTGTTCTCGACGGTGAAGTTCGTCACGCCCAGGTCCGTCGTGACCCGCAGCTGGATGGGCATCGTGAACAGGCCCGTGTTCGTCTGGATCTGCTCGACGTCCACCTGCACCCCGCCGGGGATCGCCGTCCAGGCATAGCGGTAGACGGGGAAGTACTCGCCGTAGACCCACTGCTGGAAGAAGGCGTCCAGATCGCGGCCGCTCACGCCCTCGAGCATGTCGCGCAGCTGCTCGGTGGTGGCGCTGCCGCCGCCGTACTGCGCGCGGTAGGCGGCGAGGCCGGCGAAGAAGTCCGCGTCGCCGAGGGCGCCGCGCAGCATGTGGACGATCCAGGCGCCCTTGTCGTAGCTGAGATTGCCGTCGAAGATATTTTCCGTGTAGGGGTTCTCGACGAACACCGTGCCCGGGCCGTAGTAGGCCATGCCGTCCATGTACTGCTGGTAGGCGGCCGCCCCGCCGAGCGACTCGTAATAGACGGCCTCGCCCCAGCTCGCGAAGCCCTCGTTGAGCCAGATGTGGCCGAAGTCCGCGCAGGTGATCTCGTCGCCCCACCACTGGTGGGCGAGCTCGTGGGCGATCACGCTCTGCCACCAGCCGCCCAGGCTCGTGCAGGTCTGGTGCTCCATGCCGCCGCCCCAGGGGAACTGCGCGTGCCCGTACTTCTCGGTCACGAAGGGATACTCGCCGAAGCGCGGCACGAAGGCCTCGAGCATGCCCACGACCTCGGCGTTCGGCCCGGCCGCGTTGCCCACGTCGTCGGGGTAGACGTAGAAGCGCACTTCCATGGGGGCGCCGCCGCCCAGAGGCGTGTACCAGTCCGAATTCACCGCATAGGGGTGGATTGCCAGCGAGACGAGGTAGGGCACGATCGGATAGTTGGAGTACCAGTGGAAGGTCCGCGTGCCGTTGCCGTTGTTCACGTCCGAGATGAGCTTGCCGTTGGAGGCGACGATCAGGTTGCTGGGCACCGTGACCTTGATGCGCATCGTCTCGGCCTTGTCGGTGTTCAGGTCCTTGCAGGGCCACCACTGGCGCGCGCCGAAGGGCTCGCTCAGGGTCCAGATCATCGGCTGGCCCAGGTGGCTGTCCCAGCCGAAGGCCTCGCCGCCTGGGTTGCCCGTGTAGTTCACGACGACCTCGATCTCATCGCCGTTCGCATAGGCATGGTCGAGCGTGACTCTGAGCAGGCCGGCGCTGTGCGTCCAGGCGACGGGCTGGCCGCCCGCCGTGCAGGCGGTGACGGTCATGCCCGTGGCAAGGTCCAGCTCGAGCGTGCTGATCGCGGCGCCCACGACTGTCGCCGTGATGATGTTCGTGCCGGTGAGCGTCTGGGTCGTCGGGTTCAGGTTCAGCGCGAGGTCGTACTGCCGGACATCGTACTGCTCCTGGTTGACGGTGCGCTCGAAGAGCGCCAGGAGCTGCCGCTCGGCGTTGCGCTGCTTGAGTTCGGCCTCGCGGGCGCGGGCGGCGCGGCTCTCCGCGAGCCGGGCCCTGAGGTCGAGGTCGAGGTCGGCCGGCGCGGCGAAGGCCGTGGCGGCGCCGATGAGGGCGCAAGCAAGGGCGACGACGGGCGTGAGCGTACGACGACCGGGCATGGGGACACTCCGGGGCTCGAGGGCGAAGGGCGGTGGCGAAGCACAAACGCGCGGGCCGGAACGCTGCCGTCCCGGCCTCAACGTTGGGATTTCAAGGATAACACATTGCCCTGCTCGTGCGCCAGTTTGTGGCAGGCGCTGCAGAGGGTGACGAGATTCTCGGCCGCGTTCCCGCCGCAGGCTGCGCGCGGCAGCCGACGGCGTCGGCCTCGGCGCCGCGCCGCAGCCTTCGGCCCGCGCGAGCTTCGGGAAGGTTGTGCCGCGGAAATTGTGTCAATCAGGTTCGCTCGGCTTCGCCCGCTGCCGATGGCCATCGTCTCAGCTAGCGTACCGGAGTCGATGCCCGCGGTTGATGCCCAGGGCCG
>Ga0194127_10007699_pt1 | contig 11771 bp, 7 predicted proteins | sample TA2KigC100mmetaG_FD_148624 | JGI IMG/M metagenome (GOLD analysis project Ga0194127, IMG submission 148624) | Freshwater microbial communities from Lake Tanganyika, Tanzania - TA2015036 Kigoma Deep Cast 100m | ecosystem: Environmental > Aquatic > Freshwater > Lake | place: Tanzania: Lake...
GAACGTGACCGTCAGCGCGAACAGCAGGAGGCCGGGGGCGGCGAGCCGCGACAGGCGCAGCGAGATCGCCGGGTCGCCGGACTCGTCCTGCCGCAGCGAGGCGCTGCGGAACAGCCACGCGAGCGCGATCCAGACCAGGAAGCAGGCGGCGACGCGCACGAAGAAGAACGTCGGATTCAGATAGCCCTGCTTGCCGAGCAGCACCGTGTCGTTCGGGTCGACGTGCGCCGGGTCCGCCCAGTGCGCGAACAGCGGATGGCCGAAGCCGACCACGATCGGCAGGAACAGCAGCAGCTGGAACGGCAGCGTCGCCGCGACGTTCTCGGCCAGGCGCCGCAGCGACACGCTCCAGCCGGCGCGCACCACGTGCTGCAGCATCACGAAGAACAGGCCGCCCAGGCTGATGCCGAGCACGCCGACGTAGCCGGCGAGGTAGCTGAAGTAGAAGCGTTCGCCGCCGGTGGCCCAGGCGGCGGCGAGGATCACGACGCCGGTCGCGATCAGCAGCCACTGCGCCCGGCTCAGCTCGCCCGCCTTCACGCGGGTGACGACGTGCGGGGCCAGCTCCTCGAGGCGCGGCGCGGTCAGTTGTGTGGTCGATGTCATGGCGCGGTGACGGTGCCGGGGTCTGGCTTCACTTGCTGAGGCGCTGCAGGGCGCGCACGTAGTGCACGATCGCCCAGCGGTCCGCGGGGACGATGCGCGCGCCGTAGGCCGGCATCGTGCCCTTGCCGTTGGCGATCACTTCGAACAGCTCGCCGTCGAGGAGGTTGGGCACGCGGTTGTCCGCGCCCTCCCCGGTGGCGAAGTGGAAACTCGGGATCTTGACCGGCCAGCGCCGGCCGGTCATGCCGTGGCCGGTCTGCGGGTCGTTGCCGCCCTGGCCCGAATAGCCGTGGCAGATCGCGCAGTGCACGTCGAACTGTTCGCGACCGCGCTGCAGCACGGCGGCGGTCGGCGGCACCGGGTTCCTGTTCACGAACTGGTCGTCTGCACCGCGGTTCGCGAGCACGGGGTCCGGCAGCGTGCCGCGCGCGACGACCGCGGGGCGGCCGTTGCTATCGGCGACCGGCAGGCGCATGCCGCGGCCGTCGGGCCAGCCGGGAAAACCGCTCGCCGCCTGGGCCTTCAGCTTCGGCTGGAAGTCCATGTCGAGCACCACGTGCACCGGGGGCAGCTCGCTGGTGCCGCCGCGCATGCAGCCGGCCAGGGACAGCGCGAGCACGGCCGCGAGGCGCCGCAGGGACGAGCTGCCGGAGCCGGCGCCGGGGCGAAGGGTCGGTCGGGTGCGTTGCACGGTTCAGTCCTCCAACAGTTCGACGTGCTTGCCGCCGAGGCTCTCGAGGAAGCGCGCCGTCTGGTCGCTGTCGAACCTGGGATCGGTCGCCTCGATCGACAGGAAGAACCGGTCGTCGGAGGCGCGGTGCACGGTGCTGTGCCGGAAGATCGGGTGGTGCAGGCGCGGCAGCCGGTTCAGCCCGAACATGCCGAACACCGCGCCGACGCCCGCCAGCAGCACCATGCACTCGAAGGTGACGGGGATCGTCGCCTGCCACGCGTAGGGCGGCTTGCCGGACACGTGCATCGGGTAGTCGGCGGCGTTCATCCACCACATCATCGACTGCGCGAGCAGGATGCCCGCGAGACCGCAGCCGGCGACGATCCAGCCGAGGGGGCTCGGCGGTTGGCGCAGCGTGCGGTCGAGGCCGTGCACGGGGAACGGCGTGTGCGCGTCGACGCGCGTGTAACCCTGGAGGCGGACCTTCTCGGCGGCGCGGCTGAGCGCCCCCGGCGAGTCGAACTCGGCGACGAAAACCCACTTCGCGGTGTCGGTCATGGTCGGGTCCTCAGTGGTGAGCGTGTGCGCGGCCCGCGTGGCCGGGGCTCGTGCGGGGATGGTCGTGGTGCGGATCCGCCTGGGGCATCACGGCCTTGATCTCGCTGATGGCGAGGATCGGCAGGAACCGGCAGAACAGCAGGAAGAACGTGAAGAACAGGCCGAAGCTGCCGACGTAGGTCAGCACGTCGATCAGCGTCGGGCTGAACATGCCCCAGCTCGACGGCAGGAAGTCGCGGTGCAGCGACGTGACCGTGATCACGAAGCGCTCGAACCACATGCCGATGTTGACGAAGATCGAGAGGACGAACAGCACCGCCGGATTGCGCCGCAGCTTGCGGAACCAGAAGAACTGCGGGCTGATCACGTTGCACGTGACCATGATCCAGTAGGCCCACGCGTACGGGCCGAACGCGCGGTTCAGGAACGCGAACTGCTCGTACTCGACGCCCGAGTACCAGGCGATGAAGAACTCCATCGCGTACGCGTAGCCGACCATCGTGCCGGTCAGCAGCAGGATCTTCGCGACGTTGTCGAGGTGGTTCAGCGTGATCAGTTCCTGCAGGCCGAACCACCTGCGCGCCGGGATCATCAGGGTCAGCACCATGCCGAAGCCCGAGAAGATCGCGCCGGCGACGAAGTACGGGGGGAAGATCGTCGTGTGCCAGCCGGGCAGCAGCGACACGGCGAAGTCGAACGACACGATCGAGTGCACCGACAGCACCAGCGGCGTGCTCAGCGCGGCGAGGATCAGGTAGGCCTTCTCGTAGTGGACCCAGTGCCGGTTGCTGCCGTGCCAACCGAGCGCGAACACGCCGTAGAGCCTGGCGGCGAGCGTGCGGCCGGCCTTCATGGCGCGGTCGCGGAACGTCGCGAGGTCCGGGACCATGCCGACGAACCAGAACAGCGACGAGATCACGAAGTAGGTGCTGACCGCGAACACGTCCCACAGCAGCGGGCTCTTGAAGTTCGGCCACAGCTGCATCTGGTTCGGCAGCGGGAACACCCAGTAGATGACCCAGATGCGGCCGACGTGGATCGCCGGGAAGATGCCGGCCGCCATGACGGCGAAGATCGTCATGGCCTCGGCGGCGCGGTTGATCGACGTGCGCCACTTCTGCCGGAACAGGAACAGGATCGCGCTGATCAGCGTGCCGGCGTGGCCGATGCCGATCCAGAACACGAAGTTCACGATCGGCCAGGCCCAGCCGACGGGGACGTTGTTGCCCCAGACGCCGATGCCGTTCCAGACCAGGTAGCCGATCATCGCCAGCAGGTTCAGCAACAGCGCGATGCTGATGCCGAACAGCAGGTACCAGCCCTTCGGGGTCCGGCGCTCGGCGACGCCGGCGACGACGTCGGTCACCGACGCGAAGTCGTTCTTGCCCTCCACCAGCGCGGGGCGGCGCAGCGGGTTCTCCGGCTCGTCGACAACAGGGATGGCGGTCATCGGGTCAGAGGAGCTCGGGGTTGGGGTTGCGCACGCGGCCGAGGTAGGTCGTCCGCGGCTTCGTATTGAGTTCCGACAGCACGCCGTAGTCGAGATCGAGCGCCTTCTGCTGCGCGACCCTGCTCGTCGGCTCGAGCAGGTTGCCGAAGGCGATCGCCTGCGTCGGGCAGGCCTGCGCGCACGCCGTGGTGACGTGCACGTCGCCCGCGCCGTCGCCGACCTTCCTGCCGGCGAGTTTGGCCGCGATGCGCCCGCCGTTGATGCGCTGCACGCAGTAGGTGCACTTCTCCATCACGCCGCGGCTGCGCACGGTGACGTCCGGATTGAACGCCATGCGCTTCGTGTCCGGCACGTTGCCGACGTAGTCGAGGTAGTTGTAGCGGCGGACCTTGTAGGGGCAGTTGTTGCTGCAGTAGCGCGTGCCGATGCAGCGGTTGTAGACCATGTCGTTGAGCCCGTCGGGGCTGTGCATGGTCGCGCCGACCGGGCAGACCGACTCGCACGGCGCGTTCTCGCACTGCATGCAGGGCACCGGCATGTTGGCGACCTGCGGGTCCTCGGCCAGCGCGAGCTTGTCGTCGAGCGTCGCGGCGCCGCGCGAGGCGAAGTAGCGGTCGGCGCGGATCCAGAACATCTCGCGATTGCGCGCCACCTGGATCTTGCCGACCATCGGGACGTTGTTCTCGGCGACGCACGCCGCGACGCAGGCGCTGCAGCCCGTGCACACGCTGAGGTCGACGACCATGCCCCACTGGTAGGGCGACCTGCGCACCTCGGGGTCGTGGCTCGCCGCACCCTTCGCGTAGCCGCGCTCCTGCCACAGGGACTGGTCGAGGTCCGCCTCGACCCCCTGCGGGTCCTTCAAGCGCGCCGCCTTGTCGAGCGGCGACAGCTTCGGCGCCCAGCGCGGGTCGGCGGCGTTCTGCGCCGCGGTCGCCTCGCGCACGATCGCGCGGCCGACCATCGTGCCGTGCTCCTGCGTGCAGGCGAGCGGGTAGCTGTCGCCGGTGCGGCCGACCTGCGCGTTGCCGATCACCCACTGCGCGCCGGCCGTGCGCAGCACGTAGCCGCTGAAGCCGGTCCCGCGCGCGACCTTGCACCGCTCCGGCAGCGCGCGGCCCCAGCCGAGATGGATCGTGATGCTGTCGTCGGCGTGGCCCGGCAGGATCCACGCCGGGATGCGCAGCTGCTGGCCGTTGGCCGCGATCTCGAGCACGTCGCCGTTCTGCACGCCGAACCGCGCCGCGGTGGCCATGCTGACGAGCGCGGCGTTGTCCCAGCTGAGTTTGGTCAGCGGGTCCGGGATCTCCTGCATCCACGAGTTGTTCGCGTAGCGGCCGTCGCCCATCTTCGGGCAGGGCCGCAGCACGACCTCGATGCCCCCGACCTCGATGCCGCCGGCCGCGCCGGGCTTCGGCACGATGGCGGCGATGCCCGCGAGGTTCGGTGCGGCGGTCTCGACCTGGAAGCGCGTGCCGGCCACGACGCCGTCGTGCAGCGCCTTCGGCCACCACGCGCCGGCGAAGTCGGCGGCGCCCGACGCCGCCTGCCAGTGCGCCTTGACGAGTTCGTTGCCGAACACCGCGTCGCGCGCGCCGACGAGACCTTCCCAGTTCGGCTCCTGGTTCAGGAAACCGAGGAACTCGAGCGCCGACACGCCGCCGTGCAGCGGCAGGATCAGCGGCTGCTGGATCGCGACCGTGCCGTCGTGCGCGCGCGAGTCGCCCCAGCACTCGAGTTCGTGCGCGAGCGGGAAGTGCCACTGGCAGAGCTGGCCGGTCTCGTCGCGGTAGGCGCCGGCGTGCACGCTGTGCTTCGCCTTGCCGAGCAGCTGCGCGAACTGCAGGTCCGCCGGGGCGTCGTAGACGGGATTGCTGCCGAGGCAGACGAGCAGCTCGACGGCGCCCTCCTGCTGCAGCGCGCCCGCGAGTTCCTGCAGCGAGGCGACGCAGCCGCCCTGCAGCCCCTCGGGCAGCGCCGTGTGGACGACCGTCTGGCCGACGTTGCCGAGCGCCTGGTTGATCGCGTGCACGACCGCGTGCACGGCGGCGGGCTGGCGCGGGCCGGCGATCACGATGCTGCGGCCGCGCGCTGCCTGCAGGTCCCTGGCGACGGCGGCGAGCCAGTCCTTGCCGTCCCTGGTGTACCCGTCGGCTCCGTAGGCGGCGACCGCGGCCGCGAGGTCGGTGCCGGCGCCGATCCCGAGCGCCTTGGCGAGCGCGAACGCGACGGCCGGCACGTCGCTCGCGCGCGTGCGGAACCGGTGGTCGGCGGCCGTGCCCGTCGTCGAGTAGCTCGGCTCGACGACGTAGAGGCGCGAGAGCTTCTTGCCCGGCACCGGCTCGCGGCGCGTGTCGGCCCAGGCGCGCGCGTTGCGCAGCGTATTGCCGTCGGTGGCCAGGAAGTCGCTGTCGAGCGACAGCACGACGTCGGCCTTGGCGAAGTCGTGCTGGGTCGCCAGCGGCCGGCCGAACGCTGCGAGCGCGCCGCTCCGCTCGTTGTCGGCGTGCGCCGCGGTCCACCAGTGGAAGCGCGCCTTCGGGAACTTGCCGGCCTTCATCTTCGCGACCAGCGCCTGCAGCGCCGGCGACGAGGTCGGTGGCATCAGCACGTGCAGGCCCTGCCCCTGCAGCCGGACCAGCTCGTTGCCGAGCTGCTCGGACCACAGGGTGTAGAACTCGGCCCAGACGTCCGGTGGCGCGATCGCCTCGCCGTGGCCGCCGGCTTCGTCCTGGCTGCTCGGGCCCAGCGGCGCGTGGCTGCGGCCCGGGTCGTAGACCTGCAGCAGTTCGGCCTGCAGCCGCAGATCCGAACCGCCGAGGCTCGACGGGTGGTCCGGGTTGCCCTCGATCTTGATCGGCCGGCCGTCGCTGCTCTTGACGAGCACACCGATGCCGTACCCGTCGCGCGCGATCGAGGTGGCGTAGAACTGCGCCACGCCCGGCTCGTAGCCGGCCGGCCGCTTGTTGAACGGCAGGATCTTCGTGACGGGCTTGCGGCAGCTCGTGAGGCCGGCGAGCGCCACCGAGGCGGCGATCACGCCGAGGAAACCGCGGCGGGACGTCTCGTCCGGGGCATCGGTGACGCCCTCGGGGAACTCGCGCGCGACGATCGCCTGGAACTCGGGGGAGTTCTCGATCTCGCCCAGGCTGCGCCAGTAAGTCGTGCCCTGGCTCTCGTTCGCGTTCATCGTGGTCGCGGTCGCGGCGGAAACGGTGGTCGGGGCGCGGGTCATCGGTGGCACGCCGAGCAGTGGGTCGGAGGGTTCAGTTCGGGGGGCGTGTCCCCCTGCCACTCGAGCCGCCGTTGCGCGGCGGCGATGCTCTCCGCGGTCGGCACCCAGTCCATCCGGGTCGCCGGCACGCCGGGCGGGCGAACGTGCGGCGCCGGGTCGCGGTGGCAGTCGAGGCACCAGCCCATGCTCAGCGGCTCGACCTGCCGCACGATCTCCATCTGGTCGACGCGGCCGTGGCAGCTCGTGCAGCCGACGTTCGCGCGCACGTGCACGGAGTGGTCGAAGTAGGTGAAGTCGGGCAGCAGGTGGACCTTGGTCCACTCGATCGACGGGTTGTCCGCCTTGCCGTTGCCGTACTTGGCGACGAGCTCGGCGAGCAGCTTGCTGTCCTTCTTGACCTGCGCGTGGCAGCCCCAGCAGGTGTCGGCGTCGGGCACGGTCGCGTGCGGTCCGGTCTCGACGTTCCGGTGGCAGTAGCGGCAGTCCATGCCGAGCAGGTCCACGTGCAGCTTGTGGCTGTACTCGATCGGCTGGAACGGCTGGTAGCCGACGTCCGTGTGCCGGGGGGAGAACCAGTAGTTCACCGCGAGCACCACGAACAGACCCGTCGCAGCCGCGCCGAGCGCGAGCCACGCTGGCAGCTTGTTGGTCCACTTGGGGAACAGAACGGTCAAGGGAGGTCCCTCCGCGAAGGCGGACAGGTGGTCGCTGGAATCGGGCCCTGACGACCTCGTCGGTCAGGAGGCTTGCGCCCGGGGAACCACGGGCCTTGCGCGGGGGCGCGTGGAGCCAGGGCTGGCGGAGCGAGTGCGGGCAGCCAAAGAGGGCGGACCATCTAAGAGATCGCCGCCAGCCGGTCAATTTCAGAGTCCTAAGAATCGCCGTGCAAAGTTCGTAGATTCGGGGGAGCGAAGTAGGCAGGCGCAGCCGGGATCGGCGCCCGAGGGGGCCGGCCCCCCTACCCGCAGCCGGCTCTTGGTCGATGACCTCAAGTCCCTGTGGAACGCAGCTCTGCGGAGTTCACGGCCGCCAGTGCTCGCGCACGAAGTGCCCGATGGCCGGCGCCGCCAGGCGCTGCGCGAGAGGGTTGGGGTGCATGTCCGCGGGCGTCACCCAGAGGTCCTCCTGGCGCGTGCCTTGCAAGACGGGCCGCACGTCGAGGAACGGGATCCCGGCCGCCGCGCAGTCGCGCGCGACCTCGTCGTGCAGGCGCTGGAACGGGTAGACCCGGCCGGGTCCGAGGCCCTGCAGAAACGGCCACAACACGACGAGCAGCGGCAGGTTGCGCTCGCGGCACCAGGCCTGCATCTCGCGCAGCGAGCGCTGCGGGACGCCCTGGGACCACATGGCCGCGAACGGGTTGTTCTCGCCGCAGAGCAGGCCGGCGAGGCAGTCCTCCTCCGGCATCGCGAGCAGGAGCCCGGTCCAGTCGATCGCGGGGTCGAGTTCGAGGGGGCTGTGGCCGAACGCGCCGAGCACGCGGTCGAGCAGGCGCGATCCCGTGTCCGGCGCGGGACCCTGCACGAACAGCCCGCTGCTCGGGATCAGGTCGTTGAGGCACAGCGTGACGACGACCGCGTCCGGCTGGAAGGCGCCGAAGCGGTTGCGCAACCCCCACGCGTACTCGTCGACGCACAGTGCCGCCGCGGCGCCGCAGTTCACGGTGCGCACGTCCTGGCCGCCGGCCCGCAGCTCCCGTTCGAGCAGCCGCACCCAGCCGTCCTCGTCGCGTACGCCCCAGCCGAACGTGAACGAGTCGCCGATGCAGACGATCCGGCGCTGGCCGGACGGCTTCTGGTGGCCGACGTCGTCGCGGTCGCGGATGCCGGCGGCGCTGATGTGCACGGGCACGCGGCCCTCGGCGTCGAACCACGGGCGCTGCAGCGTGGCGGCGTCGCTGTAGCACAGGAAGAAGTCGAGCCCGGGCAGGAACATGCCGCGCGGGCGCGGGACCACCGGCGGCTCCAGCATCGTGACGAAACCGCGCTGCAGGGCCTGGCCGAGGTCCGCGATCCGCTCGCCGGCGGCGGTCTCGTAGCTGAGCTGGCCGAGGGCACGGCCCGGCGGCAGGAGCCGCACGGCCAGTTCGCAGCCGAGCAGGCAGAACACGGTCGCCGCCGCCGCGAGCACGAACTTCCGGCCTCGGTGGGTGCGCGCCATCGTGGATCAGCGTAACCCGAGCCCGCCGGCGAGGAACACCGCGAGCATCGGCGCGACCAACTGCTGCGCGCGTTCGTTCGGATGCATGTCGCCGGGACTCACCCACAGCGACTCCTGCGGCTCGCCGCGCAGGGCGGGCAGCAGGTCGAGCAAGTCGATGCCCTCCTGCGCGCAGAACCCGGCGACGCGCTCGTGCATACCCGCGAACGGGTAGAAGCGGCCCTCGCCGAGTCCCTGCAGCAGCGGCCAGATCACGACGGCGAACCGCGCACCGTGCTCGGCGCACCAGTCGCGCATGCCGCGCAGTGCCCGCTGCGGCGTGCCGCTGCCCCAGTAGACCGCGGGCGTCTCGTTCTTGTTGCGGTACCAGAGGTGGCCGGCGGGCAACCGCAGCAGGGCATCCGTCCAGTCCACCGCAGGGTCGAGATCGAGCGCGCTGCCGGCGGCCAGGCCGCGGCTCAGGTCGCGCAGCAGCGCCGAGTGCATCCACCAGCGGAACGACTCCGGCGGGCGCTCGACGTCCGGCAGCGCCTCGTCGCGGTAGTGGCAGAGTTTGCCGTTGGTCAGCAGCAGGTCGTTGAGGCACAGCGTCACGACGACGAGGTCCGGCGCGAACCGGCCGTGCCGGTGCCGCAGCGCGAGTTCGTATTCGTCGACGTAGGCCGAGCCGGTGCCGCCGGCGTTGATCACCTGCACCTGCGGCCACCGCGCGCGCAGTTCCCGCTCGACGAGCACGGGCCAGTTGTGCTCCTGCCGCACGCCCCAGCCGAGCGTGAACGAATCGCCGAGGCAGAGCACGCGCCGGAGCCCGGCGGGCTTCTCGAGCGTCAGGTCGTCGCGGTCGCGCAGGCCGAAGCGGTTGAAGCGCATCTCGACGCAGCCGTCCTGGTCGAAGTACGGCTGCCGCGGGCCCGAGTAGCAGATGAAGAAGCGCGAGCCGGGGCGCCAGGTCACGTTGCCGAGCGGGTTGTCGCGCGGCATCGCATAGCCGGTGCCGAACCACGTCGAACTGGCGCCCGGTGCCGGGGCCGTCTCGACGCCGGCCGGGATGCCCTCGCGGGGCCACGGCGCCTGGAACTGCAGGTGGAAGAGCAGTTGCTGCACCGGGTCGTCCGGGCGCGGGCGCCGCTCGGCGTCGCGGAAGTGCATCGGGCTCGCTGGCGCCGATCGCAGCGCGCGGTAGGCGAACTCGGCGCCCAGCGAGACGCACACCGTGGTCGCCGCGAGCAGCAGCAGGCGCTTCCTGGTTTTCGACATGGTGGCGCGCGGCGCGGTTGGCAGCATACTGCGCCGAGCTATCCTGTCTCGCCCTCGTTGCCGCGCCGCGGAACGGGCCGAACGACATGCCGACCTACGTCCTGGGCATCTCCGCCTTCTACCACGACTCGGCCGCCGCGTTGCTGCGCGACGGCGAGATCGTGGCCGCCGCGCAGGAGGAGCGCTTCACGCGCAAGAAGCACGACCCGGGTTTCCCGGCGCACGCGGTCGCGTTCTGCCTGCAACAGGCCGGCATCGGGGCGGCGGACGTCGACTTCGTCGCGTTCTACGACAAGCCGATCCTCAAGTTCCACCGGCTGATCGAGACCTACCTCGCGTTCGCGCCGATCGGGCTGGCGTCGTTCCGCAAGGCCGTGCCGATCTGGCTCGGCGACAAGCTGCACATGAAGCGCCTGTTGACGAAGGCGCTCGGCTGCCGGCCGAAGAACCGCTACGTGTTCCCCGAGCACCACGAGAGCCACGCGGCGTCGGCGTTCTATCCGTCGCCGTTCGACTCCGCCGCGATCGTGACGATGGACGGCGTCGGCGAGTGGGCGACGTCGTCGGTCGGCTACGGCGAGGGCAACGACGTGCACCTGCTGCAGGAGATCCGCTTCCCGCACTCGCTCGGCCTGCTCTACTCGGCGTTCACCTACTACTGCGGCTTCAAGGTCAACAGTGGCGAATACAAGCTGATGGGGCTGGCGCCCTACGGCGAGCCGCGCTTCGAGAAGGCGATCCGCGAGCACCTGATCGATCTGCGCGAGGACGGCAGCTACCGCCTCGACCTGTCCTACTTCAACTACTGCCAGGGCCTGACGATGACGGGCCCGAAGTTCCACGCGCTGTTCGGCGTGCAGCCGCGGTCGCCCGAGTCGAAGCTCGAGCAGATCCACATGGACCTCGCCGCGTCGGTCCAGAAGGTCACCGAGGACGTGATGCTGCGCACGGCGCGGCACGCGCACCAGCTGACCGGCAAGAAGAACCTGTGCCTCGCGGGCGGCGTGGCGCTGAACTGCGTCGGCAACGGCGTGATCCTGCGCGAGGGTCCGTTCGAGAGGATCTGGATCCAGCCCGCCGCCGGCGACGCGGGCGGCGCGCTCGGCGCCGCGATGATCGTTTGGCACCACCTGCTCGGCAGACCGCGCACGGCGAGGCCGGGCGACAGCCAGCGCGGCAGCCTGCTCGGGCCGCGTTACGCGGCGGCGGAGATCAAGGCCTTCCTCGACGCGCAGCGCGTGGTCTACGAGGAGTGCGCCGACGAGGACCGGCTCGCCGACCGCGTCGCCGAGCTGATCGAGCAGGAGAACGTGATCGGCTGGTTCCAGGGCCCGATGGAGTTCGGCCCGCGCGCGCTCGGTTCGCGCAGCATCCTCGGCGACGCGCGCTCGCCGAAGATGCAGAGCGTGATGAACCTGAAGATCAAGTTCCGCGAGTCGTTCCGGCCGTTCGCGCCGATCGTGCTGCGCGAACACGCGAGCGAGTACTTCGACATCGGGCCCCGGCACGACAGCCCGTACATGCTGATCGTGGCGCCCGTGCGCGCGGAGCACCGGAAGCCCGTCGACGGCGCCGCGGTGGGTCTCGACAAGCTCAAGCAGCTGCGTTCGGTGATCCCCGCGGTCACGCACGTCGATTTCTCCGCGCGCCTGCAGACGGTCGACGCCGAGCGCAATCCGCGCCTCGCTCGGCTGATGCGCCGCTTCCGCGACCGCACCGGCTGCCCGGTGCTGATCAACACGAGCTTCAACGTGCGCGGCGAGCCGATCGTCTGCACCCCGCAGGACGCGCTGCGCTGCTGCCTCGGCACCGAGATGGACGTGCTCGTGCCA
>Ga0194127_10007710_pt1 | contig 11760 bp, 9 predicted proteins | sample TA2KigC100mmetaG_FD_148624 | JGI IMG/M metagenome (GOLD analysis project Ga0194127, IMG submission 148624) | Freshwater microbial communities from Lake Tanganyika, Tanzania - TA2015036 Kigoma Deep Cast 100m | ecosystem: Environmental > Aquatic > Freshwater > Lake | place: Tanzania: Lake...
AAAGCTTCTGGAAACATGCTGCAAGGCTATCAGCAAAGAAGTCCATCCGATTTCGGATATCCGGGCAAGCAAAGAATACAGGATAGAAATGGCCTCAGTGCTTTTGAAGAGGGGGCTAAGGGAATTAATATTGAAGCCGGGAGATGCTGAAACAAGTTCAGCATGACAATATTGGAATAACCTTTTGTCATCCCGAACTCGGTTCCGGATCTCATTTTCATGCTAAATCGAATTTGCTTAGATGAAAAAAATCAAAACCTACATATTGAAGCTTAATGTGAACGGGGAATGGAAGAAGGCCGAGGTCAATCCACAGGAGACACTTCTTCATGTCCTGAGAGAAAAATTAGGTCACACCGAGGTGAAAGAGGGATGCGGCAAGGGCGACTGCGGAGCCTGCGCCGTCCTGCTCAACGGGAAACCCATCAATGCCTGTCTGACCCTTGCGCTTCAGGCTGACGGACAGAGCGTAGTAACGCTTAAAGGAATCGGGACGCCGGACCATCCCCACCCCCTTCAGGAGAGTTTTGTAAAGAAGGGCGCGATCCAGTGTGGTTTCTGTTCCGCCGGCATGATCGTCACGGCAAAAGGTTTACTTGACGAAAACCCGAAGCCTTCAAGGGAAGAGATCAAAAAAGCGATCTCAGGGAATCTCTGCCGATGCACAGGGTATAAAAAGATCGTGGAGGCGATCGAAGAAGCAGCACAAAAAGTAAGGCATATGAAATCCGAAGCACGAAATTCGAAATCCGAAACAAATTCAAAATTCTGAATTCAAATGTTCTAAACTTGTTCTGAGTTTCTGTCATTCGATATTCGGATTTGTTTCGATCTTCGATATTCGAATTTCGGATTTGTGATAGAAGAGCCAATACGAATGCACGGACCACGGTGAATAACCCGATGAGGATGAAATGACGGAACTGAGGATCATTGGAAAACCGATTCCGAGGCATGATGCATGGGAAAAAGCGCTTGGTTTAACCACCTATGCTGCTGATTTCTCACTGCCCGGGATGCTCCATGGGAAAGTCTTGAGGAGTCAATATCCTTCTGCAAAAATTCTCTCCATTCATACCGCAAAGGCGGAAACGCTCAAAGGTGTAAAGGCTGTCCTCACAGCCAAAGATGTTCCCCGAAACGAATCGGTCACGCGTTTCGGACAGACCCACACAGTAGGCGGCGGGTTTGAAGGGCTCTACCGTGTTCTCGCAGATAGAAAAGTCCACTTCATGGGGGAGGCTGTAGCGCTCGTTGCGGCTGAGACAGAGGAGATTGCGGAAAAGGCCCTGGAATTGATTAGAGTGGATTATAAACCGCTTCCCGGAATCTTCGATCCAATCGAGGCGATGAAACCCGATGCCCCTTTGGTTCAGGAGGGAAGACCCAATATCATCACCCATTATGAGGTAGTAAAGGGCGATGTGGAGACGGGTTTCTCCGAAGCCGATATCATCGTGGAGAACACCTACCGCGTTCCCTTTGTCGATCATGCCTATCTGGAGCCGGAATCCGGAATGGCCTGGACTGATGAAGACGGAGTCATCACGATTCGAGTCTCCACACAGGTGATCGAACATTTCAGGGGTATTGCCGATGTCCTCAATCTTCCCCATAACCGGGTAAGGGTGATTGGAACTTATGTGGGCGGAGGTTTCGGCGGTAAAGAGGATATCACCGTTGAAGCGTTCCTTGCTCTCCTTACTTATAAAACAGGAAGACCTGTCAAATTGACTTATACCCGTGAGGAGTCTATCCTTTCTCACAGCAAGCGTCATCCCTATGTGATGATTTATAAGACAGGGGCGAAGAAGGACGGACGATTGACTGCGCTTCGGGCCAAACTGGTCTCCGATGCGGGCGCTTATGTTTATCTCAGCCCATGGGTGCTTCTCTACTCGATGGTGAATGCTGCAGGGCCTTATCGAATCCCTCATGTAAGAGTGGATGGTTATACCGTCCTGACGAATAATACCTTCACAAGCGCCAATCGCGGATTCGGAGCGCCCCAGGTCTGTTTTGCCTATGAATCACAGATGGATGAATTGGCCAGGCAGACCGGATTGGAGCCTGAAAAGATTCGTATGATGAACTATCTCGGAAAGGGGGAAGCTTTAGCCACCGGGCAGGTACTTGAACGACATGTCGCCTTGAAGGAGACTACGGAGAAAGTCATCGAGGCCCTGGGAGAGAGAACTTTGCCCTCCGATCAGATGAGAATCGGAAGGGGAATTGCCTCCGGGATGACGAGTTATGGAAGAATGGTCTTTCTCCATGACACCTCACGCTCCCATGTCTCGATCGAAATGGATGGAAGTGTGACCATCCGTGCGGGAATTCAGGACATCGGGGGCGGCCAGGCCTCTTCCCTCTGTCAGATCACGGCCGAAGTCCTGGGGGTTCCCGTTGAAGACATAAAGATCTATATCGCGGATACAGCTCTAACCCCTTTCGCCGGAACGACCACTGCAACCCGGCAGCTCTATATGTCGGGAAATGCAACGCTCATGGCAGCCCGTGAGGTCCGGAAGATATTGGTCCATAAGGCGGCCGGGATGCTCGGCATTGATCCTGAGAGCCTTGATTTGGTCGACCAGGAAGTGATCGACAAGGAAGGAACCGGGAAGAGTCTTCCTCTAAAGGAAGTGGTAAGGGCCTGCGCTTCTGATGGGCTCCCCCTTTACCATGTTGGCCTTTTTAAGGCTCCCTTCCGAAATGTAACTCAACTTGAGAGAATTGAGGGGCAGGTCTTCCCTGATTTTACGTTTGGCACCCACGGTGCAGAGGTGGCCGTGGATGAGGAGACAGGTAAAATTCAGGTCTTGAAACTGATCTCCTGCTTTGATGTGGGGAGAGCGATCAACCGCCTCAGCGTCGAAGGCCAGATTGAAGGTGGAGCAATCTACGGGATGGGCTATAGTTTGACAGAAGAGGTCATTCTGAATAAAGGGATCACCATGACCCCTTCCTTCTCGGAATACCTTCTGCCCACCTCGATAGATGTGCCGGATGTTGAGACGATTCTGATGGAATCGGGTGATGGCGTCGGCCCCTTTGGAGCAAAGGGAGTGGGAGAACCCTCGGTCTGTTCAGTTGCCCCTGCGATTGCAAATGCGGTTTTTGATGCCATTGGAGTGATAATATATGATTTGCCGCTGACACCTGAGAAGATCGTGAGGGCACTGAAGTCAAAGACGAAGGATAGGTAAGACCCATGGGCGATCAACCATATCATGCGATTGGCAAGGCCTCCATCCGGAAAGACGGAATCGCCAAGGTCACTGGCCAGGAGATCTACACGACTGACGTCGTGCTACCCCGGATGCTTCATGCCCGTGTCCTCCGGAGCCCTTTTCCCCATGCAACGATCAAAACGATAGACACACGCGAAGCCGAGAAGCTCGGGGCTGTCTGTATTACTCCGAAAGATGTCCCGGCTATGAAGTATGCGGAGCGAATCGTCACCATTCCGTCAAAGACCTTCAAAGACAGGCAGGTACTGACCGGCACCCCCCGGCATGTTGGAGAAGCCATTGCCGCTGTTGCTGCGGAAACGGAGGAGCTGGCAGAGCAGGCTATCGGACTGATCCGGGTCGAGTATGAGAGGCTTCCGGCACTCTTTGATCCCTTTGAGGCCATGAAAGAGGGAAGTCCTCTGATTCATCAAAGCATCCTGTTTGGACAGGAGGAAATCCAGGTTAAAAACAACATCGCCGCCTCCCGGGAGATTGTTGAGGGGGATATCGAAAAGGGGTTCAACGAAGCAGAGTTCGTGTTCGAAGAGACGTTTGAGACGGGCCGTGTCTATCATGCGCAGATGGAGACAAAATCAGTCGTCTGCCAGCCTGAGGCAGATGGCGGGATTACAGTGTGGACGACGACACAGACGATTCACAACGTCCGGCAGCTACTGGGAGAAATTTTTAACATCCCCCTGAGTAAAGTGAACGTCAAAAAAGTGGCTCTGGGCGGATCCTTCGGGTCGAGCATCCAGATGAATTCGGTTGTCCCCATTGGCGTTGCCCTTGCCCTGAAAGCAAGAAGACCTGTGAAGCTGATTTCGACCCGGGAAGAGGATATGCACGACCACTGCAAATATCCCTCGTGGATTCGGCTGAAGCTTGGAGTTCAAAAAGAAGGTAAGTTTGTTGCAGGCCATATGCGGGTGATCGTTGACATTGGAGCTCACAATACCCAGGCCTATCCTCTTCTCGGATGCATGGCCGGGTGGTGGGTTTCCCTTTACCGCCTTCCACATCTCAAGTTTGAGGGCAGGGCGGTCTATACCAATAAAGTTCCTGCCTGTGCCATGCAGGGATTTGGAAACCCGCAGGTGACCTTTGCAGTCGAATCGATGATGGACATGGTGGCCGAGAGGCTGGAAATGGATCCCATCGATCTGCGCCTTAAAAATTATGTCGGGCTGGGGGAGACTTTCTGGGGTCAGGGGCCCACGGTTAAGTCGATTATCCGGAGTTGTGGCGTGGAGGAGATGCTCCGGAAGGGAGCGGAACTGGTTGATTGGAAAAATAAGTTTAAACGCAAGAAGAAGGAAGGAGTCATTCAACGAGGCATTGGCGTGGCGAGAGGATTTCACACTTCCGGGGCCGGGGCCCCGATGGCCGGGGAGGTGATTGACTATTCGGGAAGCATCGTCAAGATCAATGAAGACGGTTCAGTCGATTTCCTGACAGCGCTCATGGACCTCGGAGGAGGAACCCTCGATGCGCTGGCAAAGATCGTAGCAGAGGAGCTTAAGGTTCCTCTCGACAAGGTCGGGATCTCGCCGGTTGATACCCGGACAACGGTGTACGATGTTTGCACCCACGCTACAAGGGGCATCTATTGCGGAGGGGGCGCTCTCCATAAGGTAACCGGACAAGCCAAAACAAAACTGCTGGAGTTTGCTTCAAGGATTCTGCAGGCCCCTCCCCATTCCTTAAAAATGGAGGTGGATGAAGAGGCCGGCCAGGGAATGGTCTATGTCGACGGTGTTCAGGGCAAGAGAATATCTGTGGGAGAGGTGGCCAAGACAGCTCAGATCAATGATTGGGGTACCATCGCTGCCGTCGACAGCCTTCGCCAGGTTAGCTGTCCTCCCTGTTTTATGGCCTACTTCATTGAGGTCGAGGTGAACACGGAGACCGGTGTCATCAAGCCAACAAAGGCCCTTGCCTATGCGGACGTGGGACAGGTGGTCAATCCGGATCTGGCCCGAGGGCAACTGTTCGGAGGACTCTATCGCGGATTAGGTTACGCCCTGTTAGAGGATACGCAATATGATTTGGCATCCGGGGAACTGACCAGCGGCGGCTGGATCACCGACTTCAAGATGTTGACGGCAAACGATTTGCCGGAGATGGATAACATAGAAGTCCATTTTACCGACACCTACGAACCGACAGGGCCATTCGGGGCCAAGGGGATTGGTGAGGCGGCGCTGAATCCTGTAGCTGCTGCCCTTGCCAATGCGGTTTACAACGCCATCGGAGTCCGCTTTACCGAAATCCCGATCACACCGGAGAAGGTGTTAAAAAAAATCAATGATCATTGCAAAATTAACAGTGAAAAATTAACAGTGAAAAATTAGGATTGAAAACCAATTCCATTTGGACTTATCATTGCTAATTGCTAATTTTTCAATTTGTATTTTGCAATGTTTGGTTAGCTAAAATGATTAATTCTCACATCCTCTCTCAGGAGTTTGAATTTGTTGAACCTCATACCGTTGAGGAAGCGGTAAAGTGGATGGCTACCTTTGGGCGAAGGGCCAGGTTCATGGCCGGAGGTACGGATCTCATCGTACGGATGAAGATGGGCAGGGTTCATCCGGAGGTCCTCATCAACCTCTCCAAGATTCCTGCGCTCAGGTACCTGATCATCGAGCACGGCCTGCGTATCGGCGTTCTCACCACCTTCCGGCAAATTGAGAAAAACGGATTCATCCAAAAACGGTATACGGCGCTCCATGAGGCGACAAAGGCTGTGACTTCCGTACAGATTAAGACGATGGGGACTCTTGGAGGAAACCTCTGTCACGGATCCCCTGCGGCCGATTCCGCCCCTCCTCTGATTGCCTTCGGGGCAAGGGTCAAGATGATCGGGGGAGATAAGGAAAGGACGATTCCCCTTGAAACCTTTTTTACCGGACCCGGTGAGACTCTTCTAACCCGAGAGGAATTGATGGTTGAGATCCAGATCCCGGAGCCAAAAGCCAACACAGGGAGCGCTTTTATTAAATTAGGCAGGGTTTCCGCCGATTTGGCCAAAGTCAGTGCGGCAGTGGTGATCGAACGAGAAGGAGATCTTTGTAGGGATTGTAAAATAGTGATGGGTTCTGTTGCGCCGATTCCTTTGAGGACAGAGGAGGCAGAAAAAATCGTGATAGGGAGGACGTTTAAAGAGGAGTTGGTCGAGAAGGCGAGTCTCTTGGTGTCAGAGAAAATTAAACCCATCAGCGATCTGCGTTCAACAGCCTGGTATCGGAAAGAGGTGTCGAAAATACTGGTTCGGGATGCAATCAACCTTGCCTGGAAAAGAGCCGTACCATAATTGCGGATTGCGGATCTCGGAATGCGGATTGGAAAAAAGTCAGGCATTGCAGGGATCAATTAAAAATAAGTGAAAGGAGTACAGAAAGATGGCAGTGCAAATGAATGGCAGATCGTTGGCTACGCTGAATGACCTGACAAAGGAGGAGTTGGAACAGATACTGAAGACGTCGGAGTTATTGAAACTTCAACTCATTCGTGGGCAGGAACATCCTGTGCTCAAAGGAAAGGCCCTGGCCATGATCTTTGAGAAGCCTTCCACACGAACCCGTGTTTCTTTCGAAGTCGGGATGTGGCAGCTTGGAGGTTATGCCCTCTATTTGAGTTCGACCGATTTACAATTAGGCAGGGGAGAAACGATCGGAGACACAGCCCGGACGCTTTCCCGTTATGTGAACGGGATTATGGCGAGAGTCTTTGCTCATCAGACGATCCTTGATCTCATTGAACACTCAAAAGTCCCCGTGATCAACGGCCTCTCTGATTTTTCCCATCCCTGCCAGGGGCTTGCCGATCTGTTCACCGTCTATGAGAAGAAGGGACGGCTTGAAGGATTGAAACTGGCCTATGTGGGAGACGGCAATAATGTTGCCCATTCCCTGATCGAGGGCTGTTCAAAGGTGGGAATGAATATCATCCTCGCCTGCCCGAAGGGGTATGAACCCGATTCGAAAGTGGTGTCACTGGGAAAGAAAGAAGCTAAAAAAAGCGGATCGGAAGTGAAGGTAACGAATGACCCGAAGGAAGCGGTCAAAGGAGCGGATGTCATCTACACCGATGTCTGGGCCAGCATGGGCAAGGAGAAAGAGCATTCGGAGAGGGTGAAGATTCTGAAACCCTATCAGGTCAATTCCAAGTTGGTCAAGGGAGCCAAAGAGGACTATATTTTTATGCACTGCCTGCCGGCTCATCGGGGAGAAGAGGTGACGGATGAGGTGGCCGATTCAAAGAACAGCGTCATCTTCGATCAGGCAGAGAACCGGCTCCATACCCAGAAGGCGCTGATGGCGCTTATTATGTAATTTCGGATTTCGGAATTCGGATTGCGGAATATCCAAAACAATGAAGTAGAGACAGGGGTGACAATTTGAAAAAACAGATCACATTGACAGTCAACGGCGTGAAGAGGGAGCTTTTTGTTTCTTCCAATGAACTCCTTCTCAATGTCCTGCGAGAACATCTGGAATTAACAGGGGCGAAATATGGGTGCGGCATCGGGGAGTGCGGCTCCTGCACGGTTCTCCTTGATGGCGAACCGGTTCTGGCATGCCTGACTTTGGCCATGGCTGTGGATGGAAGCGATGTGGTCACCATCGAGGGCATTTCCGGATCTGACGGAAGTCTTCATCCGGTTCAGGAATCTTTTCTGAACCACGGAGCTGTTCAATGCGGGTTTTGCACCCCCGGGATGATTCTGACGGGAAAGGCGCTATTGGACGAAAACCCTCAACCCACAGAAGAGGAAATACGGGAGTACATCAGGGGAAATTTATGCCGGTGCACCGGATACACACAGATCGTTAAAGCGCTTAAAGTTAGCTCCGTAAAGGGCAAGGCGTGAGGGGTGAGGGGTATGGAGAGGAAATATGACATCCTGATTCAGAAGGGCCTTGTCATTTCTGGTTCTGGAATCCGTAAGGCGGATGTTGCCATCAAAGGGGAGAAGATTGTCAGGGTCGAACCTGGAATAAAAAGAGAAGAAGCAGGACGGATTATCGATGCCTCGGGCAACTATGTCATGCCAGGGGTAATTGATGTCCATGTCCATCCTGTTTATGAAGACGATATAGGAGGGGCTACCCTGACTGCGGCCCACGGAGGCGTGACTACCCTCATCCATTTTGCCTATGCGAAGCCCGGAATGAAACTGATCGACACGATCAAGCAATATCAGGAAGAGGGCTCAAAGAAATCGTGTCTCGATTTTGGAATCCACGGGACATTATTCGACCCGGCTTCTCAAATCGAAGAGATCCCGAAAGCCTTCGATCTCGGTGTCTCTTCCTTTAAGATGTTCATGGCCTATGCCAAGTTGAAGTGGATGACCGATGATTACCATCTTGCAAAAGCCATGGACTTGATTGCGGAGTGTGGTGGAATGGCCATGGTTCACGCAGAGAATGGCCTGGTGACAGACTATCTTGAGGATCGTTCATTAAAGAGAGGAGAGGATCAGAAAAGGGTTTTTCTTAAGACGAGGCCTGACTATCTCGAGGCAGAGGCGATCTTCAGGGCCATATCGATTGCGGCAGTCACTCGCTGCCCTCTCTACGTCGTCCATCTGAGCACGGCGAGAGGCGTGCTTCCCCTTCAGCAAGCAAGGGCAGAGGGACAGACCGTCTATGTTGAGACCTGCCCACAATACCTGACGATGACGGATGCCAAACTTCAAAAGTTAGGGCCCCTGGCAAAGATTGGCCCCCCTCTACGAACAGAAAAGGATCGTCTCGCCCTCTGGAGGGCGATCCAGCAAGGCATTATAGATACTGTGGCAAGCGACCATGCGCCAAAGGCGAAGAAGTTAGATGATCCTTTTTTTGAATCTCCCTATGGCTCTCCTCAGACTGAGACGATGTTCAGCGTCACTTACGACGAAGGTGTTAACAAGAGAAGAATTAAACTGACAAAATGCGTTCAACTTTTCTCGGAGAACCCCGCAAAAATCTTTGGCTTCTACCCGAAAAAAGGGACGATTCAGAGAGGCGCAGATGCCGATCTCTTCCTCTTTGACCCGAAACAAACCCATACCATTCGACATCAGACCCAGCATTCCGGAGCTCCCTATACGCTTTACGAAGGCAGGAGAGGCAAGGGGAAACCGGTTCTTGTGATGCAGCGAGGAAAAATTTTGATTGAAGACGGAGAGATGAAAGGAAAACCCGGTGATGGGAAGTTTCTTTCAACGAAGATAAATAGGGTTAAATTATAAATCCATAGGGGATCAGGTTACCAGGATATCAGGGGGCAGGGTACCAGGAAATCAGGAAACCAGATAAAAACTTCTTTTTTAACCTGATATTCTGGTATCCCGATGTCCACTCCCTGATCACCTGATATCCTGATAACCATGGAGTTAGGAGGTTACCATGCCCATACTCAAAGGAAAAGACATTCTCCACGGGAATCAGTTTACAAAGAAAGATGTTGAAACCATTCTAAAGGTGGCTTCGGGGTTTGAGAAGGAGTTGAAGAAGAAAGATAGTCTTCCTATTTTAAAAGGAAAGATCATCGCAACCCTTTTTTATGAACCGAGCACCCGAACCCGGCTCTCTTTTGAGGCTGCCATTCAGAGACTGGGGGGGGGAGCCATCGGCATGGGATCTGTTGAAAGCTCATCTGTGGCAAAGGGTGAGACTCTGGTCGATACCATCAGGACCGTTTCTCAATATGCCGATGTGATTGTGCTTCGCCATCCGCGCACCGGATCGGCAAAAGAAGCGGCGGATGCCACTCCAATCCCCGTGATCAATGCCGGAGATGGAGCAGGCCAGCATCCCACTCAGGCGCTTCTTGATGTCTATACCATCCAGAAAGAACTGGGTTCTCTTAAGAACTTAACAATTTCATTGGTCGGAGACCTTAAAAATGGAAGAACGGTTCATGCCCTGGTTGAGGTTTTATCCCTTTTTCAGTCGAAACTCTACTTCGTTTCGCCGGATTTACTTAGAATGCCGGAGGAAATCACTTCAAATTTAAGAGGAAAGGGAGTGAAGATCGTTGAAACAGGGGACATGATGGAGGCCGCCCGTGCAAGCGATCTCGTCTATATGACCCGAATCCAGAAGGAGAGGTTCGCTGACCTCTCGGAATACGAGAAGGTAAAGGGCAGTTTTATCATTGACCGACCCTTCCTCGATAAATTAAAGAAGAAAATTTCTATCCTTCATCCTCTGCCGAGGGTGGATGAGATTCACCCTGATGTGGATGCCTATCCCGGAGCCGCCTACTTCCGGCAGATGAGAAACGGCGTCTTCGTAAGAATGGCCCTGCTCGCCATGATTTTTGGAAAAAAATAGCAGTCAAATTACAATAACTAAATTCGAAACACCGATCGCCAAACAAACCGGGTATCAGGTGACCAGGATATCAGGGGGCAGGGTACCAGGAAATCAGGAGACCAGATAAAAACTTCTTTTTTAACCTGATATTCTGGTATCCCGATGTCCACTCCCTGATCACCTGATCCTCTGATAGCCGTTTTAAAGAGTTATACTACTACGGTTATTGGAATTTCGAAATCAATGAGGTTATTCTATGAAATCATCCCTCACCGTTCTTGCCATCGGTGGAAATTCTTTAATCAAAGATAAAGACCGAATTGCCTTATCCTGGCAATATGAGGCCGTTAAAGAAACTTCCAAATATATTACAGATCTTATTGAAGAAGGTTTGAATATCATCATCACCCATGGCAATGGTCCCCAGGTCGGTTTTATCTATCGAAGGGGGGAATTGGCCCGCCATGAGCTTCCTCTGATTCCCTTGGATATCTGCGGTGCGGACACCCAGGGGGCAATCGGGTACATGATCCAGAAAGCCCTCCTGAATGAATTTCGAAAAAGAGGCATTTCAAAAAGGGTGACCACGGTGGTGACGCAGACCCTTGTAGACAGGGATGACCCTTCCTTTGAAAACCCTACCAAACCGATCGGGTCCTTTATGTCGGAGGACGAGGCGCTTGCCAATAAGAGCCAATTCGGATGGCATGTGATGGAAGATGCGGGCAGGGGATTCCGGCGAGTTGTGCCTTCGCCATTACCAAGGGAGATCATCGACCTGGATGTCCTCAAGTTATTGGTGGAAAACGGCTATACGGTGATTGCTGCGGGGGGAGGCGGTATTCCTGTGATCAGAAATGAGAAAGGGGACCTCGAAGGCGTTGAAGCTGTGATCGATAAGGATTTGAGCTCATCGCTGTTGGCCAGGAATATCGGAGCAGACACGTTAATCATTTCAACAGCAGTGGATGCAGTCTATCTGGACTTCGGAAAAGCGAATCAGAGACCGGTCCATCATGCCACGTTCTCTGAAATCAAACAATATCTACAAGAAGGACACTTCAAACCCGGTTCCATGAAGCCCAAGATCGAAGCCATCATCGAGTTTCTCGAAGGAGGCGGCCAGAAAGCCATCATCGCTTCACCCGAGAACCTTTTAAAGGCAGTTCGGGGAGAATCCGGCACCACCATTTTAAGGTAAACCAACCCCC